>Ga0209284_10001842_pt1 | contig 31018 bp, 23 predicted proteins | sample FRY03_FD_187211 | JGI IMG/M metagenome (GOLD analysis project Ga0209284, IMG submission 187211) | Freshwater microbial communities from Lake Fryxell liftoff mats and glacier meltwater in Antarctica - FRY-03 (SPAdes) (version 2) | ecosystem: Environmental > Aquatic > Freshwater > Ice > Glacier...
CCGATTGTTCTTCATTGTAATTAAATCCGTTTAAAATCATATTACCATTATCATCTTCTTCAGTTATTGAACCAATTAGATAAGTTTCACCCCAACTAAGTTTTTCATATTCAGTAGGTAAACCATCATCGATTATCTCTGATTTTAAAATTATATCAGTATAAAGTTTAGATACTTGGGTGATTATCTCCCATTCATCATTCTCCAACTCAAACTCATCACAACCACCCTGTCCTTTAAATAATTTACCTACATCACAATTACCTTTACCTTGACCACTTACCAAATGTAGTAACACATCACTATCGTTTTGGTATGATGTTGGTCCCATTTGATTAACCCATTTAGTGGTATCATAACCTTCTTCATAGAAAGTTCCATTAAAACATGTGGTACCCATTGGGTTAGATGAACAACCAGGACTAGTGAATTGGTCTAATAAACAATTCTGTGTAGTAATACACCTATCGATTTTATCTAATGCGTCAATACAAACGTCCGTACTACCGATATTAATAATCTTCATTGGGAACGTTTCAGGGCAATATATCATATCACCAATATCACTAGCACCTGTATTATAATCATTTTTGTGGTAATTAGATGTATTATGTTCTTTATCAATCACATCAAAACCTCTAACTAAACAACTTGTTCCAGGTTCACCAGTTCCCCTAATACCACAACCTTGATTTTTGTAATTATCTGAACCTAATGTATCACCACCTGGTCCACAAAATTTATCTTTAACATATGTTTTTTTTGGGTCTCTTTGTTTTTTTGGTTTACCTTTGTACTTATATTGAAACAAATAAGCTGAACCTGTTAACCAATTATCGTGGAATGTGTGTCTAAAAACGTTTCTAGATAAAGCTAAATCAAGTATTGCACAACATTTCCAATCGTTAACTGAACATATTGCTGTACAATTCCATGGTTCGGAATCGTTATCATCATTAGGTTCGGAATCGTTATCATCATCATTACATTTAGGTGACCTAAAACCAACTCTAATTCCAAAACTACCATTTATGCGTTCACATAAACCATCACAGGCTTTATCACCACAGTTATTACTATATTGTATATCACCACTTGATGCCGACTCACATGGTAGTGTTTTATCTTCACCACTACCTAAAAACCATAGTGGTCTTAATTTAACAGTACGACAATTATCATCACAATTTTGTTTTTCCTCCACTGTTGGTAGTTCGTCACATAAACACCCTTGGTATAGGTGTCCAGATTTTAAATCTATAAACTTACCTAAATTAACCCATTCCTTACTATCATTATCATCATCATCTTCCCATTCAACTTTAGCCCACACATAATAATCATCCCGATAGTTGGAGATTGTATTTAATCTAGTATCACAATTAGTAGTTTTAGGTATATGTTGGTATTCTAATATACTCTCACGGTTATTAGGTGAGGTACTACCTATTGGTGAAAGTGTTTGGTAATCACTTAAAAAATTTGTGTCATTGGAACTATCCTTTGCAAATCTAATTTTTATAACATTAATAATAGACCCATTTTTATTATCAATTTTGAGGTCAGAACCTTCTAGAATTCCTTGTATGTCTTTTTCTACTCTAGAACCCCTCATCTCCGTCCCAAAATTCTTACCTACACCTTCTGGACATGTTTGACATTTAACTAAACCTTTATCACCACCCAAAGCATTAACCAAATTATCAATTAACTTTGATTTGATAACAAAACAAAATGTTAAGTTCTTTAAGGTTATTACGGTTTTGATGAAGAATGCTTGTATATTAATAAAAAATCTTAGTAATGCGAATAATATATCATTAGACTTAATTATGGTAGTAAATGGTAATGGATTGTTATCACCCTCATCAACACCTTTTAAACCTAAGAAACTCCATCGATTACCACCCATTTTATATTTAGGTATGTATTGACTAATTGTATAAACTTGGTTCCAAGTAAATTCTTGAAAGTCTTTAAAAATTGTATCGGTTAAATTACCGTTTGTGTCTTTCCACACGTTAATATCAGTTGTCCATCTAGCGTTTTCAGTACTAGGTGTTGGGTTTATCTTATCTGTGTTAATCTTATCACCACCAGTTACCCTATTTAATGATGGGACAATTAAATCTGCTGTCCTAAATTTAACATTAACATTCGGTTGAGTAAATTTTAATTTAAACCTAGACATTGATTTAGTTGGTACACCTTTATCCACATCGTTAGATGGTACCAAGTTACCGAACTCATCGGTAATTGTGTGGTCAAGGTTCATAGGTATTGATACAGTGAATGTTCCGTCATCATCTATACTATCTACACCATCAGGTAAAACAAACGTCTCTAAGTCCAAAGGTTTTAGACTGGTTGGGTTACCGTTTGTATCATAATTGTATGTGTATTGGTTAACCCTAATTACTTCAAGTTGACCTTGACCCGTCACTAAATCCGCGTGGTCACCCATTTTGTTTTTTGGGTTACATCTTTTGTTAAGTGAATTTTTTTCTTTATCAGTAAATATTGAACCTATAAATAAAGCTGATGGTTCGAAATTGAAGTTAGTATCAAAATCAACCCTAGTAATACCAATCTGACATTGTTCATCATCACCCCAAAACGGAAGGACATCAATACCTCTATTACCACTTTTTATTTGTGCTAAGGTATCTAAATTAGATGATTGTTTAAATTCTGTCCTACTCTTAAATAGTTTTTCATTAAAACCGTTGTTTATAAAGTCATATGGTCTTACACTAAAGATACCAGAGTCACTTAGGTCACAATCCATATGAACTGTTTGTTGACCTGTTGGTACACCAAATATCATGTAATCACCAGCATCATTTGTTTTTGTTGTGTATTTATAATACTTATCAAAAATTTCAATCATGATGTCATTATTAAGTACCTCTTCTTTAGTTGGGAATGTTCCGACAGGTGTGTTTAAATCACATGTTGTTTTACTTAATAATAAATTATATCTAATATTATCCTTATTCTTATCGGTTACATCCTTGAATGGGTATAAGTCCTTAATTAATTCGTTTCTTTCGTCTTCATCACTAATTGGAACAAACACTGAAACCTTAGCGTTTGGTACACCGAAACCCTTGTTAGCTATAACTCTACCAACAACGACACCATAGTTAGCACAGAACGAAGTATATAGGTCCTGTTGACTTATTTTTAGACTTAATATCTCTAAAAAGTCAAAATCCTGTTCAACCTTTATTAAAATATTACTATCCTGACCAGGTGTTGTACGTATTCTTATTGATTTACTCATTAAAACTTAGTATTATTAATATATCCCCAATCTAAACTAAACGAACCGTTGTCACTATATATTTCTGTTTGATAAGTGTTACTAACTATTGACGTTGTGTAATCCTTAGTAAACTTAATTCTATATATGTAATTACTAATTGATGTTGTTGTGATTGGGCCTATATCTATAGTATAATATGTTGTTGTATTATTATAAATAGTTGTACCACTATTAAGTATGGTGTTATAATTAATATCGGACCTATCAACTACCTCTACGGTAAATAAACCAGTGTTACCACTAACACTAACATCCCTAATAACATTACTGGGTACTGACCAAGATATTTTAGGTGTTGTTGTTCTTAACCTACCTAAATCACCAAGACCAGTTACTTGACTAGAATAATAATAAACCGATATTACGTCACCAACTGATATTAAAGTTCCCGAGTTGAATATTAATTTATTATTTACCACATTAGATTTATAAACATCAACATTCCACGTAAATATTGTTCCATTTACACTAACAATCGGTATTACTGATAGGTCAATATCTTTTTGTAAAAACAATTCTAACCTATCAAAATCATCATTGTAATTAACTATGTTGTTATATGTTGTTGCCGAAAAATTACTAGTAAAACCACTCGTTATCCCAGTAACACTTACTAATTCTAAATTAACACTCTCACCTAACACATTAAATGCATCACCAGTAGAAAGTGTTTTATTATAATAAACCTGAACAACATCTATTTGTTCCAATGTAATACCATTAAGAAATGATATTACGTTTGTCGATGGGTTAATTGTGTAGTCAGTTCTACTAACTTGAATACCGTTTACCGACATAAGTATTGTACCAGCCACCGGTGAATAACTTAGTAATAATTGATTGGTCCCATTCGATGGTACACTTAACAATTCATTAATAAATGTTAGGTCACCAAGGGTATTTAAATTAGTAAAACCTAATGTTGGTTTTGGTGGGTCAATAATGGTTACTAAGTAAAAATCATCTTTAGTAATACTATAATCATTTGTGTTTATTGTTAACCCCGAAACACATTTAGAATCAAAAATATTCCAACTATTAAGGACATATTCATTATCATCTATTGAGATATCGTTACCAACAACAATGTTTTTAGTCAATGAACTACCTGTTAATCCACTATAATTAACACAACTTGTTGTATATGTTATGTGGGGTAAGTATCCATTTAATGTATGACAAAATTGACCTGTGTAACCAGTATATTGTGTGTTACCAGTAAAATTAAAAACAACATCAAAATCATCAACATTACTTAGATTGTATGTACTATCTGATGATATGGTTAAACCTGTCATGGCTTTAGTAGCACCACTCATTGTAAATGTGGGGTAACTGAATGCCTCCACACAAGGTGACACAGTACTTTGTACATTAAAAACACTACTAAGACCAATATTTCTATTGGTTTCTTGTATTATCCTAGCTGTGTAGGATGGTGTTGGGTTATTTGGTTTACAGGCTAAACTCATGTTTTATTTAATTTAATTGTATTAATTCGTATGTGAAGTCTGTTGACTTATGTTCTACTTTTATATATGATTTTGTCACCTAAGTCCTCATCAATAACACCCGTACCGTAGTACTTCATATTACCTAAAACAATTGGTCCATTAGATACGGTATTGTATGCTGATTGTACTTGACTAGTTGATGTATTATCACCGTTTTCGTCATTTAGTGTACCTGTTCTAGATTGAATACCACTAAGGTTACTATCACTTGAATTACCACTTTCGGTTATACTATCACTAATTGGTGTTGGTGACAATACACCCCCGTTAGATGTAATACACATATCGTAGTCACTAACGGTTTTTTCTTCACAGATAATACCATTACACCATTTTTCACCAGCTATAAATATTGTTGTTGCTGGTATAAATTGTTCCATAAACTCAATCCAAAACCCTTGAAATGTCTTTTTAAAACGTTCCAACTCAATTAAATTAGGGAATGGAGTTTGGTTACCTAATGGAAATCTACCACCTTCATCATTAAGAATGTAACCACCATCGTTACCTAATAAATAACCAGGACTAATAACACAATCGGTGTCAGCACACATGTTAAAAGTAAGTCTAACCTCTTTACTATTTAGAACTAATTTACTGTGTCTTTCAACAACACCACTAAGTCCAAAATAATCGGTATCTCTGAAGGCAAGTTCACCATCAACACTTGGTGCAAAAACTCTGTTAATAACACCATGACCACCATCAATAATAAGTGGGTTGGATTGAGCTATGTTTAGTCCATTTTTACCATTTTCTCTTGTAATGTCATCATATGTACTACCAGTCATTGTGTTATCACCTGGGTTATACACCCATGATTTTTTGTTATCAATTACTCGTTGTAGGTTAAAACCAACACATGGTTCAATATCGTATACCTCTCTAGTGTTTGTTTGTACACAATTTGTTTCAATGTCATCAAAATAAATATCATAATCACAACACTTAAATAACCCATTCGTAAATTCAACACCTAAATTAATTTCACTTAGTGTTGAGACATTAATTGTTGTTGTTAATTTAACCCATTTATTGAATCCGTTTCCATTACTATTGTTTGTTATAATATTAGTGTTTGTTGTAACAAACGTATCTATATATTCAACATTAACCTCAGTTGTTTCAATAATTTTATTAGTAAACGTATCTTGTATTATTAATCTAGCGTCTATTGGGTTATTAATGTCATAACAACACGTTTTATTTTGTTTCGGTGTTGTATTATATTCCTCTGGGTTAAGATTTACAATATCAGACCAATTATTGATACTAAAATTAGACACTTCATTAGATGTAGTTGGTGGGTTTGTGTAGAAATTTAATTGTTCTTGTGTTATTTCATCGGTGTAGTTATTATCAACTAATTTACCATCAACACATCTATTAGATGGTTCGGTAAAATAAATATAAGCTGATAGTGTTAACGTATCACCCAAACATTGTTTATTACCAACAATTATTGGTGTTTCGGATATTGTGATAATATTAGTGTTAGTTGTTTTAGTGTTGTCCTCGTCTTGATTTAAAACACATCTAGTACCATCCCAAGTCCATTCACCTGACATCTTAGACTGTAAAGATGAATTACTACAACACTTTTCATCAACTTTAATGGTAATAATTTCTTGTGAATTTTCAAGTAAGATTGTTTCAGGTGATATTTCACCTGATGTTAGTGTTGGGCAAATTATTGTCCCTTCACAGATACAAGACCCAACTTCAACAACATCAATAAACTCATCATCTAAATAGTAAACACCCTCTTTATAAACACCACCAACCCTATCACAACAAAGTTTGGTTGATATTACATCAAGATTACGGTCAATATAATTAGACGGTACCCAAATACCATTAGGTGATGTTAAAAAGGCATTAGTTAACATATCGTAAGAACGCCTATAACCAGTCATTGGACTATCACTACTTAGTGTTGCTGTATTAAAGTAATTATTAACAATGAATGTTGCGTCAACGTCACTTATCCCTAATTGTGAAAATAAAAATGTGTTAAAAAAATCTCTTTGTATTGTTAATTTATCCGACACATTAACATCCCAACTACCACTTTCTATCTGTCTGTTTAATATACTTAAGTAACCATGAATACCCGCTTTACCTTTTAAACAAGTAGCCGACTCAATATTTGGGTTATCATTTGTGTTTAGATTATATGTTGACCCGTTTAATTGTATATACTCACAACTACCCTTTGGTGTTGTTGGTGTTGTTGGTGTTGTTGGTGTTGTTGGTGTTGTTGGTGTTGTTGGTGTTGTTGGTGTTGTTGGTGTTGTTGGTGTTGTTGGTGTTGGTTCTATTAACTCACACAGACAACTATGGAAAGGTAAACCACTATTGTATGTATCTTTTTCTGGATTATAAATAAAAATAGTACCACCAACTCGACGACAGTCTACACTAAATTTAGAAATATTAGGATTTAGTTGTGTTAAATCATCATTAATAAACCTTGGTATAATCCATGGTGTTAGTGTAACATTATTAATAAAAACCCTTGATTCTGGTTTTAATCGCAACAAAGTATTAAAGGCATCTCGTATTACGGATAATGATTTACCTTGGTAATTAGGTGCTGTTCGTGTTATGGTTGCAAGTGATTCTAGATATATGTCATAACCAACATCGTGTCTATTGTCACTGTTTACCCAATTAGTATTAAATTCTCTATCTCTTATACATATTGATGTGTTTACATCTACCTGATATGGGTACCCACCACCACCACCTCGTGGTGGTCTGCCTTCTTCAATCCAAGGACCACCACCTACTGGTCGTATGTGTATGTCATTTCCAACCCACGGGTCAGTTACGGCTATATGTTCACAACATTTATTACACGCCACAGTTGCGTTAGGGTTATAGTTTCTAGCCACAGGGTCAGTACAACCAACAACAGACCTAACAGCCCAAATACAACAATTACTACACTGTATTGTTGCTGTATTATCATAATTTGTAGCGTGTTTATCCATACAACCTTCCCTACCTCTAGGGTCGTCTAGTGGACTGAAAATATTTATTACTTGGGTTATCTCTTTAGCCATATGTTTATAATTATAATGTTGTTAGTTTTTTTAATATCTTTTTAATTGTGGTAGTTATTCATATAACCAACTAGTTAATACACATTTATGATTTGGTGTGTCACTAGACCCATTACTATGTTCTTTGATATATTGATGTTAATACACATTTATGATTTGGTGTGTCACTAGACTTGTTTATATCAACCCAATCACCACCTCTTACTCGACAACAACTTTCACTAACAGAACTTAAATCCTCATGTACTACTAAACAATGTCCAAGGTATTTTTGATGTAAAAGTTTACTTATTATATTTATAACTTTTTCTTGGTCAGTGTTCCACATTTCGGTAATAAACGGGACATCATTTTCCGTAAACAACCCTTCATTAATTGAAAAATTAATAATACCATCTAAGTCGTTGTTTTTAACAAATAAAGTAACTAAAATTGTTGTATCACATATAGGTGTTACTTTCCGACACCAAAAACACCCTCGATTGTTATCATCGTAAAACCCAGTACCATATTTACTAGAAATTGCTTTAACGTACCTATCAATTAATTGTTTATTTCTAAAACCACCAACTGTAGAGTAGATATTATCTAATCTAATTGGGTCATAATTAAAACCATACTCAGTACAACACACGGTGTCAATCGGTGTATCACCGTTTATTGGTGTTACTAAACCCGTATTTTGGTCTAGTTGATATGTTGGACAGCTAACCGAACAAACATTACCTGTGTTAAATGTCATTTTAATTGACCCTCTTCCTGTTCTTGAATTTTCGGTTGTAAATCCAGCTGATACCATTGTTATTTCATTAGATACTCTACCCTCAGACATCATTCTTTCACCATATGTGTTACCATAGTCCATAACGGGTTTACCACCCTCGAATGTAATCTCAGCATCACCATTATTATAATCAGGGAATAGATTTATTATTTCAGTGAATTCCTCAACGGTGACGGTATTTGTTTCCGGTAAATCATCTATAAAACAACTAAATTTTTCAAAATATTTACTACCATAATCATAAGGACCACTATGTGGGTTATTACCAACTGTTTTTTCTGTACCACCATTATACCAAAAACCATTCATTTGAAAATAATACTCATCAGTATTTGGTAGTGTTTTTGGAAACCCCTGTTCATCAATTGGGTATTCTGACCTATTAATTAATGGTTCTACATCCCCTAAACCTTTAGTTAAAATTTTACCTATCTTATCAAATGTTTTTTCAACATTTAATTTATGACTAGCAACATAAACGATTTCATCAAAATTTACTAGACATTCACCCAAACCAAATAGATTAATGAAAAATTCAATAACTTTTCTAGTACCTTTTGATTTATATAACCACCATGCGTTAATTACAAGTCGTCTCCACAATTCAGTGTCAATTTCTTGTATTGACATACCTCTATCTTGACCTAAAAATGTTGATTGGTTTGATTTAGCTATATAACTTAATAGTTTATTATCTGAAACTGATTTGATAGCATCAAACCCCATTGTTTTAGCTAATACTTTTATAAGTTCGTCTGGTGTGTTATTTCGTTTATCATATGTTACAACATTGGCAAACTTAATACCGTCAGTGTATTTTTTAATTTCATCAAATTGTCTACCATATATTTTTATTGTCTTATTAATTTTTCTACCTTGTGATTCATCGTTTGTTCCATCATCAGTATCGTATTCATGTATTGAACTGGACACAAATCTACGACTCATTAAGTTACCCTTACTGTTGTCGTAATTTTTTGCCATACCTAATATGTTATTGATGTAGTTACCATATTCAGTGGTATCAACATCAATATTAAAACCATCCGTAGTTGGCCATGTGAACGATTGTCTACTTAGTAAAATTGTACCTGAATCGGTGTTTAACGGTGCTTCAAATGTTGATGTGTATTTTGGTGTTATTAATCTATTTAGTAGTATATTTTCAAATTCATCTAATCGACTAAAAAATAAGTTTTCAATAACAATATCTTTAGGTTTTAAGTGGTACTTAAAAGTACCAAATGTTGAACCAGTTAGTGTTGGGAATGGGTTACCCTTAGTAACTACAGTAATATATGGGTTTGTATTTTCAGTTGACCCTTCATATTGTACTAACTCAAAATTACCATATTCGTTTTTTATTTCGTAATTATTGTAGTTTAGTGCTATATTAGATATGTTTGTTGTGTCTAATATTAAACCACCTAAATTATTATAAATTAAATCAAATTTATTATCTACGAATGCTGTTGGTATTCTAAAAGTTGATTCGTCTATTTGGTCATCATGAGTATAATTAAGTACCGTGTATTTAGCTGAAGGGGAATACCCACCTTCATCATCTGTTACATATAGAGAACCCTTCCATTTGGTTATTATACCCTCAATAGATACCCTAAGGTATTCTACAAAACTACCATAATACGATAGTCTAGTCACATCTAATGGGTCTAAATTTAATGTTGTGTATATGTTATTACTAACTAGTAATTTTGATTCTTGGTCAGTAAGGTCTAAGTTTTGTAGTGTGAATTCATCAGAAAAATCACCATTATTAAATAATCTATCCGTTTTAGGTTGTAAGTTCGTTGTTATGGCGAAGTTACCCATTGTGAATAAAGAAGAACCATTTGTAAATTGTTGACCAACCAAGTTAGGTGAAAAATCCTCTTGACCTTTTTTATATGCCTGTGTTAATGAACCTGGTACTACTCTTTTATTAGCCATTTAATTAGTGTTTTATTGGTTTGTTATGGTGTTAAAGTTCTTACTGAAATCCACATTATCCACCTCTTCCTTAACTTCGTGTAATGGTTCACCACTGAATTCATCCTGAATTTCATATAGGTTGTATTGTTTGTATATGTTGTTGTCTTGGTCATATACCGTGTATTTACCATCAACAATTGATTTAATTTGATTACCAAATATACCATGAGCTAATGTATCAAAGTCATGTTCAACCATTTCAATTTCTATTGTAATAGGATTGAAAAATGTGTTTGTTAATACAATTGTTTGGTTAGCTTCCCCTATATAAGGTATTCTATTAGGTGTAACGTTAGATGCTGAACTAGGTGTCATTGTGCAATACATTAAACTAGCGGTATCATTAAATCTATATCTAATTGATTTTTGTACTGTGTTCTGTATGTTTTGATTTACTGGTTCAGCTGAGTTAGCTGATGTAATTATCCTAAATAAGTTTGGTATTTTTCGACCAGCGTCATTGTAATATTCAACACGATACCCAACTAAAGCATCATTAGCTGTTAACTCGTTTGGTAATCTACTTTTATCAAAAACCAACCCCTTTATATTAGGGAAAGCTGACAACACACCACAATCTGTGATGTTTAACCTAATTTCCTTAGGTCTTATAACTATTGTGTAAAAACCTTTTGAAGAAAAGTTTGTTGCTGGTAATGTTAGATTATATAATCCACCAAATAATGGTATTGTTCCATTAATATCGTCAGGGTGTTCCATTGGTGTTAACACATTAGTTGCGTTTAACCTTTGTATTGGTATTGTTGGTGGTGTTTCTCTTGTTGGTGTGAATGTGTAAAACACATCTACATCACTTATACCAACATCTGCTGGTCTTATTGTTCCGTAATTTCCTGTTGCCATTTTATACTGTTTTTGTTACATTGTAAAATCCGTTATTATATTCTACTAAATCTTCTAATGTTCTAATTTCAGATAATCTAGCTTGTGCCTCAAACACACTAATACTTTGTCTTTCTATAAATACTTCCTCGTAGACTTTCGGTGTAAAAACTACACCCATTTTTACCTCATCTTTAAATATGAAGTAATCTGTTTCATCCGTAACACTAACTGTGTAACTAAATGTTGTTGGGTAATGCACATCAGGTTGTATACTACGTTCATTCACTACCCTTGGTCTATAACTTCTAGTCGTACTTATTGGACTATTTAGGTTAGGTGTTGTTACACCTGTTGGTTTATCCACTAAATTTATGTTTTTAATTAATTTAGTGCTGTAACTAATTCCATCTATGTTGTAGTTAACTGTTTGTATATTATCCACATCCACCGTTACTGATGTCACACCATTACCATTAGACGGGTTAATCCCAACCACAAATGGGTTTGATGGGTCGTATGATTTTACAACATCTAACCGATGTTGTGTTGTTCCTGTTATTAATCCCATAACTTATTCTGGTAATTGTTTTATATCATTTTCTGTTATTGTACCATTAAAAAGATGACTAACCTCTATAATCTCAAAACTTTCCTCATCGGATACCTCAAAAATACCCATGTCATCATATGAATGAATTAATGGGATTTGAAGTGTTTTAGTTGTTGCTGATATCACAATTGAATCTAAAACACCATCACCATTACTATCAAATGGGGTTAAATATTTATTTAAATAAACTTTTCTTTTAATGTATTCCATTACGATAATATAAATTCTGAAAGTGTTATTTTATTAGAGGTTGTAAACCTAAACTCACCATTACTATTATTTGGGTTTATTAATGTTATTTCGTTCGTCCTCCAACCCCTATTATTAATGTCACTATATGTGTTAACGTCAATCGGTGTAACGACAGTTGTTGGTGGGTTATAAAATGATTGAACTTGTCCTGTTTTAGCATTAAAGAATTTAGCGTTCATATAGATTGTTCTATTTGTGTAACTATTATTCATTAAAACATCACCCCTATCCCAATATAACCTAGTTAATGGAAATTTAGCCACAGTGTTCTGTGTAACTGGGATGTCTTCTGTAAACAATAGATTAGCTGTTTCCCCTGAATTACTGTTATAAAAATATAATCTAAAGTAACTTTGTTTAAATCGATTAAATTTATATTCATTAGGTAAATCAAAACCAATATCATTGTAGTTATTGGTGTATGTTTTCGTGTCTTTATTTAAGAACCTGAATTCAATTTCTAGGTCTCGATTAGTACTTATGTATTTAACTTTTTCACCATCTGTTATACTATTAATAGCCTTTTGTGTCTCACTATTGACCCAATCTTGTATTAAGTCCGAGTTATCCATTGGATGGAATTTTAATTCAATTGGTATAACTAAACTTTTATTATTTATCTGTTGGTCGAATTTTACGGTGTTTGAAACCGTTTTCTCTATTAATGGACTTGGGTAGTTAGTTGGGTTATTTAGTGTTGGGAATGTGTTTGAGTTTGACCATTGTGACGTTAAAGTAACGCCACTAACCCATGTTGTGGTGCTAGCTGAAACTAATTCATTATTAGAACCTAATAAAGTTCTTCTATTTATTACATATCTATGTACCATTAACAATCATTTTTAGGGTTAACCGTTATTATATCACTTTGGTCTATTCTTATGTAAGGAGCTTGTCTTCTAATGTAAATGTAATGGTTAAGATATAAATAATGTCTACCATTAAGGAATGGAAAATCAACACCATTAGTCCCCTCTTCAATGAAACCATCGGTTAATAAATCCCTCCAAGCCATGCTACCATCTGAATAAATTTCGTAATCACCTGGTAACCCATCAATAATATCATTAGGTTCAGCTTTCTCAATATTATTAGAATATTTTTTAACATCAACATTTCTGAATGGTTTATAATAATAACCCTCATGATTAGGGTCTGCTGGTGTTATTGTATCTTCCGTAGTTAAAACCGAAACATTGTTAGGTATGTTGTTGTTATTTATGACACCCGATTGGATACCAAATCTAAAAATAACATCTGTTATTGTTTTTTCCCTAACTTCTTTCCTATTGTACTCAATTACATCACCGATATATTTGTCACCATTTTGTGTTATGGTTTTTGGTTGGTTTTTAATTATTGAACCAACCCCGCCTGTATTATTAAGTGAAACATTTTCTAATACATTAGTTATTGTACTAGCGTTAGTGTCATTAAAATCCCAATGGGATGTCACATTTGACCAATCATATGGGAGTTTTCCCGACCTTTTTAAATAACAATACTTTAATTCATTAACAATACCACCACGATGATTAATTAAAGCACTTGTGTTAATATCTTTATTAAAGTGGTATAACCAAGTGTTATTAGCGACACCAAATTCAGAAACAGTTGTTTCGGGGTATATTGATGAACTAAAAGCCGCTGGATATATTTCATAATCATTCGCAGTTAATACTTCATATTGTCTAACGTAATAGTCGGATGGTGTTCCATCCATTCTTCTGTATGTATAATCATTAGGTAAAGTCACAGGAACCCCCATAGGTTTCTCTATAACGAACTTAAAGTCATCTACGATAGACAATACTCGATTAAACCCATTAAGGATGCCACCGACCTTCCTAAACTCCACATAGTCATTAACACCTAATCCATGTTCATCTGGTGTGTATACGGTTATGTATGTGTTATTTGTCGTCCCACCATCTATGTCGGTGTTAGTTAAAGTTGATATCGATTTTTCGTTATTATAGTTAATATCATCATCCGAACAATCAACAACCCGATTAAGGAACATTTCATCAATTAAGTCACCATCCCATGATGTTTCAAGTGTAACCATTGTTGTTAAATTATCACCATTGTTACCTAATTCAGATACTTTATGTATACCTTGGTATTTGTTTGAACTAATCTTGTTGTTTATGTGTACATAATCACCTTCAGATAATTTATGTGTTTGTGTTGTCTTAATAACCAACAAACTTCTATTACCAGATGGGTTATTTGAAGTTAATTTTTCAATCTTTATACCCCAATTAACTGGTTTATCGTCACCCCACATCGGGTAGTTAGGTAACATATTTGATGGATATACGACCTGTAATAACCAATTTGTTGGTGTTTTAACTAAGTCACCGTTTGATGTAAATTCAATAAATAAAGGGTCCCAATCTGTATCAACCGTACTTCTATTGGTATCATCACCCTGTGTAAGTTCATTAGCTGTCATTATATTTAAACGACCTAACATTCTATATAAACTAGAATCTTCTCGTTCTAAATCAAATTGTTCATCAACACCAATAACACTATTAATCGGGTTGGCATTAATTTTTAGTAACCCCGATGTATTATCCAATGTAAGATTTACACTAGTGTTAATATCGACAGCAGTTTTATTCCTATATCGACCAATTAGTTGTTTAATTCTATCATCCATTATTGAATACTAGTTGATTTTACTCTTATTCTAATATCTGTTGTTGGGTCCTTGATTTCAAACATAGTTTTATTTTCACCAAATAAGGCATAATCCCCAGTTAAGTCAATTTCTCTAGTACTATTATCAATGTATGACTGACTAATTTCGTTTAATGAATACTTACCTTGACCAACCTCATTGAATGCCCTAATATCTGTTACATTGACAACACCACCAACCTTATTAACACTTTCAGTTAACTTACCTAGATATATGGATTCACCCATATCCCAATCATTAACATCAAAGTATGCTGTGATGTTTTGTATGACATTGTTTATTATCTCAGCTTGATTGTATGACTTATCTATGAATAAATCTAATTCAAATGATATGTTTATTACCCTACCATCACTAACTAAAACATAGTCATTTAATGCTCTATAATCAGCTAAATACGTCGCTATGTTTTCTTTTAATGAGTTTGTTGATGAATTACTTAATTTACCATTACTATCTAAACCTAATATAAAAATCTCTACTTTGTTTTGGTCTTCACCAACACCCAGTCTAAATGGTATACCAAACTCACCTGGCATCAATTGTACCCTAGATAAATAATCCTTAATTGTTATAGCTCTATTTTGTGATGCGAAGTTATACTTAGTCATTTGTCTCACCATCTCGATTGATGGTGCACCCGCCCCACCGAAAGCTGGAATAGGGTTATTAACCCTAAGTGACCTCCTAACAGCATCGTTCGTATTTACGTTTGGTCCCTGTATTACCATAGTATTTAACCCAACACCATTTAAGACATTCGGTCCAACATTACTTGTTGACCCACCACCTACTCTATATCGAACATACATTGTGTTATTAGCTTTCGGTATTTCACCTAACGCTGTTGTGTTAATGAAATCACCAATTTGATTTGTGAATGAGTTGTTACCATATTGTGATAGTAAATTTTCATCAGCGTTACCACTACCAAATGTCATTTTACAAAAACCATTGTCAGTAAATTCCTTCGAAAATCTTTGTGTTGTGTTAAGCCATTTACCCATTTTAACACCTGAGTTGTCAGTATTTCTTGTTGTATCTTCAACAAATACCTTGTCTTCAGCTAATGAATCCATTTCAAACCACCTATTATCAAAATCAATATATTCATCAAGTGTTGGGTTTGTTGTTAGATTTGTACCCTCTTTTGTGATTACACTATCAACTGAAACCACATTTTGGTCTGGTAGTACCACTTCTAAAAATGGTTTAACGTCTGAACTATTTATAACTTTTTTATATGTCTTTGTTAACCCATTTATAACTAACTCTCTTTTAACTATTGTGTAGTTAATTAAATTATTGTTTGTATCAATGTTTGGTAGTATTAACCTATTTGGTATACCACCCGAAGAATATGGTGATGAAAAATCAATGTCCTCCATTGATTCAAAAGTTTGTCCACCACCTAATGTTTGTGCACCATACCTAAGGTTAGGTGCGTACCTAATGTCCCAAGTATCACCAAAAATTGGGACAGTTACAGCAAAATCAACTAAAGTAACACTTGGTCTTTGTCCAGGTATTTTTAACCCAAAAGTTCTAGCCATAGCCATAACTGATGATTTTTCTTGTGCGTAATCAATTTGTGTCTCCTGAAACATCCTATCCGTATGGTACGATAACATATCAGCTGTCGCCGCGTTTAATTCTAATAACATTGTACCAACCGAGGCATCATTAAAGTCACTAAATAAATCGGGGTAGTATTGTTTTATGAAATTAAATAATTCGGTTCTTACATCAAGGAAGTTCCTTGCGAAATAATTTATCTTTTTATTTTTTGGTGCCATGGTGTTTTTTTTATATAAATATAACGATACACATAAATTTCATAATATAAAGTAACAACTTAGTAACATTTTTACTTGACTTTAATGTCGTTATAGACTATTTATATAATATGGATTACTATATTTTTTTTACAACAGATAATAAGTCAGGGTGGAAATCTCGTAAAGACCGTTTAAATAAAAAAAACCCAAGTTTGGTTAATTTAATTGAGTCATTTTCTCAATTAAATAAATTAATTGATTTACCTTTTAGGGAACAGATATGGTGTTTTATTAATAACCGAATACCACCAACATGCCCAACATGTGATTCATCACTTAATTTTAAGAGTTCCATAAAAGATGGGTATAACACATTCTGTTCAACAAAATGTAGTATGTCAAATACAGAAACACAAAAAAAAATAAAGGAAACTTCGTTAGAGAAATATGGTGTCGACAATCCATCTAAGTCTAAGGTTGTTAGGGATAAATACATTAAAACTTGTTTAGAGAAATATGGTGTTACAAATGTGTCTAAATTACAAGAAACTAAGGATAAGGTTGTTAAGACAACCATAAAACATTTTGGTGTTGCATCAGTATTATCGTTAGAATCAACTAAAATAAAACTTAAGGAAAGTTCTTTATTAAAATATGGTGTCACACATCCATCCAAAAGTGATTACATAAAAAACGAAAAAATAAAAACAAATCAAGAACGATATGGTGTAGACAACCCTATGCAATGTGATGAGATTAAAGATAAAGTTAAAAAAACAAATAATGATAGATATGGTGTAGACAACCCTATGCAATGTGATGAGGTTAAAGATAAAGTTAAAAAAACAAATCAAGAACGATATGGTGTTAATCACGCCATGCAATGTGATGAGATTAAAGATATGTGTCACTTAAATAACATTGATAAGTTAATGAATAATTATGGTGATGGATTAAAGTTATTATCACATGATTATAAATCGATTGATATTGGTGTGTTGAATCTACTATGTTCAACATGTGATAATAGTTTTAATATAACTAGACACCAATTCAGAACAAGAGGTTGGCGAGGTGATACAATTTGTGTTGATTGTAACCCATTAGGTTCTATAAGTAGTAAACCTGAAATGGATATTGTGGATTTTATTACATCCTTGGGTATTGATTGTGTTCCTAGTGATAGAAATGTGATTAAACCACTTGAATTGGATATTTACATTCCATCTAAAAAAATAGCTATAGAATATAATGGGTTATATTGGCACAGTGAATTATATAAAGATAATAATTACCACATAAATAAAACAAATTTATGTGAAAATGTGGGTATTAAATTAATTCACATATTTGAGGATGAGTGGATTAACACACCCAATATTGTAAAATCTAGAATAATGAATTTGTTGGGTGTTAACACTGAAAAAATTTACGCCCGTAAGTGTGAAATAAAGTCAGTACCAACTAAATTATCTAAACAATTTTTAACACATAATCACATACAAGGGTCGGTAAATTCGTCCATTAAATTAGGTTTGTTCCATGATAATGTACTGGTCTCATTAATGACTTTTGGTAAACTTCGCATGATTACTGGTCAACACCATAGTGAAGGTAACTATGAATTACTTAGGTTTTGTAATGTGTTAAATACAAGTGTTGTTGGAGGGGCTTCAAGGTTATTAAAACATTTCATAAAAAATAACAAACCTAAATCTATTATTAGTTACGCTGATAGACGTTGGTCCCAAGGTGATGTATATAACACACTTGGTTTCCAATTCACCCACAACACTAAACCTAACTACTGGTATGTTGTGGGTTGTGTGAGAAAACATAGATTTAATTATAGAAAGGATAAATTAGTTTTAGAGGGTTACAATAAAAACTCAACTGAGAAACAAATTATGTTGGATAGAGGAATTTATCGGGTATACGATTCTGGTAATAAAAAATACATATACACTAAATAATTATAGTTCTATTTGTACGGAGTCACTTCTTTTAAAAGCTTCATCTGTTACTGTGTAATTTATTTCCACTAAAGTGTGTTGTTCATTTCTAGTTTGACCTTCTGTTCCACCAATAACCTTTATTTCATCTAGATTTAGGTTTGGTATGTATTTGGAAACAGCTGTCTGTATTTCTTGTCTGAGGTTACTTTGGACTTCCCCATCGTTTTGTTCAAATAAATATTGTCTTAAGTTAGCTCCAAAGTCTGGTAAATATAACCGTTCACCTTTATTTGTTAGTAATAAATGCATTAAACTAGACTTAATAGCTAATTCACTAATATTATTCATTGATAAAAATTTTCCCTTATTATCGTCTTGAAAAGGAAATTCTATGTTTATAAATCGTTCACCCATTATCTTTTTTATTATAAATATCTATTCATAAAATTTAATAACAGAATTGTAAATGTATAGAGCATAAAAAACCCCTTCATTACTGATGGGGCTTTTATTTTATTAAAATTTAATTACTACCGATTTTATCAACTTCAGTATTAAATTGTGATGGGTCGATGTCTATTTCACAAGCACCACCACCACAAGCGACCTCACCAGATAAATCTGTGTTGTCATCGGTTTCAATGATTTTAGATAAATCAATGTTACTTAATGATTTCATCATCTCATTATACTTTTCCTCGGTACAATCCTCGAAGGGTGCTTGTTGGTACGTTCCACCATTGTATGGTAAAACAGATAAACCGTTATAGTGTTCTCTATTTTCCCACATCCATTCACCAGCTTTTTCCCACTCATCATCTCTCAATGATACAGTCGCTGATACATTATGTGTGTTCATCCCCTTAATGTGACCAGGTTTTACCCATTCCATAGAAATCTTTTTAATCCTTTCTAATAAATCGAAAGGTGATTCTGTTCTCATGATTGAACCTTTAGGTGCTTTCTGTGGTACAGAAATTACAGCCGTGTCATGTGCTCTAAAAACATCATCCTCAATTAATTCAGGGTGGTAAATTGATAGGTATGTGTAGATAGCTTCATTCTTTCCAACACGTATTCTTCTAATGTAGTAGTCATTGTGCCATGCGTGAATACCTGATGAAGTACCTAATGTTAATGAAGTTGTGTTATGTGACACAGTACCGTTACCCATTTGATATACTGGTTTATTCTCAACTTCAATATCCACCGTAAACGACTGTGTTAATTCTTTTTTCTTTATTCTCATTTTATTATGTTTTTTAGTTTATTCATTTTGTAAACCATATCATTTAAATTACATAATATCATTGTTTGTGATATTATGTAATATTAATGATATTATTTTATTTTCAAAGGAACTAATATATCCCAACTGGTTGGTTAATAACTCCGTATTTCTAATTTTAAATCGTTTTTAATTAATCACCTTATTAAAAAATATATAGACAACCGTTAACCCTCGTGATTTATTAAAACATTTTCTTCACAATATAACCAATCATCCCCCTCAGTTATGTCAATAGCTTGTTTCCAAGTACCATCGGACATCATAAATTTATGGTGTGGTGTACACTCAATCACACTATCATCTTCCATGGTAAATTTAACACTTTCCTCAAACCCATTTATGAATAACTTAGTGATTAAATTCTCATTACCATTTTCATCATAAACCTTTATATCGGTTGTGGTGTCATACCACTCTCTGTATTCATTTAGGTGTTCATCTAAATTAACACCATTCCCCTTAAAGATATCAAATAAACTCATGTTACCTTTATTAGTTCTAATTACTGTAGATGGTATTTGACAACCAGCTGGTTTAACAGTTGTTTGTCTAGCTGATATGTTAATACCAATTAGTCCAGCTACTCTCTTATTTTCTTCTCTAACGATTAAAGCAGCCTCAGTCATATCTAAATTTAAAACAGCTCCTGACGCAATACCAGTCATCGACACACCAATAAGAGCATCTTTCTCAGTTGTTCTTTTCCAAACATCTCTTAAATAATGAAAATCAGTATAACCAGCTTGAAGTGTCCCAATAAAAGATGCTGCCCTAACTCTCGAATTATAATCTTCTTGTGACTCTAGGTTTGAAACATTCACCTCACATAAATTACAAAATTGATTTGGTCTAAGAGCGATTTCACAACATGGGTTAGTACCCCAGTCTTTATCATTCGTGAAGTAAATACCAGGTTCACCAGCTCCACTTAACTCAATACGTTTCCAAATATCTTGGAAGTAACTCTCAGTGATTTTACTTCTAATTAAAGCCGCTGAGTTATTAGCTCGACCTCTTTGTGGGTTAAGTTCCCACCAGTTACCAGATTTACAAGAAATCATCTCTTCATCATCCGCTGAAAATAAAGAGATAAGAGCGGCTCTACGAATACCACCAGCTAACACCGCGTCAGCTATGTGACACACAATATCATGTACTTCTATTGGTATTAATTTATCACCATCAACCTTAGTATCTAAAACTTTTCGTATGTTGTGTATACAATCTTTTAATGGTTGTGGTCCAGGTGCTTTACCACCAGATGTAACCAACTGTGCTCCTTTATGTCTAATGTCTGAGAAATCGAATAGTGGTGTTGACGTTGTGTCACCGAAGTATGATTTCATTAGTACTTTAATTGCATCAGCCCACCCTTCAATTGAGTCACTAATTAAATATCGTCTAGTTCTTTCAGCATTTGGTTTTCTAATTTCAGGTAATTTATCTATGTGGTGTTTTTGTACTGAGTACCCAACACCCGTTCCACCTAATAATAAAAACATTGATTCAGCAAAAGAATCCTTATGGTCGATTGGTAGGTAAGCACAGTTATAAACCCTGTTCGGTGATATCTCAATTGGTTTACCACCAAACTGCATTGACCTCATTGAGGGTAACACTTTCTTTTCATACACAAATGTGTAAGCTTCATCAATTTCGTTAGCCAATAAAGGGTATCTTTTTTGATGCATTTCTTTGTTTCTAGTTACCAATTCATCCCACGTTTCTCTTCGTTCATTTTTAGGGATAAATTTAGCGTATTTCATATAGACTGTGATGTCAGACAAAATTTGATTTGATAATTCCATTTGTTAAATATTTGTTTTTGTTTTTGTTATTAGTAACTTATTTAATTTGTTTCCTCTGTGTTGGCTTGTGACCCTTTAAATGCTTTAGCTCTTTTAATTCTATCACGAACCCTTTCCTCTTGTTTATCTTCTTGGGTCTTTTCGTAACCTAAAAATGTTTCCGAAGTTGTAGTATCAATGAATACTGTCCCATTATCAAAAGTACAGTTTTCATATATCACACCATCTTTTCCAAACCTAGACTTTAGTACAGCTATCGTTGCTAAACCAGCTTCCTTTTGTGGTAGTGTTTTAGCTACAGAAATTATGAAGTGACCAATTTGTGCTCTTTTTATTGAACCCCCCATTTGGTCACCTGTTACAACATCTGCTGATATCGAACTTCTATTACCTTGAACAGCTGTCCAACCTGCCATATCATACTCAACTAACATTGTTTCAAAGGCTCTCATTACATTACCCTCACCATCCCATGATGCGTTGAATGATTTAACGGACTCAACACAATCGATGTAATCTAATATTAATATGTCGGGTTTAACCCCCGTAGCAATTAGGTGTCGTATGTATGCTCTAATTGTATTCATTGTAACACCTTCTGATGTGAACTTTTTAATTATAAGTTGGTTTGGTCTATTGGTTCTTTCATGAACTTGTTTAATAACATCCTCTTTATTTTCCGATAATTCACCAAGGTTAATACCAGTCCAACATGCCGCATGTTTACGTTGTATAACTTTCGGCATATCTTCAAATATTATTTGTAAAACATTATGTCCAGCGTTATAAGCTGAATTAGCTATCTTAGTTAACACTGTGGTGTTATGTGTTAAAATGTAATCATCAGTCACATATAGATGGTCATCATTAGACACATAAATACATTGTGCCTCCTCATCATGTGAAAATTCAATATTTTCAATTAATTTATTAGCATATTTAGTTCTAGGTTTATATCGTTCTATTTTCCTTTTTAATAGTGATGGTTTAATTCCGTTATCGGGAAAACTTATGTATAACCTAAAAGCTTTCTTACCATATTTTTTCTCACCCCTATATGTATAATATGGGTGTTTAACTTTAATAAAACACCTACCACCTAATGATAACACCAACTCACGAACATCTTCCGATAATTGTTCTGAAACTGTGGTGTACTCAACCCTATGGTCATCTATTGACCCATCAGAATCTATTAACCCTTGTAATAATCGTTCCCTAACCCACACATTATTATACATGTAATTTTTAGGGATGAATTTATTTGAACTATCACACCCGTAAAGATTAAGACCCTCAAAAATCGGTTTAGATTTCTTTAGTGTAACATAATATAGTGACCTCTCTACTTTAATTAAAGTATCACCAACCTCTGTATCCACAAATCTTTTTCTATTTTTTAATGAAACATTTTCCACACCATAAGTTTCCTCAACATTTTTTATAATTTCCAAATCTTTTGTGAAGAACTTCGGGTAATTACTTTTTGTGAGACACCCATCACCTAACATAATACCTAATGTATACGGGTCTAGTGGTATTTCTTTATAGTCCATATTAATAGGTTCAATGTTTGGTATAGCGTAATTCAATGAATTATTTTTAGTAACCCTTAACTTATCCACCATATCAGTTGTTTTCATCACCTTATGGTAATCCCACTGATTTTTACCTTTTTTCTTAGCGTACCCCCTTTGGTTAAGGTCGTTCACCTTCCATAAGTGTTCACCGTCACAATGTGTAAATGTGTTATCCGAAAAAGTTATTTTATATATAGGTCGTTTACCTTGTGGGTACACACCTAAAACTTTCTGTTTATTACCATCCGAACCCATAATGTCGTCATCAACTTTTATGTCACCCATCTTAACCCAACCCTTAGGTGTTAAAATATTGGATGTTAATGGTTGTGATTTTCCCACTCCGTAAGGTGCTAAGACTACCGCTAGTTCACCTTTCGAAATACCCCCATCAGTTATCTCATCGATACCTGTAATCCCCGTAGGGATTGGGTTTCTGTAATCATCATCTAACACTGACTCAAAGTCGTCCGAAATATTAACACCATCATCTTTTTCAGCTCCAATTGAAAGAGCTTCCTTTAGTATCTCAGCACACTTCTCGTAGTTATCAAAATCACCTTCATCAATAATCTCAGTAATTTGGTCATTTGCCTTCTTTAACTCCTGTTGTCTACAAAAATTAAGTGACTTTTCTTGAACCCAATTCCAATCAGAGACAACTAGGTCTCTGACTTCCTTGGTAATTGCGAATATATAATCTTGTGTCACAGTATCCTTAATCTCCATTTTTAAGATTATTTCTAATGTGTCCCACTCTGGTACCTTCTCAAATCGTTCATAATAATCTTTTATTGTTACTATAATCAATCTGAAGTACTCATTATCAAAATGTGGAGCGTGAATTATATCTATAATTCTTTCTGAAAACTTCTTGTTAGCTGGATGTAATATTTGATTTATTAAGGATTGTTGGAACTTGTGTCCCAAGAACCCTAATGTAACTTTTTTTCCCATACTTGCCCTGCTTTTGTCTTTTATAATAAATAGAAATTACAATTCAATTCCGCTATATTCCACAGTAAAATATTCTTGTGAAAATGTTTCTTGTATTGTTGAAATAATCCCCGGGATTAATTTTCTAACATCAACACTGTACCTTACACGTTGTGGGTAAAGGTTTCCGTTAAAAGATGTTTTGATAACTGGTTTGTCATCAATCTTAATTTCAAAATCAAAAACATCTTCTTTCTCAGAATTTTCATTTTTGGTTAACTCAACGTCTTCCTGTGTTTGTGTTTTGTACGGATTAAATTGTTTGTAAAGGTAGTCCCTAGACTTATCCTTTAAATCGTCTTGGATTATTTGTACACACTCTTCAACACACCATTTAAGGTCCATTGTGTTCTTAATATCTTTATTAAAATCTCTTATTGAAAAATATCTCTGACAAATGATATTTTTGTTAATGTACAATACGAATTCGAATTTTTTCATCTTTTTTAGTTTTTAAACGTTACTTTTGTTTTTTAAATTTTAACTTTTCTTTTTTGATTAATTTCATGAATGGTTGCATCCATGACACGTAACCATCGTGTCCACCAGGTATGTTGTACATGACACCATCCTCTAACATCATTTTCAAGACGTTCTTGTAATCCCTACCATCAGGGTCCATATTTAGGTTTATCATCATCTCAACACCCTCTTTAGCCTCATCAGTTAATAATGGGTTTAGTAGATTGACAATCTTATCATTAACTTCATAAAAGTCACCTCTATGATTACCTTTAGATACACCGTTAACAATATTTTCTAAACATTTTAATGGTTTATCCCTTTCCCCTAATAACACTTTCGCTCGTTCTTTAATTTCATCAACGGTTACCGTTCTTTCTTTAATTTCAGGAAAATGTTCTAACAGTGTGTTTTCAGTTACTAGTGAGATACCTTTAATAAAGTCTGACTTACATCCTTCAATTATTTTAACCATACCAGCGTTAGTGTAGTGGTGTTTAAAATGCCAACTATAATTACCGATACCAACAAGTTGTTTTTTATCAGCTAAGAACAGTGACACCTCACTAGTAATCATTTGACATAAATCTCTGTCGTTAGTGTATATAATAACATCCTCACTCTTTTTCTTATTTAGAACGTAGTATGCCATTAAATCATCACTTTCACAATCAGGATGTACATACTGTCTAATATATAAATCTTCGGCGTAAGTCTGTACCCTAACCTTCTGTTCTTCGAAAGATTTATCGAAAAAACTTGGTCGGTTTCCTTTGTATTGTGGGTAATAGTCAAGACGTAGTGTTCCACCACGTTCACCATCCCACATAATAACTATTTTATCTATTTTTAATTCAACAACTAATTTACGGAGAGTAGTATAGAATTGGTAAAGTCCCCCTATGTGGTTTTCTTTATAGAACAAATGTTTTGCTCCACTGTAAGCCCTTTTTAGGAGGACATTACCATCTATAACTAATGTTGTTGTTTTTTTGATTGGTCTAACCATTGATGTTAAACTTATGTGGTTTAACAATGGGTGTCTCAACTTCTATTTCATTAACCAATATATTGTAGTCTTTTAATAACTTGGTTATTATTTGGTTATCCTCATTATAAAGGTAACCCCTAAGGGCTTCCATTATAATGGTGATACCCAAAGGTTCTTCACCTTGGTGAAGGGTGTTTTGGTTAATTAACTCTGATTTTAATTCTTCTATTCTTTTTAAATCAATTTTCATTGTATTTTTTATTGATTAATAATTACTATACCCCCATGAACCTTATTATTCACTTAACTCTTTCAATTCAAAAACATCACCACCCATTGCATCTCTCCAATACTCAGCGTATTCTTCTTTGTAACGTTTTATAGATTCGGGTGTGTCCTCAATATACCCATGTGGTGTTGCTATAATCCTACCATCTTTATAACCTAAACCATTAACATGGTTTTTAAGGATAGAAATTTTTGTCTTCGTTGCGAAGGCTATTTTCCTACCATCTTTGGTTGCGTCAAGTTGTGATATACCTGAATTTTTTTGGTTACCAAATAGAAATACTAAAGCTGAGTTCAACCAAATTGCCTCACCACCTTTAGCTTTAATCTTCGGTTGACCGAAAGGATTGTCAGGTAACTCAACCCAAGGTTGGTTAATCACAACCATTGTATTATCGTAAGGGTAATCATCTCGTTTTGAATTAGTAATTCTAGATGTTAATCCCATTCCGATTTTATCAGCTAACACTCTCGCGTTGTGCATTCCCCCACCTTTACCTTCAAAGGTCATCTGACAAGGTATTGAACCAACTGAGTCCCATAAGAAGAGATAACCTTTTAAAGGTTCCCCATTCGGTCCATCAGGCATCCCATCTTTTTCTTGGATGTCTAGTAACTGATTAATGTAATCAGTTATTTGTTCAATAGTTTGGAAGTCGTCATTGAATAGGAATGTCCCATCAACAACTTCTTCACCGTCTTCATTCTTAATTATGTTTGAATCTAAACCAAGATTTTTACAATAATCCCAAGACCACTTTCTTTCGGTAACGAGAAACACTGGTAAATACCCTTTTTTCACAGCTGAAACAGCTGAACCAATTAAAGCGGTTGTCTTAGAAGAGTTGGAGTGACCAAGGAACATATTGATGTTGTGCATCACTGGACCTGGTAACCCACTTGCTTTATGAAAAGCCTCACCTATGTCGAAAAACACAGTTGGTTTATATTTTGTCTTACTACTATGTGTTTTCTTTAGTGAATCTAAAGAGAAACTTTTTTTCTTAATTGTTGGTTTTTTGGTCATATTTTATCTTAACCGTGTCTTAGAACGGTAATTCATCATCATTATCGTCGTTAGACGTAGCTTCGTTAGTAGTTGTTGTTTCTACCTCTGTATTAGCTTTTGGTGTTGGTTTTGAATATGTCGCTGTCGACTCTGTTTGGTCACCTTTAGCTACAAATTTTTGAAGACCCTTATCATATTGTGGTGTATCACCATCAGCTATAATTTGTAAGTATTCAATAGGTTGTGCTTTATATATGTCCCTCCAAGTTGTTTCGTCGGAAATCCAAGCTTTAGCTTTTACTTTGTCTTCAGTTAATAGTGAAACATCTTCAGCCATTATTGAAGTAATTTTAGTGTATTTTTTATCATCTCTACCTAAAATTATAACAAGGTCTCTACCTTCTCTTGGTAATGTTATATCACCTTTTTTAGTGAAGATTGGGATTAACTTATCTAAAACTCCATCACCTTTCCAGTTATGTGGGAATCTCCAAAATTTAACACCGTCATTTTCATTATCTCTATCGATAAGTCTAACAATGTAAAATTTCTTTGCTTTAAATTGTTTTGAAATCTTTTTGTCCTCCTCAGACCCAGTTGATTTCAATTCCGATTCAATTTCACATAGTGGACACTCACCACCATCATTGTGTTTAGCACAATATAGTTTTCTCCATTTACCACCTACTTCGATACTGTGCCAATGACCTTCTTCAAAAGGTGACGCTCCGTCTGCTGTAGGCATAATTCGGATTGTTTGTTCACCTTCTTTTTCGTCATCCTCTAATCTAGTAGCGAAATACTTAGAAAAGTCTGGTGTGTTGTTAAAACTTGTTTCACCTCCACCACCAGCTTTATTTTTTTCATATTGTTCCCTAATGGAATCTAAAATGTTACTCATACTTTTTACTGTTTTTTGTTTTTAATTAATAAATTTTCTTTGTTAAACTTGTTATAAATATAATGTAACTTTACTGAAAAGTATAGTCTTTTAGGCACCAAAAAAGGGTAAAAAACAATGTTTAATACCCTCTCATAGTTGTTTTTTAATTCTTAGTCAATACCTGGATTGAATGAATTTTTTATATCTAAATCATTATAATCGGTTAAATCTTCCTTAGTAATCTCAAACCTTTCCTCGTCATTTTCTGTTGCTTCGTAATTGTTAGTTGGGTCAGCAACTTTATCACTCCAATAGTCAGTAAGTTTCATACTATAAGGGAATGAATCTAACGACCGCATTTGTAATTTCTCATCAGGTGTTTTATTTGTGTCCTCTATTTTAGAAACTTTAGCCATAATGGAATCCATTTTACCTAATTGTGCTTCTAGGTTTGAAAACCTATCCATTAAATCCTTAACATATGTATTAGTTTCTTGTGAAGATTGTACAGCTAAGTCAGCTGAAGCTTTAGCTTCATCCGATTTAGTAACTAATCCAGTCACATCAATTTCTTCAACATCATCATCTTCCATGTCACCCATTTCAATGTCATCAGCCGCACTAAACTCTCCAGCAGTTCCGAACTCGTCTTCCTCACCCTCAGGTTCCATTTCACCTTCAACGTCACCACCCTCTTCAGGGGAACCCTCATCACCAAAATCGAAGTCATCATTTTCATCACCACCTTCATCCTCTTGATTTTCATCTCCAGGTGCTTCGTTTAGTTTCTTTTTACCCTCAACAGAGTAACCCATTATTGAGTTAAATCTCTTTAAATCCTCTGATAGTTGTTTTTTGTTATTTTTCATTATTTAGATGTATATTCACTTAATAATTGTCTACCATCATTAGTGATGATTTTCTTATTTTCTCTTTGAACGATTTCTTGTGGGTCTTTAATTTCACATTCATTACCTTCACAATTTTTTGTGTTTAAAACTTTATTTAACTTATCTTCTAAGTCTTTTTGTTTTTTTGTATCTTTATTGTTCATAGTGTCCTTTCTATATAAATATCATCAACTCTATAAAAATACTTTAGTGATGTCAGATATTTCTAAGTTATCACCTTTAAGTAGTATTAATTTGTTTTCATACTTAGACCAATCAACCTGATAATCTTTATAGTTGATGTTACCTTTGGATAAACCAGATTCTTTTTCTATTAACCTATTTAAAGCATTAATCGTAAAAAAGGTTTTACTTTTTTTATGTATTTGGATTGTTTTAGGTAATTCTTTTTTTATGTCTAACCTTAAACCAATTTCGGTTTTAATTTTATAGGTTAACAAATAGGTGTCTAAAGTTAGATTAAAGGTGAACACCGTGTCACTACTAACATTGTGATTGTCTGATAGGTTTTGTAAAAATGTTTTTACATTTAATTTATTTACGAATGAGGCTAGTAATAGTGTTTTCTGTTGCATTTTTATATTCCAAATATGGAGTATACTTTATACCTAAATGTTTTAATTCCTCAGTGAATTTCTCTTCAAAATCATCACCAAATATTTTTAGGTTATCTTTAAGTGTCTTAATAACTAATTCTCTATCAAAATCAATGAAATCAATTAATTCTAAATCAATCATGTAAATATTATTATCCTTATAGATGTAAATGGTACTCTCCTGAAATAAATATCCAGTACCAGACGCTAAGTTAACTAAACGTGTACATAGTTGTTCTGTGTCGTGTATTTTATAAATTATTGGGTCTATGTTGTAAGTTGTTATACCCTTAACAAGGTCAATATAACATCTCTCCTTAAATTCTTTTAAATTTAATTCATATATACCCCTTTTTTCTTGTTTGGAGAATGTCCAGTAAAGTCCACCGAAACCATCTTTAGGTGGGTAAACCATTTTACTCAAAATATTAACACTACTATAATGTTCCTTAACAACTTCCCAACCTACAATTAGTGTTGGTAATTCCTTCATGGGGTGTTCGGTCACAATAAATTCCGATATAGAAAGACAATTAAAATATCTTTTATCAACTTCTTCATTACAATTAACAATATTCCCCACTATCATAATATAAATGTAGTGGGGAATATTTGATTTGTCAACTAAGTAATTAAGTTACGTTGTATGGTAAAAATCGTTAACTTCTATTACCTTGTTTCTCCTCATTCCCTGGACCAAATAAGTTTGCTGGTAGATTAGTATCTCCTTCATAGACATAAAAGGCATTTCCTTTACCTTTGCCATTGGTTGTTAGCCATTTTGTAACAAGTCTAACCTCAGTAAACCCTCTATCCCTAAGGTCTGATATTAATTGAGCCCACGGGAATGTATCTCTTACATCTTGTTTATCAGCTGATGTCCAGTGGTGTGATGTTATGTTAGTAATCGTTGGGTGGGCTTTCTTGGCTAGTAAGATAGCGTTTACATATGAATCCCATATTTTCTTCGGATTTATGGTTTTTGTATTCGCATTACCATTACTCTGATTGTATGGTAAAGTAAGTTTGTCCATCTTCCATTCATCTTTAGTAAGTGGGTACCCCTTATTTGTATTATCTTGTCTATTTCCACTGAAGTTGTGTATACCATCCACAGTACCAGGTACACCTAACTTTTGATGAAACTTTAAACCCCCAACATATGAAACACCAACTGATTTATAGTTCATTGAGTGACAAGCCTGCGTTTTAGTGTCAGGACACCCAGCATGTGATGATATAAGATTTATATCGTTTGTTTCATACAAATCACCATTATTATCGATTACAAAATGGTACCCTACGGATGTTTTTGTGTTAATATTAAAATTCCAATCAGCTGTCCAATGACAAACAACTGTGGTTA
>Ga0209284_10001843_pt1 | contig 31003 bp, 37 predicted proteins | sample FRY03_FD_187211 | JGI IMG/M metagenome (GOLD analysis project Ga0209284, IMG submission 187211) | Freshwater microbial communities from Lake Fryxell liftoff mats and glacier meltwater in Antarctica - FRY-03 (SPAdes) (version 2) | ecosystem: Environmental > Aquatic > Freshwater > Ice > Glacier...
TAAATCAAATAAGATCTACAAAAGTAGAAATTTACTATCAGTAGTAAAGATCCCTTCGTTCAGGAGCCTATTCAGATCTACAAAAGTAGAAATTTACTATCAGTAGTAAAGTGAAAGGTGGCGTCGAATACCAGTATCAAATCTACAAAAGTAGAAATTTACTATCAGTAGTAAAGTTTTGATTTCATTTATAACATCGCTGTTAAATCTACAAAAGTAGAAATTTACTATCAGTAGTAAAGCTTGCAAGCAGTAGTAATTGGATCCCATCTACAAAAGTAGAAATTTACTATCAGTAGTAAAGAGCCCATTTCTTGCTCTGACAGCCTATCGATACAACTGAAAAATAAATTTCCAGGACGACGATGTCAGAGCAAAAAAGCTAATTTAGACTGATATAATAGTCTAAAGATTATTTTCTTTACTACGAGTCTTAAAAATAAAGACCAAGGTTTTACTGATAATGGAACTTCTCCTTTTGACCAAATTGTTAAAGTACAAATCAGTTTAAATATACCACATTCTCCTCTGCATGTACTGCACTTCCATATCTTACAATTTTTTCAGTACAACCGTTACACATATGAAAAACATAAACACTATCTGTTTTTTTTATTTTATTTTTAAACTTCAATTCGATTTCTATAAGCAAACTTCTCAATATTCGTGGACTATTTTTTACTAAAAATACAGAATACTGAATACGCTCCCCGTATTTTGAGACAGTCTTGGCAAACTTATTCCTTGTTTTGTCATCATGAAAATCATACGAAACTATAATCATATAAATATATATTTTGGAAACTGATATTTTTCTGGGCTCATTTGGTGCAAATAATATTGTCGTAAGTATTTATAGATTTCCTCTTTATGATCTGTTATCGCTTCAAAGAACATAATGCTGTATTTACTACGCAATTTTGAGTCGGATTTTATCTGATATGCACCATATTTATAAATAAAATCTTCTTCTTTAATTTTTTGTAAATTGTATCCTTTCACTATAGTTTTATCGACTATAGGGCGAAATACTTCTACCAGATCACAGCTTAATGACTTTCTTTGGAAAAAAAGCTGATGATAAAATCCTTTATAGGTATCGAATCCAAAAAGACGAAGTATTGCATCGACGTAGTTAAATAAATAGGTATACCCAATATCCATCAAAAAATTTGTGATATCCTCTTTTGTCTGTGGAGCCCGTCTATTCCAACCATACTCTTTAAAAACAGCTTGAAAGTATTCACTGGCACAGTTCCCTTCTATTCCCAATAATTCTGATATATTTTGCGTATCTTTTATCTTCTTGATAGTGGATTCAATCTCGAAAGTATTCTTTGAAGTCTTTTGCACCAACTTCATTTGATTGAGAACTTTGTTTTCGACTATTATTTTTGCTTGATTCAATTGTCTCTCATCTGTCATGCTATATTGATTTGCACGTAAGGCATAGTTACCCTCTGCAACAGCCATAATTTCAGCATACAGTTTTAACGAATAGTTCAGAAGAAAAATTGAGATGCCATATTTTTTTGCTTTTTGAATAAGCGTTGTAGTTATGCTCGTATTGCCAATGATAAATATGCAAAGCACAAGATAACAAGATATTTGGTCTACGCATTCACCATCTTTATAGAGTCTCACATTACTATTCCAAAATCTGATCTGCTGATCTATGTCTTTTTCAGCCTGGATAAGAACAATTTTTTTCTCTTTAAAATCGGGGAGCGTTAACATAAAGATTTATGACATAACTGACGATAGATACACATGGCACATTTTTTAGGATTGACGGATATTTCTGTATCAATAGTATGGGCACGGATTGCCGCAATAGTATGATCAAATTTGGCAACTTCACTTTCTTCGGGGCAGGGGATAGAGTAACGTTTATTGTCTGAAAGAGAATGGATATAGAGATTTTTCACTTCATAACCCATTTCAATGAGGGCAAACATTTGTGCATACAACTGATATTTATGACCGTCATAAATTTTTTTTATTTTATATTTACGCTCTATGAGTGATTTTTCCTGAGTATCGTAAATGTCAATTTTTCCTGTAAGGTTGTACTTTTGGCAGTACACTGCTGTACCTTGCATATACCGTAGGGCGGATGAATATGTACCATTTTCTATAGCTTCGTGCACTATTTTGCCTTTATGTTGTGGGTCCTGGTGATAGATACTTTCATGGAATGATTCATATATTCCATGCAAATATATAGAGTGCGGGCAAAAAAGGAAGTCATTTATTTTGGATATTTGTATCACACCATCCATAGTGTGATATTATATCATCTATTTTGATATAGTTAGTGCAAAATCATCCCATTCTTTATGAGAAATAGATAAATCCTTCCATCTCATTTCTGGCTCTTTAATTCTTCATATTTTTTCCTCGAAGCAAAGGTAGATACCATCACGTTCCATTTATTTCTGTCTAATAGCCAAATATCCCACTCTTCATCCGAAACAAAAAGATTGAGATCACTTTGATTGTCTTTATATTTTTGTTTTCCTGCCTTCGTCCATGCCTTAATATGCTCATTCATAATAAGTCCCTTTCTAGCAATGTTATAAGCTCCGTTTGCGTCACCAGAGGATGGCATATTTACTTTTTCACCTTTCTGTTCTTTATCCCAATATTCTCGCGAATCAAAATGCTTTCCATTTTCTCCTCGAACAGGGGATAATATAAAGTCACTATTTCTTTCATCTCCTTCTATACCCGTATTGCGGATTTGCTGTATTAGATCAATCGCAAAACGAAGTGATTCCCAAGCGGTGTGCTCGCCAAATTTTTTAAGTTCATTACCTTCTTTAACCTGATTTAGAAGTGATCGATTTTTGTCAAAGTTTTCAAAAATCCCATCTAAAATTTCTACAATATCAATTTTTTCAACTTTCCATTCATATTTATCTTTTCCTCGTTTTCCTCGAAACCGATCCAAACTTATCCCGTCTTTTCCTGAATAGATTTGCCATTCATTTGCTTTTTTCTCATCAGTTTTTGGGTTTTTAACTTTTCCTTTTTCATATTTAAAAACATAGTCTTTACCATCAAAGTAAATATCAGAAAATTTTGGTTCGTATGTTTTTTTCTGATATTCTCCCCCAATTATCTGCGCTTTGATGTATTCTTCTGACCCCGAATATAGATAGATGCTTTTCCGCCAACCGGTTGCAGAGTCGGTTTGAGATGTATAGTTAGCTCTGGTGTAAAGCATAATCCCCACCTGTTTTTTGTTTTCAATATCACTGTAGTTTTGCACTGGTGGGGTGAGTTGCAATGCATTTGTTGCTGATCCAATTTCTCCAAGTTTTGCCTTTTTATCGACTAAAAAATTGAGTTTTTTTGCTAAAGCCAGCTCAAACTTTTGGTAGACTGATTTTTCAATTTTTTGCCGTCCTCGTTTAAATCCTGTATTCAGGTCTTCCAATACAATAAAGGCAGGTTTTTCTGGATTTGTTGCCAAATCAGCAATCGTTCGAACTACTTGCGAAACATACCCGTTTTTCGTTTCTTTAATAGTTCCAATGGTTTGCCAGTTTTTTCTTGCCATATCACGGTTTGATGCCATAGCGTCGAGCAGATCGTTGTAGTCCCAACACTCCATAGATTTTGCTTCCCATTTTTCAGTCTTTTTATTGTATGAAAACTTTTCTTTAGTAATACTCCTCGGTTTTCCGTCTTTATCTACAAATGGTAAATTCAAGGTTCCCTGATCTACAATTTCTCCGTTTTGGTTTACCAAAGAATAATAAGCTAAATGTTTTTCTCCTCTGTCGATGCCGAGGAAATGGAGATTTGGGGAAGGGGAAAGATTATAATTTACATTATTATTTACTTCAGAAAGTGCATATTTTGGATTTGAATTTCCTGTGGACTTATAATTTAACTTAATAGGACAATGAAAGAAGAACTTTCCATCCTCACTTGTAAATCGTTTATTTTCTATGACCCATGGTTTTTCTTCATAACCTTTTTTTATCTTTTTTTCTTTTATCGCCTGTTTTCTGTAAAAAATTTCACCTCCGCCATTAAGTTGAAATGTAGTATCCCCTTCAAAAACTGCATTCCAATAGAGGGTTTGCATATTTTTTTTGCTAGTTTTCCCTTTCCCATTATCTTTTGAAGAAATCTCGAAAAGATACATTTCTCCTTTGCTTACATATTCTTGTACTTTATCCCAGTCAATAGGAGTAAATTTGCAAACATAGCATTCTTTGAGCGTTTCTTGGATATCTTTATCAAAAGCCTTTTTATCAAAATATTGAGTTTCTGCAATTCTTTGAAGAAGAGGGTATTTTTTTACATATCTATCTTTTATAATTTTTTGAAGAGATTGGATTGCTTCCTGTGGATCTCCCTTTCCCATATTCCCATATGACATTCTAAACTCCCCCAAAAATCCTTTCCCAGCAAGGGTTTGGAATTTTAAATTTGCCAAAATAAGTCTTCCGCAGTCTGTTGTTGGATTCTCATATACATCAGATTCTTTTCCTTCTTCTGTACTAAAAGCCGACTTTTTCTTTAAAATCCCTAAGTAATATAGATCTCCATCATTTAGAAGAACTGATGCCTTTGATTTTTCTTGTCCATCGCTCCATCCTCCAAGTAAGCTACCATTCTCAAAATTTAACTTCAATTTATTCTCCTTTGCATCATCCTGTGGTTTCTTCGTGAGATAATTTCTCAAAGCATCGTACCATTGGAACCAATTCACCTCTGTATTGTCATCAAGTTTTGCCTCAAAAAGAAGTTCTTTGAGCATTTCAGAAACTTCCGAATCAAGCGGATGACCTTTAATTTTATTCTCTTTAACCAAGAAATACTTTAACATTTGATTTATAGCCAAAGCATGATCCATCCATGTCTTTATTCTTTCTTTTCCTTCTTCACTTTTATAATCTTTCGACTTCAAAACAAAATTAGCGGAATCTAGGAATTTTTGAGCATTTTGCGAGATATCAGAAAAAATCATTTTTAAAAGTGCTTCTGATGGTTTTTTTGCATCTTGAATAATATTGTTTTTCTTCCCATCTTTCAAAATACTTTTTTTGAAAAACGATACTTCCCAGTCCTCACTCTCATCCAACACTTCAAAAAATGTTGAAAGTTCAATAGCTTCTGGGATTTTCACATCATCTTCACTTCCTTTGTTCGCCTTTTCAAAAACCCTTGCAATTTTCAACCTATCTTTTAAATCGTGATAATTGTCAAAGTATTTGTTGGAAATACTATTCATGGCAACCTTCGACCAATACAATCCCTCATAATTTTCTTTTTCTAAGACGTATTTTTTGAATTTTTGAATTGTTATTTTTTCTGCGTCATCTTGTTCTTGGAAATATTTTTCTCCTGCTTGTATTGCCAGTTCCAAGACTTGCTCTACAGAATATGGTTTTTTATGGTTTTCTTTATTCTCTTTTGCTCCTGCAGTTGTATCGTGGGTGAGAGAAAAGAAGAGCGGATCACTTTTGCCACATCCAATTTGCTTAAAAAGCGTTTTGAATTTCGGCAGATCTCTAAAACTTTTTTTATCTTTCTGTAAATCTTTTTCTTCTGCACGTTTCGCTTGATTATAGAGATTTATGAAAGCGTTATAGTGTCCAATTTTTATATTGTATTCTTCGATTTCTGGTTGTGATAAACAATCATTAAAATAATCAATTTTAAAAACTTCTTCAGAAATCGGTTCTAATTCAATCATTTTGCCACTCTTTGCATCTTTGATTTCAGTTGTCCTTCCTAAACTTTTCAAATACTTATGAGCATTCAGATATTCTTCTTTTCGTTCAATTTTTTCAAAACTTCCGTCTTTTTTCTTTCTTACGATACATTCAAATTGCAAAAGATTATCACAAAACTTTGGCAGGTTTTCATGAATAATTCTGGTAGCAATTGCTGTGGCTTTTTCATCTTTGGTTGAGTAGTAGTTTTCCCGATTTTGATTAAACCCAGAAAGATAGGTAAAAAATCCTTTAAAAGTTTCATCTATCATCTCTCTTAATTTGTCGTTATTAGCATTTTTATCTTTGACGAGTTGAAGCATGTCTTGGCATGATAAAAGTGTAGACCCACCTGTCACTTTAGAACCCTTTTTCCATGCATATTTTGTATATTTCTTTTCTTTCCATAGTTTTCCTGCCTCAACAAAACTCTCGCCAATTTTTTCTCTTAACTTTTTCTCGCCTTTGTCGTCATCTTTTTGTGCGTATTTTTCAAGATATTCTGAAAAATTAATTTTCTTGGCCTCTTCCGAACCGAGAGCATCGTTGATAAATTCCTCATGAAGTTCATCTATCTTTGGTTTAAGTTCCTGATAAGCATCTTCAATCTTTTGATCTTTTAGAAAAGTTTGAAGGTTTTTGTCATACCCCAGATGTTCTCGCATATTTTCTAGCGTCTTACCCACAGGTTTTAGCTCAAACCTCAAAGTCTTTGAAAGGGAGTATTGATTTGTGAAGGAAGAGAAGGATTTCATCAACAATATTATATCATCAATCCTCACATCTCCATCTCCACAATCCGTCTGAGGATCGCAAGAGATGAGACATACGTTGCCTCAACACCTTCATAGCCCAAGTTTCGTGTCCCTAAAGTTATCGCTTTTGTGAACGGTGTGTCAGATGCATAGTGAATGATACCGATGTCAATCGGGGTATTCAGCATTGTCACAACCGTTTCTTCGGGATATCTGTCAAAATGAGTTGTCTCATACAGGGCGTTGAGATAGGGCCCATCTTCCATCTCAACAAGCGTATATCCCTCGATAAAGTACTTTTGTATGACAGGCTCGGGGTGCAAAAATGTCCCTTTGGTTGAGACAACTTTTTGATTCGTCAGAACACTCCCTGAACGAAATGCTTTAAAGTACTCTTTTGTAAAGGCATTGGTAAAAATAAAAGTGTTCTTGCTATACGTGTCAAATACTTTTGTGGGAAGACCAATATCTCCGAGATTTGCGTGGAGAAATGATGCTTTTCCAAGGATGTATGCTCCGCGAAGGTCATTGACATTGTGTAGGATTGTTGAAAGTACCATGTACGCGCCGGAGCCGAGCGGGTAATCGATGTTCAGGACAAGTGCGTCTGATTCGAGTCCATCAATGTTCAGACCAATCTTCTGTGCAAGTCCTGTCTTTTTCATGTCCTGTACCGAGAAAACCTGCGCATTGATATCAAGATAATGCTCCGCGCTGATAAAGTCTATGCCCAGCTCCACTTCATGTGCAATCCTTTGTGCTTTAACTTCTGGATGTGCTGTTTCATATTTTTTCAAGATATACCAAAGAAAATTCTCTCTCGAGCCATCGTGCTCACCTTTCTCTATCTCTTTCCAGTATGAGAGTAACTGCTCGGAGTTTGTATCTTTTAAATACTTGATAAGCTCAGATTCAAGATTGGTGACCCATCCTGTGAGGTTGTTTACAAGACTGTGTGTATTTGATGACACAAAGTAAAGAGGTTTTTTTCGGAGATTTTTATACCTAGTATTTTCAATGATATTCTCAAACCAACGTTGTGCAGCTTTCTTGTAATCCACGTAATGACCGCGAAGAAGCTTGACTTCGAAATTCACTTTATGCTTTTGCATCTCGACAAGCATTTGATAGATTTTTTCTCCCCAAATTCGATGGAGTCTTTCCCAGTTTTCGTCATCAACCCCAAGCGCCAATTTAATTTCATCACCATGTGACTTGTCAATAATTACACCAGACTCTGTTAGTTTCCCGTGAATCTTATTCCATTCGATCTGAAATGCAATGAGAAGCCCCACCATGTCATCAAGATCTGTCACCGAGTTAATGAATGCGGCAAGTTTAGTAGTACCATCAAAGTACATCTTACGACGACGTGCAGGGGCATGGACTTCTCCCCATGATCCAATATCATACCCTTCCCTATGAAAGCTGTCATCAATCTGAGCAAGAATTATATTTTCTATGTGATATATCTCTGGTGGGAGCCGAAGTGATGAGTACATAAGTGCCTCAACATCAACGGTGTCATCTCCTGCATGATTGTGAATCGATGGTTTCATGTCCTTGTAGAGTCTTTCTATTTGATCTATTGACATCTGACCTTCTTCCCTCAAGAAAGAACGATATGCGTTTATATAGATTGTTGTTTGGGTGTGCTGCTTATCCATAGTACTGATTATTCTATCAGAAATTTCTATGCACATTATCTGTGAATACAGTTGAAACCTGTTTTTAACTCCGATATACTACTCTGTATGCTCCCTGCATTCCTTATCACGCTTCGCGAGGTCATTGAAGCAACGCTTATTGTTGCGACTGTTCTTGGCGTGCTGTATAAACTTGGACATACTGACAGCGTCAAGACTGTCTGGAAAGCAACTGGTCTTGCGGTGCTTACGAGTATTATTCTTCTTGTCGGCGGAAGTCTCCTGGGCTTTAAGATGCAGGAGCTCTACACAGGACGCGTCGAAGAAACGGCAGAGGGGATTCTAATGATTGTCTCAGCAATTTTTATCACATGGGCAGTATTTTTCTTGCACAACTATTTTGGCAGACATAAAGTCCAACTCCTCCAAAAAGTCAAAGAAACCATGGAAACACAGGAAGAAAAAGGAATCTTTATTTTGGTCTTCACTGCAGTGTTTCGTGAAGGATTTGAAATCGTGCTCTTTCTATCAACCGTATATTTTTCATCAGACCCTCTTCATGTCTTGACGGGGTTTGCAGGAGGGCTTGTTGCGGGGCTCCTCATCTCGCTCGCCTTCCTTAGTGCGACACTCAAGATGCCCGTGTATTATGCATTCCGAGCAACAAGTATTCTTCTTATTCTTTTTGCTGCAGGACTCCTCGCTCGTGGCGTACATGAGTTTGCTGAGATTGGGCTTGTGCCAGAGATCGGAGCAGTCGTCTTTAGCATGATCCCTGCGAAGGGAATGTTTCTAGCTGACCTTATCAAGTCGATATTCGGTATTACCCAAAAGATGGATTATATCCAGATAACGCTCTACACATTGTATACAAGCAGTATGATGTGGTTTGTATTTTTACGAAGATCCTTTTCCAGCCGCATAAAATAACGATCCTGCCTCCAGAAATGCCACAACCCCAAGAAGAATCGCCCAGACCCCAACTTCCTGAAGCGCAACATGCGCAAAAAGAATCCAGACTATGAAGTAGACCATTGAGTGAATGCGCCTCCACCATGGTCCAAGCTTCTTGACCGACCAGTTGTTTGACGTAAGATAAATTGGGGCAAGCGAGTAAAGGGTGGCAACGCCAAAAAGCTCAAAAATAGGTGGCGGCACAACAAGCGGAACGCCACCAAAAAGGACTGGCCACAAGCGAATTGACGCATAATGGAGGAATGCAAGGGCAAACATACTCACTCCAAGATCTCGACGAATGCTCATGATAAAACTGACAATCATCCCATGTATACCAAATCTTCTAAGAATCCCTGGCACAAGAGTTAGGCAAAAAAGAGTGACGGCTATCTGACCTGCAAGCGTACCAACACTGTAAATAACTGATCGATTCAGACTTTCAAACGTCCAGTATGCAAATAAGATTAAGAGCGCCGTTATAAAAAAATAAAGCATGCGAAATCCTTTGAGAATCTCAGGCTTATGATGGATCCCTTGGCGAAAAAACCTATCAATCAATGTATTACTACTCATACTCTATATACTACCATGCGCTATCTTCAATATACCTCTTGTATTTCTCCAAAAAACCTGCGTATAGTGAGTATATTAGCAATTTGTTTGGAAGGTGGTGAAAACCCATGCCAGTCAAAAAAGCACCCAAGAAAAAACCAGTTAAGAAGGTAGTAAAAAAACCTGTGAAAAAAGTAGCAGCTAAGAAGAAAGTTGTAAAAAAAACTGTTAAGAAAGCAGTAAAGAAGGTCGTCAAAAAGACAGTTAAAAAAGCTCCTGCAAAGAAATCGAAGAAAAAATAACCTAAAAATCACAGCATTCACGTCTTCAAAAGGAAGAGCTGCTGTGATTTTTTTATGAAAAAAATGTTTGTTATAATCAGCGTATGATTTCCGAACCTCGCTTGAAACGGATCAAACATGTCGTTTCACAACGACAACAAGGACTTACTGTCATTCTGGAAGATATATCAGACCCACACAATGCTGCCGCAGTGCTTCGTTCGTGCGATGCGTTCGGCGTCCAATCTGTCTCTTTCATTTTTAATAAGCAAAAAAAATTTAATCCTCGCTCAATCGGTAAACTATCTTCGGCTTCAGCAAACAAATGGCTTGATTTTCAATTTTTTTCTACCCCTCAAGACTGCGTTGATTCACTGCATAAAAAGAAGTTTCAAATCATTTCTACGGTCCTTGAGGCTGGAGCACAGTCCCTTTTTGATACGAATTTAGACAAAGATGGAGTTGCCCTCGTATTTGGAAATGAGCATGCTGGTGTGTCGCCCGAACTTGTTGCACTCTCTGACTCTAAGCTCTATATTCCGATGCGTGGCTTTGTCCAGAGTTTGAATCTTTCGGTGACGGCAGGCATTGTTCTTGCTGAGGCAACGCGTCAACGAATGCTTTCAAAAAACCTGATGCAACTCAGTGCGAGTAGCCAAGCAATACTTGTTTCCGATTTCTCGAAGAGGTAGTATAATGCGTCATATATATGGATACACATACTGAAAAGCTCAAACAAAAAGGGTACCGAATGACCCAATCCCGCACCTCAATTATTGAGCTTTTTGAAAATACTGAGAGCCCTCTTGCAGCAAAAGCACTTCATAAAATGCTCGAACGAATCGGTGTCAATGTGAATATCACAACTGTCTACCGTGAGGTTGAGTTTCTTCTAGGAGAAAATATTATTGAAAAGGTTCCGCTCCATGACACTGAACTGCATTATGAACTCAAAGGAAGACCTCATCACCACCATGTTCTCTGTACATCGTGCGGACTCATTGAGGATATCTCACTTGAATCTGAGAAAATTCTTTTAGATGAAGCTCACTCTGCCTCTCCATTCCAGATTAAAAGGCACTCTATTGCCTTTTTTGGCGAGTGTGGGAGATGTTGATCAGCAGGTAAATATTGATTCGTACACTATCCAACATATTACGGTCTGATCTGCTATACTTGACCTTTGCCGAAAGTATCATGAATATCAAAAATATTGCCATCATCGCTCACGTTGATCATGGAAAAACAACCCTTGTCGATGCACTCCTGAAACAGTCGCACGTCTTCCGAGACAATCAAAAAGAGATGGGCGAAGAGCTTCTTATGGACTCCAATGATCTTGAGCGTGAAAAAGGGATTACTATCCTTGCGAAAAATACAGCAGTCGCATATCACGAAGATCGAATCAACATTATTGACACACCAGGACATGCTGACTTTGGAAGTGAAGTCGAACGTGTTTTGAACATGGCAAGTGGCGCACTGCTTCTCGTTGATGCGTCTGAAGGTCCACTTCCTCAGACGCGATTTGTGTTGAAAAAAGCACTGAAGGCCAAACTCAAAATTATTTTGTTTATTAATAAAATTGATAAACACGATGCTCGACCTGCAGAGATTCGCAATGAAGTTGAAAATCTATTTCTTGAGCTTGCAGAAGATGAGTCTGCACTTGATTTTGTCACGCTCTACGGTGTGGGTCGTGATGGCAAAGCATACGCTTCAATTCCTGAAAAATATACTTCCGATCTCCCAGGTAATCTTACCCCGCTCCTTGACACGATCATAAGCGAGATTCCAAACAGCAATATTGATGAAGACAAACCATTCCAAATGCTTATCTCAACAATTGATCATGATCCATATGTCGGGCGCATCTGTATCGGGAAAATAACGCGCGGAGTACTGAATAAAAATGATCGAGTTGCACTCGTTGACAATGGAGAGATCCTTGGACGATTTACGGCAACAAAGCTTTTTACGAGTAAAGGGTTAGGACGCGTCGAGACAGACCGCATAGTCTCAGGAGATATTGCCGCTCTTGCCGGGATTCCTGAGCTCACGATTGGACAGACAGTTACTCATCCTGATCATCCGGAAAGCCTACCGACAATCAAAGTTGAAGATCCAACTATTAAAATAAAAATAGGACCAAACACGAGCCCGTTCTCTGGACGTGAGGGAGCGTTTGTCACATCCCGCCAGATCAGAGCTCGTCTCTACAAAGAGCTTGAGACAGATCTCGGGCTTCGAGTAGAAGATGATCCAGAAACAACATCATTTATAGTAAGTGGTCGCGGCGAGCTCCACCTTGCAGTACTGATTGAAACCATGAGACGAGAAGGGTACGAACTTGAGGTTTCAAAACCACAAGTAATTTATAAAAAAATTGATGGCGTGCAGTCAGAGCCATACGAAGAGCTGACAATCGATGTACATAAAGATTATATGGGCGCAGTCACCGATGAGCTTGGCAAGCGAAAAGGCGCAATGCTCAACATGGCAGCACAAAGTGACAACTCCATGAGACTTATTTACAAAATCTCAAGTCGTAATTTGATTGGAATTCGGAGCAATCTTATGACCAACACTCGTGGTACGGCAGTCATGCATACTTACCTTCTGGGATATGAACCAATGGGTCCGAGTCTTGAAAATATTAGACGAGGTGCACTTGTCTCAACCCAAAGTGGAGAAACACTTTCCTATGGCCTTGCCAACGCACAGATCAGGGGCGCAATGTTTTACGGACCTGGAGTAAATGTCTATGAAGGGATGGTTGTTGGTTTATCAGCACAGGACCGTGATATCGAAGTGAATGTATGTAAGGCAAAACAGCAGACAAATAATAGATCTTCAGGAGAGGGGTTAAAACTGCAACTTGAGCCTGCAACAGAGTTATCTCTCGAGCAATATCTTGATATCATCGGAGATGAGGAACTTCTCGAAGTAACTCCAAAAAATCTTAGATTGAGAAAAAAACATTTGACTATTGCGGCACGCAGAGTCAATAAGAGAAACTAACTTCCACCACATAATAGCATCTGAAAATACTGTGGCACATTACTCAGTAACCGTGATTGTCCCTACTTGACCTTCTGCGCGATGATTCCCGACTGAGCAGTAGTACTCAAATGAGCCGACTTGGTCCGCGGTAAACTCGACAGTCCCGGTCTCACCATCTTTGGTGATTGGCATCTCTACGCCCAGTTCATCAATCACAAAATTATGCATCATACTCACACTGTTCATCACGATTTTGACTTTCTGCCCTTTTTTGACAGTCATGACATTTGGCTTGTAGTAAAAGCTTCCTGCCTCAATTTCAACAACTTGCATCTCTTCGTCCATCATTGCGCCTTCGTCATCTGCCGATTCTTTTTGCATTGTGTCTTGAGGAGCTTGCTCGTCCATCTTGGATCCGGCACCCATTTGAGAGTACGCAATCCCTCCACCTACGACAGCAACGAGAATAACAATGCCGATGATCATCATGTTATTTGACCCTTGTGGGACAGGTGTTTTTGGTTCTTCCATGTGAGTTATATAGTTAAAAAATGCTAATAATGTACTTATTGTCCCATGGTTTCTTCGTAAAGTAAAGCCTTGAGATAGAAACTTCAGTATAATAGCAGTATGCAACAATCAGTCCGTATGGAGCCTTCATGGAAAAATATACTGAGATCTGAGTTTAATGAGGCATACTTTCAAGCCCTCACTACATTTGTAAGAAGTGAATACTTAGAGACCACCGTATATCCTCCGCCAAAAAAGATCTTTCGAGCTTTTGAACTCTGTCCTTTTGAAAATGTTCACGTGGTGATTGTTGGACAAGATCCATATCATGGGAAAGGTCAGGCGAATGGATTAAGTTTTGCAGTTGATGAAGAAATGAAAATTCCACCCTCATTGAAGAATATCTTTAAAGAAGTCAAGAGTGATCTTGAGTTTGAGCCGATGCAGTCTGGAGATCTCACTCGCTGGGCTACGCAAGGAGTGCTGATGCTGAATGCTGTGCTCACCGTGCGAGCAGGACTTCCCGCTTCACATAAAGGGCATGGATGGGAGCAGTTCACGGATGCTGTCATAAGGATACTCAATGAGAATAAAAAACATATCGTCTATCTACTGTGGGGGAAGTACGCACAGGAAAAAGGTGCAACAATCAACCGTGACGAGAATCTGGTCCTAACTTCGGGTCACCCATCTCCCTTCTCTGCCAAACTCTTTCATGGAAATCATCACTTTTCGAACTGTAATGCATATTTACAAAAATATGGCTTTGATACGATTGACTGGCGTTAGTAATAATATTGACTTTCATTCAAAAAAGTCATACTATAAAATCATATGGCACAATCATCTTTTCCTCAAATTCTTTCTCAGCTTGAAACAACTCTCGAAGAGTACTTTGTCAAAAAAGCACCTCCTCTTCCTGAGAACATCAAAGAAATTATCGTAAAAATTGCCCCTTATCTTGTGCTTCTTGCGGTTGTCTTCTCGATTCCTAATTTTTTTGTTCCTGGAGGCAAAATGTATATGACACACATGGCAGGAAATCTATGGCTCAGTAGTGCGCTTCTCCTTCCTGTTCTGGTCCTACAAGCACTGGCAATCCCAGGGCTATTTAATCGGAAAAAAATCGCATGGAAGTATATGTTTTGGGCACAACTTATCATCATTGTCACATCGCTTATTCAGCTCAATATCGGAGGTCTTATCATAGGCGGCATCGTCGGATTTTATATCCTTTTCCAGGTCAAAAGTCTGTACAAATAATCATTACAGCAAGATTTCTTCGTTGAGATGAGGAAGCCGTATGTCATGTATTCCCAGTTCTTGAGTCACTCGGGCGGATAGAGCTTCGCGAGATATGTCTTCTCCATGGGTAAGAATAAGCTTTTTGACACCAGTTATGTTTTTGAGCCATCCAAGAAGTTGGTCTTGATCTGCATGAGAACTCATTGCATGAGTTGTCGTGACAGAACCTCTCACGATAATTTTCTTGCCATCAATAATGACTTCTCTTTGACCCTCCATGAGCTGTCTTCCAAGCGTTCCTTCGCCTTGATACCCAACAATGAATAGACGATTTTTTGCATGCGTCAAGTACTGTGCAGTATGCCCCACTATCCGACCACCTGACATCATTCCACTTCCAGCAAGGATAACTTTTGCCTCATCTCGGAAGGAGAGTCCATGGCTTTGTGAACGTTTTGTTATGATCTCCAGTCCTGAGACATTAAACATCCCACCTTGCTTGAGATCTTCTTGAATATGTGTGTTAAATAATTCTGGATAATCTAGGTAAATCTGTGTGGCACGATCTGCCATTGGACTATCAAGGATAATTGGTGTCTGCTTTCGTATTTTGCCATCTTTTTTGAGATGCATGATAAGGTGTAAAATTTCTTGAGTACGCTCAAGCGCAAATGTTGGGATAAGAAGTGTCCCTCCAGAAGCCTCAACCGCATTTATTTCTTGTTGCATCATGAGTGATGCGTCCTCTTCTGGGTGGAGTCGATCACCATATGTCGACTCCATAACAACTGCATCTGCATTTGAAATGAACTCTGTCGAGTTGACGAGTGATTCGGGATAATTTCCCAAGTCTCCACTAAAGACAATGGTTCGAATCTCTGAACTACACCGCATGTCTTCAATCTGGAGAAATGCCGATCCGAGAATATGCCCCGCGTCATGCATGGTGACCCGAAAGTCCCCTGCTGGAAATGGCTCGTGATACGCGACAGTCTTAAATCGATCAATCGTTTTATATGCAAGATCACGATCATACAGGACTTTTTTCTTATCCTGAACAGCGATCTTCGCGCTATCAAGAAGCGAGAGCTCTGTCATGTCCCGTGTCGGAGGGGTCATCCAGATTTTTCCTTTGTATCCACGTGGAAGAAGAATAGGGAGTCTGCCACAGTGATCAAGATGCGCATGGGTGAGGATCGCATCATCAAGGAGTGCGCAGTTAAAGTCATACGGAAGGTAGTTCAGCTTCTCAATCTCTGGCGGTCCTTGAAACATCCCCAGATCAATGAGGATAGATCGTCCAGAATCTGACGTGAGAATGTATGACGAACCAGTAACGGTTCCAGCTGCACCAAGAAATTTAATTTTCATGTGTTATTTAATTACTCTTTCCAAGGACTCATAAGTTGGAAGTAGTTGCCATCAGGATCAGCAAAGGTTGCGATCCATAAAGATCCCATTTCATAGGGTTCTTTGACAGTTTCTGCGCCTTCAACAATTTTGGGCTGCATTGTCCCGATCATGAGTGAGTTGAGGCTTAACATCAGAAAGGTTATGTAAGAATTATAATGAAAGTGTGTTTTACCACACCAATTTCAGTATACCTCAATATATGAGCGTCTACAAAGAAAAAATGAAGGACAGGAACGTTACTCTATAAAGGTCAGAGCTTTTCCCGTCTTGTTCGCGCGTCCTGTTCGTCCGATACGATGAATATAATCATCATAGGTCTCCGGCTGATCAAAGTTGATGACATGTGTGACGTCATCAATATCAATCCCTCGTGATGCGACGTCCGTCGCGACAAGAATATCTACAAGATCACTCTTGAACATATCAATTGCTCGGTTTCGGCGAGATTGAGTCTTATCCCCGTGAATACACGTTACTTTAAACCCTCGTGTTTCAAGGTTCCGCGACAAGCGATCAACACTGCGTTTGGTACGACCAAAGATAATCGTCTTCTTGACATCCTCTTGATTGAGAATGTCGTGAAGGACATCGATTTTATCTTTTCCTGCTGCGACACGCACAATATCTTGGTCAACATTTGCGGTTTTGTTTACCGACTCGATCATGATCGATCGTGGGTTTTTGGCAATCGTGTTGATAAGTGAATTGATCGTTTGTGAAAGTGTTGCTGAGAAAAAGAGCGACTGCTTTTTCTGTGGCAAGAACGAAATAAGGAATCGAATATCTTGAATGAATCCCATATCAAGCATGCGGTCGACCTCGTCAAGGACAACTGTGTCAAATGCATCCAGGCGAAGCTCGCGGCGTTCGATTAGGTCTTTGAGCCTCCCTGGTGTACCGATGACAAACTGTGGATTGCGTCGCAGCTGCTGAATCTGGCGGTACATATTTGCACCTCCGATGATTGCGGTTGCATATACCGGCATTCTGCCTGCAAATGCACGCATTTCTTGATAAATCTGCTGTGCGAGTTCGCGTGTTGGGACGACAATAAGGATTCTTTTCTTGGGATCAAGTGTCACTGCATGAATAAGAGGGATAAGAAATGCACCAGTTTTACCGGTTCCGGTATGTGCAATCCCGATCACATCTTCACCTTTCATAATTGGGTCAATTGCTTTTTCCTGAATAGGTGTCATAAATTCAAACCCGCGGCTCGAAATATTTGCCATGAGTTCTGGGTGGACTTGAAGGTCGGTGAATAATTTTTTATCCACTTGAGCCTCTTCCTCTGATTGAGGACTTGCTTTGTGGATGTACTTTGAAAAGTGAATACTTGCACCACGACGTGGTGAGTTTCGATAACGGTTTGTGTTCCCATAGGAACGTCTCGTGAATGTTCTTCGTGCCATAAGATAGAGTGAAAAAATAATGTGATTGTAGAATAGAGCCCGCAGAAAATTAGATTAAAGTAGCAGTATCTATGCAAACAATGATAGATCATTATATCATACTATCTCGAAATATGATATACCTCTCTATTATTTCTTTGTCGTCGTCTTCCTTGCCTTGTTCATTCTCTCTTCTTTCGCAGCTTCCTGATCAGTGCGTCGCTTTACAAAACGAGCCATTTCTTTTTCAGACTCTTCTTGACACTTTTCGTCAGAACATTTGTACGTAGAGGTTGTAACTGGGCTATACTGCTTTGTGACTTTTTCAACCTGAACATCAACAAGTAGGAGAAAGTTCCCACACTTGTGACACTTCCGAGAGGTTAGTTGGGGATATTTTTGTTTTTTCAGATCCCTTATTATAGCGTATTTTCGATAAAAATGCGAGCCCATCAACACTTTTAAATACTGATTTGACACCAGTATTAGTTAGTGTGATAATTTATAGATATGAACAAAAGACTTTTACTTTCAATTTTGACAACCTTTCTACTTTGTGCGCCCACTTTATCTGCTCAAGAGCAAGTATTCCCTCAAGCCACTGGATACTCACCCGTGACGACAAATGTTGAAGAATCATCAGATTTGATACTTCCTCAAGATAATTTTCTACTGCCTGTTTTCGGCGAAGATCATGCATATACCGTAAATTACCGTGGCAATGGTGAGGCAGCTGTAAACATGCGCGTAGCTTTTAGCAACTTTGGAGACTCTCCCCTTGAAACTGTTCATTTGCAGGGGAATGAGAATGCACCGACAGATATCGCAGTTTTTCAAATCATTAAAGAGAAGGTTTGTATCGAATACGACTACTCCAGCAAATACAATCCAAACTCTGGCGCTCAAAATTGTCTCAAATATGGTGATCCAAATTACTATGAATACTGGGGAAATAACAACAAATATCTTCGTGCAGATGTACAAGTAGACGGAAAGAACATCGTCATCACGTTGCCCGAACATATTCTTCCAGGAAAATCTGGGAGTTATGTACTGTTTATGCGCTTGCCAAGTGCAACAAAAAAAGTGTTTGGAGGAGCATATGAATACAGGTTTGAAACACTAAAAGTCAACTCTCCAATCAGATCTGTCGCGATCGGATTCTTAACTGACTCAGAGATGATATTTAAAGGAGCGGAGTCACAAGTATATTATCATCAAGGTGTACCAGCGTCAATGATGGAGTCTGTAATTGTTTCCAAGAGATCAACTTTTGAAAGCGCAGATTTTGATAACTATGTCTCACAAATTGGACAAGGGCAACTGTATAAAAATACGTCCGATCTTGCACCGAACGACTCATATACTGTGTCTGGACTTTATGGAAAGTCAGCTGTAAATCTTTATCTTAAAGAGGCGCTCTCAATTTTGGGAACTATAATCGGCTTTTTCCTACTCGTCATAGGAGTTATTTTTATCTTAGGGAAAAGACGAAAAGGATCAAACACTCCGAAAGCTCCATTCTCTCATACCAAGCTTATAATCCTTGCATTGAGCGCAAGCTTTGTTTCAGGACTCGCTATTGGCGGCTACACCATACTTCTCGTCTGGCTGACAAAGATGATTGAGAGTATGTACTTTGGGTATAATTTGATTTTGATCCTTGTAATTTCAATCTTTTCTTTCGGGGTTTACTCGCTTCTCATTTTTGGTCCGACAATCTTCTTCTGGATTAAAAGAGGTTTCAAATGGGGACTTCTGGTTTTTGGGGTAACGGTCATATGGATCGTCATCATGATTGCGATAATCGGTGGATACATCGTGCTTTCAAATGCAAAAAACAATTCGAGCGATCAAAATACTCCAATCCCAATGATGCGCGGAGTTCCTCCAGAAAATCTGCCACAACCGATGATGTTGGAAAAGTAGAATCAACTGCTCGATTTTCAGGCTGAAACATTCGAAGAAATGGCGAAGTTAAGCCAAGAGCATGGAAAGCACTGCGCAAACAATAACTGCCCAGTAATTTACGGTGAGAGGTTCTATATTTTGAATTAAAATTTATAAAATTCTTCCCTAAAATTATTTAATTTGATCTGTTAATTTATCAGAAAGATCATACTGATATGTTTTCCCAGCTGCTTGAAAAATTACAGTAAATCTATCCTTCCAGTTTACGAATGTAAGTGTTTGATCATACAGTTTTTATAAGAGACGCAAAACAAAAGAAAAACTATTATTAATTTGTGTAGAATTTTCCGTTTCTAAGACAGAGTATTTAGAGTACGAAGTGGTATAGAAAGAGGGGGTGCATTTCCGTTTTAAATGACTATCTCTGTAGTACTCAACTCCTTTAACTTTTCAAGTAGCTGGGCAACTGAATATGAAGATGTATCGATCTTTTCAAGTTCAAACACTCTGAGACCTTCAATGATCCTCCGTGCATAGATTGCTTCATTCTTTCGTAAAAAATCAATACTAATAATATTTTTTTCAAATGTCCTTGAAATAAAAACAAGTTTAGCAAAGAAGAGAGATGACTCGATAAATATGTTCGATACATCCTTAATATCAACACTATGAACAACTGACGCAACAAAGTGCTTTGTAACTATATTCACTCTTTTCTCCTCAATATTGACTACATCGGGGGAAAAATCAAAAGGAAACCTATGTGTCTTTATGGAAAGGAGAATGCGGTTTGATTTTTTTACCAATTTCTTAAGTTTGTTATTATCGATATTTCTTTTCTTTGAAATACTTAGGGCAGCTTGATCCTGTCCAGTAGACGAATCTATCTGATTTTCTTGCCCACTCGCAAAGGACAAATCTATATCTTGTTGGGTAAATTTTTTCGGTGTCGGAAGGATGCTACTGCCTGAATTTTTCATATTTAAACCCCCTAACCTTTAACGAGAACCGCAACCAATCCAAAGATGATGAGAAGCACAATGATGTTTGGAAGCCCGCCGATTGCGAGAACTCCAAGAATTGACAGAACCCATATTACAAGCAACACGGATGCGATAGTTTGAAACGGACGAGGCAGTATCCCGATCGCCCACACAATAACGAGTAATGTAAGAATATTCCACAAAGAAATTGGATACTCATTTATAGAGAAGATAATAGGATTCGGGATAGACATACCTGAAATGGGCATATAACCGAGAACCCAGAGAATGATTAGTATTACTAAAATTGCAGATAACATACGTTATTCTGTTGAAACGTCCTCTGGCGTAATTGGAAAGAAGAAGCCCAATAAGTATGCAATGCCCCACGCAATACAAAGATATACAGCTGCCGCAACTGCTGTAGACCATTCAATGGTAGAAACGCCCGTAATCGTACTTTGAAGAACACCATTGAAAGGTCCTGCAAGTGGCTCGGTCAGACCGTATATGAAACGAGTGAATCCCACACTTGCATCTGCACCAACCAATTTTAGGAAAAATCTAAATCCAAGTAAAACCTCGATCAAACCTAAGACATACCAAAGTATTTGACTAGATCTGAAGATCGTTTTTTTCTTATCGAATACTTTTTGTGGGGATTCCATTTTTACCTGTGGCGCTACTTGGCTTGTTGTCTTTTTAATTACTTGCCGAGGAGACTCATTGCTCACTGTTGTTACTTCTTCTTGTGCCTGATTTGTGTCTGCCATACTTTATTCATTAAACTAATAATTTACTGAAATCTGAATATATTCTTCTGATTTTCTTTCTTCCAGAAGAATTTTTTTATACTTAGAATTTTATCTCTACCTTTTTAATAACAGTCTCTTTGGGTAAATATGTTATCAGAGCTTTTTCAACGAGCTTCGTGAGAGTTGTCTCTTCGATGACGGCCTGCGCTCTTGCATGTTTTGCAAGTGCAGGATTTAAAAAGAGTGTAACTCGTTGACGACTAGTAGTTGCCATACTTATAACAATACAACTTATTGAAGTAGTTGTCAATGGAGTATTTTAAAGTCAAGTGTCAAGTATAAAATAAAATTGTGCAGTATTTCGGCACATATATAAAGTAAAATTGTGCACTTTTATCTAAAAAAATTAGTCTCTTTTTTTAAAACGGTAACTTTCTCCTTTAATCTCAACTATAGAACAATGATGCATTAATCTATCAACAACAGCTGTTGTTGATGTTTTATCAACAAACACACCATTCCATTGATGAATCTGTCGATTACTGGTAAAAATAATTGCCCACTCTCGGTTCCCACTCTCGGGAAGTACGGAGACATGGCTGGAAGACTACCAGATCTATTATGGGAAATTGAGCATGGCAAAAAAACTGATCCAAAATTAATGAAAAAAAATGCTTTATATTATATTTCTGTTTTTTTGCCCTGGGTAGCATTTCCAGTCTTATACTATTCTCTATATAAAGTATAATTGTTTGTATGGTATTAGATTATAAAACTCAAGAAAAAACTTGCCCTTATTGTAACCACAAAGATTCACTACAAGATTTTATTTCATGGGAGAAGGATGGAAAAAGAGGTGCGTTAGGAAAAACTCCAGAGGGTTACATAATGATTTTATGTCCAAATTGTGGAGATCATATAAAATTTGATCCTTTATCTGGTAATTTTCTTAGGAAAGATGAAAAATCTAGGAGTGGCATTATTTTCAATTTAATATTCTTATTAGTTGCTGCTTCCATCATATATGGAATCTATAGATTTTTTACATAATTTTTCTTTTAAATCTATTTCAGCACTCCATATTCTTTTCCCATCTTATCTAACCATTCTGATGTTAGATCAATGCCTTTTTTGTCTTTAATTTCTGCTCCCTTATGCAATAGTATATAATCCCAAAAATCTTCACTTTCCATCATATTTTGGAGGACAAACTGCCTCTCACTTTTCCTAGCCGCAGATCGTATCGACAAACCCAGAACGAATGAGGCAATTGCATATATCCAATTCTGGAAAACTAAAAGAATTATGGGTAATAAGAACGTCAAAATGACGCCTAACAATGTCCAAAATATATGAGCGGGTTTATTGTGCTTATCACCAAATTTAGACATTACAAAATCTCCAGCAGTTGCTTGATTTACTAATACAGTAAATTCACCAGTTTTATACCCCTGTAAGAATTGTTGGTAATCAATAAGTTTTTTGCTCATGCTGGAGTACCATAGAAATCATATAAAACCATCAATGCAAGAGCTCCTGTAATAATGAGGGCTAGTGTTTGAAATGAGTATAATGGAGTAAATTTTGGAACAGTATTTCCAATATATTTTTTGAAGGGATCAATAAAATGACGGGCTCTTTTAATTTTCATATTCATTTATAGCCTATTATACTATAACAACAAGCTAAATAATCATTTTTAGTAACAATTTCAATGCAAATGTTAGATCGTACCCTCAGGAAGTACGAACTAAGAGAACAGGTAAACACATTTGGACCAGTAAAACTATTTGCAATTCAAGACAAAATGTTAAATAATGATAAATATGAATAACCAATCGCTAATATCATCACCACATAAGAATTTTGAGGAAATCAAAAAGATTGACAAAAACGGATTTGAATACTGGGAAGCTCGTGAACTAATGCCTTTATTGGGTTATGTAAAGTGGAAAAATTTTGAAGAAGTTGTTATTGGAAAGGCGAAAATAGCTTGTGATAAAAGCGGTCAAACTATAACAAACCATTTTGCCGATATCGGGAAAATGGTTAAAATAGGTTCGGGTAGTGAGCGTGAAGTGAAAGACTATAAACTCTCCCGTTACGCCTGTTATCTTATTGCTCAAAATGGGGACTCATCTAAACAAGCTATAGCAACAGCACAGACTTACTTCGCAATACAAACAAGAAGACAGGAGATATTCCAACAGTTAGCTGAGAACGAAAAAAGACTTTTTGTAAGAGGTGAAATAAAAGACCATAATAAAAAATTGTTTGCCACTGCAAAACAAGCAGGAGTGAGTAATTTTGGTAGGTTCAACAATGCTGGTTATGAAGGTTTGTATAGTATGAGAAAAGATCAGATACAGAAAATGAAAAGAATAGGAAAGGATAATATATTAGATAGAGCAGGCACAACAGAGCTTGCAGCTAATCTTTTTCGCATAACCCAAACAGATGAAAAGATTAGAAATGAGAACATAACAGGAGACTACAAGGCAAGTCATACTCATTATGAAGTTGGTAAAAAAGTAAGACAAACAATTCGTGAAATTGGAGGGACAATGCCCGAAGCGCTTAAGCCCGAACAACATATCAAAGAACTTGAAAAAGAACGAAAAAAACTATTAAAAAGCCAATCAACTACCAAGAAGCTTAAAAAAACTGAATAATATTCAATGTAACTATTATGACAAACGAACAATACTACTCTATCAAAGAAGTAGCCAAAATGCTCAAAGTAGCTTATCTTACGGTTTATAGATGGATAAGGGCTGGAAAGTTAATTTCTCAAAAAGCGGGTAAACAGTACAGAATTAGCAAGATTACGTTAGATAAATTTTTAAACAAAAAAATATGATCCTAAATACAACAGAGATACTTTCAAAGATTTTCAAAAATCCAGTAGATGACTTAGATTTATTCAAAGACCTCTCAGTAATTGGAATTTTACAATGATGATAATCAACGTGTTTATGTAAAAACACTCGAACATGGTGGTAGGGATAAAATTGTTCTTACAGATAAAAAAACTGCTCCCCGACGAGGATTTCCCACGTTGCTTCGATTCTCTGGGATGGTAACTGACAACCACCGCTTCCCATGCTATCCTTATAGATATCAAAATGAAATCTATTAACAAACAAAAACTCTTTCTAATCTTTGTTGTTGCCATCATTGGGCTTCCCATATTTCTGTTTAGCTTACCCAGATTAAGTGACTATCTTAAAGAAAAAGATACTATATTAAACGTAATTGTCGTCAAGCTCCAGATTGTAGAGTCAATCAGAATATCTGATCAGCTAGAATTACAGAGCATAGCAAATAAAACAATGAATACCTATCTTCTCACTACTCAGGAATTATGTAAAAAACAATATTTTCATCTGAAAACGAAATGTGAGTTGTCTGACTTAAATAAATCAAATTTACACACACTTAACGCAGTACTGGAAACAGGAATTTTAGACATTGTCGAAGCACAAAAAACCGTATTGGAATAAATTGAGCAAGATTCTCTTCTGCATTAATCCCAAAAAGTGGGATATCCTAGCTTATATTGGCTTGCTTTGGTTGGTTGCCCGTCTCCGGTAAGTTTTGTAGGCAAATTCCAATTGGTTCATAAATAATCGTTTAACATGATAAATGCTATTCTGCGAGTTCAATAACAAATCTTTCAAGTTCTTTGCGTAAAATATCTGAAGGGAGGTTTTTTGTAGTTATATCAAAGGATCTGTGAATGGCGTTAATAATACTTTGGTCTTCCTTTGTAATAAGTCCGTGCAAGTGCTTAGTGTTGGCTTAGATATTGAATACCGAGATACAAGCTCGTCAGAAATATTGTCACGTTAAATTCCATTGTGTGAGTTAATAATATTAAGAAGATGAGACTGACGAGGTGTCATCTTTATCGTATCAATCATATTGATTTATCGTATCATTTTGAGACGAGAAGTCAAGAAGTATAAAAGCGCTTTTGTCCTCTTAACTGGGGAGGTCAAAAATGCTCCCCCTAAAGGACTTGTTCATCAACGAAAAGTTAGAGTTTGGAATAACCCTAAGTGACTTGAAAATTGTGTTTGAAAGTTTGGGGCTAAACCAACCAAAACCAGCTTTTGCTACCTACGGAACTTCTTAAAAACCCGACTTATATTCCACAATACTTGTTTTAACCAGTAGCCTCTACTTAAGTAGAGCACAATCGTTAATATCAAAGCCCCAACGACAATCAAAATAACTGCGACTTTCAAATTGTTGCTCGTATTTGAAAAAGCACCAGCCACCACACCAGTAGGGCTAGGAGTTGTTTCTTCTTCAAAATCAGAGGGTTCAGAGATAGGGTTATCAGTCGTATCTGTGTCTCTCATTGTGGTTGCCCCTTGTTGTTGCGTTGATTGTGTTGTTTGACTAACGGTAGTGGGGCTAGGTGTGTTTGTAGAGTCCGTAGGGCTAGATGTTGAAGACTGGGACGAACTCTCTGATGACTGCTCCCCCGTAGTCTTAAACGAGTAATTTTGAGAATACGAAGTTCCACTACCTTCACTTACCTTAATTCTGAAGTTATAATCCGTTCCCGAAGACAAATTAACAAGTCTTATACTATGGCTAATTACTGGCGTATTATTTCCCTCTAACGAACCATAGCTCGTAGATGTGCCATACTCTACATAAGAGTCCGTATTTCTATTTGTAGCCCAAGTAATAACCGCACTGTTGTTGTCAACACTACTTACCTGTATATTACTAATTCCTAAAGTCGTAAAACTTCCAGTAAGGTAATTTACGTTCCCCAAAGCGTCTTTGGATAGTATTTTGTAGTTATAATTTTCCCCTTGTTCTAAATTAGAAAGAGTAGCTGAGTGGTTTGAGGCAGGTTCGTTGAGTGAAGTGCTTTTCTCATAATCGGTAGTTAGTCCGTATAAAATTTGGTTTGTAGCTTGCTCGCTAGTTGTCCACGAAACTGTTGCTGTTGTGTTGGTGGTTTTTGCTGTAACAGAGGATATTTTTGGCGGGACAGTGTCGTTACCCGTAGTAAAAGACCACGAATAGTCTTGTTCTAAATATGCGTAGTATTTTTGAAAAGACGAGTCATAGTATGCTTTTAACCCATTTTCTCCTGACTTTAGCGTTATCGTGTAAGTTGAATTTGGCTTGAGCAAAGTTTCTGTTTGGTCTGAAACGACAAACGATATTGTAAAACTATGGTAGAAATCACCACACCCACCACACTCTTGTTTACCCTGATAGTGTGCGTTTATTCCAGAGTCATTAGGGCTAGATATAACAATACTGTTGGAATTTATTGAAGACTCGTCAATAATCGGGTAGCCAATTCCACTTTTGGGGTTAGAGGGCGATATTCCTAGACCGATAAGTATTGTGCATACAGCATAATTGTTCTGCGTAGAACAACTTTGTCCTGTTGCACCAGTTTGTATGTTAATAGGTATGTTTGTAGCTCCGTTTGATGGGTTAGTGGCTGTAATTAGAAATCGGTAGCCGTTATCAGCATAAACTTGAGGAACAGAAACAAATTTGAAAAAAAGGACTAGTAAAAGGAAAGGCACAAGAAGTATTTTTGTTTTCCTGATAAATCTAGCTTGTAAGAAGCCAGTTTTAGAAAACAAATTGTTATAAATTTGTCTATAAATCGGCATAGCCTATTCTAACAAATGTTAAATAAAATTCAGCAAACGTTTTGGAGTGATCATTTTTTCAACTTCCTTAACAGCTTTTTTTGCAAAATCATCAATATATTGTAGGTCTTTTAATACCACTTTTTTTACTCCTCTTTTTCTTAACTCGTCGTTGTACTCTGATATGGACGATATTGCAATTACCTTGTCTGCTCCAAATCTCTCAATATCAAACACATGAAATGACTTATTCAGCTTACAATCTCTATCTATGAGAATAATGTCAAGCTGTGCTTTTTCATTCGTATTTATATAGTCTTCAACTTGCTGAAAATTGGTTAATACGATAACAGATAAGTCATACGGCTGATCTTGTTCTAAAGTAGTTAATTGGCTGAGAAGTGCATAAAGCACTTTGAGATTATCTTCAAGAATCAAAACTGTTTTGTTCAATACCATAACTATCATTATAGCTGTTCTATAAATAGATCAAAATGATAAAATAGGATAGAATAAACAATTGAAAATGTAATGACCTATGATGAACGGTAAAGAAAAAATCTACTTTCTCTTAAACAGGATTGACGACGCAAGGACTATAACCCCTGCTGGTCAACCATTGATAATTGACCCAACAAACAACCTCAACCGCAACTACAGGGATATTGAACTAGCCCAACTGTTCACTAAACTGGAAAAAGACGAGCAAATCTTGAAGGTTTTACAAATCCCAAGTAGATCTCAAATGGTTGAAATAATAGACGATCCATGGGAAATACAACCTACGCCCGAACAAAATGACGGTAATTTCCACATTGAGCTACTTCCCGCTTTTGACAACTACTTTCATAAAATACAAGATGAACAAGGCTACCAAGAATTTACAGGAAAAACCCCTGCAAAAATTTCAAAACAAGTAAAGCACGACCTTTCTGTTCTACATCCTGAGATTTATATAAAATGTCGAAGCTTATTTGAAAAAGCTGAATATTCCGAAGCTGTAGAAAAAGGATTTAAGGTCGTGAGGGATAGATTAAGAAAACTTACTAATTACGAAACAGGGTCGGAGGCATTTGGTAAAGGCAAATTACATATTAAAGGCGCAGCCGCAGAAAATGTAGACTACGATTTCAATGAAGGCGTGAAGTTTTTGACAATGGCAATTGATAAGTTTAGGAATGAAAAAAGCCACACTTCGGATGCCAAGATTGATAATCCCCAGCGTGCATACGAGTACATAACTCAAAGTAGTTTGGCAATGAACTTATTAGATCAGGCTGAAATAACAACTTGAATATGACTTATGATAAAACAAGACGCAAATGGCAAATGGACATCATCTAACGTTCCAAAGGATTTTAATCCTATTTATGCACAGGCTTTAGTAGATTTTTTTAATGCACTAGACCCTCTATTTGCTAAGGCACAGGAAAAGTCAGATTTTGAGTTTATTTGTACTCTACTCAATATACAGGGTATGCACGATGTTGGATGGGACGTATTCGAGACAACCCAAGATATTTTTAAAACTATCAATAACCTAAAGTCAAAAATTAAATATAACGATGAACAACTACATCTTTTTTTAGTTTTGTACGGTTTGATATTAGAAGCGGCATACCCCTACGACCTACTAAACAACTTACTGCGAATAATTTCTGGGGGTAGGTATTCAGCTTTTTGTTACCCAGACGTAAAGATGGGTAAGAGGGGTAAAACCAGACCAATGTTTGCTTCCGAAAAGCTAAATAAGATAAAAGATCTAGCAAAAAAGCAAGCTTTAGAAACAAACGTACAACCGCTTATGAACATTTTTGATAAAGAGTTACGAAATGCTATTTTTCATTCAGATTATTGCCTCTATGATGATGAACTACGCATCCCAAGATCCTCAAAAGTCTATAAAGTAGCTAACGTCATGGAAATACTAAACAAAACAGTTGCCTATTTTGAAGTAATTATCAGGTTGGTAAAAATGTATAAAGCATTATACGAAAAATCTGAAATCATCAAGACACATCCTGACTTTAATGCCGACCCCGAAGAAAAAATAGTCGTAATGGTACGAAAAGGCACGGGCGCGATTGGTATCAAGAGTAACTGGACACAAGAAGAAATAGCACGTGGAAAAATACCTTTCAGTATGTCTCATTTGTTACCTTACGAACAAAAAATGCTTCAAAAAGATCCCACTCTTGCAGAGTTTCCAGAAAACAAAGTTGAAAAATGGAATAAATTTTTACATTTACTCCCTGTATCAATACGAAAATATTTATTACCTATAATAGAACGACTTTTGTAAACCAATTTTTAAAGACGTAATGAACAGCAATAAACACTTAGCATATAAAATATGGCTTGATGAACTCAATACGGCTTCATCTGAAATATTTTTTACTACCTTTAGGCAGATTCTTGACCTTCTTATAAAAGAGAGTCCTACAAAAATTGTTGCCATCAAAAATAAAATTGCCTTAGAGAATAAAATACTCTCATCCTCTGCTAGTAGTGCAGTTTTAGAGCTCGAATCGGTTATGAACACTATCGAAGTGTTGCTAAAAAGAAAAAAAGATGTTGATCTTTCACAAATTGAACATTATAAACGGGTCAAAAATGGTGAATATACTATTATTGGTAAAGATTTACCTGATACTCTTTACAATGCAATTCGTCTTACAGTTGAAAAACATGTAAATAACGGCAAATTAACTAAATTTAATAATAAGTTGTTAAGTAAACATGATAATTTTACTTACTTAGATTATGTAAAAATGCTTGATGTTTACCCATCATATAAAGAATTTATAAATATCAAGGCTACTTTTGAAGAAAAACAAAAAGAAGAGCCATGGGGCGCATATAGTTACCTAAACTGGGCTACAACTTTCTTCAAAAATGTACTTCCAGAGCAGGCTGGGTCATTTGTAAGACCAGACATTATTAATAATCTTAGGCGCTTTATTCTCTATTTACTAACACCAGATGATATTGGTATTAAGCCAAATATTAAATACAAAATTACCTACAGACCGAATCGAGAGATATTACTAAATGAATCCATAAGGCTTGCAAAGCCCGATTTTGATAGTGAAAATGAGGTTGTTTTTGAATTTCTCTATAAAAATCCAAATAAAAAAATCACTAAAAAAGATTTAGAAAAAGAAGTAAATAGAGCTATTGGAAAATCATTTCATAAAATTGTAGAAAACTTAGGTTTTAAAGGTGATTTAAAACGTGTTTTCTTTCAAGTTTCTAAAAGCTCAATTTTCTTTCGTAATCCTGTAACAAAGTCTATCCTTGAAGACCTTGAGATCAACACAATAAAGCTCCCATAACCTTTCGTGCCTAAATATACCCTTTTGTTCCCACCACAACGACAACTCTACCCCTATCTATTATCCTAAGGGCGTGAAACAAAGCAAATCAAATCTTAAACAATTTTTTGAGCAAGCATATGGCAAAGAACTTTCTGATGCTGAAGCTATGGAATATAAAAAACGATTAACTGATTTCTTTGCTGTCCTAATACAAGTTGACCAACGTGAAAACGTAACCAAAACCTATGGAAACAAACAATCTGATAAGTGAAGTACAAATAGTACCTATTAAACCAATAAATGGTCTTGTTGGCTTTGCAAGCCTTGTACTAGATGATAACTTCTATCTTGGCTCCATTGCCATAATGACACGCCCACAAGGTGGGTATAGGGTCACATACCCCACAAGAAAGGTTGGTACTAAAAATATCAACACTTACTACCCCATCAATAAAGAGATTGCAGAACTTGTTGAAAAAACCGTTATTAGCAAATTTGAAGAAGTAATGAACAAACAGCATGATAGACACAATAGTATTAGTTCTTAGCGCAGGTATGTTTGCAATACTCGACCACGACAAATTCAGCCCATCAACAAAAGGCTTATATAGCTCTACTGATGGGTTTTACCGATTAGGGGGCAGGTCTAACTTTACCTGCAAACAAAACCCTACAAGAAACGAGTTGAAAAGAGGAGTATACAAGCCACGACTTACCGCAACAAAACGAATGAACAAAGCGGGTAAATTTGAAATAACAATGAAGATTGAGTTTTCTATACCTAAGCTATTGTATGGCAATAATTTTGATGAGCTTACCGATGAAGATTTTACAACAGTCATTCAAAAATTAAATACAATTCTAAAAAGCATGGGAGTATATGTATTTGAACAAAATCTTATCAATGCCCCTG
>Ga0209284_10001849_pt1 | contig 30911 bp, 26 predicted proteins | sample FRY03_FD_187211 | JGI IMG/M metagenome (GOLD analysis project Ga0209284, IMG submission 187211) | Freshwater microbial communities from Lake Fryxell liftoff mats and glacier meltwater in Antarctica - FRY-03 (SPAdes) (version 2) | ecosystem: Environmental > Aquatic > Freshwater > Ice > Glacier...
ATCTACGACCACCAGCTTCCTCAATCCGCTTTGAAAAGTAAAGCCCCGATCCAGGCCATGAAGGACTGGTACGCATCTCATCCGCACCTCTTCAATAAACGACCTTATGATCGTACGGGATATGACAGTTAAGTCGCCAACAATATCGTTTCTCGTCATGACTGGATTTGGAATAATTGGCCTCCTTTTATGTAACTCGTGGCGCAACCTAATTGATAACTATGGGAAGCTCAACGCGGCAAAGTTCCGAGTCATATTGAAGTTAGAGCAATCGCTATCGGCACAAATATTTTCGGCTGAATGGGCGGCCCTTGGGAAGGGGCAGCGCCCTCAGAAGTACAAGTCGTTTACCGCAACAGAAAATGCCGTTCCGCTGTGGTTTGCAGTTCTTCTATTTAGTTTGATTCTTATCGCCGCTTCATGGCGCATGTGGGGCTAACCCGCCAGTCAACACGGACGCTGCGCGATAAAGCCGCGCAGCGCCGGTTACTTCTACATTAGCTGCCCATACCATGACGACCCCGCTTCCTTCACACACTGACCGAGTTAGATCGCTACTTGCACAGCTCAACGATGACCGCGATGCAATGTTGAAGCTTGGGACAGGTGTGTTTGGAACGGCGGGCGCGCCAATGTTCCCGCTTGATCTCATGGCTTTCGGTGCAGTCAAGCGCAACATCTCCACATCAAGTGGGTTTCACATGATGATCGAGTCATGGAATATGGGTTGCGCAAGATCGCTGCTTCGAATTCACATCGATACATCCCTGCGCTTCTCCGCAGCCTGGCTTGTCGACAAGCCGCACGAGTTTGCAACTCAAGTTCTCGATCCCAAGGGAAAGCGGATCGACCAGATGAAAGACAAAGACGGGGAGCGTCTATCCGATGCACGCCTCGTTGAGGTGCGCGCACCCGAGTATCCTTGGTTGCCTGCTGTCTACAAGAATCTTTCCGGCTACATACACTTCTCAAGGGGACATATCCACGACTCTGTGGCAAGCATTGGCACCGCAGACAACACTATCTCCTTCGAAGTATCGGAGACTGACCTAAAGTTTCCTGAGCTCAGTTGGGTCGAAATACTTGAGTGCTTTCGCGAAGCCACTGCAATGCTCGCCAAGTTCCTTCATGGCTACGCCATCACCAAGCAGTTGTCGCCCTCCGAGCTAGAGGCGGCAAAAGGCAGCTAACCCGTCGTTCAAGCGGGACGCCAGTTTGCCGACAGTCTCGACGATTGTTTCGCCGCCAGTTTCTTGAGCAAGTCCATATGCAATTTGCTCTTCAGTGAAACGCTTCTTCATGCAATCCTCCAGTGATTTGGAGGTCCCAGTGTCCAAAATAACTCTCACTTCATTTGAACATGAAATCGGGGTGGGGACCGCCAGGGTAACGGTCACCAGTCTCGCGTACCGATTCGAAACTCTCGCGCAGATCATCCACCAGAATGATGTGGTTGCCGGGGCTGTTTATATTTTCTGTTCGTTAACGGTGCCGTGAGCCAATTGTGCGTCAAATTTTAGCGATACTTGGCGGTTGGGGTTCGTAGGAATTTGACTGGACGCATTGTGGATTCTCATTTGCACGCGCCAGCTGTTATTAAACTGAATCGCGAGATAAGTTCCTTCCGTGGTCGACATGAGCGAGGTAGGTAGAGTTAGTCGATGAAAGTCCTGCAGTATGACAGGCTCTGTACTGTCCGGAGAGACGATTGCCTTATAGAAATCATGCCCGACTACGAAATCAAAGAGAGAACGCGCAGCCAACGGTCTTGATACACCCCAAAGATTTAGCGACCGACTGCACACAGCCACAACTTGTTCATAAACCAGTTGTTTTTCAATTGGGAAGTCGGCAAATTTGTAGCACTTTGTCCTTTGCGCTGCCAAGACCAGTGGATTACATGCGTCGCGAAGGTCATTTCGATGGGCTTGATCGAGCGGATCACCCTTAGGGATTCCACAGCCCTGCGCGAGCGAAAAAGGTCTTGGGTGCTTTAGGGCGGCATGATTATACTTAATGGAAATGCGTAAAACCCGGCCATTCATCCATTGAACGACAACGTCTGCTACATCATCGGCACGATCCGATAGCCTCTCGATTGTACTTGTGGAGAGTGCTCCACCGGTTTGAATCACCCAGGTACGGAGTCGTGATGCCCCATTTGACGTCGCATTCAGGACGGTGGGTGTAAGTGTTGCCAACTTTAGAATGTCACGAATTTGATAAGCCGCCGTTTCCCCAATTGGTCGTGAGCCTGCTTGGATTAGCGCCTCAGCAAACTGGCACTCAAGAGATCGTCCATTATCATTCGATGTCCGCATACTTGCAGTTTAGATCAAGATAGATTATTCGCGCACCCTAACAGATCGCTACCATTTGCACATGAAAATCCTTTCCCTCTTTTCTGGTGCAGGTGGTCTCGATTGTGGGTTCGAGCGGGCAGGATTCGAGGTCGTCTACGCCAATGAGTTCGACAAATTCATCTGGGACACCTATCGGGCAAACTTTCCCAAGACACATTTAGACCAACGGAGTATTACAGATATTGACGAACGCGATCTGCCCAAAGTAGATGGGCTCATTGGTGGTCCGCCATGCCAGAGTTGGAGCGAGGCTGGCGCACACCGTGGGATTCAAGACGAGCGCGGTCAATTGTTCTTTGAGTACATCCGCATTTTGAAGCATCTGCAGCCGAAGTTTTTCCTTGCGGAAAATGTTTCAGGGATAATTTCCTCGCGGCATATGAAGGCATTCCAATCGATTTTAGAACGATTTGAAGGTCTTGGATATGACGTTAAGTACAAACTCCTCAATGCAGCCGATTATGGCGTTCCTCAGGATCGTGAAAGAGTGATTGTAGTTGGATTTCGGAAGGATATTAAGCGCGAGTTCTTGTTTCCAACACCACTAGCGGAACGCTTGACCATTCAAGATGCGATCGGCGATATGCCTAAGCCAAAGGGCAATCTATCGTATGGGAGTGCATTGCAAAAACTTGCAGTTCCAAATCATGAGTATCTAGTTGGGGGCTTCAGCTCAATGTACATGTCGCGTAATCGTGTTAGGGCATGGAACCAACAGTCCTTTACTATTCAGGCAGGTGCCAGGCATGCGCCGATTCATCCTAGTGCCCCCAAAATGGAACATGTCGGCGTCGATAAATTCCAATTTAATCCCGGAAAGGCAGCGCGTTATCGCCGCCTGAGCGTCCGCGAGTGTGCTCGTATTCAAACATTTCCAGATAATCACCAATTTCTCTATCGACGGATAACTGATGGTTATAAAATGATAGGGAACGCTGTTCCTGTCGAATTCGCCTTCCACCTCGCGCGTCAGGTTCAAAAATGTATTGAAATAGGTCGAATATCAACGCGAACAAAACTTGCTCGTATTTGAAAGCTAGAAAATCAATAACACCATATCTAATTCATAATCTCTGCTCGCGCTTATTTGCGCCGTGATCAACTCCCGGGAATTTGCTTCTGCACCCAGCGGGTTACGAACCACAGTGCGATGCATGTTGTGGCCAAAAATGGCGCAGAAATCGCGGCGAGCAGGCTTGCGTCAAGCAGTGCGAATGCTGCGATGAGTGCCGCGATGCCTGCGGGTCTGCGCGAGGGGTGAGAGAGTGCCGCGCGGAATGCACGCGTGGATGTGATGCAGAACATCACTGCGGCGATTGCAAAGATTGCGATGTTCGTGAGCTCAAAGGTGCCGCGAATCATCGATTGAACAAAGAAGAAAACCGGGACGACGCATGCGATGCAGGGGAGAAAGAAGGATGCACGGCGCAAGCGCGGCGAGATCGCACGATCGCCAATCGGTGGAACATCAACGAGCGCACTTCCGCACTCGGGACAGTTCGCAATCGACGGATTGATCAGGCGATAGTTGCAGCGGGCACAGCGATAGGTTGCGCCTTCTGCTGAGACTTCGCGGCGCGCGACAAACGAGAGCATGATGGTGTGCAACGCGAGTGCCAATGGAATCACGAGGATGAGGGAAATCTCAACCCATGGGACGCGATTGAATTGGACTTCGTTCAGTTTTACGGCGAGGAATCCGCTTGGAACAATGATCGCCATCATGACTGCGATCGGTACAAGAAATCTGCACACTGCCAAGAACACAATCGACCATGCCGTGCGCTTGTGTAAGAGGTTGTATGCGACGAGCGAGATGGCGATCATGAGTGTTGGCAGATTGAGCGCCAGCTGCCCGGCGCGGATGCCGCGTTGATTCATTTCCTCGAATCCCGTCAGGTCGAAGGGATCTTTGATCACCATGTCGATCGCCCACCAGATTGCTGCGATCACCGCGATCAGGCACCACGCCTTTGCGAGTTTTCGCAGCATCAGGGAGCGCATTGAATCGGCCCAGTTCATGGACCAGACTCCGATGAGCGCCGCGACGGCAATTGGAATTGGCGCCGCGGCAAATGTTGGTCGCAGCGCAAAGCCCAAGAACATCAGTGCAATGAACGCGGTCCACGCCCACGGCAGTCGTATGCGTCCTGCGGCGATTGGTCGCAGTGGTCGCTCGCGCGCATCCACATCGCGGTCGACGATTCCGTTGAGCACCATGCCCGCGGTATAGAGCGCGCACATTCCGATGGTCGTTGCGATGATGGGCCAGAGAGCCGTCGCGCTCGTCAGCGGCCACCATGAAATCGAGTCGCCGTCAAGCATGAGAGCCATGCCAACACCAAGCAGGCAATGTGTGACGATGGTCGGCAGGTTGGACGCTCGAGCGAGGTCGAGCCAGTCACGAAGAGGGGAATATCGTTGGAGAAGTGGCATTTAGAAAAGTCGGTGTGCTTTCATTCGTGCGTGCGCCCAAATGAGTTCATCGGCAATTCCACGCGCCAAACTATCGCGGCGCAGGTGCATTGGTAAAACATTCCACGCATAGGTTTCGACTTCGAAATGGCGGATGGCGTCATCGGGTGTGATCGCGGCGAGGAATGCATCGATGTCATGTTGCGTGGTGCCAAGCACGCCCATGAATTCGGTATCGATCGGCACATGAAAATGAACGCGCCAGACACCATTGGGCGCATCATCGAGGGCTTGTTCGAGGTCTTCGAAGAAATGCATTTCGGCCTTTCCATCTAAGACACAAGTTTGATGCAGAAACCTTGGCTCATCAAAGTTGCGCAGCGCTTTGAACGCGCGCTCGGTGCCATCGCACGAGACGGCGCTTGAAATCTGCACCTTGCCAATGCGCACGCCAGCGCGTCGATAGGTTTCGAGCGCTTCGATCTGCGATTCAAACATAACGGCGGAGTGACAAATATCGTGGCAGACGCGAAGGTATCGCCGCGGGTCTGCGAGTTCCTTGCTTGGTTGAATGCATTGATCAAAGAAATCAACGACCTGCTGTGCACGATCCATCACACAGCCTGGTTCAGGTTCAAGGTCAACATGAATGCAGACGCCCGTGTTGTCCTCGATGCGCTTGAGATGTCGCGCGACTTGTTCGAGTTGCGCCGAGGCGATGCCAACACTCGCGCCGCATCCCTCTTGAGTGAATGTCGATCGCCAACCGAGAGGTAGAGTTGAGATCGATCCTTCGCCAGCGATGTCGGGCGCGATCGTCGCATCAGGAAGAAGTCCAGCCAAAATATCGGCGAGTTCCATCGTGTACAGCGCGCGGCGCACATCTGCCCAGTGCGGTTCATACACCTTTTTCTTGCCAGTTCCTGCATGAAAATCGCCGTATGGAAAACCATTCATCGTGAAGACCACGAGTCCGCGGCTGAAAAGCCAATCGCGCAATCGAGCAATTCCATCTGCGTCGTCGCGCACTTCCTGCACGGCGCGCGCGCTAAGCCAGAGACCGATCGGCATCAGTCCAACTGGTTTCACAATTTCGCGCACCGCAGTCGCATGCCGATCGAGCGCCGCCATCGTCGCTTGGAGCGTCGATCCACTGTGGACATTTGTGCAGTAACCGAGAACAGCTGGCTTCATCGGGTGAGCGCAGCCAACTGATGTGCGCGTGCGGCTTCAATCAAGCTGATGATGACGCCATCACCCATCGTTCGATCGGTCGTGCGTTCGGGATGCCACTGAACTCCAACATAAAATGGCTTCTTCGAATCTCGAATCGCCTCAAGCACACCGTCATCGCTCCAGCCGATCGCCTCGAATGGGCCACAATCTTCAAGAGCCTGATGATGCCAACTTGCAACGGGACCGCATCCAATCTCGCTTTCGATCGCATGTGGATTGTCGAATCCGTGACGGTCAGCGTCTGGCTTGAGATCGTGCAAGTGTTGAATGAGTGAACAGCCCGCGTGCACACCCATCAGCTGCATACCGAGGCAGATTCCAAGCACCGGCATTTCGGGGCGCGACTTCAGCGCATCCAGCAGCGCAAATTCCGCAGATTGCCGCTGCGATTCCATGATTTGCGCCTTGGGGTGAAGCGCAATGCCCATCGGTCGCGTGTCGATGTCACCGCCGCCAGTCATGATGACACCATCGACGGCATCGAGCAGTGTCGCACGAATCTCGGCAATCGAAGGCAGCATGATCGGCGTTCCGCCAGCGCGCAAGACCGCATCGATATAGGTGCCTTTGACTTCATGACGCAGTCGTCCCTTCTCGTCGCGAACGAGATTGGCGGTGATTCCGATGAGTGGGTGTGCTATGTGTGTCATGCGTCCATTATGGTCGAATGTGCCGCCTTCGCCTACTCGGTCGGTCGCGCGTTGAGTGTGTAATACGCATCCGTGTGCAGAAGCGGTTCGCCCTTGAGATTGCGGATTCCTTCGGCATGAATCTCATGCACGAAACATTCCCGCAGTCCGTCGACTGCGATTTCAACAATGCGCCCATCGTCGCTCACAGAAATCGGTCGCACGACGAGTTTCTGCGTGTCGACTTCTGGACTTCCGTATGGCATATGCAGCAGGTATGTGTACGAAAGCATCCGATAGGAATCGCCATTGAGCGCGGTGGCAGGTTGAACCGGTTCGGTGAATTCAAGTTGGAAGCCATTCGGTCGCGCGCGCATATGCAAGATCTCAAAAGGTTTCTCGCCCGTCCATCGCACGCGCTGAAGTCCTTGCGGCTTGTCGCCGAGCGATTTCCAGCCGCGATCTGTTTCACCGCAGAGCAGCGAGCCATCGCGGTCCCATGCGATGCGAATGATTCCACATGCAAAGCCGCTGCGCAGAGGAAAGCACGCGCCTTGCCAATGTCCGCCGACTTGTTCGAGATCTGCGCGCATCAAGCACGCCGAGTATTGATCCGAGACGATGATCTGCCCTTCGAACGGTCCAAACTTTCCCCCAGTCGTATCCCACACAAACTCGCCAGCACTGCGCCCCATCTTGTCGTAAGGAAACCACACCGCGGGAAGCACGAGCGTCGGCATCTGCTCATGCGCTTCGCGGAGACGCTTGCCGTCGGGATAATCCTGCGGAGAGTCGTCGCCACGCAGCGGTCGCTTCGCGCCGAGCGTGTCCGGGCCGCCGCTCGCACTCGGCACGGGATAAACAACTTTGGAAAGCGGATTGAATGTGTCAAGTATTCCAAACGGATGTCCGTGCCAACTGCCTTCAGTGAGCAACGATAATTTATTCGTAGGACACCACTCGCCTTGATTGTCGGTGTAGAAAAATTCGCCGCCGGGACTTCGCGCGATTCCGCATGGTGATCGCAATCCGCCCGCAACTGGAGTGATTGATCCATCGGGCGCAATCTTCAGCGCCCATCCACGCCATGCTGGCGCGCCGAAGGGTTGATCGCCAAATGCACGGTTGAGAGTGATCCACGCGTTGCCGTCGTCATCGAAGACGGGGCCGAACGCATACTCGTGATAATTGCCTGAAATTGCCCATGAATCGCAGATGGTTTCGATGCGGTCGGCATGGCCGTCGTTGTTCGCATCGCGCATGCGCGAGAGTTCACCGCGCTGTGTGATGTAAATCCAACCCTCGTCCGCTTCGCCTTGCTTGAGGGGCTTTCGCACAAGCCCAAGCGGTTCCTGTAAGCCGTCAACAAAGAGCGACCACTTCGGATCTGCGCTGGTCACATCGGAGATGATCCAGACTTCGCCGCGGCGAGTGCTGACCATGATTCGACCATCATCGAGCGGAAGAATCCCCGTCACTTCCGCAACGATTCCCTCACGAGCTGGAATCGATTCAATTTTCCAGTAACGCGCCTCGCGATCTGGAAATCGAACTGGCACGATATTCATCGGCTTGTCGATTGTCGTTGGTTCGTCTTGTGCTCGTGCATGTAACGAGAGAGCCGCGATGAGCACGAGTGCGGATACAAAGAATTCGGGATATGAACGCTTCACCAGACATACTCCAAGCGAATGCGCGCTTCGTATGGGCGCTGCGAGTCTGAACCAGTTCGAAAGCCGACAGGCACGAGCAGTTCGCGCGTGCTGAGTGAATTGGATTGCGATTGCGTTGCGTCGGCATCAGCGATCGTGCGCACAAACGCAGGGCCGCCCGATACAAAGATCGTCGGCCCGTTGTCGGCGGTCCATCCCGAAGTGCCGGGCGTGCTTGTTGTCGATGCGATGCTCTGCGCAATCCACGCCCGAACGAAAACATCTTTGGGCTCACTCTTGGCGCGAATGACAAAGTCGCGCACAAGGTGCGCACCGCCAATCGCTGCAACTGGCGCGATGCGCTCTTCTATATATAGATCCGCCGCGCCACCCTGCGTGCGAAATGTCGGCACGCCAGCGGCATCTCGATCATTGCCAAGAAATATCCAGCCTGCCTGACGACCCGCGACGGTTGGCCAAGCATTCTGCGCAGTGGTCAGCACTGCGATTGAATCGTTCGGCGGAAAGTCCAGCACATCAATGCCCGCCGGTTGGCAGAGGAGTCCCGCGCGACCAAACCATGTTCCTGCCGCATCCATGAATTTCCCGCGCCACGCTTTCGCCGTGCGCCGATGATCCGCGTCATAGACATAATGAATCTGCTCCGGGAACCCAACCGCAAAGCAGCGGGCCGAGAGTCCATCCATAAATGTTCCAAGCACGATCGGTCGCTCAGTTGGTGCGAGGGCGAATTCGTTTCCAGCAACGAGACCTTTGGGAAGTGGCATCGATGAACCAAGCGACAAATATGTCCAGAGCGCATCGATCTGTTTCGCGGCATCACCACCACAAACATCGGTCTGTATGCGCTGGTCGGGCAACCAGAATGTTGGCATACGAGTTCCTGGATCAATCGCAGATGGATTTTTCATGTATCGCGTAAACCACGATGGACGCAGGCGCGCGTAGGTGTAAGAGAGATCAATCGCAGGAACACCGAGCGATGGATAGCCGGAGATTCCGTGGCATGTGATGCAACTGAGTCCATCCGCGCCAGCGAGGCGCATGCCCGCAGCGACGAGTTCGGGCGAGATCGCCACGGCGGGCTCATCTCTTGGCGCACGGTCCGCCGCCGCGAAGAGCGGGGGAAGCGGCGCACTGGCAGTCGCACCAAATCGCGGCATGCGCGTGAGTAAATATGGACGAACGCGCCCATTTCCAGCCAGAATCGTGGCAATTGCGCTCGTGCGCAATTTCGCCCCCGCGCCAGTGAGCGTTGGCGGAACGCGACCTTGCTCGCCGAGGTCTGCGGTTCCTGTGAAGAGCGCGAGCGCATCCGCAGTCGGTTGGCCAACATCTTGTCGACTATGACAAGCGGTGCAATTCAATCCAAGCATGTGAAGCGCGAGTGAGTCACTCGCGGCAAGTGGAGTGCTCAGCGACTTCGCATTGCTGAGCAGTTCTCGCAGTGCATCACGATCGCGTGGCTGAAAGTCATAATCTGGAACATCGATTTGCGGGTCGATCGCGAGACATCCGCGCGCGAGATCAAGCTCAAGCAGTGGCTTGAATATGCGTGCGACGGAAGTGTCAGTCGCGGATGAACGATCGGTCGAGCTGTGGCACTGCACGCATCCCAAGCGAGCGAAGAGCGCACGACCCGCCGCGATATCGGCGGTGGCAAACGATGTCTCATCGCGTGATGGAGACCGCAACTCAATCGCTTCGCGCGTGAAAGCAGATGATGGAATCGTTTGACGGTCGACATTCGGACCCTGCCACTTGACCGCGAGCGATGAGTCGCCCGCGCCCTCAAAATATGTCACCAAAATTTCATGTGGACCGGCGGTCAGTGCGCGGGTTCCTTGCTTCCAGTCCATCCCATGCACTCCGGGGTTGTCCGCGATCAGTTCACCATCGATCGACAATGACGAACCATCATCGCTGCCGATAATGAAAGTCCAATCGCCAGTCGTTGGAATCGTCAGTGTTGCCGCGAAGCGCAACCCCCAAGCATCCGCGCGCACAAATGTTGGAAGCGTAATGTTTTCCACAAACGCGGATTGAGTTGGAACATCGGTCGCACTTGGTCCGACGCCTTGGAAGTCTCCTTCGAAATAATCGACCGCGACTCCAGGTGCTTTGGTGAGTGCAAGCGATCCATCATCGTTACACGCCTGACCGCGCAGCAACCACGCGGCGATCGCTTGCGCTTCGTCGCTCGAAAGATTCATCGCGGGCATTTGCCCATCGGGCCAGACTGCGCTTGGATCTTGGAGAAACGATGTAAGTTCGCTTGCGTTCCACTTCTTGGCGAGCCAATTTTCATCAACGGCCGCATGGCATGTCGCGCAGCCGACCGTCTTCCACAATTTCTCGCCAGCTTGCATCTGTGATGGACGAGTTGTGGTGATTGGCGCGCACGCAGGTCCAGCACGAAGCGACGAGAGATATGCGGTGAGTTCACGCACAGTGCGCTGCTTGGCCTCTGGCGCGAGGCCGTGCATCAGATTCGGCATGCGCATGCCAGTCGCGCCGGTGTGCGATCCCGATGCGAGGTATTGCGAAATCCACTGCGTCGATATTCGGCGACCAATGTTGTCCAGCCTCGGCGCGCGGAGAGATCCAACTCGCGCGATCACGGCGTTGTCGGCGCTATGGCACGCTATGCAATTGCTACGCGCCAAAAGAAGATCGCCCGCGGTTTGGAAGCGAGCGTCACTTGAAGTCGCGGCCGTCGTGGTGACGGTCGGCTTCTGCGAGCCCTCTTCGCCGCAGGCGATCAAAAAACAGGCAATTCCAAGGGAAATAAGTTCCCAGCGAGACCAACCGAAGCGATGCGTGTGTAACGAAGGTCGCACACACGGATGGTAGAAACAATACGAAGGGCGGGCCCCCTAGTTCGACACGGAATAGGACAAGCTCACCGTCGCGCGCACGGACTTTCGGATGGCCGAAGTATCGTTGTATCCATAATCGCTCACATCGGTCGAGCCCGCCGGAACAATTTGAAAGACGCCCTGCGATGCGCTGATCAGTCCACCGACGGAACTCTTCGATCCTTTCGCGAGCACGGTCGCTCTCGCATATCCGTTCAGAGTCGCCTTCTCGAGCAGGTCCAACTTGATTGCGTCAAGAATGCTTACATAATAGTTTGGTCGACCCGAATCAATCTCAACACCCTCCTTGATGAGGTCGGTTGCTGAAAATGCAAGGTCGCGAACTTGTAAAACGGACTTGCTCCAAATTGTCGTGGACTGCGAGAGAACATACGACTCGATTTTGTTTGAGTCCGCACCCTTTGAGTTCTGGCTGTAGATGATCGTGGTGTTCACTTCAGCCGTGCTGGTTTGAATGTCGATGATTCCCTTTGATTTGATGAATTCCATGAGGCGGGTCGTGCCCGCTTCCAAAATCTCAAACGCTTCCGGCAATGTTGTGGCGCGCGCTCGCACACTTGCCGACCAGTTCGAATGGTCGGAAACCACTTCGACTTCCGCGAGCCCCTTCACCTGAATCGGTGAATCTTTATTGAAACGCGCAATGGCATGACCAATGGATTGCGATCCAAGCACAACGCCGAGCGCGAGTGTTGCGCCGAGGCAAAACATTCCAAAGCCAAAGCCTTTGACGAGCGGGGGAATACGGTTGACGAGAGAATCAGACATGGTGAGCTTCCTTGCAGAGGTTGAATGAGCGCGACATCCATGCCGCGCGAACCGTCGAGCGTAGAGGTGTCTTGGAGAATGTAAAGTGGTGAAATGATAATTTTTCGATTTCTCTTCGGCGTGATTTTGGGATATGTGGCGATCGCGTTGATCAAGTTGGTTGGGATGACCGTCGGAGTTTTTGGCATGGGCGCGGAGAGAGTCTTTGTTGGAGACTCGTGGCAGTTGTCGCATCTCTGGAATATTTTCGCAATCACGGTGAGTGCGATCGCCGCATTCTTCGGTGGATTCGTCGCAACATGGTGGGGAGGTCGCACACTCTCTGGTTATGGGCTTGCAGGAGTGGTGCTCGCGTTCGGATTGCTCACGATGGTGGCAATAATGAACCGCGAAACGCCGAGCAATCCACCGCCACGACCAATTCCAATGCAGTTACGGGATTGGGGTATGACGGATCAATATGCAACGCCGCCCACTTGGTTGCTCGCATCGGCGCCGATCATCGGCATGGTTGGTGTTGTGGTTGGCACAATCTATCTCGGTCGCCGCAAGTCCAGCTCGATGGTTCAAAGATGAATACACACGATGATGTGCTCATCGTTGGCGCTGGACACAATGGGTTGGTCGCGGCTGCGATGTTGGCGCGCGCGGGATTGAGTGTGACTGTGATCGAGGAACGCGCGATGATCGGCGGCGCGACCAAGACCGAGTATCCATTCGCCAAGGCGCCGCAACTTGGCACTTCGACTGCGTCGTATCTACTCGGTGTGATGCCGCCGGAGATTGCAGAGCGGACCGGCGTCAAGCTCGATCTCATTCGGCGCAATCCGCATTATTTTTTACCGATGCTCGACGGTCGCTATCTGATGTTGGGCACCGATCAGGAGGCGATGCGCGATCAATTCCTCAAGATGTTCAGCGAGGCCGATTGGCGGGCAAATGGTGCGCTTGCCGCTGAAATTGGTCAAATTCGCGACGATTTGGCGCCGAGTTGGCTCGCCGAACCGCTCTCGGCTCAGGCGACGGCCGATCGATATATCAGACCCGAGCTGCGCGAAATCTTCGTGAGCTTGGTGACCGGAACCGTCGAAGATTATCTCGCGCGCTTCGGCTTCAAGAGTGAGATGCTCATCGCAATGTATGCCGTCACCGACGGATTCTCTGGCTTGTCTGGTTCATTCGGCACGCCGGGCACTGGGATGAATTTCCTTGTTCACAACATGTGCAGGTTGCCATCGGCCGACGGCACATGGATGGTCGCAAAGGGTGGCATGGGTGCGGTCGCGAACGCGTTTGCAAATTCGGCACGGTCAGCCGGCGCGAAGATTCTTACCGCTGCGCCTGTCGAGAAAATCGTCACGGTGCAAGGACGCGCGACCGGCGTTGTGTTGAAGGATGGGCGCGAGTTGACCGCGCGCGCTGTCATCGTCAACGCAGATCCATTTCGGTTGCGCGAGATGGTCGGGCGCGAAAAACTTGCGCCAGCGATGAACGGCCGACTCGATGAATTTGTGCGTATGGGCACGACGATGAAGATCAACATGGCGCTGCGCGATCTGCCCACATTCAAGTGTCTGCCCGAGAAGCGCGGCCAGCACAATGGCACGATGCATCTGCTTCCACAGACTGCGCATCCGATTCGCGATATCAAAGCTGGATTCGATAAAGCCATGCGCGGCGAACTCGACGATTCACCGACAATCGAGTGGTACATCCACACTCAAGTCGATCCATCACTGCGCGATCCGCAGGGCAATCACAATTCAGCGTTCTTCATTCAGTGGGTGCCATACGAAATCAAAGGTTCATCGTGGGAGGCAGAGGAAGCAAAATATGTTTCGCGCATGTTCGACATTGCCGAGGAGTTCTGCCCCGGATTTCGAGATCTTGTCGTCGACACATATGTTCTCACACCCAAGAAGATCGAACAAGACATCGGCATTCGCTACGGGCACATTCATCATGTCGACAACACATTTGGATTCGATCGGCGGATGCCATATGCGTCAGGAATTGACGGTCTCTATTCATGTAGCGCTGGCTGCCATCCAGCTGGATCCGTCATCGGAGCGGCGGGGCACAATTGCGCGGTGCGCGTGATGAAGGATCTTGGGGTTGAGTGAGTGAGCGCGGGAATTCGCGGGGTGTCAGGGTTTGTCAATCAAGGCTTTCGCCTCGTTGAGAATTTTATTGGAAGCACGCTTGAGGACATCGACCTGATACAAGTCGCCTCCCTTCGTAGCATTTTCGATTTTATTATCCTTGTCAACTAATTGCTTGATGTACTGGTCAAGTTTTTTTGAAGTTGATTGCATTTCACTATCAAGGCGCTGAATTCGCGCAGAATGCCGCAGTCCGAGCAACTTTACAACATCATTGATGGAATTAACAGTTATTGCCAGTCCAGTTCGTTCCATCGTCCCGGCGGTTAGGGTCAGCACTTCCTTGGCACCGTCAATTCGCTCATCGCTCGGCGTGCGCTGATGGTTGGAAAACCCACCATCTTTTGACCACCAGAGTTCGCATGACATGTCGCGCATCGCAGCGGCAATGGCGGGCGATCTTCCAGTCGATTCAGCAGCGGCTTTGTGTATCGCACCATGAAAAGATTCAAACTTCGCAGCCAATTCCTCATCGCCTTGCATAAGGCGCTTGAGCGACGATGTGCCGCCAGCGCCACCAGTGACGATAGTGACAGCAGCTCCGACACGCGCGGATGGTGTTACGAAGATCTCTTTGCATGACAATGTGATCAGCGCCGCCGCGCTACCTGCATCCTTAACAAATGCGACGAAATGCATACCGCGACCAGCGCTGTCGAGGATTGTGCGGATAATCTCTTCTTCGACATCGACTCTCCCACCAGGGCTCTTGATTTCAAGGATCACCACTTCCGCCTTCGCCTTTTCAGCACTTTGAACCGCCTTCTGGAAATCTGTGGCGGTGAACCACTTGTCGTTGTCCAGCGACACGCCGACGACTCCGTCGAGTGGGATGATCATCACAAGACTTGAGACGGGAGCCGGGCGATTCGGTGTAGCGGCAGGAGGCGGCGGGCTATTTTGGGGAGCAGTCTGAGCAACTGCAGAACTCGACAGAATCGCACTGGCGAACAGAACCAAAATTCCGTGTAGCGCAATCATCCGATGTTGAATTTACCAGACTGCGAAAGAAATTTCTGGGGATTTTCAAAACTCACTTTGCGAATGACAGTCTCAAGGTGTCCACGCCGGCGCATCTCCTCTCGACACTTCGGCACCGCAAGCGGATCGCTGATTCCCCAATCCGCCGAGGAGTTGATCCAGAGGCGATCTGTTCCATGCATTTCGAAAATATCCGTCGCGCGCTGCGGCGTGCACTTTGTATCGGGATACAGCGTCATGCCAGCCCAAAATCCGCGATCGAGCACATGGCGTACAGTGTGCTCCTCGACATGATCGATCAGCACGCGGCCGGGATCGACGCCGTGATCTTTGATCGCATCCATGATCATGCGCGTGCCTTTCATCTTGTCTTCCAAGTGCGGCGTGTGCACCAAGATGAGCAAGTTGTGGCTCTTCGCGAGGGCGATATGTTCTTCGAGCACGACGAGTTCGTTGCGAGAATTTTTGTTGAGGCCAATCTCGCCGATGCCTAGAACATTGGGGCAATCGAGAAATGATGGAATCTCGGCAAGCACTTCGCGCGCAAGTCCGATGTCCTCGCTTTCCTTTGGATTGATGCAGAGCCAAGTGTGATGGCAAATTCCAAACTGAGCAGCACGCTTGGGTTCGCTGTCGGTCAGTTGGCGAAAGTAATCCACGAATCCTTGCGCGCAAGATCGGTCATAACCAGCCCAGAACGCCGGCTCGGTGATCGCAACGCATCCGGCAAGCGCCATGCGTTGATAGTCGTCGGTCGTTCGCGACACCATATGAATGTGTGGATCGATGTACATGTGTTTCTCAGTCGCGCGGTAACGGCACGGCTCCGATGGCGCCCTTCATGCCAGCGCTTTCGATCGGCGCGGTGGAATGATCGCTCCAGAGTTCGAGTGCGCGGCGTGCTCGCTCAGGTTTTCCGTCGCGCAGCAGATCGAGCGCTGCGCACAGCGCACGCACGCGCACATCGCTGGTCGCCGCCGATTCAGGGACGCCTTGCGCAAGCGCGGCGCGATCAAAACGATCAAGGAATGCCGCGATATCAAGCACCTTTGCGCGGTGTTCAAGAAAGTACTGGTCGACAATTTGCTGGGATGTGATCGGGCTGGACATCCCATCATCCTAGGGTGCTAGCGCGCTGGCCGATGCGGCAATCATGGCGTGATCCATTTCATGCGCTTCGGTCGATTGACCGATCGATCGCAGTAGCGTGACACTCAATTGACCGCCGAGATGCTCGCGGAATTCTTCAAGCCCACGCAGAAGTTGATCGCTCTGCATCAGCAGTGGATGCCATGTCGGAAGTCGCAGTGCGCGCAGGCACGCCAAAACACGGTCGCAATCCGCGCGGGAAAACATCTTGGCGCGTACGGCATATTCACAGTCCAGGGCGATACCAATCGCAACAGCGTCGCCATGCGCGAGGGCGAATGTGCTCATCGATTCGAGCTTGTGAGCAGCCCAATGGCCGAAATCAAGTGGCCGCGCGTCATGTGACTCAAATGGATCGCCGCCGCTGGTGATGTGTTCGAGATGCATGTGCGCGGTGCGTGAAATGATGGGCATGGCAGCGCGGTAATCGCGCGCGACAATTTTTTCAGCGGCCTGCTCGATTTGCGTAAGGAAAGCCGCATCCTTGAGGCATCCAATCTTCACCGCTTCGCTGAATCCGCATAGAAATTGCTGATCTGTGAGCGTGGCGAGAAAATCCTCGTCACAAACAACAGCCCACGGCACGGTGAATGTCCCAACAAAGTTTTTCTTGCCAAACTTGTTGATCCCGTTCTTGACTCCCATCGCGGCGTCATCCATCGCCAAAGTTGTTGTTGGCATTCGAATGAGGCGGACGCCTCGGTGAGCGAGCGCCGCACCGAATCCAACCGCATCAAGCATCGCACCGCCGCCGATCGCGAGCACGAAACTCTTGCGGTCGATGCCAAAGCGGTCAGTCGCAGCCAGGACTTGCTCACAGACATCAATCGAGTTCTTCGCATCTTCACCACCACACGCGACCTCGACCATCTTGAGCTCTGGAACTTTCTCGCCGCGCCTCGAACGCGCTGCGAGATAATTCGCCAGACGATCGCCCAAACCTGGATGTGCATCGTGCACGCCCGAATCAATGAACGCAATCAAACGCCGAGGTGAGTCGTCTTGGCAGACACTCGCGAGAGCATCGTTGTCGGGATGAAACGCATCCTGAGTGAAACGCACTCGGTGGCGGAAATCGACATGAAATGAAAGGTCGTGGTTCATGGCGTTTGGGGTTGTGAAGGATAGGTCGGATTGAATAGAAAAACGCCACGGCGGAGGGCGTTCCGCCGTGGCTTGGTGCCCGCGAATACGCTTCGCGGGTGTCCCCGCATTTTGCGGGGCACAAATGTGATCTATGAGGGCAGCGGCTTCACCATTGTGAAGCGGGCGGCTCCATCTCTTTCGAAGAGGATTCTGATGACGGAATTGTTCTGGCTAGTCATGCCAGTCTTGCCAGTCTTGCCAGTCATGGCGCGCATCAGCGCGACGCGACACTGTGCGACGGTTGTCACTTTGATTCCAGCAATTTCGCGGATGACATCGCCAAGAGCGATGCCAGCAATTTGTGCAGGTCCACCTTCGAGTACGGACGAGACATAGACACCTTCGCCCGTTACGCCGAGAGCAGTCGTAGATTCGTTGTCGAGCGCTCGAATTTCGAGCCCGAGTGAATTTTCGATGTCTGGCGTAACGGGTTGGGATGTCGTTGGCTTTGATTTGGTTGTGGGTCGCTCACCAAGCGTTGCCTCGGCTGTAAGAGAATGTCCTGCACGGATGAATCCCAGAGTGATTGATGAATTTGGCGTGCCGCTCGCGACGAGACGCATGACTTGCGCGACACTCAGGGTGTCCTTGCCGTCAATGTCCACGATGATGTCGCCAGCTTTGAGTCCAGCCTTTGCTGCAGGAGTTCCAGGCGCAACGCCTGAGATGAGCACGCCGTTCTTAGAAGTTTGTCCAAAACTTTTCGCAAGTTCGTGGTTCATTTCTTGCATGGCGATACCCAACCAGCCTCGTCGCACCGGTTCACCATGTGCGATCGATTCCGCGACGCGCGTGATGATGTGACTTGGAATTGCAAATCCGATTCCAGTATTTGCGCCAGAATTCGACGCAATTCCGCTGTTGATTCCAACAACATTCGCGTCAAGGTTGATGAGTGGACCGCCCGAGTTGCCGGGATTGATCGCCGCATCTGTTTGGATGTATTCCTCGTATGTTGAGAGCCCAACGCCGTCGCGTCCTTTGGCGCTGATAATTCCAGCAGTCACAGTTTGCTGTAATCCAAACGGGCATCCGATGGCAAGCACCCAATCGCCGGTTTCAATCCCATTGGACGCGTCGAAAGTTGCGGCGTGTAAATCGTTGGCATCAACGCGGATGATCGCCAAATCTGTTTCGGGGTCAGAACCAACATGCTGCGCAGTCATCTCGCGCCCATCAGAGAAGCGCACGGTGATTTCGTCGCCGCCGGCAACGACATGATTGTTGGTGATGATCAATCCATTTTTGGAATAGACGATGCCAGTTCCTTCGCCGCGTCGTTCACCCCGCTGGGGCATCATCGGATTCGTCGGACGGCTCGCCGGACTGCTACGACCGAATTCATTTGAGAACGGTGCGCGATCAATGGTTGTGATCGAGACAACGCTTGGTCCCACGCGCTTGGCGACTTCACGAAATGCTCGTGACAGACTGCGTGCGTACTGAACTTCAGTGGTTGGATCGGATCCTGGCGCGCCGGATGCGGCTTCGCCCTTGCTCGTCGCGGAGGATGTGCTCGCACTCTTTCGTTGGATGCCAGTCGTTGGCGTATCGGCGTTCGCACCAGCTGGTTTCCCTTGTAATCCAGCGGTATCACGCGTGTTATTCGGCTGCGTGCCTTTGACGGACTGACTCGGCGAAGCAATAGTTGTTCGATCTGCGAATGCGCTGCTCGTCAAATTCAATATCAAAGCGACGGCGGCCAGCGATCCTCGACTGCGCAGAATTTCCAGTGTTCTTTGCGCGGTAAATCGGCTGACGGTGAGCTTCTGACGATTCGATTTCCAATTCCCTTCGCCCATGTGTCGCTCCTTTCGAGCAACACCATTACGCATGAGTCAGTGGGTGAGTTCACTCGGGTCTGAAAACGCACGGGAATAGCCTTGTTTTCACAGGATTCAGTCCTTGCGCAATTGCAGCAAAGCCTTGGGGTTCATCGGCTCGCTCAACAAGCGTAGAAGTTGCCGAGAGTTTTGTGACTGCGATTCACGCCACCTCGCATGCGCAAGTTGATTGGCATCCATAGCGCCTGTGAGTTGCTACAACCGCGTTCGCGCAAGTCGGTGCAAGCAAATACTTGCGGCAACCGCGGCGTTGAGCGAATCGACGCACGGTGCGATTGGAATGCGCACACGGTGGCATGCGATTTGCAAAACAGCGTCGGAGATTCCTTCGAATTCGCCGCCGATGATCAGCATCGTTGGTGGGGGTTCTTGCTCGCCTGCCGCATCGAAGTCGGCGATATTGCGTGCAGACTGCGAACAATCTGCGGCAAGCACGCGAAGTTCGGTTCGTCTCTGTTTCAGTTCGAGAATGGTGGCCGCAAGATCGTCGCACCACGCATATGGAATGGTGATCGCATATCCCATGGATACGCGAAGCGCTTTGCGATAGAGAGGATCGTGCGAATTGCGTGAGATGAGAACGCCGCCTACACCAAATGCGGCGGCTCCGCGAAAAATCGCACCAACATTATCCATGTTGCCAACGCCATCGAGCGCGATGAGCAAGCGGGCCGTTTCAAAGGGCGGGTCGGTGGCGCTTCGAAGATCAAGCGGTGCGCGCATGCCAATGGCGAGCGCACCACGGTGAACATCGAAACCAGCCGTGCGCTCGAGTAGAGCATCGTCGGCAATCAGCAGTGGCACGGATGGCGAGTTCGATTTGGCGATCAACTCGGTGGCGCGCTCGGTCATTCTCGGCGAGGTGAGGACACTGCGCGTCAACGCCTGCACGGCGAGCATGCGCTCAATGATTGGCAGCGTTTCACCGACGAAAAGTCCTTCGTTTCTGCGTGCGCCGTGTAAATCTCGATCTCGCAAGAATCGATAATCATCGAGGCGTGGGTCATCGAAGTCTTTGAGAACTTCACCGCGAAATTCGTTGGAAGAATCGGTCGCCTTCGATGCATCCATCACGCCGCCGTCACTCGGTGAATTCGTGCGGGTTTTCCAGCAATCGAATGACTTCGCTCAAGAAGCGAACTGCATGAGCACCATCAACCACGCGGTGATCGCACGAGATCGACAGCGGAAGCACGAGCCCGGCGTAGAACTTTCCGTCTTTGACAAGCACTCGTTCGCGTGCGCGCCCAACAGCCAGAATTGCAACTTCTGGATAGTTGATGATCGGCGTGGCGAACATGCCGCCATAAGAACCAACATTCGAAATCGTAAAAGTTCCGCCGAGCGACTCATCTCGAGTGATGGAACGATCTTTGCACTTCGCAGCAAGCGTGCGGATGGCAGTTCCCAGTTCAAGCGCGGACTTCTGATCTGCATTGCGAATAACAGGCACCATCAGGCCAGAATCCGTGTCCACCGCGACGCCAAGATTGATCACACCCTTGATGAGTATCTCGCTGTTGGCATCGTCGACATTCGCATTGAGGTTTGGGAATGATCGCAAGGCTCGACAGACGGCGATCATGACAAAGGGCAACATCGAAAGTTTTTCGCCAATGACTTTGGAATATTCCCGGCGCTTGGCATCGAGTTGAGTGACATCAGCCTCGTCGACCGCGGTGAAGTGAACCGCAGTTTGCACAGACTTCGCAAGAGCCTCCGCGATTTTTCGGCGGACTCCACGGAAGGGGATCCGCTGTGAAACCCCATCTTTATCGACGGTTGGCAAGTTGATCGGGGCTGGGACTGCACGCGCCGCGAATCCCGAGCCAGCCATCGCTGGTCTCGCACCGCCTGTCTTTGCGCCAGAACTTGGTGCCGAGTTTGCAAATGTTTCGATATCGCTTGCGGTCACGCGACCGCCGCGGCCGGTGCCATCAATGCGATTGATGTCGATGGAGAGTTCGCGCGCAATGCGACGAACGGCCGGAGTGGCCAGCGACTTGCCAGCAGTCTTGGTGGTTTCGTTTTCTTCTTCGCGGCGAGCGAAGCGGCTGCCGACATGCAATGTTCCTTGCATACTGCCCACGACGGTTCCTTGATCTTCGGTTGCGCCATTGACAGCCGCTGCGACTTGCGATGAGACGCATGCGGCGGGCGATTCCTTTGCTGTGACAGCACTCGTGTTCGCCGCAGCGTTCGACGCAGTTGCTGCCGCAGTTGCTGCCGCAGTTGCTGCCGCAGATGCTGCCGCAGATGCTGCCGTAGTTGCTGCCGCAGTTGCTGCCGCAGTTGCTGCCGCAGTTGCTGCCGCAGATGCTGCCGCAGTTGCTGGCTTGGCCCCGCTCGCAGGACCATACCGCACCAACACACTCGCAACCTTGACCATGTCACCTTCCTTGCCACAGAGTTCACTGATCGTTCCAGCCCACGGACTGGGAACTTCAACGAGCGCCTTGTCGGTCTGCATCTCGACCATCGACTGCGATTCCTTCACAGCATCACCGGGCTTCACAAGCCAGCGAATAATTTCGGCTTCAACTAATCCCTCGCCCAAGTCTGGAAGGAGGAAGTGGCTCTTGTCTGCTGGTTGTTTGAGTCCTGCCATAGTGTCAAAGGATATGGGTTGAGATCGTGCGGGGTGAATCAGTACGAGAGCGCGTCTTCAATAGCGCCTGCGATGCGTGCCGAGTCGGGCAAGTAATTCAATTCGAGCTTGTAATAAGGCATAATCGTGTCGAATCCAGTGACCCGTTGAACGGGTGCTTCGAGATGCAGGAAGCATCGTTCCATGATCTGTGCCGCAACTTCCGCACCCATCCCACATGTGCGCGGCGCTTCATGCACGACAACACAGCGACCAGTCTTGCGCACGCTCGTTTCAATCGCCTCAAGATCCATCGGGAAAATCGTTCGCAGATCGATCAGTTCAATCGAGCGCGATGACTTCTCGATGCTCTGCATGCATTGAATGACGCTTGCTCCCCAACTGACAACGGTGAGTTCGGTTCCTTCACAGACCACTCGCGCCTTGCCAATCGGAATGGTGTATTCATCTTCCGGCACTTCTTCTCGAAATGCGCGGTAGACGCGCTTTGGTTCAAAGAAAATAACTGGATCAGGATCGCGAATGGCGCTGATGAGCAAACCCTTCGCGTCATATGGCGAACTTGGCATGACCACTTTGATTCCAGGTTGATGTGCATAGATCGCTTCGGGCGAATCGCTGTGCAATTCTGGAGCATGGATGCCACCACCGACTGGAACACGAATAGTCAGCGGAACAGTGAACGCTCCGCGAGTGCGCGTTCGCATGCGCGCAGCGTGACTGCAAATCTGGTCGTATGCCGGTCCCAAGAATCCGTCGAACTGAATTTCGGGGATCGGTCGCAGCCCCGCCATCGCAAGTCCGATTGATGTGCCAATGATTCCGCTCTCCGCCAGCGGCGTATCGACAACACGGCGCGCACCAAAGCGGGCATGCAGTCCTTCCGTCACCCGAAAAACGCCGCCATTGACGCCGATATCTTGGCCGAGCAGCAAGACACGCTCGTCTTTTTCCATTTCTTGGATCAGAGCCAGATTGATCGCTTGAACAAGATTCAGATTTGCCATGGTTTAGTGCCCTTCCGTTGGAACAGCGGCTTGCGACGCAAGCGAGTGGGTCTGCATGGAGTCGCGCTGTTGCATGATGTCGTCCGACAATTCAGCAAATGTGTAATTGAAGACATCGCTGACAGGTGGCGCGGCAATTTCCTCGGCGCGCGCGACAGCCGCATTGACGGTTGTCTCGATGCGCTGACGCATGGTCTCTTCCTTGCTTGAATCCCACAATTTTTTCGATTCCAAAAACTTTCGCGTGCGAATCAGTGGATCGCGCAATTTCCAAATATCTACTTCGCTTTGATCGCGGTATCGCCGCGCATCATCGGCTGTGGTGTGGTCACCGAGGCGGTAAGTGACCATCTCAATGAAGGTCGGACGAGATTCCTTGCGTGCGCGCTCGGCCGCAATTTTGACCGCATAGACACACGCGAAAATGTCATTGCCATCGACCTGCACGCACGGCATGCCATATGCAATACCACGCTGCGCGACCGTTGGCGCACTGCACTGAATCTTGCTCGGAACGCTGATCGCCCAAAAGTTGTTCTGGCAGCAGAAAATGACGGGAATGTCGAGATTTGCAGCGAAATTCGCCGCTTCGTGGAAGTCGCCTTCGCTCGTCGCGCCGTCGCCGAAGAAGGTGCATGCGATCTGTTTCTCGCCGCGATATTTGCTCGCCCACGCCAATCCTGTCGCATGCAGCATCTGTGTTCCAATCGGCACGGCAATCGGCGTCGCAAAGTGTGGCCGAGGCATCGCGTTGCCGCGCTCGTCACCCATCCAATGCAGGAGAATCGATTCCATCGGAACGCCGCGCCAGAAGAGCCCACAATTTTCGCGGTAACAAGTGACCATCCAATCATCCTTGTTCAGCACATACGCCGCGCCGAGGCTCGTCGCTTCCTGCCCCATGTTCTGTGGATAGGTTCCCATGCGCCCCGATCGTTGCAATTTGAATGCAACTTCGTCGAGGTAACGGCACGACGACATCGCTTCATAGAGCTTCACAAGATCGGAATCTGGAATGAGTCCAGCGCCGAGCTGCGCGTCATAATTTCCATGCTCGTCGAGGATCGACACGCGCTCGATTTCAACTTTATAAATACTCTTGATGGGCATAGAAAAAGTGTATCGCAACAGCCCGCTTTGTAAGAAATCGAAGCGCCGAGTCTGATAAGGATCAGCGAGCTGCCACGAGTCCGTCGGCGCGCAAATCGCTCGCACCCATCAGGCCATCCTTCATCCGCATGATTGCTTGTCCTCGGCCAAATGTCACGGTTCGAGCATCTGCGATGGTGATTTCATGACCGCGTTGCCGTAATTCCGCGATGGTTGCGTCTGAAAATCCCGGTTCCAATTTCACGGCCTTGCCTTGCATCCACTGCCAGCGCGGTGCATCGAGCGCTGCCTGCGGATTCTGCGCGAAGTCCACCATGCGCGTAACAACTTGGACATGACCTTGCGGCTGCATGAATCCGCCCATCACTCCAAACGCCATCGCGGGTTCATCGCCTTGCGCAGTCGAACGGGTGATGAATCCCGGAATGATGGTGTGATATGGAAGCTTCGATGGACCAACGCAATTGGGATGACCAGCTTCTAAATTGAAACATGCGCCGCGGCTCTGCATCGCAATGCCGGTGTCTCGAATGACAACACCAGATCCAAAGCCGGTGTAGTTGCTTTGAATGAGCGAGACCATCATGCCACGCGAATCGGCCGCGCAGAGATAGACCGTGCCGCCGGGGCGGGGGATGCCGCTGTTGAAATCTTGTGCCTGTGCAAGGTCAATGCGCTTGGCCAGAGCAAGAAGCCGCGCAGGGTCGAGCAATTCCGCGGTTGTGATGCGCATGTTCGCGGGATCGGCGACATGCGCGTGCGCATCGGCGAATCCGAGCTTGATCGCTTCGATCGCGAGGTGAATGACATCGGGGCAATCCGCCGAAAGATTTTCAACGGTGCGCGATTCCAAAATGCCCAGTGCGATGAGTGCGGCAATTCCTTGGCCGTTGGGTGCGATTTCATGCAGGCGATACCCTCGATATGGCACCGAAATCGTCGGGGAAAAGCCAGTTTTATGGGCGGTGAGATCGTCGGCACGCAGGTGCCCACCTTCGGCGCGCGCTGCGGCGTCAATCGCAGCAGCCAGTTCACCCTCATACATCGCACGACCGTTCGTTTGCGCAATCGCCTCGAGTGTGCGAGCGTGATCTGGGAGCACCATCAATTCACCAGCGCTCGGTGCCGCGCCGTTCTTGAGAAATGTTGCTCGCCATGCATCAGCATGTGCGCGTTTGGCATAGACATCTGCCGTCCTCTTCCACATTTGTGCGGTGAGCGGAGCGACTTGATATCCACTCCGCGCATACTCAATCGCTGGCGCGAGAAGCGCCGCAAACGGCAGACGCCCAAATTGTTTGTTGATGTCAGCCCACAACGCAACTTGTCCAGGAACAGTCACGGACAACCAACCATCCGCCGCGATTTTTGTTCCAGAAAAATGATCTCGCGAAAGCAATGCGGGAGACCTTCCGCTGCCGTTGACGCCGTGCAATTTACTGCCATCCCAGATGATAGCAAACGCATCGCCGCCGATGCCGTTGGTCGTTGGTTCGGTGACGGTGAGCACCGCCGCGGTCGCAACTGCCGCATCGGCCGCACTGCCACCTTGTCGCAACATCTCAAGGCCGGCTTGCGCGGCGAGCGGCTGACTGGTCGCGACCATTTCCCTGCCAAAGACAAGTTGCCTCTGAGATGGGTATGGCAAATCGTTCGAGCATGGAATTGCGGCTGAAAGCATGCGCCCAAGAATACGCTTGAATTGCGCGGTGAAAGCAGTGATTATTTAGGGGAATCGGTCGAACCGGCCGCCGTCGGCAGCTCGTCAGAGAATTGCACGATCACTGAAACTGGCCGATCGATAGAGCGCGCGAAAAGTTCTGCAAAGAAACTCGCCGCCTTCGCACGCGCTTCGATACGCACCTCAGCCAGCGCTGGCTTTGAACTTGCGGTTTCAATCACACTCTGGCGCAAGAGGCTTTTGGCATTGTCGATATCGCCGCCACTTGGAATCAAATGCTCGGCCCAATCGTTGTCGATGATCACTCGGATCTTCGCAGGATCTGATTGAACCTCGACGATCTTGTCGTTGACGATGGGCGGTGGAAGCGTCATCATGATTACTCCGTCCCTTGTCGCCCGCGCATCCCATCCGCCGTTGGCTGGAATGAGATATTGCGCGCGGTTGCCTGTGACATCGAGTTCGATGTGCACAGCACCAACAGGAATCCCAAGCCAGCGAGTTGTTGAATCTATCTTCACTCGCGTGTCGATGGTTCGCCATCCAACAAGAAATCCACCTTGTGGTTCGAGATCGCCAAGCGCAGATGTGAGTGTGGTCGAGACGGTGTTCTGAACCAGGCTCAATCCACTGATGGCTGCAGTGAACCGATCGACAACATTGCATGAGCGAACACCAAAATAAATTGCTACGCCCAGAACGATGAGAATGACGATCGTCGCGCAACCAGAACAACTCGAACAGCCTGAACAACCAAGGCAACCGCGTAATCCGCGTGAACTTGAAGATGATGCGTCGCTGCTTGCCATGTTGCGGTGCAAGCGTATCTCAAGCAGAGCGGGGGATTGAGCGAAGCATGCGCGGCGCAAAGACAGCAACACGCGCATCGCACGCGTGCCGCCACGGACAAACTATTGTCCGCCGTCACCGAGCAACAGAATCAAGCACGCGCAGTGGCGTGCGCATCCTTGGACTTGCGCGCCGCATCGATTCGGCGCTTGGCATACGCGATTGCCGCATCGGAGACGCTGTTGGCATGGGCAGATTCGCGCATCACCGCCAGTGTGGTCTCTTCAATTGCTGCAACTTTCTGATCGATCGTTGTTTCGGTCATACCGAGGTAGAGGCCGCCGAGTCGAATGAGTCCGCCCGCGTTGGCGATGAAGTCTGGTGAATAGAGCACGCCGCGCTTCTTCAGAAGTGCACCATCGGGCGCAGGATTGAGCAGCTGATTGTTTGCAGTTCCACAAACGATCTCACACTTCAGTCCCTCAATCGTTGCATGGTCGAGAACTCCACCCATGGCGCACGGCGCGAGAATGTCCAACTTTTCATGGAAGAGATTGCGGTCGTTGCCAATCGCGACACAACCAAGTTCTTCAACGGCGCGCTTCATCGTCGGCACATGCACATCGGTCACCATGACCGCCGCACCAGCAGATCGCAGCAATTTCGCCAACTTATATCCCGTTGCGCCGCATCCTTGAACGCCGACGGAGAGATTCGAAAAATCAACTTTGCGTCCCAGATGACGCAGACACGCCTTCATCGAATTGAAGCAACCCAGCGCAGTCCACGGACTCGGATCGCCGCCGTGCGAAACAGCTTCGCCACCCATGATGTGACGGCACTCTTGCGCCATCCAGTCACAGAATTGCGGGCTGACTCCAACATCTTCCGCAGCGATATATGTTCCATTATGGCTTTCGACAAAGCGACCCATCGAGCGCCCCTGCGCCTCGGTTGGTTGCTCACCTTGCTTGTTCAACAGGATGACACTCTTTCCACCACCGAGTGCAAGATCCGCAGCCGCCGCCTTGTATGTCATACCTTCAGAGAGTCGCAGGACATCGAAGATTGCATCATTCTCATTTTCATAATAGAAGCGTCGAGTTCCACCAAGAGCATTTCCGAGGACCGTGGAATGGATCGCGATGATCGCACGCAGACCCGTCGTTGGATCATTGATAAATGAAATGCGTTCGTGACCGTGATGACCCATGCTTTCAAGAATGTGCATTCGAAACTCCAATGGAAGGGGTGAATGATGCGGTGTGACGATGCGAGAGCGAGAAAGGTTAGTCGGTCGGGGCATCCCAATTCAAACTGGCAAAAAATGCCTGAAATCAAGCTAATCATGCTTGGTCATGCTCGGTCGAGGTTACTCCACCTTGCGACCCGTGAAGGCACTCCCGTCGCCAAATTGCGTGATTCCGTGGGTGGCGATGGGAAGTCCAGTTCCGCGCGCGGCCATCACCGGCGTGCGTTCGGGGATCGAATATTCGGCGTTGCTCAAACCATCGGCTTGTGTGAGCACTGAATCAGCACACGAGCGCGTGATGGCATCAATGTTCCATCGCAGGCCTCGCACCTCTTCGTCAAGATTTGCGTTGGCAATCGCACACAGTTGATCGATGACCGTCATCTCGTGCGCAAGTTTCGCTCCTTCAAGTCCGGCGCGCAATCGACTGTCGCACTTGCTCAGCGTGCACGAGACTGCATGGATCCACATGGCGCACTTCGACAAACGCGCTTGAATGAACTGGTTGCCGATGAGCCCTTCTTCGTGCTCCTTGAACATCATCTTGACATTGTAAGAATGGTCTCGAATTCGAAACATCATTTCTTGTGCTTGCCTTTGCAGTTTCGGATGAATCTTTTCGAATCGCGGCACGGGTCTGCGCATTCCCAAGAAGAGCTCGCCGCCGATGCGCGCCGCCGCCGTGAATTGTTTGAAAGGCCTTGCCTTGATTCCCAGCATCCATTCGCCAAGTTGCTTCGATCCATATGCGAACACAAACGAGTGCATCACCTCATTGGCGCCTTCGACGATCGTATTGATGCGAGAATCTCGCCAAATTCGCTCGATATTGTTCTCGGTCATGTATGACTCACCGCCGAGAATTTGCATCGCGTCATCGACGGTGCGAAATCCATATTCACTGCAGAAAATTTTGCACATCGCCGTCTCGAGCATGATGTCCTCGTCGCCGCGGTCTAAGAATCCAGTCGTCATATACAGCATCGCATCCATCGCATAGACATACGCCGCACTGCGCGCGAGACGCTCCTTGACCAAATCAAATTCGCCCAGCGGTCGATCAAATTGATAGCGATACTTTGCCCACTTGGTCGCTTGCTCGAAGGCATAGGTCGCCCCGCCGAGCATTCCGGCGGAGAGAGTGCAGCGTCCGAAATTGAGGCAGGTGAGCGCAACATTCAATCCGCGGCCTTCCTTCGACAATAGATTTTCGCGTGGCACTTTCACATTCGTCAATCGAATGCGCGCCTGCCATGTGCCGCGAATGCCACACTTCGAGCGGTTTCTGCTGAAGATCTCAACACCGGCCAGATCGGGCGTGCAGATGAGCGCCGTCACCGCATCTTTGGTTGCACCCGTCCTTGGATCAGTGATTTTCTGTTTGCACATGACAGTGAACAGACCGCTGAGCGCGGCAGAGGTCGCCCATTTCTTCTCGCCGTTGAGGATGTAATGCGTTCCGTCTTCGCTCACTTCACAGTGTGTTTCTTGACCGCCCGCATCGCATCCCACATTCGGTTCGCTCAGGCAAAACGCGCTCAAAGTGTCCTTCGCCAAACGCGGCAGAAAATGCGCCTTCTGCTCGGGTGTTCCAAAGAGCATCAGCGCTTTGCATCCGATGGATTGATGCGCCGAGACGAGAACCGCAGTTGAACCACACGAGCGGCCGATGCACTCAAGCACACGGTTATAACTGGTAATGCCAAATCCACCGCCGCCAAATTCCTGCGTGATGGTCATACCCAATACGCCGAGGTCGAAGAGTTTCTGGATGACCCACTCTGGAATGTGCTGGTCGCGGTCAATTTCATGCGCCGGATGATCGGACTTGAGATACGCACTAAGCCGCGCGAGCAATTGATCGCATCGCTGCGTCTCTTCACGGCTGATCTTTGGATATGGAAAGAGGAGATCCTCGCGAAAGTTTCCCCAGAATGTGTTCTTGATCGCACCCATCGTCGCTGGATCTGGTCCAAGCATTTCCTGCGCAGCTTCGATCTGTTTGCGATCCTTCGCTGAGATGTTCTTGAGGTTGTCGACGAGAGTGGAATTGCGAGTAGTGGACATGGTCGCTCCGTGTGTTGATCGAATTGGACTCAAAACAATAGGCGATTTGCGCCTTTGAAGGGAGAGTCGGTCCAAATCGATTTGTCGGCAACGATCGAGAGGGATTCACCGCGCGGGCTTAAGAAATTGCGCCAGTTTTTCGCGGGCAACCGCCGTGTGCCGCAGAACGACAAGATGTTTTCGCTCCGCCGAGAGGGCCGCCTGCCAACCACTGGCAATTCCCACTTCGATACATTCAAAGACGGCGTTGGCTGCATCGCTTGCCGCAGTCTGAGCTCGCGCAGTCGCAAGTGCGGCTCGAATTTGCGACGCATTCTGCGCGTCAATCGCCCGCGGTTGCGTTCGCGGTGTCGTGCGCGGATGTGCAGCGATCCAATCGATCGCATCACTCATCGCATCGTCCGTATTGGCAGCAGTGACATCGAAGATTCCACTTGGCAGAGCGTTGACCGCGTTGGTGTGCCCGGTCGCGGTCTGCGTCATCGCAGTCGCCGGATCCATTCTCGCTGGCAACATTTGTGTTCCTCCCCAACCCGGGCAAATTCCAAGACTGCACTCTGGCAATCCAACTCTCCATGGTTTTTCATCTGCGGCTGGAAGAACGCCGACGATTGCATCGCAGTGCATTGCAACTTCCAATCCGCCGCCGAGCGCTGCACGGTGCACGAGTGCGACCGTGGGGCACGGCAAACGGTAGAGGCGTGCGAATGCTTCGGACCCCGCGCGCAAATATTGATCCAGTGCGTTGTCGTCGAGCGAGTCGATTTCAGCAAGATCCGCACCCGCGATGAAAACGCGCTCGCTTGCCGAACGGAGCACAATTCCTCGCGGTCGATTCGCGCCGACCATGTCGAATGTCGCGGCCATTTCAGCGATAAGCCACGAGTCGAGAACAACAACGCCTCCGCGCGGCTTCGCTGGATTTGCGGTCAAGGAAATGATGGCGATGCCAGCGGCATTTGTTTCAACTGGGAGCATGAATCACCTTTCTTGTGGCGCTTGAAATTGGCGGGCCAATTGATCGGCCAATTGAAGAGCCAAGTGCGCTTGCGCCTCTGGCCCCGCGATGACTTTCGCCGACAGTTCAGCGGCATCGCGCGCAACGCGTTGGTCGTTGGAACCATCCAACTCATTCAGCATCTTCTTCGTGCA
>Ga0209284_10001850_pt1 | contig 30903 bp, 24 predicted proteins | sample FRY03_FD_187211 | JGI IMG/M metagenome (GOLD analysis project Ga0209284, IMG submission 187211) | Freshwater microbial communities from Lake Fryxell liftoff mats and glacier meltwater in Antarctica - FRY-03 (SPAdes) (version 2) | ecosystem: Environmental > Aquatic > Freshwater > Ice > Glacier...
ATACTAATTTATAATTCGATGGTGGCAAAATTCTGTTAGGAGCTAATAAATCGGCAATTCTACCGTCACCATTCGTGATTCCTTCAGTAATTGTAATCCACTGATTTTGAACGAAATGTTGAAGTTTAATGCGAATGTCTTTCGCTGGTTTTCCGATTGTCGTGTCTAGAATATGCGTTGTTAACTGACTAACCTTTAGGAATTTCCAATCACTTCCTGTAAATAGTTTTTGCAGACGGATTATGGTGATTTTCATTTGTTCACCCATCGCGACAGCAATTTCTTCTTCCATATTATTTTGTAGTCGGTTTTTCAATAGTTGAAGCATTTCTGCCGCCGATTTTCCAGTAGCACAAACAATGAAGATAAATCCATTTTTAGTTTTATAATCAGTATTTGCTTGGGCTAATTGTTCAATGGTTTCCTTTATTGCTGAGCTGATTCCTACTTGTTCTTTTCCTGCAAATTTCTCATTTAAACTATTGAAATCTCCAATTTCGGGATGATGCGTAAAAGATTCTAGATAATCATTCTTGTCACATTGCTTGTACCACACATCTGTGCAACATTCAACAAGCTCTTGCTCCGAATTAATTTTTCCAGAATTAATTACTTTATTTACCCAATTATTTGAACCACAGCAAGCAAATAGTGCTTCTTTTGCTGCATTTAAATCGTGATTAAAATCAGAAAAATTCATCATATCATTTAATTTATAAAAGCTCCTTGATTAATCCAACAACGAATTAAATCGCGTTCAGCTTCTGTGATATTTGTCTTATTATTTTGCGGCATCGTCTTCGTAACAACAACACGTTGCATGATCAAATCTTTTTTCGAAACAATAGATTCTGGTGTGTCATACATCACTCCATTCGGTGCAACTTTATACACATCGTCCGTTGGTTTGGAAGAGTGACAAGTCACACAGCGTTCTTGAATAATTGAATTCACCTCTGCAAAACTCACTTCTGAATTGCATGCTTCAGGGTTTCTGGCTGGCGCCGATATAAAACTTGCAGCCAATAAAATTCCAGCCGAAATAGGCATTACCCAAACACTCTTTTGGCGTTTTTCTCTTAAGTTCAAATAATGTTTCACACCAGCTGCACCAAGGGAAATCACCATTAAAATAATCCATGGATATTCATATCCGAATGTCGATGGAAAGTGATTACTAACCATGACAAATAATACAGGTAGTGTGAAATAATTATTATGAATTGATCTCGCTAAAGCGTTTTTTCCCAATTGTGGATTTAGCGGCAACCCTTCCTTAGCAGCCTTGACCATGGCTTTTTGAGCAGGAATAATTACGAAAAACACATTCGCAACCATCAATCCTCCAATCATCGCCCCAAAATGAATGTATGCTGCGCGACTACTAAAGACATGAGCATAGAAATAAGCGAACGCGATTAAAATGCTAAATCCTAATAATGAGAATAAAACCGGACGTTTAATTAATGCCGATTTACACATTATATCATATAAAATCCAAGCCACGACGAATGAAATAACTCCAATTAAAATACCTTGAAGCGCTGTTATGTCAAGGACATTCTTATCAATTAAGAAGGCTGATGCATTAAAATAATACACCACAAATAACAAGCAGAACCCTGATAACCAGGTGAAGTAAGCTTCATATTTAAACCAATGTAAATGCTTCGGGATAGTTTTCGGTGCGACCTTGAATTTCTCTAAGTAATAAAATCCACCACCGTGAACAGCCCATAAATTCCCTGCTAGATCATCTCTTACATTTTCGGTCCTATTGAGTGCGTTTTCAAGAAATACAAAATAAAATGAAGCACCAATCCAAGCAATACCAAAGGTTATATGCATTAATCGAATAACAATATTTAGCCATTCCATTAAATGTGCTTCCCAAGGACTTCCCTTAGTTGCAAGGTATGTTACTCCTATTGCAGCAACGATTACAAATATAATCCCTGTATAAATGTAATTTTGTGCCGATTGTAGTTTCTCGTTTAATTGTTCATTATCTGCATTCTCATTTATGAATTTGGGCATATAATACGACCAAGCCACAAGCATCAAAAAGACGATTGCCAAAAAACAATATAGCAAGGTGTAAAGCATTCTAATTCTTTATTTTACCAAATAAACGAAGTCGGCTAATTCCGCCATCAGGGAACATGCAAAGACGCACGTGAGTGATTGGATCGTGCTTAATAATATCCGTTGTAAATTCATGGATATGATCGGCACTCAATTGCTGTTTCGGAAGAATCGTTGACCATTTCGTTTCTGAATCATTTACAGGTCCCTTTGAATATGTTCCTTCAATGGAGCATGAATCAGGATAATTGCCTTTAAAGTGGCACGTGTCAACAATCACTCTATCAATAATTCCTTCATGTGCCAATTTAAAAATTGCCCAATCACGATTGTTTGGCGTTCTGTTTCTCTTTGTCTCCCAACCATCACCCATATTAACGCCTCTCCCTGGCATCAATAGATTGCTCATAGCGCTAAAGAACATATCATTACATTCGATTGCTTTTGCACCATTTAATGCTGAAGCCAGATCAACCGATTCAGATTCTCTTATTTTACTCCAATCCTTATAAACCTCGCCGTAAACTCTCAAACGAGCTACACCTCCATCAGGAAATATATGTAATCGAATATGTGTGAACAATTCTTGCTGATTTTTACTTTCATAAAAGTTCTGTGATCCAGCATCTAAGTGAGATTTAGGAAGAATTTCTTGCCACTGAATATCCTCGCTATCCCAATCAGTAATTCCAATTGTATCAGTTAAATAAACAGCCTCAATAGATGCATTTGGTGGATGATTTCCAAGGAAAAAGTTTGTGTCAATATCGAAGCCTGAAATTTTGCCTGAAGTTGCTAATTCTATTACAGCCCAATCGTGCCCTAGTGTTCTTTTACGACGACTTTCCCAACCATCCATCCATTTGCCTCGTTCTGTGTATTTATCAGTAATAAAAACACCTCTTGTTGGCTTAATCAGGTTCTCCTTTTCTGCAAAGAAATCATCCGTTGCAAATAGCACTTTTCCTCCTAATCTTTCTGATGCTAAGTCGCTTAACTTTGCGAATTCTGGAGCTGTTTTAATTATTTCTTTTACGCTTGAATGAGCCATTTACCTTGATGTGATTTAACGATTGAATTATTTTTAAATACAGTTTCACCTGAAACAATTGTTTCGAGCACCTCTCCCAACATTGATTTACCAATGTAAGGACTTATTTTATGTTTAAATAACACGTCAGCTTCATTAGGTTTTACTGTTGATTCAGGATTCCAAATCGCAATATCAGCATCGAATCCAATGGCTAATTTTCCTTTTTTATGCTGACGAATAAATTCAGCTGGATTGTCCGTTAACAAAGGAATAAATTCTTCCAAACTGAGTATGGAATTTAAACTTTCCCAAGATGCTGGAAGTAAGAACTGAACACCCGAAATTCCGCCCCAAGCCTTATAAAAGCTACCACTTTCAATTTCCTTAAGATTGGCAGGAGCAGGAGAGTGGTCTGTAGTGATAAAATCAAGAACTCCCGATTTTAATGCATTTTTTAATTGATCATTATTCGCTTTTTCTCGTATTGGAGGAGCACATTTATATATGGTCGAACTATCCGGAATATCCTCAGCATTAAATAGTAAATATTGTGCACAAGTTTCAGCACTGATAGGTAAACCCTGAGATTTTGCTTCTTCAATATCTTTTAATGCTTCCGCTGATGATACATGCACAATATGCACACGACATCGATACTTCTTGCATAAACGAATCATCATAGAAATAGCATCGTTTTCCCATTTTTTTGGGCGACTTTCCAAGTAAATCTCGTAGCTTCCAGGGAATTCCGATAGATTATTTTCGAATCCATCTTCCAATTCACAATGAATTAAAAGGGGAATATCAAATTTAGCAATAATTGGCATTGCACTATCTAAATCGGCCTCGGTAACATTAGGAAATTCATCAATTCCAGAATGTGTCAAAAAACACTTTAAACCTAAAACTCCTGCAAGAATTAATCCTTCAATTTCGTTTGAATTTCCCGGGACTAATCCACCATAAAACCCACAATTGACGTTCATTTTGCCTTTTGAAGCTTCTAGTTTTAATTGAAACGCTTCAACCGTTGTGCTAACAGGAGATGCATTCAAGGGCATGTCAACAATACTTGTTATGCCGCCGGCTGCTGCAGCTTGAGTGATTGTCTCAAAGCCTTCCCATTCGGTGCGACCAGGTTCATTGATGTGAACGTGAACATCCAAAATGCCAGGCATAATAACATTGTTGCCAAAGTCTTCAGCATCAGTACTTTTACCTAATGCAATGTCTGAAATTCGACCTTGGTCAAAAGTGATTGTGGCAGGTTTTAATTGACCATCAATCCAACACCGATTACTTGTTATTTTTCTCAATGATTTATTCAATTTAATTGTTGATTTAAAGGCGTGAAATTAAGCAATCTACCGATATTGAAATTAAAATTAGTTAGTAGAAAAAAGTCCTTTCAAAACCTTTTCAGGTGTAATTGGAGCTTCATATTTAATTTCCGAATTAGGATTAAATGCCAACACTGCATTTCTAATAGCGAAATAGGCCCCAATACCATACATCAATGGTGGTTCACCTACAGCTTTCGATTTCAAAATAGCAAGATTAGTATTATCCGTATTCAAGAAATTGACATTTATTTCTTTGGGAACCGAATAAATATCAGGGATTTTATAGGTCGATAATGCATTCGAAAGTAAACGTCCATCAGCATTATAAATCACTTCTTCCAATGTCATCCATCCAATTCCTTGAACTAGTCCTCCTTCAACCTGACCCAAGTCTACGCTACGATTCATACTTGTTCCGAAATCGTGCATCACGTGAACTGCATCAATTTCATAAGTTCCACGAATGCAATCGACTGTTGTTAAGGTAATTGCCGTTCCATAAACGTGATATGCGAATGGATGCCCTGTTTCTTTCGTCTTGTCGAAATTAATAACTGGAGTTGCATAATGACCTTTAGCGCTTAGGTTCATTCTCTTCATAAATGCTTGTTGAACAAGTGCTTCCCAATTTAATTCGGATGCTTTTCCATCTACATAAACTTGATTATCTCTAAATTCTAAAACTGAATTTTCGTCGATATTTTGAACCTGAATTAAGGTTAATCTAAGTTGCTCAATAATTTGTTCACACGCATTTACAACCGCCTTTCCGTTCAAATCTGCTGTTGCACTTGCTGCCGAAGGCGATGTGTTTGCAACACGCGTAGTATTCGTAGTTTCTAGTTTGATTTTGTCTAAGGAAATTCCAAAATAATGTGCCGCCACCTGCATCATTTTCGTGTTTACAGATTGACCCATTTCTACTGCACCTGTGCTAATTCCGACGGATCCATCTGAATAAACATGCACCAATGCGCGCGCTTGATTCATCATGGTATTGGTGAAGGAAATTCCGAAGCAAATCGGCATAAGTGAAAAGCCTTTTTTCGAGAACTTATTCTTAGAATTATAAATCTCGATATCACGCTTAATTGCCTCTAAATCATATTGATTCACAACTTCATCCCAACAATGCTTGGCTTCACATTCGGCTACAATTTGACCATAAGGAAATACATCGCCATTATCCATCAAGTTTTTACGTTGAATTTCTTCGGTTTTAACACCAAGCTTTTTAGCCGAAAAATCAATTGCTGATTCAATTACAAACATTCCCTGTGGTCCACCAAAACCTCTGAAAGCTGTGTTTGGTGGTAAATTGGTACGACAGGAATGTGCAGTCACCTGAGCATTCGGAATGCTATAACTATTCGTTGCATGGAATAATGTTCGTTCTAAAATAGCAGGCGATAAATCAGCTGCTGCGCCTCCATTTTGAAAGAAAGTTGCCTGATAAGCCTGGATTTTTAGATTCTCGTCAAATCCAATTTTAAAATCGCTGCTATATGGATTCCGTTTTCCAGTCATTCGCATATCATCCATACGATGCGGAACACACTTAGCGGGACGTTTCAAAACGTAAGCAACCAAAGCTGCCATTGCGCCCCAGCTCGATGCTTGATCCTCTTTTCCACCAAATCCACCACCTAAACGTGCAACATCAACTTCAACCTTATTCATTCCAACACCTAAAACGCGAGCAACCGTCCGTTGAACAGCCGTTGGACCTTGGGTTGATGAATAAATCTTGACACTATTGTGTTCGGTTGGATGCGCGTAAGCACCTTGCGTTTCTAAGTATAAATGCTCCTGTCCACCAGATTCTGTGCGGCCTTCAAACACATGAGCACATCCCGCGAAAGCAGCATCAACATCACCTTTTATAAACTTTCTAGATCCACTTAAAATGCTACCAGCTGCATAAGCTTCCCGAGGATTCGTAATAACTGGAAGCGGATCGATTTTTATTTCAACCAAAGCAGCTGCTTCTTCAGCAATTTCCTCAGTTTCAGCAGCAATGAGAAGTATTGGTTGACCTTGAAAATGGACTTCATGCTCCGCTAAAAGTGGTTCATCAGGAATGATTCCTCCAATTTGATTTTCGCCTGTTACATCCTTGTAGCTGAACACTTTAACGACACCTTCAAGTTCTTCTGCTTTTGAAAAATCGACGTGCGTTATATGTCCATGAGCAATTTTAGAATCTACTACTTTAAGGTAAAGCGTTCCTTCCATAACTGGAATATCGTCGGTGTAGAGCGACTTTCCAGTGACATGACCTGCAGCATCTATATTTCCAACGTCTGCTTTATGGTCAGGAATATTGGGCACTGGATTCTTCCGTTCTGGCTGATATCCATGCTTCAAAATATGGAAATGCGCTTGAACAAGTTGTCTTAACAACAATCGTTTATATGCTTCATCGCCTCTGGCATCACTTATTGGAGCAATCTCAGATTGAATAATGTTCTGTGCTTCTAAAATTGTGGCCTCATCTAGGCTTTTTCCTATTAAATATTCTGCCGTTTTAACAAGATATTTAGGGTAAGGAGCAACGCCTCCGGCGGAAATGTGAGCTTGTGCTACAACCTGATTTTCGTCTAACACCAATTGAATCGCCGTATTCACACTTGCAATGTCTAAGTGCGTTCGTTTACAAACCTTCTCAAAGTTGTAGAATGCATTTTTCGAAGGTGGATTGAAAGCGATTTCCTGAATTATTTCTTCGAGCGATTTGTCCGTTTGTTTGTATGCTTTATAAAATTCTCGAAGCTTAATTTGACGAGTTATTCCATTGTTATTCAAAATGATATCACTATCCAAAGCTAAAAGAAAAACGGTCATATCTCCAATTGGAGAGGCGTTTACCAAATTCCCCGCGAGGGTAGCCATATTACGAATTGGCGTTGACGAAACTAACTTAATAAACCGCTTTAATTCAGGGAAGTAGCTCTGTACTAAGTGCGATTCTGCAAACATTGTAACACTTACAGAAGCTCCAATATGAATTCTACCTTCTTTAAGGCTGATGAAATTCAAGGCATTATCATCAAATACGTGCTGAACTTGAGATTTCTTGACGTGATGTGCTTTCTGGACGATTAAATCGGTACCACCTCCAACGACTAAAATGTTTATATCTATTTGATTATATGTAGATTGATTGTTTTTTCGTAAATCAAGCAAACGTTCTTCAATCTTCAAGAAATAATTCGGAACAAACTTATTTTCAACTAACCAATTAATTGAATTCGAGCCAGTTGGAATGGATGATTTATCACTAATTACTTTCGCAGCTCTTTCGATTGATTTATAACCAGTGCAGCGACAAATATTTCCATCGATACTTGCGACTGCTTTTTCAAATCCTTGTTCATTTTCGTTCAGCACAAATCCTGTCAAAGACATTATAAAACCTACGGTACAGAAGCCACACTGAGTTCCATTTGTCTCAATAAGTGTTTGCTGAACGGGACTTAATTCGTCCATATTAATACCTTCCACCGACAGGATATGCTTGCCATGAGCGTTACCTAGAGGCATCACACAGGAAGTCATAGAACGATATACTAATTTACCGTTTTCGAAATCACCAACGAGCATGGTGCAAGCTCCGCAGTCGCCCTCGCGGCAGCCTATTTTTGTTCCTGTGAAACGCTTGTGATAACGTACAAAATCTAAAACAGTGCTACCGCTGCGCAATTCGGTTTGGATTAATTTATCGTTGAGAATGAATTTCAACATTAATACTGAATTTTTTTAATGTTTGAAGACCATTTATTGAATGCTTCCAATGCCTCTGTGCGCATAATTTGTTGTGTAAAAAGCTTACGTTCTGAGATTGGTTTAGCCATTTCTTCGTAAATAAATTGATCATCAAACTCAATTAGGGCAGCATCTTCCTTACTATTTCCGTAATACATTTTATCAGGTCTAGCCCAATAAATAGCACCTAAACACATCGGACAAGGTTCGCAGCTTGTATAAATTTCACAACCATCTAATTTGAAGGTTCCTAGAGCTGCACACGCATTCCTGATAGCAACAACTTCGGCATGTGCAGTTGGGTCGTTGGTTGAAGTTACGCTATTTGCACCACGAGCTATGATTACTCCATTTTTCACAATTACAGCTCCAAATGGTCCACCTTTTCCTTCTTCGACATTCGAAATTGACAATCGAATGGCTTCACTCATAAATTTGGAATTATCTTTCTCCATGTTTTTTGATTTAACACTAAAATCTTCATATTGCGGCCTATATGCTGAAACAAAAGTTCGCGCTAACGAGCTAAATTAGACAAAATCTCAAACCAATATTGTTAAAGACAACTAAACTTGATTTTAGCTGAAAATTAAGCTATATAAATGATGATTGATATTCTTAATAACCAGAACGATAGCTCTAACGTTATAGCAATTTCGCGCTTAACTGCCTTATGGGCATTTGTTGAAGCAGGTTTAGGTGGAATGTTACATGCGTTTAAGTTACCATTTACCGGCTTATTAGTCGGTGGTTTGGCAGTTTTGATACTTACGCTGATTGCCCATTTCTCAAATAGGAATATTGATAAAATATTTAAGAGTTTAATTATAGTTTTAGCTGTTAAAGCTATTGTAAGTCCGCATTCACCATTACCAGCCTATTTTGCTGTCACTTTTCAAGCAGTTTTAGCATTTGGAATTTATAGAATTCTAAAAGTCAATTGGTTGTCTATTGTTTTGGTGTCTGTTATTGCAATGATGGAATCTGCGGTTCAAAAATTAATCATTCTAACCGTATTTTTCGGGAAGAGTTTTTGGGTTGCCGTGGATGGTCTGCTTGCTTCTATTTTCAAGCAGTTTGGAATAGAAGTCAATGATGCTGGAATTTGGATTGTGTATCTTTATATATCGATTTATTTTATTGGTGGAATATTGATTTCGACTATAATCATTAATATAATTAAGGATCTCAGAAGTTTTAATCAACTAGAGCTGAAGCATGTTTTGTACTCAGAATTGCCAAATCCAAGTTCCAAATCTAAAAGATCGAAGAAATTACTTGGCTACTTTTTGGTGCTAATTTTTATTTCATTGAGCCTATTTATTTTAGCGAAAAATGAGCATTCAGGATTGATTTTGATGATTAAATCGATAGCTTACACATTAACTATCTTATTTATTTGGTATGTAATTCTTGCTCCAAGATTAACTGTGATTTTGAAGAATTATTTAAAAAAGAAGTCAGAGCACAAGCAATTCGAAATAACTCAAGCCATAGAATTGCTTCCTGAATTTCGTCGTCTTGCCAGAGCAGCATGGATTAACAGTTCATCAGAGAAGAAATTCCGGCGGATTCGCGTATTTATTTCAACATTGATTTATTTTACTTTAGTTCCACAAGTTTCCTCGCCACAGAACAATCCGTCTGAGTCATGAGCATCATCCTGTTTTCTAGAGAGATAAGAAGCGGTAAAACATCTGAAATTCAGCGTTTCGTTAAAGGGGAATTTAATGTTGGAGGAATCTTAATGCCTGATATCAAAGGTTTGAGACAAATTCTTGATATACGAACCGGGCAACAGCGACAAATTCAAGTAGAGGAATCAAAGCCTAATTCTATTCAAATTGGGAAGTTTTATTTTGATCCTATTTATTTCAATTGGGCAAATGAATGCATTTCTCATGAACTTAATTTAATTCCAGATTTGTTAATTATTGATGAAGTTGGAAAGCTAGAACTCAAAGATTTAGGTCTACATACTTCAGTTTCAAAAGCTATCGAAACCTATGATATTACTGATTCTTCTAAGCAATTGTTGTTAGTGGTACGCGATTCTCTTTTGAATGAGGTTGTTACATATTTCAACCTAAAGCATTATGAAGTAATCTCGAATTTAGATCAATTCAAAATCTAATTATCCTTATGTTTTCTTAGTGCGTATAAATAAAAACTCTCGACTTTTTCTCTTGCCCAAGGTGTGGTTCTTAAGAACTTCAAACTCGATTTTACAGAAGGATCATCTCGAAAACAACGAATGTTAATCCTGTTTCCAAGTTCTTCCCAACCATATTTCTCAACTAAGTATTCAATAATATCAGCTAGTTTAACCGCGTGAAGTGGGTTGTTCTTCTGAGGCTCGGGATTATTTGGACTTTCCATAATTTATTCAAAAGTAGCAATATTTATATCGACATAAAAAAAGCGGACTAAATCGTAATCTAGTCCGCTTTTGAATATTTTATATCAGCTTAGTGTGATACAATAATTGATTTCACATAAGTCTCCGTTGGTGAGCTGATTTTAACCATGTATTGACCATTGTAAAGTGTACGAATATCTAAGTAAGAAATTGTACTTGCTTGCTTAAGGGTGCCACTTGAATGAAGTTTTCCAATAACGTCGAATAATTCAATAGTGTAATTACTAGTTGCTATTCCATTAATTTGAATTGCTACGAATTCTGAACTTGGATTTGGAAATATAGTTAATTCAAAAGACTTTCCGTTTGCCGATTCAATAGTCAATACATTAGGTGTATATGTTGCAACAGATTCAGAAATACTAGTCACTTTCGCCGCAGTAACTGTTCCATAAAAAGTTGGTCCTACAACATATGGATAAGCAGAATTCCAGTTTTCATCAACCGTTGCGAAATAGCAATAAATTCCGTTTGGATACTCTGGAGTCACACAAAAACGCCCGTTATGGACATCGAGGTAATCTGCTTCACCAGGATGAGCTATAAACTCATAATCTTCACGAAAATAACCTAAGAAATAAGTGGCACTAACGTCTGGTCCAGCGGTAACTGCAGATCCAGTTGGACTTGTTGTTCTTGTTGTAATATTTCTCAGTTGATAACCAGATTTAATTCTAGTAATTCCACCAGTACCATCAGCATTCTTGAAGCCATATGCACCATAAATTGGGAAGCCGTCATATGTATATCCAATTAAAGGAGAATGTTGTGTTTCATTAATGGTATATAAACCGTCAGCTGCATATAAATTACAAACAGTGGAAATAACGTTTAAATCTAAATTAAATGCAGAAGGGTTTTGGTGATGATGGTAATTTCCCATTGCTGGATGCCCTTTTGAACAATCAAATCCTAATTTTTCAGCTGGGATTGCATCTCTGTTCCACGGTTGAGCCGATCCCATTCCTCCCGGGCAAGGTGGATTTCCTGGGCCACCACAAAGCGCATTGGTGTTTGCATTCCAAGCAACTCCATCACGATAATCGAACAAAGAAACGCCATTGATAAAAACGCCAATATTACCTCCAGTTGTTGCTGTTAAATTACCCGCATTTGCAGTTGGATTTAATGAGATTTTATATATCGCGTTTTGATCGCTCGCCAAGGATGGATTGCCGTCTTGGAAAGGACCTGTTGAATATGCTGGAACTCCATGTGTTGTAACATAAACCCAATTTGCGGAATATTGAACAGTTTGAACATTCGCTAAAACATTGTCTTGAACCACAGTTGAATTACCTGCAACATAATGGCTTCCCAATATTCCTGATGTGTTTTGCATCCAAGAAGTAACTGCTGGACCTTGTGCAGACAAGATACTTCCAGACATCAAGAGGAATAAATTAAATAAGATTTTTTTCATTTGAAATGGATTATGTGGCAGTTTGACGATAGGAGTTTAAAAGTCCTTCGGTAGATTGCAATTTAATTTCTTGGGTAAGTAAATTCTGCGTTAAATACGAAATCTTTATCGCTTAAAGTTAACAAGAATGAAATAATATCTATTCGTTCTACAGAGTTTAATGCTAGGTTTTTGGGAAGTTCCTTGCTTTTGTTTTCACTCGATTCAATTCCATTTGAATAGTGATTTAAAACTTGGTTTAAAGTTGTGAATCGTCCATCATGCATGTATGGATGCGAAAATTCAATGTTACGGAGCGTTGGAACTTTAAATTTCATGGAATCTAAAGTCTGCAGTGTAATTCTGTACCGACCGAAATCGTTTAGTTTTTTGTCGACTGCAATTCCGTTATTTTCGAAATTTCCGTTGGTGAATAATGGTTCTTGATGACAAGAATTGCAGTTCTTTTGGAATATTCTGTAACCGTTTTCTTCCTGCGTGCTGAATTTCTCAAGTCCCTTTTTTACTCTATCGTATTTGGAATTAGCTGAAATCAAGGTAAGTTGGAATTGAGCAATGGACTTAAGAATTCTTTCTAAACTTATTTCGTTATTCCCAAAAGCATTAACGAAAAGCTGAGAATACTCTGGTTTGTTCTTTAACTTATTAATGATATTTTGAAACGTTTCAGCCATTTCTCTTTTATCTGAAATAGGAGCAAGGGCTTGAACTTCAATATGATTGACTGCTCCATCCCACATAAAATGCTTATTCCAAGCAAGATTTATTAATACGGGCGAATTCCGGAATCCAATACTATCATAAATTCCATGACTTAATGCATGGTCAACATGTGTAAATGCGTTATATGATAAATGACAACTGGCGCAAGAAATAGTATTGTCCAACGATAAAATTGGATCGTAAAATAATTTTCTGCCAAGGGCGATTTTTTCTTTAGTTAGCGGCTCCCTGTTGAAGTTGTAATGAGGTTTAGGCCATGATTTTGGGTAGACAAGTTGAACTATTTCTTCGGTTGGAATTAACGTGAAGGCCCATAAAATGGATATAATGAGTGATCCGAAAAACAAATTGAGGAATTTATTTTTCATGATTTATTTTGAATGATTCTGAGACACTTTTAGAAAGCGCTTTTGCTTTGAGGCTTGGCGACATGATCCGGAACTTTTTCATTTCTCTAGCATCCGAAAGGAATTTATCTAATTCAAATTCTATGATAATTTCAGTTTCTGCTGGTAAATCCATTTGTATACGTTGGATACTTTCAAAAGGACTTAAAAATCCACCTAAATGATATTCAAATTTAACAGCGCTATTAGAACTTGAATTAATAAATCCTTCAAGCTTCATATTTATGTATCCGCTCTGCCAAGCCCAATACATGCCCTTTACTGGATCTAAAGCTCCACTTAAAGCACCTGAATTATTTGTAAGACTATCAACACCAAAACTGAAGTTTATTAAATCAGCATTGACGTTATTGTTTGCGTTGAGATTGATATGCATGGATTCTGGCAGAGCCAAATCAACTAAATAATATTCCTGGTATTTTTGACTTTCTTGGTTTTGCGAGTTAACTAATTCGAACTGCCCCACATAAAATCTTAAGGCTGAAATGACTAATGTTGAATTGTCATTTGGATTTATTAACGTATCGCCTAATTTGATTGAATGACCATTGTACACAGGTCTAAATTCAATCGAGATTTTTTGTCCAGACGCATGAGCTGTACTTAATGATAGAGCGAGAAATGCTAAAAGCCGTATCATTAATTCTTTTTTGGAGGACCAGTTCTATTTGAAAAAAGTGATTCTAATTCAAACGTAAGTTCGTTGAAAGCCTCTAATTGATCAGGTTTGCATATTTTCTTTAGATCACTGAAATGATTAAAATGTGTTCTTTCAATAGCGATTTGATAATTACCAATCTGATTTTCTATAGAATCGGCCTTGCTAACATCACGTCCTCTTAATAGTGCATATAGATTTTGTTTTGATTTATGAATACTATCTTGAAAACCTCGAATGCTTAATCGATGTTCTTTAATTAATAATTGGTAAGCAATTGTCTGTTCAGAATCAAAGAAGAGCTTATTTATAATTATTTCTTTGGGTTCTTTAAGTTTACTGTGTCTTGGACCCTTTGAAAAAAAGATCACTATTAATGTCACATTTACAGCAAACATTAAAAATAGCGCCATGTAAAGGACTTTCTTTTTATTCATTGTACAATTGATTTGAAGTAGACAATGACATTGAATTATCCAAAGCTTCAATAGAATTAGCGTTTTGTTTGACAGTATTAGCGTATTTACTAATTGCAACTACATTAATTGAAAGAACTATTGCCAAACTTATTGAAACGAGGGCTAACTGTTTTCTTGAAAAACTATAATCAAGACTATTTTTGATCCGTTGCTCAATTCGTGTGAAGAGAAAAGCTGGTGGCTCAACTCTTTGCACTCGCGAAAGAAGCTCTTCATGCGTATCAAATTTCATTGATTTTTGGTTTTGGTTGCTCATTTGACGATTGTTTGATTATTTTCCTTCGTTGTCATCAAGTTTAATTTTAAGATTTGCTCTAGCTCTCGAAAGTAAAGACTCAATGGCTTTTTCAGATAAGTTCATCACTGCAGCTATTTCCTTCTGACTTAAGCCTTCCATCGATTTAAGTAATACCGCAGTTTTTTGGTTTTCTGATAATTCATTCAAGGCTTTGAAAATCTTTTCCATTGACTCCTTTTCCTCGAGTATTATTCCAGGATGGTTTAACTCTTTGGCAACAATAACATCCTCGTTACCAAAGCTTAAAATTGACAGAAATGGGTTTCTCTTATTACGTTTTCGCGCTTTTATTTGATCAAGACACTCGTTTATCGCAATTCTGTAAATCCATGTTTTAACTTCTGAATCTTGTTTGAATGAATCGTATTTATGATAAACTTTCACGAAAACATTCTGACATGCCTCTTCTGCATCAGAAGTGTTTTGAAGGTAATTCAAACAAACATTATACACCAATTTGGAGTGTTGGTGATAGATATGATTGAATTCAACTTCGAGCATTAATTCAACTAATTATTAGTGTAGGATTTTCAAATGCCAGGCTTGACAAATTTGGAGTTTTATTGAAAGCGAATGTATGATGATGTGAAAAGAATTCAAAGTACTTGAGATTGATGTAAGTGATATTGGTTGAAGTAAGAAATTAGCAATTTTATTTTATAATTTCGGGTTCAATAAAAAGTCAGAAACACGTCAGATGCGAGACAAGAGGATTTTTTGACGTACAAATATTACTTCACAATACTCTTAACGAAGCAGATGGCGTGTTGCTGGCTAAGCCAAATTCTAGAAAACAATAAAAATAATAATTTGTGACGCATACAATCTGATCAATTTCGTCAAATAATGCACACCAAATCAAAAATTAAACATTATAACATTCAAATAATCAAAATTTTAGGTGTTTTTATTGAATCCTAATTTCAGTAAACATTCATAACCAATTATCCTAAATGTGCTTTAAACCAAAGGGTTCATTAAAAATCGATTTTCGTTTTCGCTGTTTACCAGATGAAAATATCAATGATCATTCATAATGGCAGGGCAACTCTGATTTATATCAAATTGACATCAACTTGCTAATGCAACAATTTAGAATAACAAACACATAATGTCGATGCTTTGCTGAATAAAATAGTTGAAATGCAACAATACATCCATTTGTAGATTGTTACGCATGTGCTTTATTTGTCTAATAGGATTTTTGTAAATATTTTACCCCCTTTAGAATTCATATGGTCTGTGTTTTTAAAATATTCATTATGGTCTATAAAAATTAATTTACTGTCAATTACCGTTACACCATAAGATAATAATACTTTATCCGCACCGAAGTTTTTATCACCTAGGATTTTCACATAAGTATTGGGAATAGGAAATTTAATACCTATCAATTCAATCTTATTCATTCGGCATAAATTAATAATTTCTATTAGTGTTTCTTCTAGTTTTTTGCTCTTAAACTCTGATCCGAATTGAGCTTGCTTCCTAATTTCCACTCTTTTAATCCTTTCGTTTTCTGATAATTTATACCATGGAACATCTTTATTTGGATTATCGTTTTTCTTAATGTAAATATGTTTAAAATTTTCTTTCAAGTATTGTTTGAATAAAGTTCGAACTCTTGGCTGAAATATCGCCAAATAGTATTTTATATATTTTTCCCTCAAATAAGAAAAATGACTGTCGTATTCATCTTCCGAAGAGTAGATTACGCTTCTATCTAAATTATTTGCATGTTCTCTGTGTGGACTGAGTGCATGGTCATCGACAGTCATATAAATAGTATCTATTTTATAATCATTTTCTATTAAATATTTTATCTTCCTTTCAATGTCAAAATAAGAGTCGCTTCCTGCCGAGAAATTATATACATTAAACTCTTCACTAAAGTCACCTATTGGGAGTCCATGTGAGTCTGACATAATGAATGAGCTATAATTTTTACTTGGCTTTTTATCGTAGTTTTTGTAATAATGTAAATTTGCAAAGGATAAAACTACACCATTGAATATCAATAAAATTAATAGAAAGCTTAAAACACCCAGAATAAATTTTTTCATGTCGATAAAATTATATATCAGAATTGAAAATAGATGAATTCAACAGTTTCACCAAAATTGCCGTAGAAATAAACTGTTAATAGAATTACTAAATAGAACGACCAACGAATTACTTTAGATCTAACAGTTTTAATGATTTCTAATGCATATTGATTCTCCCTTCCTATCCATTCAACTATCATAAATATAACCACAAGAATTATAGTTGTTAAAGCTTCACTCATACCGATAAATTTCGGTAGAGTAAAAAGTGAAGCTGAGAAGATCCCTGAAACATAACTTAATGCATGCGACATACCATTAGCTCTAAAAAATATCCAAGCAAAAACAGTCAGGCCAAAGGTAATGCCGATTGATGAAATCTCTTTTACTGTTGGTAGTAATTTACCTTTTGCTACGGTGTCAAGGTTATTTCTATGAGTATCAAAAATAATTGATGGCATTATATACAAAGCATTAAGAAAACCCCAAACAATAAAAGTCCAACTAGCTCCGTGCCAAAAACCACTTACAAGAAATATAATAAAAGTATTCCGAATCTTCATCCACATACCACCTCTACTTCCACCTAAAGGAATGTAGAGGTAGTCTTTAAACCAAGATGAAAGTGAAATATGCCAACGTCTCCAAAATTCGGCTATGTCTCTTGAAAAGTAAGGAAATGCAAAGTTTTTTAAAAGGTCGATGCCAAATAGTCTAGCCGTTCCTAATGCAATATCGGAGTATCCAGAGAAGTCACAGTAGATTTGAAAAGTAAAAAATAATGCACCTAAAACAAGAGTGCTTCCAGAATAGGCAGCTGAATTATTGAAAATGGTATTTGCGTATTCTGCACAGTTGTCAGCTATGACAATTTTTTTGAATAAGCCCCATAAAATTTGTCGCAAACCATCAATAGCTTTCGAATAATCAAATTCCCTTTTTTTTCGAATTTGTGGCAAAAGATGGGTTGCTCTTTCTATTGGACCTGCAACAAGCAAAGGGAAGAAGCTAACGAAAACAGAATAATCGACAAAGTTTCTTTCAGGTTTGATTCTGTTTTTATAAAGGTCAATGACATAGGATAGGCCGTGGAAAGTATAAAAAGAAATACCGACGGGTAATATGATTTGTAATGAACTCATATTTGCTTGAAAGCCCAATAGTGATAGGCCATTAGCAACTGAAGTAGCAAAAAAGTTATAGTATTTAAAAACTCCAAGAAAACCTAGGTTAATAATGACGCTAAACCACAACCAAAACATTTTCTTTCTGTGATTTGTACTTTCGTAAATTTTAATACCTGTAAAATAGTCTAATAAGGTAGAAAAAATAAGTAAAAACATAAATCGCCAATCCCAACAAGCATAAAAAAAGTAACTTGAAACGAGTAGTAAAATATTTTGAACTCTTAAATTTTTCTTTGTCGCAAACCAATAAAGTATAAAAACTATCGGCAAGAATATAGCAAAGTCAATGGAGTTAAAAAGCATAAATTCTTTCTATGTCTTTTAAGATTTAAATTAGCACTATCGCTTATTTTGGATTAGAGGCAAAGCTTGGAGGCTTAACGAGGGTGAAGATTTTTACCACAAATTCTGCTGCGTAGAACAAGTCCTTTATTAACCATAAAACTGTCTACGAAGCCTTGAACCGCAAAGTTTTCCAAACCGATGTTGCAGGCAGTGGCCCATTCAATCGTGGTTGTATTTCTCGTCATTTTTTATTGCAAGTTTTTTCAAAGTTAATATGGTTTGCATTATATCCAAACTTTTTTCCAAATAAAGAATTCAGAGGCTCAGCCTATTGAACAGACAACAATAAACCTAACAAATTTTTCTTGGGAAAGAGAACACTGGTTTACCTATAACTTTTTGCAACTTGTCGATGATGGCGAAAACTTATCGAAAACCTCCTTTTGGAACACAATTTTCAAACTTAAAAAAATCTTCATTTGAAAAATGAGACTCTCTACTTTTGCTAAGACGCTGTTAGTTCTTGTGTGCGACTGTCGTCAAAAACTGTGCGTCTAGCGTTCCGAAAACTAGCCAGTAAAAGCTCCTCCGCAGGGTGCAGCAAACATCCTTTTGGAGTTTTTTCCGGTATGGGTGGTTGTGCTATGATTGGACAAAGTTTAATCAACGTTTCAAATGGGGCAAGAGCTAGATTGTCTGGTATTGTAGCATCAATAATGCTCCTGGTATTCATCATGTTTGGTTCTTCGTTAATTGAGAAAGTGCCGATGGCCGCCTTGACTGGATTGATGATTATGGTTGCTATTGGAACCTTCGAGTGGGCAAGTTTTAAGACATTTAACAAAATGCCAAAATCGGATGTATTTGTGATGGTGATGGTTACGTTGGTGACAGTTATACTCCATAATCTTGCCCTAGCTGTGATAATTGGCGTGATCATAGCTGCACTAGTATTTGCTTGGGATAACGCAAAAAGAATTCGAGCCAGAAAATCGATTGATGAGGATGGAGTTAAGCATTATAAAATATATGGTCCATTGTTTTTTGGCTCTATTATAGCATTCAACGAAAAATTCGATGTTTTAGAGGACCCAAAAGAAGTGATCATTGATTTTGCAGAGAGTAGGGTGGTGGACATGTCGGCAATTGAAGCATTGAACAAGCTCACCGAGCGATATAGCAAGGTCGGCAAAAAGGTGCATTTAAGACATTTAAGCGCCGATTGTCTACTGTTGCTCAAAAATGCAGAGGAAATTATAGATGTAAATGTGATGGAAGATCCAACATATAGGATTGCAGTTGATAAAGTTTCCTAGCAAGAAAGGTAGTTCAGAGATTTGGTTAAACATTTTAAAAAGTGAGTGTTTAATTATTTTTTGAGAAACTATAGGATTAAGTTTGCGTAGATTGTGCTTCACAACAGGTAGTTGATTTTGTTTAATTTAAATTTGCATACTTAATGAGAACAATGTCAATTCTACCATGCTTTATTAACTAGAAGTCCTTGCCATTTTTGGCTGATTGATTAAATATTATTAAAATGGATTACAATCTTGAGCCTTTTTTTGAGCTCACGCATGATTTACTTTGTATTGCAGGTTACGATGGTTTTTTTAAGAGAGTGAATCCTGCTTTAACTGAGCTTTTGGGATATTCGAAAGAAGAGTTGTATGGTTTGCCAATTGATACTTTTATTTTTCATTTAGATAAAACGGAAACAGCTTTTCGTCGAGACGAATTGAGAAAAAGCAGACCTCTGTTGAATTTTAATAATCGCTATGTTAAGAAGAATGGTGAAGTTGTTTGGCTTTCATGGACATCAATTCCACTGCCTGATCAGAAGTTGGTTTATGCGATTGCAAAAAATATTACGCAACAAAAAATACTTGAAGAAGAAAGGAATAAATTGTTAGCTGAGTATTTGAAAGCGAATGAAAAATTAAAACTATTGAGCTATTCTTCCACCCACAATTTAAAATCTCCGATAGCGAATATGGAGATGATTTTTGAGTTAATTGATAAAACCACGATTGAAGACCCTGAAACAATGCTTTCGATGGAACTTCTAAAGTCAATGATAGATAATTTGAAGGCTACCTTAAGCTCCTACCAGAACAAAGTTTCGAATATTAGTATTGACGATTCATCTATTAATAGCCATAAATTAGAAGCTGTAATTAGTAAAGTATGTGTGTCAATTAAGTCGATTATTGATAATAATGACGTAAAAATAGAGACTGATTTTGAAGCATTTTCTGAACTAGAGTTTAATTTGGATTACTTAGAAAGTATCTTTTTGAATCTTATTACTAATTCAATTAAATATTCACGTATTTCGGTATCTCCTATTATCCGTATTGAAACACGCATTCATAAGGAGCAAAAACAAATCATTTATTCGGATAATGGAATTGGGTTCGATATGGATTTAGTTGGGAATAAGGTTTTTGGCTTACATCAAAAATTTACTGATAATGAGGATAGTACTGGGGTAGGTCTTTACTTAGTATATCATCATTTAGCAGATTATGGTGGCACTATTGAGCTTGACAGTGAACTTGGGAAAGGTTCGACTTTTACAATTACATTTAAATAATTTATGTAACAATTAATTATTTAATACTTTTTATAGGAGAATTTAGTGGTATTGAATCGCAATTTATTTTTCCTGTAAACCTGAATTGTTTTATTAGATCAGCGAGCTCATCGCCATTTTTGTGGGTGGCGACAGCGTTAAAGAGCGTAAAATGGAAATGTAAATTTTCTCAGTAATCGCATGAAGCTTTTTGCTAAATGCCTAGATGTGGGGGATTGCCTTTCCGAAAACTACTTGGAAATACGAATTTTTAAATATAAACAAAAGCCTATTTTCGGACTACTACAGTGCATCTGTAAAAAGCTTCAATCAATTAGTTGTTGTTTTTTCTACGACTTTAACCTGACCTTATTTAGAGTCTGTCTATAGAGTCTCCTGATGTCGTTGCACTAGCCCGAAAAACACTCATTTACAAAAGTAAACTGTGCTTTTTCGCCCTTCGTGCGCCTAATCAGAAGCCTCTATAGTTCAAACTCCTGACTCTGTGGACAGACACTATTTAGAGTCTCTAGTTCAAACTCCGTACTCTGTGGACAGACATTATTTAGGGTCTACTGAAAAACAAAAAATGCTTGTCATTAAAGGAGCAAGTGTTAATTTTCGGCTGATAAATACTCCATTCAAAGGGAATTTAACGTTTCGAGTGAACCCTATTTAAGTATTGACAGTCTTTTACAAATAGTAAAATAATCATCTATTGCTCAGAAATTGGTTCGTTAATAAAAATATTTTCGAATTCCAATAAATACAAAGACCATGATGGTATAAGCAAAAAAGAAAGGTAGAATAAAGGCTTTCAAGCCTAGGACAAGTAGAACGGCAATAATGAGTATTTGAAACCCTAGACCAAACGTGGACACACTTGTCATCAACCAATTTGGTAATACTTTACCTTTATCCGCATTGCTATCTAAAGCATAAATGGTTTTGTCGAAAGCACCATAAAGTGTCTTGTAAAGAGCAAAAAGGACATTCACATGCTTTTGAGCTTCGCCTTTTAGAGCAATTGGTGTTCTATCTTCAAATATACGACTGGTTGTATCGCCATTAAATTTATTTCTTAAAATGACATAGTAGTAATTGTAGAGTGTGCCTTGTAATTGTAAGCCTAAGAATGCCACAAAGCATTTCCAAATAGCCGTGTCAGTGATGTACCAGATGGAAATGAAAAATATAGCATTTAACATAATATCTGCAACAGAGTCTAAATAACGACCTGTATACGATGGCTTTTGTTTTACACGAGCCAATTCACCATCTGCAGCATCGAGAATAGATTTGAAAATCAAAAAGAACGCAGCTAGCCAATAATACTCTTGAACAATACAATAGCTGGCAATTAGGCCAGATATGATAAATCCAATAGTAACGTGAATAGGCGTAAAAGAGGTATTCTTGAGGGAGTTAGCGATGACTTTAGCTGCTGGTCTTCCGTAGTCTGAAAGATCAACAAACTTATGTTTTTCTGGTAATTTGGACATTTAAGATAATAGAATACTGTGCAGCGGGATATACCAATTTAGACAGGTGCAAAGATACGTTTAAATTATTGCTTATAATTTGGATTTTATGAGGCGAAATTTTTGCCATTGAAATAGACAGCTACGTGGATTTTAATAATTGCAAGAAACAATTTATCCTCTGAAATATCTTAAGTTCTTGCCAGTTTTTGTTTTTCCCCGATAAGACACAATTGATTTTTCGAAAGCATTTTATCTCTGTTGAGTCGTTGGCTCATCTAAACATACCTGTTCTTTTCATAAAGATAAAGTCAATTAAACATCTCATATAAATAATAAATATACCATGAGTAATATTAAGATAAATTTAAATTTATTTTCGAGGTTGTTCTCTGAAATTCTAATGTTAGTTTCGGGTAAAAATGCTTTTTATTAACGCAGCCTTTTTCTGTGATTTTAGCTGCATAATTTTCATTGGTAAGTTGCTGATAAAGCAAGCTCAATTTTGTGTGCAATTCTCGCCATTGGGAAATATGGGAACAATGATGCTGCAAATCGATTTTTACTCAGGGAAAACCTTATGAGCCTCTAGTAATGATGTTTCGACTTTTGTGTTGTAATCTTTAAAAACAGAAGTTATGAAGCGAAACTGAATATTAATCATGATGGCATTTACACTATTGATCTCAGTATGTAAGAAAGAAAGGTTCACTAATCTGACTTCTACAAATTATAATTAGACTACGCTCGGAATATCTTTTCGTCCGAATTCACTTTGTGTTAAACCCTCAATAATATCAGACTCTACAATCCTAAGTAACTCAGGATGAGATTCTATGATAGAGTCCATCAGGCCAAATGCACGATTTCTAGCCCAATTGGGTTGTTCAAATTTTAGCTTAGGAGTTTCGATTAATTGCATTCTCAGGCTATAAAACTAAAAAGAGAAAACTACCTTTAATATCCTTAATATCATTAGTTATAAACATTTCAAACTTTAAAGACAGACTCTAAATAGAAAGAAAAATACAGGAAGCAGAATCAATTAAAATCAATCGAGAGAATGTTTAGTAGAATCCAATTTCACAAGAATTTAGGAGTGCTTTTTTAGCGTTGATAAATAAAAAGCATAAATCCGTTCTGCTGGAATAATTTATCTGAACAGCCAAAGAATTGAATATCCAAAAGATTTTCTGTTTAATGTTTTCTATAGAATCACGTTCGCAAAAAATTGAGCTACAAAACCTCGGTAATAATTGCTACTAAAACATGCTGGTTGAACATTCAACAAAAACATTTATCTTTCAAACCAAATTTATCTTGACGATGAGATTTAAGATTCAAAAGTCTCACGTTTATTAGCCCGTAACGTCAGTCTGTCTAAAAACCTATATTAGTTTCTTAAATTTAAACAAAAGACTTCGTTTAATCCGTTTTTAGCGTGTTTTTGAAGAAAATAGGCTTCATTATGGTTTAAAAAGAAATTTTTTGTTATTGATTTGAGGTTTTTAGACAGTTTGACGTTATGCGCAACCCTAAAACGACATCTGTGCTAACATCAGCATTCGTAATAAAGCATCTCTATGACCAACATTAATACAAAATGAAAATCACAAAAAACAGTTTCCTTATTCCCGTTACTATTTTTTCTGTTTTAATTGTAATTGTAGCATTCTCGCTAAAAAACATTATTACTTTAAATAAGAATTCTAATTGGGTTATTCATTCGTACAAAGTGAAGCTTGCTTTGGCTGACAATATTTCTTTGTTAAAAGATATTGAAACAGGTGAAAGAGGTTTTGTATTGACAGGGAATAAAGATTTTAAAGAATATTCAGATTTAGCAATACCAGAAATTCAAAAAAATATTTTGCAATTACAGAATTTGATTATTGATTCAAATCAACTATTAAACCTGGATTCGCTTAAATATCTTATTGATAAGAAAATTGCTATAAGCTATGAAAATATTAATACAAGGGATGAGCATGGATTAAATGCGGCAGTAGAAATGGTTAGTTCTCAAAAAGGCAAACTAATTATGGACGACATTCGCGATCTTTCTAAAAACATGGAGGTTTTGGCAGAAAAATTATTGATTGATAGAACTGACATTACGCAAGATAGTTATTTGTTTACTCAAATTATCGTTGTTTTAGGAGGCATTCTCTCCATATTAATTGCAATTTTTTTAATGATTATTAATAACAAATCTTTAAAATTAAAAACAAGGCTCTTGAAATCGGAAGCAAAGTTTAAGCAAGTATTGGAATCGGCTCCTGATGGAATTGTGTTTATTGGCCATGATAGAAAAATACAGATGGTAAATGCACAAACGGAAAATCTGTTTGGTTATACGAAGGACGAAATGATTGGCCAAGAAGTGCAAATGTTAATGCCCGAAAGTTTTCGTGAAGGTCACCCAGCAAATTAACGAAAATTTATTGCTGACCAAAAACCTAGAGAAATGGGAGTTGGGAAAGAATTATTGGGAAAACGAAAAGATGGAAGTGAATTCGTAATAGAAATAAGTTTAGTTCCCTTGCAATTAGGCGATGAAAAAGACGGTGAAATAGTTTTATCAACAATTCGCGATATTACCGTACAGAAAGAAACGGAAAGAAAAATTACAACAAGTCAGGCATATACTAGGAGTTTAATTGAAGCATCGCTCGACCCACTTGTTACAATTTCTCCCGAAGGAAAAATTACAGATGTAAATGAAGCATCAGTTAAGGTTACAGGAGAAACAAGGGAAAAATTGATCGGAACCGACTTCTCGGACTATTTTACAGAGCCAGAAAAAGCACGAGAAGGATACAAACAGGTTTTTGAAAAAGGGTTTGTTTCCGATTATCCACTTACTATTCGCCGCGCAACTGGAAAGTTGATTGATGTATTGTACAACGCATCAGTTTATAAAGACGACCAAGGAAATGTATTAGGAGTCTTTGCGGCAGCAAGAGATGTGACCGAACAAAAACAATCATCACAATATGCACGAAGTTTAATTGAAGCATCACTCGACCCACTTGTTACAATTTCTCCCGAAGGAAAAATTACAGATGTAAATGAAGCATCAGCGAAGGTAACAGGAGAAACACGGGAAAAATTGATTGGAACCGACTTCTCTGACTATTTTACAGAGCCAGAAAAAGCACGAGAAGGATATAAGCAGGTTTTTGAAAAAGGCTTTGTTTCCGATTATCCACTTACTATCCATCACACAACTGGAAAATTGATTGATGTATTATATAACGCATCAGTTTATAAAGACGACAAAGGAAATGTTTTGGGAGTATTTGCGGCAGCAAGAGATGTGACTGATCGGAAAGCCGCAGAAGAAAAAGTTCGCCAAAGTGAAGAAAAGTTTAAATCAATTTTTGATAATAGCCTTGCAGCAGTTATGGTGGCCGATGATCAAGGCAATTATTTATCTGCCAACAAAGCAGCAGGCAAACTTTTGGGTTATTCTGTTAACGAGTTATTGCAAATGAATGTGAGCGATTTAAAAACAACCGCCCAACCCGGAGCAGCCAAGCGTTTCGAAGAATATATAAGAAAGGGTGAAGAAACTGGAGATTTTGATTTTATTACAAAAAACGGTGCGCGTAAATTTGCACAATACCAAGCAAGTCGTATAAGGGCTGATTTCAACTTAAGCATCCTGATGGATATTACAGCACAAAAACAGGCATCGCAATATGCACGAAGTTTAATTGAAGCATCACTCGACCCGCTTGTTACAATTTCTCCCGAAGGAAAAATTACAGATGTAAATGAAGCATCAGCGAAGGTAACAGGAGAAACAAGGGGAAAATTAATTGGAACCGACTTCTCTGACTATTTTACGGAGCCAGAAAAAGCACGAGAAGGATATAAGCAGGTTTTTGAAAAAGGGTTTGTTTCCGATTATCCGCTTACTATCCACCACGCATCTGGAAAGTTGATTGATGTATTGTATAACGCATCAGTTTATAAAGACGACAAAGGAAATGTATTAGGAGTGTTTGCGGCAGCAAGAGATGTTACCGAACAAAAACAATCATCACAATATGCACGAAGTTTAATTGAAGCATCACTCGACCCACTTGTTACAATTTCTGCGAAGGGAAAAATTACAGACGTAAATGAAGCCTTGATAAAAGTGACGGGTGTGTCGCGAGATAAATTAATAGGAACGGATTTTTCAGATTATTTTACCGAACCCGATAAAGCGCGCAAAGGATATAAAACAGCATTTGAAAAATCAGAAGTAGCCAATTACCCCCTCACGATCAGACACAAGAATGGAAAACTGACAGATGTATTATACAATGTTTCGGTTTATAAAGACGAAAAAGAAAAAGTATTGGGTGTATTTGCTGCGGCAAGAGATGTTACTGAACAAAACAGGATTTCAGCTGAGCTAAACGAAGCAAAGTTGCATGCAGAATTAGCGACTGAGATTGCTGAAGATGCAAAAATAAAAGCCGAAGATGCTGTAAAAGCGAAGCAGCAGTTTTTGTCCAATATGAGTCACGAAATCCGAACGCCAATGAATGCCATCATCGGATTTACTAAGGTTGTGCTTAAAACGGATTTAACAGAAAAACAAGACGAATATTTACAAGCTATCAAAATGAGTGGCGATGCACTAATCGTACTGATCAATGACATTCTCGACTTGGCCAAAGTGGACTCAGGGAAAATGAGCTTTGAAGAAATTCCTTTCCGAATAGCTTCTTCTATTTCATCCATGCTTCACCTGTTTGAAACCAAAATTCTAGAAAAGAACTTAGTCTTGGTTAAAGATTACGACAGCACTATTCCTGAGATATTGGTTGGTGATTCGGTTCGATTACACCAAATTATTTTAAACCTGGTGAGTAATGCTGTAAAATTTACTAATCATGGAAAAATAACAGTGAGCGTGAGAATGCTCAGCGAGGAGAAAAAGCATGTAACACTTGAAATTGAAGTGGCAGACACAGGCATTGGAATATCAAAAAATAATTTAAAAACAATATTTGAAAACTTTCAGCAAGCATCAAGTGTTACGTCAAGAATATATGGGGGCACGGGTTTAGGGTTGGCCATTGTAAAGCAATTGGTAGAATCTCAAGGCGGCTCCGTAAATGTTACGAGCAAAATAGGCGTTGGTTCCACCTTTAGATTCTCGTTACGGTTTCAAAAAACGGAAGCAAATTTCGATTACACAAAATACCTCGAAGAAAACGGAATGATAGATCTCGAGAACTATCGAGAAAACATAAAAATGAAGAACATTAAAGTATTGGTAGTAGAAGATATTGCACTCAATCAATTATTGATGCGAACACTATTGGAGGATTTTGGATTTGAATTTGACGTTGCTGCCAACGGAAAAATTGCCATTGACTTTCTAAAAACTAAAACCTACGACATTATTCTTATGGATTTGCAAATGCCCATAATGAATGGATTTGAGGCGTCAGATTACATACGTAAAGAAATGAAATCGGATATTCCAATCATTGCATTAACAGCCGATGTTACCACAGCAGATTTAGCTAAATGCAGAGAGGCGGGAATGAATGATTACCTAGCCAAGCCTGTTGATGAACGTTTATTGTACACAAAAATGGTTGGATTGGTTAATAAGCCTGTTCGTGTTATTGAATTAAATGAAATTGAAAACGATTTGATTAAACATTCAACATGTATTGACCTCAGTTATTTAGAGGGCCGTACAAAATCTAATTCGGCCCTAATGCTGGAAATAATAGAGCTTTATATAGATCAAACGCCATTACTAGTCAATGAGATAAAACGAGCGTTGCAAGCCAAAGATTGGGATTCCTTGAAGTCTGCTGCACACAAAATGATTCCATCATTTGCGATCATGGGTATGAGCAAAGATTATGAGGACATGGCAAATAATCTGCAAGAATATGCACGAAATCAGCAAAATTTGGATGAAATACCAGAACTAGTTTTAAGGCTTGAAAAAGGGTGTACGATGGCTTGTAAAGAATTAGAAATAGAAGCGAATAGATTAAAAAATACCACACATGAATAACACAAAAAACATAAAGCTTTTTCTGGTAGATGACGATCAGATGTATCTAAAATTATTGGAGGCAGAATTTCTCCAGAATGTTGATCCGAAGACTACCGAACTTACAATTGAAACCTTTACAACAGGAGAACTTTGTATAGCTCATTTATCACATAATCCGGATGTCATAATTTTAGATTATCTTCTTGACGGTATCGATAAAAACGCGATGAACGGCATCGAAACACTTGATAAAATAAAAGCGTTCAACCCAGATATTCCAGTAGTGATTTTGTCTGCTCAAGATAAAATTGAGGTGGCCATTAACTGCATGCACCACGATGCTTTAGATTATGTAGTAAAAAGCGAAACGGCCTTCATTCGCATACAAAAAATTATAGCCGCACTGCTTAAATACCAGAAAATGGACAAGGCATTGAATTGGTATATGGATAAAATGTAGCTTCTTCGAAAACAACATATCTTAAGGCATACATAGATGAGTTTATACTTCATCTGCAATGTCAATAAAAGCCGTTTATTCTCTCATGCTTTATAGAAGGGTGAGATATTCTTTTAACCCAGCAGACGACCCTAAAAAGCGAAACGTCAATTGAGTGCATCAAATGTAATGAGGCTTCCATTGCGATTAGCACAATGGAAGTGTTTTCAGATTTAGGCGCTATCTTGTTGTTGTATTTATGCCTAAAAGCATCGGATCGACAGAGGGAAATTCTGAGTAGGGAAAAAACTGATAATAAGATAAAAAGGGCATACTCTCCGTTCCGCAAATTCGCTGATTTCAATTGAAATCAATCCGAACAGAAAGTTTGTTTGGCGCAAATAAACTCTGAAAAAGGCAACATTCAAGGCAACATTGAAAACCATAAAAAAGGGATAGAACTTGCTGCTTTCGAAAAAGCTGATCTAATTGTTTTTCCTGAATTATCGTTGAGTGGATATGAGTCGAAGTTGTCGGCCAGTGAAAGCTGCTCGATATTTGCGCTAGGGTGAAAATACTGAGTTTAAGCAACTTTTATTGGCTAGTTTGAGGAATTCTCGACCAACAGTGTTTGAAGACAGTTACGCGTAATAGCTAACACAAACTGTCAAGAAACCCAAACAAATCAAGCGACTTTTTGCAAATAATTTCTGTCGAATAAAGCACCTGGTTTTACAACTTCAAACACCTGTTTTAATAGTTTATTACAAACAGCTATAATGGCCAGTTTTTTGTTTTTTCCATTAGCAACCAACCGATCAAATAGGGCTGTGCAACGTGGATTCGTTGACTTGGCATTGAGAGCGCACATGTAGAAGTTATGCCGCAAACGCCCTCCGCCCTGTTTACAGATTTATGTTTTTCCTCTTATGCTCGACTCGCTTATATACTCTTTCGGACTAAGGCCCACAAAGCAGATCAATTGCTGATAGGTTTCTGTGTTTTTGAGCCCTTGGGTGCTCACTAATAATAACGATGTTGCATGTTTACCGATGCCTACGACACTGCTGAATTGCTTTACTTATGCTGGCTGCCGGTGTAAATCAACTTAATCGTTTTGCCGACGAGTTGGTATGGATTACTGTAAAAGTGCTCATCCTGACCCTATTGAAAGTGATTTTTTTTCTGCACTTTGCCGGAGCAAAAGGAAGATGCAGTTATCAAATTTTAAAAATGGATCTTAAAAATAAATGAATTAAAAATAAATGAATTTAACACTGTAGCTAATTCAATAGAGTATCATTTAGAGAATAACTTAAATTTCTTCAATAACAGAAATACCGATGCAAACGCGGTGTCATTCAACTCAAAAATAAAAGGATTTACAGCTAATTTAAGAGGAGTTACTTATGTGAAGTTTGTCCTGTTTTTTTTGGAAAACTGTTTGCTTGAAATAGCTTACTCTCCATAAAATTAATGGGCCTTCTTTTTTAGTCTCTCAGTTTGTGAAAGGCCGTCGCCAGTGCGAAGTCACTACATTGATTGAGTAATAATCTTTCCACCTATATGTGAATGTTGCAACTCATTTCCCCAAATGTGTAACACTCTCCTTTTTCAAAGCCTCAACTTTACTGCATCGTGTTTATCAATTGATTAAGACACATATTTAAACTAAAGTAAATTATGAAACAGGAACACACTCAAAATATTGAAAAGTTTATTGAAATGGTTAAAGGTGTGCGTACTTGTATGCTCATTACAAACGAAAATAATGCCGAAAATATATCTGGCAGGCCTATGAGTATAAGCAAAATTGATGATGATGGATCAATATGGTTTTTTACAAAGGCATCCTCACCTAAAGTTGACGAAATAGAAGAAAGCAAAAAAGTATCTATTGCCATTATTAACGAAAGCAGCAACAACTATTTAATGATACACGGCACTGCAAATCTGGTAAACGACAAAAGTAAAATGAAAGAATTGTGGAGTGCCATTATGAAAGCTTGGTTTCCACTTGGTTTAGACGATCCTGATATGACTCTCATAAAAGTTATACCCAACGAAGTAGATTATTGGGAAAGCAGTTCAAGCAAAATGGTAGTGCTTTTTAATTTGTTAAAAGCAATTACTACAGGAAAAGAATATGCAGAAGGTGAGCATGGGAAAATCAGTTTATAAAGTCAATTTACCATTGAAAAGTAAAACATGAAAAATTTAGAAAACAAAGTAGCAG
>Ga0209284_10001857_pt1 | contig 30838 bp, 2 predicted proteins | sample FRY03_FD_187211 | JGI IMG/M metagenome (GOLD analysis project Ga0209284, IMG submission 187211) | Freshwater microbial communities from Lake Fryxell liftoff mats and glacier meltwater in Antarctica - FRY-03 (SPAdes) (version 2) | ecosystem: Environmental > Aquatic > Freshwater > Ice > Glacier...
GAAATCTGTACCAGCAGCGTGCGCAGGGCCGAGGTGGTGCCGAGAGCATCGGCAGGCAAGGTGATTTGACCGTTGGTGATGGGGACGGTGAAGGCCGATGGCAGGACCAAGGTCGGCAGGTTGACCGCCGTGGCCGTGGTCGTTGCGCCCGTGACCGTGATGCTGTTGCCCGCTGCGCCATTGACCACGATGCCCGCCGTGCTGCCATTCAGGCTGACAGTCACCGAGCCGGTGCCGCTGGCCTTGAGCTGGCCCGAGGCCAGGTAAGTGTTGAGCTGCTCGGGCGTGCCGTACAAGCTGACGCTAGCGCCACTGCCGTTGCTGATCAGCACGCCATCGCTGGCGGTCTTGACATTGCTATCGGCGGCCCAACTCAAGCTCGCAGTGCTGGCCGTGAAGACCAATGTCAGCGGGGCACTGCCTGCCAGTGGCGTGCTGCCAAAGGGCAGCGCCACGCTCACGCCAGGCGTTGTCGTGAGCAGGCCCGGCAGCACCAAGGTGGCGCTGGCGTTGTCGCCCAGCGTCTGCGCGCCCGCAGCCTGCAGTGCCACCAGCGTCATGGCCGCAGCGCCAGAGGGCGCAGCCGTGCGCGCCAGGTTCAGCGTCAGGCTGCTGGCCGCGCCGCTGTAGCTCACAGCACCTGCCTGCAAAAAGGCCTCCAGGTTGGCGGCTGTGCCGGTCAGAGTCAGTGCAGTAGTGGCACTGCCGCCTACGCTGACAACGTCAGTGGTGGTGGCGCTGAGCGTGCCACTGGCCACGCCCAGCGTGAGCAGCAGGCTCTCGCCTGCATCTGCGTTGTCCAGATCGGCACCGGTAAAGACCAGCGAGCTTGCGCTGTTGGCGGTGATGGGCAGTGTGGCCGGCAGTTGCGTGATGGCCGGTGCGCTGGCCGTGCCGCTGTTGCCCAAAGACACCGCCTGCAGCGCCGAGATCGAGGCCTGCCGGCTGGTGGCCGACTGCACCACGCCTGCATGGATCACCTGCGCCGTGGCAGTGAGCGTGTAGCTCTGGCCCGCAGTGCCGCTAAAGGTCAGCTTACCGGCCGTTGACAAATAGGCGCTCAGCGCCGCTTCAGTTCCCGTCAAGGTGACGCTCAAACCGCTGGCCGGCGCACTCAGGCCCACGTCAGCGTCGGCCGCCGCGCTGAGCGTGCCGGCAGAAGACGACAGCAGCAAGCTACGCAGGCCCGAGCCGCTGCCCAGCGCATTGGCAGGCCAGGTGATCTGCCCGCCTGCAGACAGCACGCTGAAGCTGGCCGGCAGGTTCAGGGTCGGTGTGGCCACGGCTGTGACCGCGCTGATGACTGCCACACCGAGTCTGGCCTGCACCTGCAGGCTGCTGTCGCCCTGCGGCTGCAGGGTCAAGACCAAAGTGTCGGTCGATCCGGTGAAGCGCAGTTGGCCCGAGTTGAGGTAACTGCTCAGCTCGCTGGCCGTGCCGCTGAGCGTGACGCTGCTGCCGCTGGCATGGCTGCTGGCGTTCGAGCCGTCGAGTGTGGTGTCGGTGGCGCTCAAACTGCCCGCCGCGCTGAGCGTGAGCGTGAACACGCCACTGCCGGCAATCGGTGTACCCCCTATGACCAAGGGCGAGCTGGTGCTTGGCAACACGAACAGTGTGGCCGGCAGGCTGAGCGTCGGCAATGCCGGGGCCAGCGCCACCAGCGCCAGGCTGGCCTGCTGGCTGGCGCTGCTGCCTTGCTGCAGGGTCAGCGTCAGGTTTTGCGCAGCGCCGTTGCTCACGCTCAGGTTGCCGGATGCTAGGTAGGCATTCAGCTCAGCCACCGAGCCGGTCAAGGTCACTGCACCCGATGCGGCAACCGGGTTGAGCGCGCTGGCATTGCCCGCCGTCAGGGTACCGGTACCGGCGCTGAGCGTCAGGCTGTGCGCACCTGGGCCCCCTGAAAGTGCGTTTTGCAGCACGATGGACGTAGCTTCCCCTACCCCCAGCGCAGCCGGCAGGGTGAGGCTCAGTGCCGTGCTGCTTTGGCTGCCGCTGGCGCTGGCCAGGCTGATGGCGATGCTGGCGCTGCTGCTGCCACCTGTAGTGGTCAAGCGCACGCCAAGCTGATTGTTCAGCGCAGCCGGCGCTGCCGCTTGCAGCGAGAGCGTGCCGGATGCCAGCAGGGCGTTGAGTGCCGAGGCCGTGCCACTGAGGCGTGTGGCGGTCAGCGTGTCGCCGCCCACGGCAAAGCTCTGGCCGTTGCTCAGGCTCACGCCACTGCCCGTCAGGCTCGGCAGATTCAAGGCCGACTGCGGCACATCGAGTTCGAGCGCCAGCACCTCGCTGGCGTTGGCCGTGCCGATGGCGTCGCTGGCCCACTTGAGCGGCAGCGCCGCACCGGGGGTGGCGACCATGCTGGCTGGCAGCGTCAGTCGGCCGCTGGTTTGCGTGGCGCTGCTGACCACCGGGGTGGCCAGCGCCAGGGTCAGTTGGCTGTAGCGTTGGCCAGCCGCGTCGGCCAGCCGCAAGGTGAGCGTGCCGGCGTTGCCGGTGTAGCGCAGCGCATCGGCGCTGGTTAAAAAGGCTTGCAGCTCAGTGGCGCTGCCGGTCAAGGTGCGCGCCGTGGCGTTGCCGGCGACGCTGACACCGCCGCCCGCGGTGGCGGCCAGGCTGGCAGCGTCTGGGGTGCTCAGGGTCAGGGTGAGGGTGCCGCTGCCGGTGACCAGCACGGCCCCCAGGCTCAGGCTGGAGCTGGTGCCGGCGCTGATGAAACTGGTGCTGGCGACATTGGCCAGCGCAGGCGCGCTGACACTCTGGGCGCTGCTGCCATACAAGATCAACTGGGTTTGCACCGAAACCGCCCCGCGCGTCACACCGACGCTCAAGGTCTGGCCGGCGTTACCGGTGTAGCGCGGCGCGTCGGCGCTGGCAAACCAGGCACTCAGTTGCGCAGCGCTGCCGCTGAAGCTGCGTTGCGCGTCCGTGTTGCTGCCGCTGGCGGTCACACCTTGAGGGGCTGCTGCGGTAATTTGGCCACTGCCTGCATTCAGGGTCAAGGTGATCGTTTCGGAGCCACTGCCAAAGGCACCCGCAGGCAAGCGCAGCGCCGAGGCCACGCCAGCGGTCACCGGCAAAGCGCCTGGCAACGACAAGCTCGGGCTGGCCAGGGCGACGGCCGGGCCGGCGTTGGTGACGCTGTCCAGTTGGTTCAGCACAGACTGCTCATTGAGCGTGGCGAGTGCGCTGTCGGACATGACCAGCCATTTGGGCGCTTGCAGAAGCTGATTCAAGCGCGTGGCTTCGTCGGCGACGGCCTGGCTGACGAAAATACCTTGGCCGGCTTGCAAGCTGGTGCTGACGCTGCCTTGCGGCAAATAACGGCCCGCCAGGGTAACAAAAGTATCGCTGCTCAAGAGCAAATTTTGGGTCGGCAAAATGCTGCTCAAGCCGGCCACGGCGGGGTTGGCCGACAGATCTGTCGGCTCGATCACCGCCGTACCGACTGGCAACTGGCTGCTGGCGCTGCCCAGACGCAAGGCTGCGCCGCTGCGGTATTCGGTGCGGGTGGCACCGGTGAACAGGCGCGGGCTGCCAATGAAGCCGGCTGCCAGCAGACTCAGCTCGCCTAGGTTGTTGGCCAGGGCATCGGCGACCACCATGAGCAGGTCGCCGGCCAGCGACAGCAAGCTGACATCGGCGTTGTTGCCGGTGCGAATTTTTTCGACTGCGATGCTGCTTTGAGCCGTGATCGAGACGTTTCCGGGCGCCGCAATATCTTTGAGGGTCAAGCCGGGGTTGGTTTCGCCCGCCAGGTCAAGGTCACTGAAGGCCAGTTCGCCGATGCTGGCTGTGGCACTCAGTTGCTCCACCGCCACGCTCATGGCGGCGATGCTGTTGGCCTGCAAGCTCAGGGCTTGGGCGCTGATCAAAGGCACATCGGCAGGGCCGGGGGTTGCTTGGGCGATGGCACCGCTGGCGCTCAGGCTCACCCGCCCCAGCGCACCGGTCTGAATCGCCACGCCTTGGTCGAGCGCCGGGTCGGTGAGGAAGGTGATGCTGCCTTGGGCCGTGACGTGTACCAAGCCGTTGCCTGCACTGCGCAGACCACTTTGCGCCAAGGTCCATAGGGGGGCGGTTAGACCGGTTTCAATCACGCGCTCTATGCGCAGATCGACGACGGCGCCGATTTCCAAGTTGCCCAGGGCGTACAGCCGGATGTCACCCGCTGCGCTGTGCGCCGAGACGCGGCCGACGGCCAAGCGCAGCGCGCTGGCGTCAGTGCTGCCGCCGATGCCGCTGCCAGCCTGCAGCAGCGCATCGGCGCCGTACAAGTTGGCCCCGCTGGCAGTTGTAGCCAAGGCGTTGCTGATGCGGCCCCCAGCCAGCACCGCCAGGCGCGAAGCGTTGGCCTGAAGTGAGCCATCGGCCAGGCGTGCATCGACCGTGGCCAAGCCAATGTCGGTGCCCGCAGCCAGACGGATGTTGCCACCGCCACTGGCGATGCGGGCGCTGGCGTTCATGGCCAGTGCGCCAGCGGCTGCCTCCAGGTCCATGCTGCCCAGGCTGGAGAGCACGCTGCCAGCGCCCAGGGTGATGCCCTGATCGGCCAGGATGCTGAGCGCACCCTGTTGCACGCTGACGCTGATGTTGTTGCCCACCAGCACCGAGCCGCCGGTGCCGGCTTGCAACAGCGCCTGGCGGGTGACGCTGATGTTGGCGTCAACCATCAAGTTGCCGGCGCTGGTGCGCAGCACGGCCGAGTCGGCGTTGAGTTTTGTCAGGCTCAGGGCCTGGTTGTTGATGAGCGCCACCGCAGCCACGGCATGGGCCGACAGGCTGGCGCTGGAGATTTCAATCGCTTCACCTTGACGCCCCAAGCTGCCGATCGAGGCGCCGGCCTGCAGCTTCAGGCTGCTGCCTGCCAGATCGGCTGCGGCATCGCCCCGGCCAAACGCGTCCAGCGCCTCAAGGATGCTGCCGCTGAGCGACCAGATATCGAGCACAGCGCTGCCGGCGTTGATCGACGCGGCCACCACGTCACCCGCAGTGCGGATGGTGATGGAACCACCGCCCGAGGCTGCGTGGGTCGACAAGCTGGCGCCCTGCGCTTGCACAAAGCCGCCCCAATCGGCACTGATGTTCACCGTACCGCCGGCGTTGAGTAGGTCCGAGCTGGCCGACTGCCAGACGCTGCCACCAGCCGACAGGCTCAGAAGGCCTCGGCCGAAGCTCAAGTCGTTCATCAGCAACACATCGCCATGCACAGCGGTCAGCGCAATTTCACTGCTGCTGTCGGCAGTCACTTGCACGGCCGCTGTCAGGCTCAGCGTTCCAGTGGTTTGCAGCAAGGCCCGGCCACGCAACATGTCGAGCTGCGTGAGGGCCAAGTCGCCAATGTTGTCGATGTGGATGATGGCGGTTTGACCGGTATAAACCGATGCCGCCAGGCTGCTCGCCGCCAGGCGCAATGCACGGCTGCTGCTGCCCAGATTGCGCGCGCCGTCGATGTTGCCCACGGTGCCCGAAACCAGCCGTACGTCGGTCCCGCTGACATGGATCAACTCGCTCTGGTAGCTGCGCTCGGACGCAAGAATCTCACCGCTGGCTGCCCTGAGCGTGACCGCGCCCTGGGCGCCCTCGCCCACAGAGGCCACCGAGGCCAACCACAAGTCGCCGGTTTGCTCTTGCAGGTGTACCAGGCCAGCCGCGCTGACATCGAGTACGCCTTGCTCCGGCGTCTCGATGCGCAAGGCCGAACCATCGGCCATGGCAATGCGCCCGGCCAAGCTGTCGCTGCCTGCCAAACCATCGGCCAGCAGGCTCAGATCGCCGCCCGTGCGGATCAACCAAGCACGCTCAGTACTGCCCAGCGCAGTGATGGCGCCGCCAGCGGCCAGACGCACACGCCCAACGGCATCAATGCCATACAGGTCGAGCACGCTGCGGCTGCCCTCGCTGATGCGCAAATCGGCCTCGGCCCGCAGTACCGCATCGCCCAGCGACTTGACCACCACGTCGCCGCTCGCGCTGATGTTCAGGTCGTCGGTGATCTGCAGCGTCACACTCAGCAAGGCGCGCTGGTTGTCAACCCATTGGCCGCTTTGAATGTCGCTGATGCCCTTACTCGAGCTCAGGATGGCCAGATCGGCTGGAGCAGTCTCTGAGAGACTCACTTCACGCCATAAATTGGAGTTGTTGAAGGTGCCAACAGCCGACAGGTCGACGGTGGCTTCTTCACCGATCCAGGCGTAGCGGCGGTACTGGGTCGCGATCACGTCGGCCGCGCTGGCTTGAGACAGCAGGGTTTTTTGGCTAAGCGTCAAAGCAGTGAAGTTCGCCGGGTTGTAGATGGTCACGCGCTCAGAAGATCGGCCCACGCCATAACTTGCGCTGGCAGCGTTGCCCTGCGACAGCAAAGTGATGTTTTTGCCCTGCACGTTGAGTCGCTCGGCAGCACCGGCTTGGCCTTGGCCCAACAGTTCTTGGTGCGGCAGCAAGGCTTTGACCAGGTCGGGCGCCATGGCAAAGCGGGCTTTTTCTGCCAACTCGGCTTGCGTGCCTATGCCAGCGGCCTGCAGTTGTTGGTCGCTCAGACCCGAGTCTTTGAGCGCCTGCAGCGATGCGGCCACGTTGGCCAGGGCGCGCTCGTAGACAGCATCCAAAATGGCGCCGCGCTGGGCCGTCAGCCGCACGTCTGCGGCAGTCGACAGCACCGAGGCGCCTTCCCAGCCCATCGGGGCAATCAGCAGCATGTCGCCCAACACTTCGGTCAGCGTGATGCTGCCCGCGCCCTTGGCGGCGATGCCGCCGTTGCCCAGCACGTTGCTGTCGATGGTGGCACGGATGGAGCCGGTGCCGGCGTTGAGCTCAATGCGCTCTCCGACGATGCGCGAGGTCAGCACCGAGGCGTCTTCAATGCCGTAGGCCGAGTTGATGGTGACGTTGCCGGCACTCACGAGCACCGCGTCTAGGTAGGTGGCAGCGATCACTTGGCCGATTTTCAGGCCCCGGTTGCCGGCCAGCGGATCGTGGTCGCGGTCTTGCAGATGGTTGACCACCACGTTGCCGCTGGCGCGGATGTTGAGTTTGCCGACCGGGTCTTTAACGCTGATGGTGACGTCGCTGTTGGCCTGAATATCGGGCAAAGCACCACTGATAACCACATTGCCACCGACTTCCAGCGCGTCGGCCGACAGGGCCATGGGGGTGAACTCGGCGTCGCTATCGTCGGGCGCAGTGACCGCGCCAATCGAAATGCTGCCGCGCAGCAGCAGCTTGCCGGTGGTGAAGACGTTCACCTCGGGTTTGGCGGCACCGACCAGCGTTTGTACCTTGATCGGCAAGTCGGCCTTCAGGCCGTAGGTGTAGAAGTCTTTCAGGCCGCTGACGGTGGTCACTTTGGTGGTGATGACTTTTTCGCGCAGCCAGCCCCCGCCCGATTCTTTCGGACCATCGATGCTGATTTCTTGGTTGGCAAAATCGCTCTCAAAGGTGTCATTGGCCTTCTTGGCCAGCCAATCGACCGTCTTGCCCGAAACATCGACCATCTTGATCGCCGCTTTGTCGGTGGCCTTGATGATGTTGCCGGTCAAGGGACTGGCGGGGTTGGGCATGGACTTGCCGCCACTGAGTTGTTGCTCAAATTTCCAAAGATCGGTGTCACTGAAATCGGTCACCGGGAACTGCACTTTGCCGCTGGCACCGACATAGGTGTAAAGCTGGTTGCTGACCACATTGCGCACCAATGACTTGTCTTTCACCAAGTCCATGGTTTGGTTGCGTTTTTGCAGGTATTCCACAAACACGGCGTCATCGAAGCCGGGCCCAAAGACCTTCGCCAGATCAGCGGCGCTGAGCACCAGTTCCGATTCGAGCAGGGGTGCGCCATCGGTGAAGCGTGTTTCGGTGAAATTGGCTGCCGTGTCGGGCACCAAACCGTCCCAGTCCCAGCCCAGCAAGTTGAAGCTGCGCTGCTCGTAGATTTTCAGTTCTGTCTGGGTCTTGGCCTGGCCCTCGGTCCAGACGTAGTAGCGCCCGGATTCAGGGTTGTAGGTCAAGTCAGTGGTCAGGTTGGCCACTTGGCCGCTGGTGCTGGTGCTGCTGGTGTAAACAATGCTGCTGACCCCGCTGGGTGCAGTGCCCGCCGTCAACACGCCCTGGAGCTGCTCATGGCTGTAACCGCCATTGCTAAAGGTGTAGACCTGGCGCTTGAGCGTGCTGCTGTCGGTGACGCTGACCTTGCCAACGCGGTTTTCTGAGGCGTCGATCACCCCCACGGCCAGGGCATAGCGGCTCTGGTTATTGATATTGACCGAAGCGTAGCCGCTGGCCACTTTGATGACGCCGTTGCCGGTGCTCACAATGGTGCCAGTCAGATTGATCACTCCGCCCGTCGGCTTGATGTCGTCCAAGATGATGGTGCCGCTGTTGGCATCAAAGAAACCGTCGACGGTCGACAGCCCCGCTGCGCCATAACGGATGCCCTTGAGCGTGTTACCCAGGCTGTCGGTGAAATTACTCGATCGGGCTGGCGCAAAGTCTTGGGCAATGCTCAGCTCAATGTTGTCGACGCCACTTTGCAGCGTGCCATTGACGTTGAGGTAGCGCGCATTGATGTCGATCGCGCCCATGGCAAAGACCATCGACTTTTTCTGCACCTGCTCAAAGGTGGCGCTGATGGTGTAATTCTTGTCCGTGTGGTTGTAGAGAACTTGCCACCAGTCCGAGGAGCCACTGAAATCCTCCATCGTGAGATTGATCTCACGCGCCTGACCCGTGATGGGGTAGCCCCGACCATTCGTGTCGAATACATAAACTTTATCACCCACCCGCACGGTGTCGCCGGGCTTGACAAGCTTTTTGCCATCGATCGATTCATAGGTGTAGCTCGGCGTGGTGGCAGGTGTCCCTGCGCTGGTGGCAGGGTACGTGCGCACGGCACTGACGCGCACCGCATAGTCGCCCGCCTTGTCAACGCTGAAGGTGTAGGTCTGGGTGCGGCCAGTCTGCACGGTGCGCAGCACGCTGCCCGCGCTGTCGATCAGCGAGAGTTCGTAATTCAGGTTGGATGCCGCCTGAGCTGTTTGCAGCGTGATGGCGATGTTCCCCGCCTGTGCCACCGAAATTTGGAAATGGTCCTGGTCAAATTTATCCGCCAAGCGGGCCGTGACCGCCACGCCCGAGCTCAATGCATCGGCGCTGCCTCGGGTGTCGTTGCCTTCGGCTTCCTGGGTGATGGCCATCGCCGAGCCGCCGATGGCCGCAGCCAAGGCGTTGACCCGCGCATCGCCGTAGTCGAACACCCCGCGCTGCAATGTGCCTGCCGCGTTATAGACCGTTGTGCCAAAGGTCTTGTTGAAGTCGAGATACTGACGTGGGTCGGCACCGGTGTGGAGCCAGTCTTCGGTGGCCAGGTTGAAGTCGCCGGTGGCGCTGATGTAGACCGAGCCGGCACGCACCTCGCCGGTGACGTTGATGCTGCCTTCCATGTTGGTCAGGTACAGCGCGCCATCGGCGTTGCTGATCTTGCCGCGAACATACAGGTCTTGCGGGCCGCTCGGAGCTGGAATCGCCCCCAGGCTGCCGTTGCTGCCATAGGCCTCGGTCGGGAAGGCGTCTTGCGTGATGCGGATCACGCTTTGGCCACCAGCACCGGCACGGCTCAGGCCGACTTTATTGAAGTAAGTGGTCCCGGCATTGAGTGTCACCAAAGCGCCGTTGAGCGTGTCAACCCGGCTGGTCTTGCGGATGCCTACATCGTTGACTTCCAGGCCAAAGGGGGTCTCGTTCTTGATGGTGATGTTGGCTTGGTCATGCGCCAGCAGACGGCCGGCAGCAAACGCCGCATCGATGGCCGCTAGCGAGCTGTTGTCGGCAGCAATGTTGATCAGGCCTGCCGAGGCTTCGATGCTTGGCAGGCGCAGGAACAGTTGGTCAAACTGGCTGCGCGGCACCACGCTATTGCTGCCATCGACCTTCGTGGCCAAGCCCATTTTTTCAAGCTGGCTGTCGATCTTTTCGAGCAAGGCCTGGTAACGTGAAATGGCCTCGGCGTTGCCGGCGTGGCTGATCATCCAGCCGACGATCTTGGCGCGGTCTTCAAACAACTGATTGGCCACGTTGGCATACACCAGCGTAGGCAAAGCCAGGTCTTTGGACTTGAGCACATAGAAGTCGTCGCTCAATTCGCGCGCCAGATTCTTGCCCTTGTCACTGGTTTGCACCTGCATTTGCAGCCAGCCACTGCTGGTGAAGCTTTCTGTGGCTGCATCCACCGAAATTGCGTCGCCCGTGCGCCGGAACCAACGCCCGTCGCTGGAGCGAACGATCTCGTCGGTGGCCACATTCACCTGACCCGTGGGGCCCAGTTGGTGGTTCGGGGTAATGCGCGTCCAGCGGCTGGCATCGGTGTAGTCTTCCTTGTCGAGCACCAGATTCAAGTCGGTGTAGCTGCCCGGTGTGAGCTGGTAGGCTGCGCCGGAGACGCCTTTGCCGTAGTCGTTGCCGACCAACTCAACGATGGTGCCGGTGGTCACACCGATGGACACATCTTTGAGTTCGAGTGCTACGTATTGGTAAGACTGGGCTGCATCCAGACCCAATTCGATTTTTTCGGCTTGGCTCAGATCAAGCCCCGCCTCGCCAGCGTTTTTGATGGCGCTGATGCGCGTGCCCATGGCCGCATCGCTGGCCGTGCTGCCGACCAAGTTGGGCTTGCCCGAAACCGTATAGGGCTGAATGCTGACCAGCGTCTTGTAATTCATGCCGGCTTCAATGCGAGACGCGTCGCCCAGCACCACTTGGTTGGAGCTGCGCAGGATTTCAGCGCCCGTCGGCATCAGGCCAGTGAACAGACCGCCGGGGCTAAGGTTGAGTACAGAACCATCCAAGGTGGCACGGCCCAGGCCTTTTTCGGCCAGCAGATCGACGTTGCCAATGGCACGCACGACCGTGTTGCCTTGCAGAACGATGTGATTGCGTTCGTCGACGCTGACCGATCGCACCGGCACGGTGATGCCGAACAGCGAAATCATGGCCATGTCGGCACGCGCCTGGCCCAAGATGATGTTGGGCACACGGTCACGGCTTTGGCCGGCCATCAGCTTGACATCACGGCCGACCAACTCAGCATCGGTCAGGCGAATGTCGTTGTTGGCCTGCAAATCGACCAAGGCAGTGGCATTGGCTAAGCCAAAGCCCGACAAAGAGAAGGTGTTGGCACCCGCCATCATGTCGGCGTTGGTGCGGGTCGCCAGCACCAAATCACCACTCAGGTTGCGTAGCGAAGCGCCCGAGCCGACGCTGATGTTGGAGACCGAGTCTGCACTTTGCATGGCCACCGCCACGGTGACGCCCAGCCCCGAGACACCATCGACACGCACCTTATCGACCAGGTTGATGGTCGACAGTGTTTCGATGCGAAACACGCCGTTGTTGCCACCCTGGGTGACCACGGTCAATGCGGCATCGTTGGCAATGTTGACCGTCGCGCCAAACTTGAGCGCCCCAGCACCGAGCTTGGTGCTGTTGAGAATGGCACTGACCGAGCCCGCACTGGCCGAAAAAGACTCCAGCGAGTTTTCCTTGTTGCTATATTTGTTCTTGACCGCTTGATTGCTGGCGCTGATCAGGATAGCTTCGGCATTCACTTGCGCGCCACGGCCGATCATGACGTCGGCCGTACCGGCCACCACGTTGGTCACCAAAGCGCCGCTGCCAGCCAACAAACCGACGGCAATGTTGAAGGCTTGCGCATCAAAGTCTTGATCCCGGTAGGCGATGAGGTCGAGCAGGCCGACCTCAAGTTGCGCGTTGTTGCCGACGCGAGCGACTGTGCCCCCGAGAATTTTCAGATCAGACAGGGCACCCGCACCGGCGATCAGGCCGCCGCTGCTGGCCGATGACTTTTGGTAGATCCGGTCGTAGGCCTGGGCGCTGACCCGCAACACACCGGCTTGCACTTTGGCGTTGTCACCAATCGCCGCACCGATCTTGCTGGCGTCAATCGTGGTGACCGATGACACGCCCACCGAGACCGACAAACCGCCGCTGATGGCCAGCGCGTCCGAGCGGGCCATCGCGTCCTGGTCGGCGCGCGCTGAAATCAGCACCGTCCCCGGCGACTTGACTTCCGTAGCCTCGATGAAAGCATCGACCACGGGAGACAGGGTGTTGCGGGTTTGCGTGCCCGCTGCGGCTGCCGCAATCAGGCCAAAGCTGGCCGCTGCGGCGCGCACGCGGGCATTGGCGGTGGAAGCATTCAAGGCACTGACCGTGATGTCTTTGGCCGCATACAACTCACTCAGACCTGTGATGCTGTTGCTGACTGCCGTGTCGCCACTGCGGCCAGACCAGGCACGCGTGCTGGTTTCGATGCTGTTGAGCCCGTTGGCACCACCACCGGCGAAGGACAAGCCAATGCTGGCCGAGATCGCCACCGCCACGGCCGTCGACGATGCGTCTATGCTGGCAGACTCGCGCGCCACGATGCTGATGCTGCCCTTGGTGGAATCGAGCAAGGCGCGGTCTGCGAAGGCCTCAACCGTGCTGCTGATGCTGTTGTCCGAGAGTGACACAGCAATCGACACCGAGCCCCCCGTGAGACCGAGCGAGGCGGCCACCGAGACGGCCATGACAGACGAAGCGATGGTTGCGCTGTCGAGCGCAGAAATATCGATGTTGCCATCGACGCGCACACCGCGATCGGTGGTGTTGGCGACATAGGCGCGGGTGGTCGAGCCGACGCGGTTGACCGCGCTGGCACCGGCCCCACTCAAGGCCACAGCCGCTGCGCCGCCAGCAGACGCAGCCACGGAGCCTGCAAACACGGTGGAGGTAATGCTTTGCTGAGCCAAAGCCGAGAGCGTAAAGTTCAGCACGCTGTCTTGCGCCCAGGCGAGCTTGCCGACCGACGATTCGGTGACAAAGGCCTCAATCCGGTTGGCCGCTGGGTTGGTGAGCTGCTGCCACTTTTCGGTGTCAGAAAAATCCTGGCTGAGGATCAGATCGACCGGTTTGTCGTCCTTGTCGTTGACGCTGAGCAGATCCTCGTCACCGAGGTATTGGTAGCTCTCGTTGGCGCGAGCACCCGAAGCCGCACTCATGCGAACGATCTGGCCCTGGCTGATGCGCGAGGGCTTGTCGGTGCCCGAAACAAAATCGACCGCTCCGCTGTAGCCGGTTGGGTCGTAGCCGACATAGTTGCGCGCCAGTGACACGCCAATCGACGCACCAACGCCCGTGGCACCACCGGCGCCGACGCCGATAGAGGCCGAGATGATGGTCGCCTTGATGCGGTTGTTGGCCTTGGCATCGACGCTGACATTGCCGCCCGCGCTGATGGCACTGTCGTGCACCCGCGCCAGCGTGTCGCCCAAGATCACGTTGAGCGCCGACGCACCCGCGCCACTGACACCCACGCCGGTAGCGCCGCCGACGGCGATGGCCATCGATGCAGCCAGGCCAAACACCTGGATGTCGGCATCTGAAAGCGCCTGAACCGTCACGCTGCTGCCCGAACTGAGCACAGCACCGTCGATCGACGCCAGCACCAAGCCATTGATGATGTTGCGCGCCAAGGACACGCCCACCGACAGCGCCACGCCGGTAGCGCCGCCAAAGGCAGCCGCCAGCGAGGCCGCACCCGCAAACGAGCGGATCGACGAGCGGTCGGCGGCCTGCACCAGAACTTCACCGGCCTCGATGGTGCTGGGGCGCTGGCCCAGCGCACTCAGGGTGCTCACGCCCGCGTGAACGCGGGTGCCGATCTGGTTTTCAGCCCAGACGCCCGAGCCACTGACTGCCACGCCAGTGGCTCCGGCGGCGGCCAGCGCCGCCGAGCCCGACACCACCAGCGCATCAATCACTTGCCGCGCATCGGCACGCAGGTCGAGCACACCACCGGCGCTGACTGCAGAGTCGATCACCAAGGCGCGAACGCTGGCCATGGCATCGTCGCCTTGCATGCCAAAGCCCTCCTGACCGATCAGGTTGCGCGCCACGGCAATGCCTATCGAGGCCCCCAAGCCGGAGCCGCTGCCGCCGGCAATCGCCAGCGACAGGGCGACGATGGTGGCGCTGATGGTTTTGTCACTGTTGGCGTTGAGCACCACGTCGCCGACAACGGCCGTCGCCGAGCTAGCACGCAGCAACGCGTCTGTCGACCCGCTGAGGGTGTTGATGGCCACGGCACCAGCACCGCTAAAGGCCAGGCCAGAGCCACCGCCGCTGAGGCCGATGGCCGCCGAGGCCGCCACCGACACGGCGTTGATGCTGTTGCGCGACAGCAGCGCCGTAGCGGCGCCCGCCGAGCCCGCTAGCGCCTGGTTGAAGGTCAGGATGTAGCTCTTGCCGGCCGCGTCGACCAGCTTCCAGCGCTTGCCCGCATCGACCACCGAGACACTGACCTCGACCGGCATCAGTTCCCAACGCGTGGCGTTCGAATAATCTTCGTCGGCCATGAACAACAGGTTGTTGATGCCGATGTAGCGGTAGATGCGGTCTGCTTCACCACCAGCGTCGTGCCCCTTGGCCACACGCACGGTGTCGCCCTGGCTCAGGCGGTAGGCCGTGAGATTGACTTTTCCCCAGCGCTCGGTGTTGCTGAAGTCTTCTTTCGCCAGATCAATCTCGAGCTCTTTAAGCACCGCTTGCGCGGCGTCATCGACGCTCTGGTTCGCCGGCAGGTCGTTCAAACTGAGTTTTTCGAGCGCCAACCCAACCTTGAATTCATAGACCGTTCCGGCATCGGCTCCCAATGCAATGCCGACCCGATCGCCCTTGAGCAGCGTTTGCAAGCCATCGGCCCGGGTGTAGTCCCAACGCAGGCCTTCGGTGCTGCGGTACAGATAAGCGGCATGCAATTCGTCCAGGCTTGGTAGATCGACGCCGGCCTCCTCGAGCGCTTGCACCAGCGCCCCCTGGCTGGCTGGATTGGCAAAGTCGCTGGCCAGGCGCCAACGCGTGGTGTCACTGAAGTCTTCTTTCCACAGCGCCACTTTTTCTTCTACCGCCAGGGCTTGCCAGTCGCTGGTGTTGCCAAAGTCTGCGCTGGAAATGTCGATCTGCTGGCTGGCCCCGAGGTACTTGTAGAGCTTGCCAGCCAGGCCACTTTCTTGGGGCGGGCCCATGAGCGAAGTGACCATGTGGTTACTCGCCACCAAAATAACGTCGCCATGCTTGACCTCGCGCCAGGTCTTGCCCTCAACGCGTTCGCCCTCTTCGGTGCTGTAGTCCTCGGTCACGCCACCAAAGGCGTAAACGCGGCCCACCTGGCCACCGGCGGTGTGTCTTTCGGCCACTTGCACGGTGTAACCGGCTTTGACAGTTTGCGTGTCGGTGCTGACCTTGAGCCAGTTACCGGTGCCCGTGATGGCCTGCTCGGAGAGGCCTGTTAGCTTGGATAAATCGACCAAGTCGTAGATCAATTTATCGGGTTTAAGCGCGTAAATGGCGTAATCACCGGTGGGCTGGCCGGTGCTATCAAGTGCGTCCACGCGCACCCTGGGCAGGCGCGAAGTCGTGATCTTGCGCAGCTCGACCACCCCATCTCTGGCCAGGAAATCCCAGCTCTGACCCTGGTCGCTGGTGTAGCTGGCTTTTTTGCCTGCGTTGGCCAGCGCGTCGAGCGCAGCGGCCGTCAAGCCCGCCGCTTGCATGGCATCGTAGTCGAGCTCCTTGCGCTCAACCCCACTGGAGATGGCACGCAAGTCGATGTTGCCCGTGCGCGCGACCAAGTCGGCACCGACCACGTCAGCCAGCACGTCGGCATCAATGCTGTTGAAGGCCAAGGACAGACCGATGGCCACCGCTGCCGCTGTGCCGGCACCAGACAGCGATGCCGACAAGGCGGCTGCGCCGGTGATGGCGTCGATGCTGGCCAAGTTTTCGGCGCGCACCGTGATCGCGTCGGCCTCGATCGTGAGGCGCTCTGCAGGATTGCCGAGCACCCCGGCTTGCAGGCTGGTGCTGATGCGATTTTCGGCATAGGCACCGGCCGCGCTCAGGCTGTAGGCCGACGCACTGGCGCTGGCCCCCACGGCGGCGGCCGCAGCCAATACAGTGGCCTCGATCGCGGCCGTGCTGACGGCCTCCAGATTGAGCTCGCCGCTGGCCTTGACCTGGCTGTGTAGCAACTGAGCGCGGGTAACGGCCACACTGGCGCTGTAGCTGACCAAGCGCCACTGACTTGCATCCGAATAGTTCTGGTTGACCAGGTCGATGCCGTCGGGGTTGCTGATCTTGTCGCCTAGGTATTCGTAGATGTCGTTGCCCATCAGGCTTGAGTCGAGCAGCACGCGCTTGCCCTCGAGCAGCTCGGTGAGCTTGTTGTTCTTATCGTAGGCGCTGGCTTTGTAGTCGTAATCAACCGACACCGCAGCCTGCCCAATCAGGTTGCGGGCCACCGACAAGCCGACCGCCGCAGCCGTCGACGAACCGCCCGCACCAAACGAGACCGAAGCGGCCACCGACCGCAGGTAGGCACTGATCAGCGCATCGTCCAGCGCCTTGATCTCGACCTGGCCCAGCGTCTGGCTGCCGTCAGCGTCGGCCGCTGCATCGGTAACGATGTTGGCCCACTGGGCATAGGCCTGCGTCGTCCCGCTGATGCGGTTGAGCGCCAGTGTGCCGGCACCCGAAACCGCAGCGGCACCGCCGCTCATGCTGACAGCCACAGCCACCGCAGTGGCACGCCCGTTGGCGACGATGGCCGAGCCGCGCTCGGTCAGGATCTGGATGTTGCCACCCGCTGAGCTGAGCTCAGCGGGTGTCGCCAGCGATAGGCCACGCACCAAGGCGCTGACATCGCTTTGAATATCATTGCGGCTCAGGCTGACGCCGACGGAAACTGATTTGGCAGCACCCGAGGTGCTAGCCGAAATGCCGATGGCACTGGCCGCGACTTCAGATTCAATGCGGGTGTTGCCCTTGGCCTGGATCACGATGTCACCCTCGGCGCTCACTGTGTCGGTTTCGTCCACCGAGGCTTCGGTGCTGGTCGCGATCTTGTTCATCGCGATCACTGGGGCGACGGTGATGGCTTTGCTGTCGGCTTTGGTGCTGACATCCAAGGCCAGCGCCGAGTTGACGATCAGCGCCTGGATCTGCCCGTCCGATGTCGCCGCGACATTCAGGCTGCCGGCCAGTTCCAGCGCTGTACTGACGATGCGTGCGCTGGTGTTGAGCTTGACCTGACCGGCCAGGCTGGTGCCCAGCACGCCATCGACGATGTTGTAGAGCACGTTCTGCGGCACATAACCGATGGTGTTGAACGCCAAGACCACGCCGACCGAAGTTGCGGCTTTGACCGAACTGTTGACCTCGGCCAGAATGAAGGCGATGTTGTCGGCGCTGACCGACAGATCGCCGAGCATCTCGCCGTCGGCGTCGGCGCTTGTGCTTAAAGTGCTGTTTTGGAGCAGGGCGCTGGCCCCACCCAAGATGCTATTGGTGGCGATCACCACATTCACACCCGCGGTCTTGGCTTCGACCACGCTGTTATCTTGTGCCAGGATGATGGCCGATTCGGTGGCCGAGATGCTGACCTTACCCGTGACATCGATGTTGAACCCATCGACCAAGCTGCTGACGCTGCTGCGCACATCGTTGCGCACCACCAGACCGCCAAAGGCCGATGAGCCATCATCAGACAGAGTCGCTTTACCCATCAAAGTACCAGCGGCCACAGCAGCTGCGGCTGCGATATCTACCAAACCATCAAGGTCGATCGCCATCCAGCGACTGCTGTCGTTGAAGTCTTCATTGGCCAGGTTAAAGGTCGAGACCGAGCCTTTGAACACGTAGGTGGTATCGGCAGCGCCTTGAATCTTGCGCCACAGCTCGGTGTCGCTGAAGTCGGTCTTGTCCAGGCGCGGTGTTTTGAGGTCTTCTTCGCCGATGTACTCGTACAAGTCACCCGCTTGGCCGCCACCCAGGCTCGATTTGAGCTCAATGCGGTCGCCGCCAGTGACCAAGTCAGGTCGGTTAAAGGTGCTGTAAGTGGGGCCACCCACGCGCACGCGGTCGCCAAAGATTACGCGCTGCGTGCCTGACATGTCGGTGTAAGTCACGCCAAACAAGTTGACGAAGGAGCGCAAAGCCAAGGCCAGTTCGTTTTCTTCACCCGAAATGGCAGACAAGTCGACGCTCGCCACAATGCGCGCATCGTCGCTAGCGGCCACGTTCAAACCACCAGCACCTGCTGTGAGGCTGCGCATGACCAAGGGCTCGCTGTGGGTGATGCTGGCCCATGCGCCACTGCTCAGCATGTTGCTGGCCAACACGAAACCAGCCGACACGCTATTGCTTGAAGCGCCTGCTGCTGGCGTAGTTGTAGAAGCATCCGCCGCTGGCGCAGCCAAGGCAGAGGCCACTTGGTTCTTGATGTCAGAGAGGATCTCAGCTTCGTTCTTGGCAGTCACCGAGATGGCGCCTGCCGACGTCACATCGGTGTTGAACAGATAGGCTTTGACCAAAGACGGGTCTTCATCGCCAATTTCACTTCCCACTAAGGCATCGACGGCGGCGAACAAGACGTTCTGCGCTTTCCAGCCAATGGTGTTGAAGGCCAGCGTGACGCCAACCGAGGTGCCGTCCGAGCTGATGGCGCTGTTGTTGCTGGCGCTGATGCTGGCGCTGTTGCTGCCGTCCACGCTGACATCGCCCTCAGTGGTCTCGATCGTGCTGTCAGAGATAAAAGCCGACGACTGGTTGAGAATCAGGTTGGTGGCAATCGCACCCCCCACGGCCAAGCCTTTGCCCGAGCCACCACTGGCTTTGGCGGTGGCTTGCAGGCTGGCTTCGATGCTGGCTGCTTCCGACACCGACACGCTGACCGAACCCGCAGTCAGCGTGGCGTAGCGGATGAAGGCCTGGACCAGAGCGCGCACATCGTTGCGCACCACCAGACCGCCGACGGCCATGGCGCCGACGGCGGGCGCGGCAGGAACCGTGGCGCCTGTGGCGGGCGCGGCAGGAGCTTCAGCGCCGGTGTCGGGCGCGCCAGGAGCTTCAGGTACCGGCTCAGCAGGAGCCTTTTTGTCAACCGGCATCAGCGCAAAGCGCAAGGCGGTGGCAGAAATGCCATCGGCAGTCGCACCCAAGGACACCGTCCATTGACCTGCGGCGGCACCGGCTTTGACGCTGATCGCCATGCTTGTACTTTGCAGCGTTGCACCATCCTCGGATTTGGCGGCCAGCAATTTGCTGCGAATTTGAGCCGCCGTAGCGGCCACAGATAGGTTTTCTACCGTGTAGTTGACGCCATTGACTTGCACCTGGAGGTGGAAATCGGTGCTGCCCTGAGGCGCTTGCAGATTGATGTCGTAGCTTGGGCCAGTGGCGCGCTGACCTTGGCGTTCGGTGCCGGTTTGGATCGTGGAAGTTTTGTCGCTGCTGGTCACCCGCAACTGGTCAACATTGGTATCGGCATAGCGCCCCTCCATCGCCAGCAGGTAGCTGCCGTCTTTGGCTGCTGCGACTTTGATTTGGCCTGGACCAAAGGTCTTGTCCAAGGCGGCCTGAATGAGAGCCGTTTGATTAGCCGCGCTAAAGCCAGCTTGCCCCTCTTGCAGGGTCTTGTGGTTGAAGCTCAGCGTGTTGACCGACAAGCTTTTGCTGATCGGCTGTACGCGTTCGGCCGTGATTTGAGGAATGTTTTTGCCCGCCAGCGACCCACTGAAAGCGATGTCAAACGTGCGAACGTTCTTCGAATCTTGGTTGAAGGTCACGCTGACCGGACTTTGTCCTTTGGCGGAAGACACCTTGAGCAGGCCTTCGATGGCCTTTTGCAATACGGCCGCATCTTGCACTGGGTTATTCGCAAAAGTCAGCTCGGCTGAGCGTTGCTCGCCCAATAGCAGCACATATTTCTTGTTGACGTTGTCGGCTGGATTCAAGAATGTGAAGCGTTGAACTTCGTTGGTCTTTGCCCCTAGCTTCAGGATTTCGATAGCGTCGGTGACTTTGGTCTTGCCCAAGGCCAGTGTGAAGGACTCGGCAACACCACTGACCGAGGTTGTGCTGCTGAGCTTGAGCGTCTGCAACTCGGCGATGCCCTGCACACGGGATTTGAATTGGTCAGCAGCAACCCAAGTCAGGGCGGCTGTGGTGTCTGGATCTGTGTCAGGTGCCGTACCAGTCGCTACCTGAGGCGCTGCATCGGGCGTCTCCTGGGTGCCATTGCTGCTAGCTGGAACCACGTTGGCCGCAGCTACCGGATCATTTTTCGACATGTCGAGTTGGATAAAGGGCAACTCAAACCCGAACTTGGCCAACAAAGCCGTTCCCAATTGAACGTAGGGCGCGTACTTGGCAAGACCCGGCGGGGTGAAATCGCCAAAGGCGAGTTCAGGCGCGCGCAACTCCATAGGCGCACGACCTGCGGCATCCAAACCACTGTCGAGGAAGTAGCCCAAGATGTCTTGCAGCGTTTGGGGCAGCTTGTCGAGCATGTCAAGCAAGCTAAATTGCAAATAGCTCTGGTTCGGATCTTCTGCGTTGTCCACCACCGTGAACATGGTCAGGCCTAACTGGTCTGCGATCGCCTGAACCACTTCGGTCAGGGGCAGCATCTGGTTGATGGTCAGGCCCAATAGACTGGCCGATAGCGTCGGGTTGTAGAGCCTCACCTCAGTCGGGATGGTCTTGAGCATCGCCATGAACTGGCCGACAAAAGGCAGGCCACTGGCGGGACCGACAACCCCCAGGTCGACGGTAGGCAAGGCAAAAGAGACCAGCGCTGACTCTGTGTTGACAAAAGGAGAGATCAGACGGTAGACGCTTTGCGGCAGCACCTCTTCCAAGCTGAAGCTGCTCAGCTTGATGTCGAGCAAGGCACTCGAAAAACTGTCAATCGGGAGATCAAACGCAATCGGCAGACCAAACACCAGGCCTTGAATTTTGGGTTTGCTGAAGGCGTAGTTAGCCGGGATGATCTGGATCACCTGAAGCAATGCCGCTTCCATTGCGTCCAGATCGGTGACATCGACCACCAACTCCTGCCCAGTGGGCACAAATTTCAGTTCTTCCAGCGTCACATCCTTGCCGTTGCGCAAGGCGTCCAGGGCAATATCCAAATCCAGCCCAGGCAGCGTAGCCTGGCCGTTGGGCAAAGTGTTGTCGATCAAGGCCGCGTATCGGTCAGTCGTCTTGATCTTGAATGTGACAGACGTGCCAAAGCCCAGCGCCATCTCGGTGCCCAGCAGGGTGAGCTTAAAAGAGGGCAAGGCCAGCGTGAATGCAGCAGGTAGAAACGGCGTGATAGCACTGATGTCCAGCCCTTCTGGCAGGTCCACGTAGACACTCAGATCGAGCGTCGGCAACTGCATGCTGAAGTCGCCGTTGAGCCACGCCTCGACATCGATCAGATCCAGCAACAGGGTGTCTTGCCAACCCACGGCCAGCTCCAGCCCCCAGTCAATCAGGACCGGTTCGGCGACTTCAGCGCCGACCTCTGGTGTGACCGGAATCAGCGGCACCTGACCCAATGCGTAGCGGTACGCGTAGTAGGGCAGCTCGGGGTTGGGCAGGATCAGCTCAAGATTGAACTCGGGTCCTTGCACGTTGTAGCCCAAAATTTCAATCGCACCGGCTTGGATCTTGATACCGGTGTCCAAGCCGCTGATGCCCTCAAGCTTGGCTTCACCCGTGAGCATATCCAGCAAGGTCGTGTCTTTCCAGCCAGCGCCGACCTTGAGGCCAAGGTCCCACGCTTGCCCGCCCATTTCGACGCTGGTGAAAATGAATTCTTTTTCGAAGTACGGCAACTCGGGGTTGCTGACATCGATGACCAAGGCATTATCCCAATAGCTTTCGGGGCGTTCGTCCAGCCCTTGAACTTTCATCAGCGCATCCAGGTCCAGCGTCGGGATCTGGATGACCAGCGGCTCCAGCTCGGGGTTGATGAAGGCTTTCAGTGACTCCGGCGTGTCGATGGCGATTTGGCTGCTGTAAATCAGCTCGACCGGCTTGCCAAGAACGGTGACGCGTACCACGGGCGGCTGGATCAGGAACTGCGCCGGCAGGAAGGTCAGCGAGTCAATCTCCAGATCACCAAAAAACACCGAGGCCGAGAACTCAGGCAGCAGCGGTTCAAAACGACCCTCGATCAGCGCCGGCAGGTTGATCAGGTCAAACAGTTTGGCATCCGGCCAGCCAACGGCAGCACGCACCCCCCAGTCGTAGTTGGTGCCTCCATGCGCGATGGTGCCGAGCACTTTTTCGTAGGAATAGCTCGGTAGTTCAGGGTTGGGAAAAATCAATTCCAGGCTGAGCGCAGGGCCGGCACGGCCCAAGATTGAGCCGGTGTCCAAGGTGATGCCTTGGTCGGTAGCTGTCAAGCCACCGGTTTTGTCACCATTCACGCCTTTGAGGAAATCCCCCACGCTGAGCTCGCCCCAGCCGCCTGAGATCTTGAAGCCCACATCGTTTTGAATGCCCCCCATGGGGATGGTGGTGAGCACAATTTCTTTTTCCCTCGAGGGCATCACCGACGCAAGAAACGTCAATATGTCGCCGACAAAGCCCTTGGGTGGCAACAGCTCGTACCACAAGCCGCTGAGTTCGTAGTTTGCAGTCGACAGGTCCAGCGTTTCGCCGGCGCCCATGTAGCGATAGATGCGCCCCTCGGTGCCACCCGCGGCATGGCCATCGTCAACCATGATTTGCTCGCCAAAGGCGAGTTCGATCTCGCCGTCGCCGCTGCGGTAGTCGACGACGAGGTAGTCACCATCGCCCTCTTGCGTGGCTGCGTCACCGCTGGAGGTGGCAGACACCACGGTGTTGGCGACGATGGAGGGGGCGTCGTCGGCTTGCACGGTGAGCGCACCGGCCACCTTCAGCGCATAGGTGTTGCTGTCATGGGGCTGGAGGATGAAGGCCTGCGCGTCGCTGCTGACCAGGTTGGACGCCAACACCAAAGAGGCGGCAGCGCCGGCACTTTGGCTGCTCGCTTGGTTGCTGGTGCTAGCCGTCAGAGTGGCTTGCATGCTCGAGAGCACGTTGAGGTCGCCGCCAATCTCAAGCTGGACCGTCTCGAGCTTGGCCAGCGCCAGCAACGGGTCTTCATCGCCAATGTCGCTGCCAATCAGCGCATCGACCGCCTTAAATAGCACATTTTGTGAGGCCCAACCGATGCTGTTGAAGGCCAACGTAGCACCCACTGCGGTGCCGCCCGAGCGCATGGTGGCGGTGTTTTCTGCCGTGATGTCGGCCACGTTATCGGCCTGTACGGTCAGGCTACCGTCGGCTTGCACTTGGCTTTGGGACAGCACCGCGCGGCTCGAACCCAGCACCACGTTGTTGGCAATCAAAGCGTTGATCGCCATCGGCTTGGCCGACGCACCTGAAGTCTGGGTGGCATCTGCCGCCTTGTCGGCCGCCGGGCTTTCAGTGCTGCCCGAGAGGATAGCCGAGAGGCTGGAGGCCTGTGATGCGGCAATCCTCACATCGCCTGCAGCGATCAATTGAACCCGATCGAGCGTGGCAAGCACATCGCCACGCAAGTCGTTCATGACCACCACGCCGCCCACGGCAGTGCCGCCGCCGCTGGTAGCGGCCATGGTCACGTCGGCCGTAATGGTGCCAGCGTCGGTGGCCACAACGTCGATGTTGCCGCCCACCACCATGGCCATTGGCGCGGCTGTGGCGCCTTCGATGGCTGCAGCCGCCGGCAGCAAAGGCCCGACCCAGGCCTGGCTGGAGGTGCTGACTTTGTTGCTGGCCAGCACAAAACTGGCCGATGCATTGGCCCCATTGGCGGTCGATACGTTGCTGATGCTGGCAGTGATGCTGGCTCCGACCGGGCCCTCTGCGTCTTCAGCCAAAGCGCCAGCGGTCACGGCCACATCGCCGCCCACAGTGAAGGCGGTGTTCAGCAGCATGGCGCTGACCACAGCCGGCTGCTCGGCGCCCAAAACGTCGCTGCCCAGTAAGGCATTAATGGCGTTGGCAAACAGGTTTTGCGGCTTCCAGCCAATGGTGTTGAAGGCCAGCGTCACGCCCACCGCTGCGCCATCCGACTCAAGGCTGGCCGTGTTGCTGGCAATGATGCTGGATAGGTTGTCGGCTTGCACCGCCAAATTGCCGTCCACGCTCAGCGCGCTGTGGCTGAGTTTGGCCTGCGCACTGCTGAGCACGAGGTTGGTGGCAATCAGGCCATTGATGGCCAGCGGACTGGCAGCGGCAGCCGCGGGCGCCGAAGCCTCGTTAGACACAGGCTCGTCAGGCACAGCCCCGTCAGTGGCTTTAGGCTCTTCGGCCTTGGCCAAAGACTTGGTTTCGCCGCTGAGGGTGGCTGCTATGCTGGCCGACTCCAAGGCCAGCACGGTGAAATCTTCGCCGGCCGATGCTTGCACCTGATCGACCTCGGCCCACACGTCGCTGCGCACATCGTTGCGCGCGACCAATCCACCGACGGCGGCAGCGCCGCCGCTGCTGGCGACCATGCTGATGTCGGCCGCAATGCCGGCATCATCCAGCGCGCTGACCGTGATGCTGCGACCGGCGCGCAGGCCGACTTTTTCAGTGGCTTGCAGGGCGGGTGCGACGCTGGCGCGAACCCGTGCACTGATCATGTTGCTGGCCAGCACCATGCTTGCGGCGACGCTGGCTCCAGCGGCATTGGCTTGGTTGACGATGATCGCGCTGACTTGCTCTTTGGCCAGTGCCTCGACCGACAAATCTCCGCCAGCAGACAGATTGGAGCCTGAGACTGTGGCCAAAATTTGGACCGGCTGCTCGCCACCAATGGAGCTGCCGAGCAAGGTGTCGATCGCATTGAACAAGACGTTTTGGGCTTGCCATCCGATGCTGTTGAAAGCCAGCGTCACACCCACTGCCGCGCCTTGGGCATCGGCTTTGGCGGTGTTTTCAGCCTCGATGCGGGCCGCGTTGCGGGCCTTGACCAACAGGTCGCCAGCGGCGCTGATGTCGCTGTCGAGCACGCTCATGCGCACATCGGAGAGCAGCAGATTGGTGGCGATCAGACCTTTAAAGGCCATCGCGGCAGCGGCCGGCTTTTCCCCTTTGGTGGCTGCCGCATCGTCTTCGGCGACGGCTTGCTGATCGACCACCGCCTCTGCGTCGGCCTCGGGGTCTTCGGGGTCCTTGATCTCGGGCAGTTGCTGGTCCGACAACAGCGCGATGATGCTGGCCGATCCACGGGCCAGCAGGCTCACGTCACCACCGGCTTCGATGGCGGCACTGTCAACCAAGGTGTTCACGACATTGCGCACGTCGTTGCGCACCAACTGAGCACCCAGCGCCGCCTTGCCTTGGCTGCCAACCGAGGCACCCACACGGGCAACGATGCCCGAGGTGTCGCTGGCCTTGGCGGTCACATTTCCGCCGACGGTGAAGACCGTGTCTGCTGGCAATTCAAGGATGCCGGCCGCGTTTTTCGGTGTCAGCAGCACATTGGAATAGGCACTGACCAGGTTGGAGGCCAGCACCAGACCGACCGCCACACCGCCCGAGGAGCTGACGGTGTTTTCAATAGTCGCATTGATCTGCGGCACCGTCACCGCCGTCAGGCTCAGGTCTTCACCGATGTCGAGGGTGGTGTTGGTGATTTCGGCGCTGGCCAAGGCACTCTGCATTTGACCCAGGCCATCACTGCCAATCAGGGCGTCGATGCCGGCCGAGAAAATGTTTTGCGGTTTCCAGCCGATGCTGTTGAACGCCAGCACCACGCCCACAGCCAGACCCGAGCTTTGCGTACTGGCGGTGTTTTCGGCGTCGATGGTGGCGCTGTTTTCGGCCGACACCTCCAGGCTACCACCGACTGTAGCGAAGCTGTCGCGCAGCGATGCGCTCACGTCAATCAAGATTCGGTTGGTGGCGATCAAGCCGTTGGCGGCGATTGATGTGGCAGCAGCGCCGCCTTCAGCACCCGCGCCCTCAGCAGCGGCAGCCGCAGCCGCCACGACTTTGCCGCTCAAGCTGGCTTCGATGTGCGATGCGGCCAGCGCCACGATCGAGGCATCGCCTTCGGCGTCAAGAGTCAGTCTCCAAACGTCGGCCGAGACCACTGAGCGGACGTCGTTGAGCGAGAACACGCCACCTGCCGCTACCGCACCACCCGAGCCGCTGCTGACATTGGCCGACATCGAGACATCGGCGCTGATGCCGGCATCGTCGGTCGCCGAAACGGTCAATCCCCCACCCGCATTGAGGGTGGCTTGTGCCGCGCCTTCCAGGCGTTTTTTGCCGTCCACATAGGCCCGCGTTTCCGATCGCACGCGGTTGCTCGCCAAAATCATCGCGGCCCCCACCGACATGCCGGTGCTAGCGGCACCCGCCAGCACATCGGATGCATTGCTGATCTGGGCATCCAGTCCGATAGTGTCTTGCGCCAAAACGCTCACGTTAGCCGCGGCACGGACATCGCTGCCACGCAGGTACGCCAGCGTCAGCAAAGGCGTTGCAGTGGTGCCGATGTCAGTGCCCAGCAAACTGTTGAGTCCGGCTGCCGCGATGTTGCCCATGTCCCAGCCGACGGCGTTGAAAGCCAAGGACACTCCGGCCGCTGCACCCGAGCTGTTGCTGACTGCCGTGCCGGCCTTGCTTTGTGCGCTGAGTACCGTGCTGTTGACCGCTTGCAGCGCCACGTCTCCCTGTGTCGCATCGAGCGTGCTGTTGTCGACGTAGGCTTGCACTTTAGCGTTCAATTGGTTCCACGCCAAAGTGCCGCCAAAGGCCATCTGGAAGCTGCCATCGGTGCCCTCTTGCGCGCTGGCATCTTCCTGGGGCCCGGCCACGGCCATGGATTCGAGCGAGACCGAGAGCGTGCCAGCGTTGTTGGCCAGCACCGCTATGGCGCTGGCGCTGACGCTGCTGCTGAGTAGGTAGGCCGAGACTTGGCGATTGACCGTGTTGGACGTCGAAGCCACGCCCACCTTCAGGCTGTCGAGCTTGGGAATGTCGGCCAAAAACCCTTCACTCGTGGCGAAAAAGCTGGACCAGTCGCTTGCCAGCAGATTCAGATCCCCTGCGCTGCTAAGGTCGACGCTGTCAAGCCAGACTTCGGTACTGCCTTGGGCCATATTCTTGGCGATCTTGCCGTTGGCCAGGTAGCTGGTTTGGTTGACCGCGTAGACGTTCAACGCCCCCACGTCCATAGTCGCGTTGGCCACTGAGGCTTGGACGGTGTGCTCGATGTTGCTGATGTGCAAGCCGACCAAACTTGACATCACAGAGCCATAGACGCCGGCGTTCTCGCCGTCTTCGTCACCTGCGCCGTCAAAACTGGCCGCAGACAACTGGATCTGGCCCGCACTTTGCCCCGCCTGACCGGCAACCGTGACCGGGTTTTGCCCTGGTGTGCTGTCACCCAAACGGGCAATGGTCTTGCGCAGCAGATCGATTTGTGTCCAACCCAACTCGAAACCTTCAAGGGCTTGGCCGGCTTCGGTGTTTTTGGCCAGCCCGGTGATGGCACCATCGGCCATGTCGAGCAGCACCGATGCGTCTGTCCAGTCGACCGCTTCGATTAGCAGACCGATGCCTGGACTGCCGTCTTGGTTGGCGAGCGGTGCCAAAGAAATGCTGACACCACCATCGACCAAGGCTTGCGTGGTCTGCTCGAGATTGAGCGCCAAGCGTCCGCCAACCAAGCCATCGTTGGCCGCCAGAGCCCAACGGGCATCGGTGATAGCGCTGATGTCCAGGCTTTGTGCTGTGATCTGAGCACCATCGGTCACGCGCACGCGTGAGATGGTTGTGCCGCTGACGCTGTAAAAACCTGTCAGCGTCACGTCTTGCTGCAGTTTGACCGAAACTTTGGCCGCCAGCACCACGTTGCCCTTGACTTCCAGAGTGCCGGCCAGATCGATGCTGGCGGTCAGGTCGAGCTGGTCGGTGCCGACCGTGAGTTGACCCAAATCACCGGTAAAACTGTTGCTCGCCATCAGCAACACATGACTCTGACTGGTCAACTTGCTGCTTGCCGGAAGTTCGATGCTTTCGAAATCCACAGAAAGACTGGTCGAGCCCAAGTCAACGTTCTCCAACACCAGACGGTCCAGCCCCCCGGCTCCCCGAATGCCCAAAATGCCACTCGGCTTGGCAAACACCAGGTCATAAATCGAAGCGCCCCCCTGGCTGGCCAAACGCAACATGCCGTTGCCTTCATCGCTCAGGCTCACTTGGTTGCTGCCATCGCCCAAATCGAGGACCAGTGCAGTCAGTTGCGAATTGAGCTTGAGCAATGAAGCTGTCGAACCGGTCCAGTTCAATAGGGCGCTCTGCTGCGACTGCGGACGGGTCAGATCGATCAGGGTGGCGATGCTGGAAATGGTCGACAAGTTCAGCGCATCAAGCGGTTTTTTCTGGCCGCTGTAGTCCATATTTTCGACCAGCAAGGGCTGCTCGTTGTCCAGGCGATTGAACTGCAGCAACGGTTCTGCGGACAACAAGATGCGGTCTTCCAAGCGCTCGACCGTGCTGCGACTACGGCGAAAAGCGTGCCGAATATGACCGGAACCCCAGCGTTTGGTGTTGTTCATTTTCATATGTCCGGCCACTACTGTCCGGTCAATAAGGCCGCGAAACGGAGAAGCGCCAATACTGGCGCGGGTTTGCGGGCGATTTTTTTTGGTGCCGATTTGAAATTTGAAGCCTCATTTTTTGGTAGTTTCCCTAGGTTGACAACTTGGGGAGATTGCAATGAACACTGGCAAGACGCTGTTTGCGCAGCTCATGGAGTTTGTGCCCTGGACGAGCTTCTCGCGCATCGTGGCGCGCTATGCGGGCGACGCCCGCTCCATGGTGTTGCCGTGCTCCGAACACTTTCGCATCATGGCCTACGCACAGCTCACCTGGCGAGAGTCGCTGCGCGATATCGAGGCCACACTGGGGGCGAACCCGACCAAGCTTTATGGGATGGGACTTCGCCAACCAGTGCGTCGCTCGACGCTTGCCGATGCCAACGAGCGGCGCGACTGGCACATCTGGTGCGACTTGGCAACGGTGTTGATTCGCCGCGCTCGAAGGCTCTACGCCCAAGAGGACTTGGGGTTGGATGTGAACATCGCGGGCAACGTCTACGCGCTGGACAGCAGCACCATCGATTTGTGCCTGAGCCTGTTCGATTGGGCACCGTTTCGTTCGACCAAGGCAGCTATCAAGCTGCATACCCTGTTGGACTTGCGCGGCGCCATCCCCAGCTTCATTCACATCAGCGACGGCAAGCTGCACGATGTGAACGTGCTGGACATCTTGCCCGTGGAGGCGGGCGCGTTTTACGTGATGGACAGGGGCTATGTGGACTTCTCGCGCTTGTACGTCATGCACCAGTCGGGCGCCTTCTTTGTGACCCGTGCCAAGTCGAATATCAGAGCGCGGCGTGTGTACTCGACACCAGTGGACAAGACTACCGGCTTGATCTGCGATCAGAGCATCAAACTGTGTGGTGTCAATTCTTTGCGTGCCTACCCCGAGCACTTGCGCCGTGTGCGCTTCAAAGACCCGATCACGGGCAAGACGCTGGTATTCCTGACCAACAACACGGCAATGCCCGCCATCGTCATCGCACAACTCTACAAGAGCCGCTGGCAGGTGGAATTGTTTTTCAAGTGGATCAAGCAGCACCTGAGGATCAAGAAATTCCTGGGCAACAGCGAGAACGCGGTGAAGACACAGATCTGGTGCGCCATCGCCACTTACGTGCTCATCGCGATTGTCAAAAAAGAGTTGCAACTCAAAGCCTCGCTCTACACTTGTTTACAGATTTTGTCGGTGTCCGTTTTCGAGAAAACCCAGATTTCATGCGCCTTGCAGGGCGACGACTACGAAGTCGACTCACTACCCCCGTCTAACCAATTGATTTTGTTCGACTTTTGACCGGACAGCAGTGATGCTCTCTATGGACTTCTCCAAGCGTCGGTTCGCCGCGCCGGCGAGCAACCGGCGCCGAAATTTCTCGTAGCCGACGAGGAACGCCTCGAAATCATGGCTCTCGATGTGTCTGCGCATCGGGCCTTCGAATTCGTCCAGATGGTCTTGCCAGTATTCGGGTTTGGTCTTTTCGCAAGCTAGGCAGGCCATCAACCCTTCCAGTACCTCGCGGACCGCGTAGATTTCACATACCTGGTCCGTATCGAGCTTGACAACAATGGCGCCGCGACTGGGAATCCGTTCGACCAGTCCGCGTTGCTCAAGCCCCGCGAGCACCTCGCGGACCTTTGCACGCGGTGTCTTATGTTCGTCGACCAACTGCTGCTCACGCAGTCGGTTTCCCGGCGCAATCGCATGGCTGGCAATCGCGTCGCGCAACACCGCAAATAGATCAGTGACCGGGGACGCTTTGCGACCGACTGACGCGGCCAAGCTGCTACGGACTGAAGTTGTCTTCATGTGCTGATCTTACTTTAGTGAATTCGTATATGTCAACAATTATGTCTACAAAATAACACTTTGACAATTACTGAAATGGTTTATTAGAATAAAGACAAAATTGGCTGCAGAACCAAAAGTCAACCCGTGCCACGTCAACAACATGGCGCATGGCAAATCTCTGAAAGGTAAGCGTTTATGCTGATCGATTCGCGCCAGACGCTGCGCGCCCTGGATCGTGTTGGGCCGGTCTACCACTACAGTTTGATGGCGGCTGAGCAGATGGGTCTGACCGGCATCTCGCAACTGCCTTTTTCGTTGAAATGCGTGCTCGAGAACCTGCTGCGCCAACATGCGAATGGACAGTCGGATGGCTCAGACATTGCAAGGCTCGCCAAATGGCTGCTCGCACGTTCGTCCAACGAGGAGATCCTTTTCCGCCCCACGCGAATGATCATGCCGGAGTCTTCTGGGTTGCCATTGTTCGGCGATCTCGCGGCGATGCGTGACTCGATGGCGCTGCTGGGCGGCGATCCATCGGCAATCAATCCGTCGTTGCCGGTCGCTG
>Ga0209284_10001858_pt1 | contig 30830 bp, 34 predicted proteins | sample FRY03_FD_187211 | JGI IMG/M metagenome (GOLD analysis project Ga0209284, IMG submission 187211) | Freshwater microbial communities from Lake Fryxell liftoff mats and glacier meltwater in Antarctica - FRY-03 (SPAdes) (version 2) | ecosystem: Environmental > Aquatic > Freshwater > Ice > Glacier...
ACTTTGATAGTCCCGGTCATGCCGTCCCTAGTCAGGGTTGGGCTCTGATCAGGGCTTGGGCCGGGCGTAGCTGGGGCATCTCTGAAAATTACTGGACCGAGGGTAAGGCCAGCGATTAGTGCGACAAAAGCCGCGATCGCGCTTCCCAATATCCAACGTTTCATTTTTTAGACACTACTCCCTATTGAAAATGATTATCTAAACAAAATCAGCCGGCCAACGACTTTCATCGAGGACCGGCTGAAGGTGTTTTAACTACCTGATAGCGGCGATGGAATCCAATTTCGACTCCATCCACTCTTGGTAGTTAGAGCCTTCTGGAAGTAACTCATCAAACTCCAGAACCGGTACGCCTGACTCTTCGGCCAGCTTCTTGAGAGACTCAAGAGTCGGCGAAGTGACCTGCGCATTCACTGCTAGGAACTGAAGTTTCCCTGAAGAAATAAGCTCCTGAGAGTCAGCCATTACTCTTACGGAAGGTTCAAGACCGGCCTCCTCTGACTCTGCAAACCCCTCAGGGGTTAGGTTTTCGAAACCAAGATCAGCAAACAGCATCGCTGCCAACATGTGAGCCTCGAAGTAGTGCGCATCCATGTCGCTGAGGGCTTCAAGCTTTTGCTCCAGAACTGCAATCTCGCTAACAAAAGCATCTGCGTTGTCCGCGAAGTACTGAGCATTCTCAGGCTGCAACTCACCGAGCTTTAGAGCTAGCAAGATCGCTGTTTGCTCAACTGAGTGGAGGCTGTACCACATGTGGTCAGATCCGTCGTGCTCGCCTGCATGCTCATCGCCATGCTCGTCTGCACTTTCACCAGCGTGCTCGTCTGCACTTTCACCAGCGTGCGCGTCTGCACTTTCACCAGCGTGCGCGTCTGCACTTTCACCAGCGTGCTCGTCCTTACTCTCACCGGCGTGCTCGTCGCCACCCTCGAGCTCTGCTGCTTCCAATACGTCATAGACGTTGAACATCTCAGTCTCTGTGGCACTGGCAAGAATTAGTGCGAAATCATCGTAGCCCCCACCGTTCACAACAAACAGGTCAGCTTCGCTGATATCAAGCTGATCTCTGGCGCTTGCTTCATAGGAGTGTGGGTCTATTGAGGGGTCGGAAATAATAGCTGTGACATCAAAGAATTCACCGGCAACCTGGCCCGTGATATCGGCCCACACGTTTGTGGTAGCAACGATGGTGGGCTTAGATTCGGACTCTGATTGAGTTTCTTCAGCTACCGAAGAGGCGCAACCAGACAGGGATACAGCTGTTACTGCGGCGACAATCGCGCCCATTATTTTAAAGGTTTTATTAGTCATGTGCAGAACATACCACTATTGAAAATGATTATCAAGTTCGATTAGTCAAGCAGTAGAGCTGGCTCCTCAATAACGCTTGCTACATCCTGAACAAACCTAGAGGCGACGTCACCATCGACCACCCGGTGATCAAAAGTCGCACCAATTGTCGTGACCTGGCGGACCACAATCTCATCATCAACCACCCAAGGCTTTTTGCGGATTGAGCCGAGTGCCACAATTCCAACCTCGCCTGGGTTCAGAATCGGAGTTCCGGTGTCAACACCGAAAACACCGATGTTGGTGACGGTGATTGTTCCGTCCTTCATGTCCTCCGGTGTGGTCTTGCCCTCTCGGGCAGTTGCAGCAAGCTTTTCGATCGCTGTTGCTAGCTCGATCATGTTCATCGCGTCCGCATCTTTGATGTTCGGAACTATCAAACCCCGCGGGGTTGCCGCAGCAATGCCTAGGTTCACAAAGTAGTGAACGATAATCTCGGTGTCCGACCAAGTCGAATTAACCATTCGGTTTCTTCTGGCGGCCCAGATTATGGCCTTAGCCATGATCAAAAGTGGCGTTACTTTCACGCCGGCAAAATCAACCGATGCCTTCAGTCGCTTTACATACTCCATGGTTCTGGTGGCATCAACATCCACGAAGATGCTGACGTGGGGAGCAGTGAAGGCGCTTTTGACCATTGCCGTGGCAATTACCTTGCGCATGCCCTTGACCGGGATCCGCTCTTCTCGTTCGGAGGAAACCGCTGGCGTGGTGAGGTTTTTGAAGACGCTGGCCTGGCTGGCGCTGGAAATAACATCTTCTCTAGTTATTTCGCCTCGAGTTCCCGAGCCGTTAACTGCCGCCAAGTTCACGCCGAGTTCCTTGGCTAATTTTCTGATTGGTGGCTTGGCAATGATTGCGTCTGAAGCAATAGCCGCGGCGCTCATCATTGCCACCGGCACCGCTGTTGCGGTGGCGGCTGGCTTTACGGGCCGGCCTCTGCGGGATTTGGCTTCGCCGGCATCTCCGTAGCCAACCAAAGTTGGGATTTTATATTCGGCTCCGGTGTCCGCTTCTTGAGCAAGCGCAGGATGGGCATCTGGCTTGTCCGCCACCAGCATGGGCGAATCGCCTGAAACTCTCACTGAAATGATTGGGGTGCCAACTTCGACGGTGTCGCCAACCTGAACCAAAAGCTCATCTACTTCACCCTCGAAAGGACAAGGCAGTTCGACAACTGATTTCGCCGTTTCTATTTCGCAGATCGTTTGATTGACCGTTACATGGTCTCCCGGGGCAACGAGCCAGCTGACCATCTCGGCCTCGGTTAGCCCCTCGCCGACATCGGGCAGTGGGAACTTGGCAATAGTCATTTTGAGACTCCCTAGTAGGCCAGAGACCTGTCGATTGCTTCAAGAATACGGTCGGCATCGGGCAAAAAAGCTTCTTCTAGCTTCGCAGGTGGATACGGGGTGTCAAAACCACCGACGCGTATCACCGGAGCTTCTAGGTTGTAGAAGGCCTCGTTGGAAATACGAGCCGCTATTTCGCTGGAGAGCGAAACGTTCGTTGGAGCCTCGTGGACAATCACTGCCCTTGAAGTCTTCTTGACCGAAGCCATGATTGTTGGGTAATCAATTGGAGATAGCGACCTAAGATCAATCACCTCGATGCTCACACCTTCTTCGGCACCAATTTCCGCAGCCTGAAGTGCGGCCGTGACCATCGGTCCGTAGGCCAAAAGCGTTACCTGGGTGCCCTCGAGCATGACCCTTGCATTGTGAAGCGGCATTGGCGCAGTGTCAAGATTTACCGGGCCCTTTTGCCAATAGCGGCGTTTTGGCTCCAGCATGATCACCGGGTCCGAAGACTCGATAGCCTGCTGCATCATCCAATAGGCGTCGTTTGGATTCGAGGGTGTGACAACTCTCAGTCCAGGAGTGTGGGCGAAATATGCTTCTGGGCTCTCAGAGTGGTGCTCAACAGCGCCGATTCCGCCACCGTAAGGAATCCTGATAACCACCGGCATCTGCATTGCACCCTCGGACCGGTAGGTGAGTTTTGCAAGCTGGCTTGTGATCTGGTTAAAGGCTGGGAACACGAAGCCGTCGAACTGAATCTCTACTACTGGGCGATAACCTCGCATGGCCAGTCCGATTGCGGTTCCCACGATTCCAGACTCTGCAATGGGGGTATTAAATATTCTGCTTTGGCCAAACTCTTTATAAAGCCCCTCGGTAACCCGGAAGACTCCTCCGAGTTCTGCAACGTCTTCACCAAACATTAGAACTTTTTCGTTCTTCATCATCGCTTGCTGCAGGCCTGCGTTTAGGGCTTTTGAGATTGCCATGTCCTTGTAGCTACTCATGATCACCCATACGTGCTTCGTAAGCCTCGAGCCAGGCTCGCTGCTTGTCAATTTCGGGGTGCTGCTCGGTGTAAACGTGGTTGAAGATGTTTTCTAGTGGGGGATCCTCGAGAGCGAAGGTCTCTGCGCGAATTTTTTTTGCTAGATCGTCTCCAGCAACCTTTACCTCTTCGAAGAAGTCATCGCCGATGCCTTGCCTGCGCAAGAAGATTTCAAATCGCTTGATCGGGTCCTTGGCTTTCCATTCATCAACTTCTGCTTCTTCCCGATATTTGCTCGGGTCATCCGATGTTGTGTGGGCACCAATTCGGTAGGTGAGTGCCTCCAGCAAGAACGGTCCGTCACCAGACCTAGCGTTATCCATGTGAAGCCTGGTTGCCGCATAACAAGCCAAAACATCATTTCCGTCTATGCGCATTCCTGGAACACCGAAGCCTTCTCCCCGGGTGTAAAGAGGAACCTTGGTTTGACTGTCAATGTGAGAGGAAATTGCCCACTGATTGTTTTGAATAAAAAAGACAATCGGTGATTCGTTGACCGCTGCAAACAATAAGCCTTCAGAAACATCGCCCTCTGCGGTCGCGCCGTCTCCAAAATAGGAGATAACGGCTAGATCTTTGTCCCGGTCGCCGGTGCCAACTTTGCCATCCAGCTTCACACCCATTGCATAACCGACCGCGTGCAAAACCTGGGTCGCAAGAACAATCGCGTAATGGTGAAAACGAGTTTCTTCTGGGTCCCAACCACCGTGGTTAACTCCACGCATCATTTTCAGAATCGAGATCAGCTCAATTCCGTGAGTCAGAGCGACTCCGTGCTCTCGATAGCTTGGAAAGATGTGATCGTTTTTACCGACACCGTGTCCTGAACCAATTTGAGCGCCCTCTTGGCCAATGGCTGGAACCCAAAGGCCCAGCTGACCTTGACGCTGCAAAGCGGTTGCTTCGATGTCAAACCTGCGAATGCGAGCCATGTCGGTATAGAGCGTTTTGAGGAAGTCTTGATCGAGCCCCTCGATTATCTTTCCGTACGCCTCATAGCCTTTGGGCACGCCGTAGGTTCCGTCGGGCGCTAAAAGCTGCAACATTGGTGGCTGATTTTCGGGGGTCACGCCACCTAATTTAGCTCTTTTACTGAAAGAATTGCCCGATGTTGCGATTTCTGGTTAGCACGATTGTTAATGCCGTCGGTCTATGGGTTGCCACCTCGGTGGTCCCGCAAGTTCAACTAACCCCCTACGGAGGCAGTGGTTTCTGGAACATAGCAGGCTCGTTCCTGGTGGTTGGCGCTGTCTTTGGGCTGGTGAACGCCATCATTGCCCCGGTAATAAAGATTCTTGCCTTCCCGCTTTACATCATCACCTTTGGCCTTATCGCTTTTGTTATCAACGGTGCGCTGCTGTTGCTAGTGGCTTGGCTAAGCACGGTAATTGGGGTGGATGTCTTCAGCATCGATGGCTTCACCTCCGAAGGTCTAGAAATTGAGTCCCTAGGTTGGGCAATTTTGGCTGCGATAGTCATGAGTATTGCAAGCTTCTTCACCAGGGCAGTACTGAAGGTATTGAAAATTCGCTAGCCAATTGGGCACATAAAATAACAAACACTTGGATACTCGCAGTGTGCTCAGTCCCCAAGTACGGCAAAATAGAGTGGTGACTCTTTCTTCGCAACCCCTAAGCCCCCTAGATGGCCGCTACCTACCTCAGGTTAGGGAGCTCGGCGAGCACCTAAGTGAGGCGGGTCTTAACAGAGCCAGGGTATTAGTCGAAGTCGAGTGGCTGATTTGGCTGGTTGAGAGGGATCTTCTCGGAACCGGTAAAACGCTCTCCCTCGAAGAAAAAACCAAACTGCATGATTTAGTAACAGATTTTTCAGACACTTCCGTCAAGGAACTCGCCGAGATAGAAGCAACTACTCGCCATGACGTCAAGGCAGTGGAGTATTTCGTGAGGAACGCCCTCTCGGCCATGAAGCGAGACGATCTGGCCGAACTGGTTCACTTCGCCTGCACCTCGGAGGATATAAACAACCTCAGCTACGCAATAACTGTTCACGACGCCCTCGAGCGGGTCTGGTTGCCGCGAGCCAAGGACACGATCGTAAAGATCTCGAGAATGGCCAAAGAAATGGCTGGCATTCCAATGCTTTCAAGGACTCACGGCCAGCCCGCAACCCCAACCACTATGGGCAAGGAGCTGGCAGTATTCGCCCACCGACTAAAACGACAGACCACAAAAGCCGCCGGTCAGCAGATTCTAGGTAAGTTTTCTGGAGCAACCGGAACTTTCGCTGCCCATTTAGCCGCAGCGCCAAATGTTGACTGGGCCAAAGAATCAAAAGAATTTGTTGAACACCTAGGTTTTGACTGGAACCCACTTACAACCCAAATCGAGTCCCACGATTGGCAGGCTGAGCTTTACGCAACCATCAGCCACTTCAACAGAATTCTCCACAACCTTGCCACCGATGTTTGGACCTACATCTCAATTGGATACTTCAAGCAGATACCGGTTGCCGGAGCCACTGGGTCATCAACGATGCCCCACAAAATAAACCCGATTCGCTTCGAAAATGCCGAGGCGAACCTCGAGCTTTCCTGCGCAGTACTTGATTCTCTAGCTCAAACTCTTGTCACCTCAAGAATGCAGCGTGACCTAACCGATTCCAGTGCACAGCGAAACATTGGCGTTGGTTTTGGCCATTCAGTGCTCGCAATCGACAACGTGAACCGCGGTCTCGATGAAATAGCAATCAGTGAAGGTGTGCTCATGGCTGATCTGCTTGAAAACTGGGAAGTTCTTGGAGAAGCAATTCAAACCGCGATAAGGGCTGATGTCGCGCGTGGAGCGTCAAAGATTTCAGACCCTTACGCGCTTTTGAAAGAGCTGACACGAGGCAAGAGTGTTGGCGAAGACGAGCTGTTGGCCTTTATTGACAAACTAGAGGTTTCTAAAGCAACAAAAGCCCGACTGCTAAAGCTAAAGCCACATACTTACGTGGGTCTCGCCGAGGCCCTCACAAATCATCTAGAGGACTGACTAACTCGAAAGTTAGCGAAGACGCGGCTTGTTGGGGTCTGGGTCATCTGGCTTGAAGCTCAGATCAAGAGTGGCGATAATCACCAGCGAGACTATGAAGGTCACTAGACCCCAAATAATCGCCTGCTCAACAAATCTGGTTCCAAAAAGAACGATGAGCCCAACAAACAGGGCGGCAATGGTTGACATAACCATATAGCTTTTGAGGTTTCCGAATCGCTTCACGCCTCAAGCCTACTTCGGTTGCGGTGTGGCTGCGGCTATACCCCAGAAAACACCGCTAATCGCCAGATATGCACCCAAGAAACCAACAGCACTGACCTCATCAAGTGGGGCGATTAGAAACAGCAACCCAAGCACCAGGTTGAAACCCGCACTCAACGCGAAATCTCGGCCGATTCCGATCCGAAATCCCTCTCGCTTTGCCAGATAGCCCTCGAAAGCTGCGAAAGACAAGCCGAACAGTGCAACCAGAGGCAGAAACACCAGGGGTTGGATGTCTGGATACAAAAAAGTGCCTGCACTCAATAAGCCAATGAGTGTTGCTATCAAGGTCAACGGGATGAGTTGACTGTTATTTTTAGTGAGAAGGATGTATGCCAGCGAAATAAGGCCAACTGCTAGTCCGAAACCAGTCATGACTGCCGTACCGACAACAAAGGTGTGGGCTTGACTGAAGGTTATAAATACACCGAGACCAAAAGAGAACGTGGCCCTTAGGCCAAAGAGAATTTGCACGGGATTAGCTTGGCATATTTACAAAGCGCGAGTACTGACCGTGGAAAGCAACCGTGACGGTTCCGGTCGGTCCGTTTCGCTGCTTTGCAAGGATCAGGTCTGCTTCGCCGGCTCTGGGGTGATCGCGCTCGTAAATTCCCTCTCGATGCAACAGCACCACAACATCAGCATCCTGCTCCAGCGATCCCGATTCTCTGAGGTGAGAAAGTTCAGGGCGCTTGTCCTTTGACTGCTCTGCCTGACGGTTTAGTTGTGATAGCGCAACAACTGGAAGGCCTAGCTCCTTAGCCAAGAGCTTCAGCGCCCTTGAGAACTCGGAAACCTCTTGCTGACGAGACTCAACCTTCTTGCCGCTGGACATAAGCTGGATATAGTCAATAATCACGAGTTTCAGGTCGACCTGCTGAGCCAAACGCCTGCACTTGGCTCTAATTTCAACCAGTGACATGTTTGGACTGTCATCGATGTATAGCGGAGCGTCATTAATCCGACCGCGGACGGCTGCAAGCCTGGTCCAGTCACCCTCAGAGATTGTTCCCTTGCGCATGCTTTGGAGATAAATCGAACTTTCTGCGCTCAACATACGCATTGCGATCTCGGAACGTCCCATTTCAAGAGAGAAGAAGATAGTTGCTTGATTGTGTCTGACCGATGCGTTCCTTGCGATATCCAGCGCAAAGGTCGACTTGCCAACCGCCGGCCGTGCGGCGACGATTATTAGCTGTCCGGGGTGTAACCCGTGGGTGTAGGCGTCAAGATCAGTGAAGCCGGTTGGGGTTCCAGTCATTTCCCCGCCACGGTTCTGCGCCAACTCGATGTCGTGGATTGCAGCTTCTAGGGAATCGCTCAAGCCGACGTAATCCTCTTTAGAAGACTGGCTAGAGACCTTATAGACCTCTGCCTGAGCCTGGTTCACAAGATCCTCTACCTCGCCCTGGCTGTCGTACCCGGATTGAGCAATTCTGGTTCCGGCATCAATGAGTCTGCGCAAAATAGCCTTGTCACCAACGATTTTCGCGTAGTAGCCGGCATTAGCAGCAGTTGGCACGTAGCTGGCTAAGGAGTGCAGATAGTCGGAACCTCCGGCTCTTAGTAAGTTTCCCTGCTTATTCAGTTCATCGGTAACCGCGATTACATCGGTTGGCTCACCGCGACCGAACAGGTTCAAGATTGCGTTGTAAATAAGTTCGTGTTTACCCGCGTAAAAATCAACACCGGCTATTTCTTCAACAACTTCGGCGACCGCTTCTTGGCTCAGCAGCATGCCACCGAGAGCGGATTGTTCTGCCTCAAGGTTGTGAGGTGCTACTCGTGGGTCAGATGCTGTAACGGTTGACAACATCGACATAATGTTCCTCCAGAACTAGATAAGACAGGTATAGCTTGGGGCAGTGACACTTTGCATACAAATGAGTCTGTGGATAACTGTGCATAACCCTGTGGAAACACGCCGATGATTTCTGTCTTCGCCTGTGGATAACCTGTGGATAAATAAACTGATATCTGGCTTTTGCCCAGTGTTTTACTGAGTTCTGCCTGTGGATAAATAAATCTCTGAAAAGCCTAAAGCTCAGGGTTAGGGTTGTGGAAAACACCCCACTTAAAAGAGGACAACCCACACAAAAAAGTGTGGGTTGTCCTTCACAAAATTGTGCTAGTTGGCAGCCACAACCTGAAGCTTTACCCGTGCTACAAGGTCAGAGTTCAAACGAACGCTTGCCTCGTAGTTACCAACGGTGCGGATTGAAGATGCAAACTGGATCTTACGCTTGTCAACTTCACCGAAACCAAGAGCCTGAATGGCCTCAGCCAGGTCAGAAGTCTTGATTGCACCGAACAAACGGCCGTTAGTACCCGCCTTTGACTTGATGGTGAGCAGAACACCCTCGAGCTTGCTCTTAATCGCTAGTGCCTCTTCTTCAGATGCAATGGCGCGAGCATCGCGAGCATCTCGGATCTGGGTGACCTGTTTCTCGCCACCACGGCTCCAAACAACTGCCAGTCCGGTTGGGATCAAGAAGTTACGTGCGTAACCGTTCTTTACCTCAACAATGTCACCGGCAGAGCCGAGACCTTGGACCTCGTTGGTCAAAATTAATTTCGACATGTGAATCTCCTCTAGCGTCCAGCACCGGAGTATGGCATTATCGCCATCTCGCGAGCATTCTTGATGGCCTTAGCAATTTTGCGCTGGTCCTGCGGAGTCGCACCAGTGATGCGACGAGCACGAATCTTGCCTCGTTCGGTTACGAACTTGCGCAATGTTGCAACGTCCTTGTAATCGATGAATTCGATTTTGATTGTTTTTGCCGGAGCAAGCTTGTCGAACTTACTGTTCATCTGCTTGCGGCGGTCAGCTGACTTTCCTGCCATTATTTTTCTCCTAGGTCTTTTCTAAAAAGGTGCTTCGTCGGATGGGGCTTCTGCTGGGTTAGCCCAGGCATCCGCTCCAGAATTGGCCTGCTTCTTTTCTGCCTGAGCTCCACCCCATGGGGATTCGACCTGTGCAGAGCCTTCACGGGCACGCTTTGTAACAGTTGCTGTTGCATAGCGAAGTGATGGTCCAATTTCATCAATCTCTAACTCAAGTGAAGCCCTGGCTTCACCCTGAGCGGTTTGGTAAGCAGAAGCCGGCTTCATTCGACCGGTAACTACAACTCGTGCGCCCTTGGTTAGGGACTGAGCGACATTCTCGCCAACCTCGCGCCAAGCGGTGCAGCGAATCCATACGGTTTCGCCGTCAACAAATTCATTTGTCTGACGGTTGAAGGTTCTCGGGGTTGAGCCAACGCGGACTGACGCCACGGCGATTCCACCCTGCGTGTAGCGCAGTTCCGGATCGTCAGCTAGGTTGCCAACGATTGTTATGACTACTTCGCCAGCCATTATTCGGCCTTAGCGCCTGTTGGACGCTTGCCACCGCGAGCGCCGCCGCTACGAGGGCCACCACGGCCTGCGCGAGGAGGCTTCTCTTCGGGAACGAATTCAATTGGGTTGATGCTGAAAATTGCTTCTTCCAGACGGAGCACCTTGGTGCGAAGAATTGACTCGTTCAGGTTTAGCTGACGGTCAAGCTCTTGCACGGACTCTGAAGTGGTGTTCATGTTAACCACTGCGTAGAGCCCTTCGGAGTGCTTCTGGATCTGATATGTCATGCGACGTCGGCCCCAAATGTCGATCTTGTCCAAGGTGCCACCAGCTGCGGTGATTACCGTTAGGAACTTGTCGAGTGTTGGAGCGACAGTGCGCTCGTCTAGTGAGGGGTCCATAATGACCATTAGCTCGTAGTTATGCATTTATAACCCACCTCCTTCGGTCTAAAACGGCCACGGTCTTTCCGTGACAGGAGGGTATTAGCATTTTTTTTACCTTGGTATTGCCTAAGCAACCTTTCAACCTTAGCGGTTCGACCACCACTCGAGCAAGAGTTTCTTTGCTTCTTCTGGGCCAATCTCGCCCTGATCTAAGCGCAACTCCAACAAATAATCGTAAGCAATTCCAACCTCGCGACCGGGTTTTATCTCTAAGAGTTCCATGATTTGAGCGCCATCTAATTCCGGCCGAATTGCATCGAGCTGCTCTTGTTCGCTCAAAATCGTAATTCGTTTTTCCAAATCGTCGTAGGCATGAGCCAAGCGATCGGCCTTGCGCTTATTTCTAGTTGTGACATCCGCACGCGTCAAGACGTGTAGCTGGGCGAGCTGGGACTCAGCGTCTCTCACGTAACGCCTGACCGCGCTATCACTCCACTGCTGGTCCGAATACCCGAAAAACCTAAGGTGTAGCTCAACCAAACGGTAAACAGCCTTGACCGTGTCATTATCGAAGCGCAGTTCACTCAGCCGCTTTTTCGCAAGCTTTGCCCCGACCACGTCGTGGTGGTGAAAAGTGACCGCGCCTCCGGTCTCTAATCTTCTGGTGGCTGGTTTACCGATATCGTGCAGCAGCGCTGCTAGTCGGAGCACCAGATTTTTTTCTAGCCCGTACTCAGCCTCCAGCTCGATTGCTTGAGAAACAACGGTGAGGCTGTGTTGATAAACATCCTTGTGGTGGTGGTGCTCATCCATTTCTAGCCTTAGAGCCGGCAGCTCCGGCAAGACAAGTTCTGCAATGCCGCTATCGACCAAGATCTCAAGACCTGGAATCGGGTTGTCTGACAGCAAAAGCTTGCTCAGTTCATCACGAACTCGCTCCTTGGAGATGATTTCGATTCGTTCAGCCATGCCGCGCATTGCGGAGAAGGCCTCCGGGTCAAGTTCAAAGCCAAGCTGCGATGCGAACCTGGCCCCCCGCATCATTCGAAGCGGGTCGTCTGAGAAAGAAACCTCCGGGGCTGAAGGGGTTCTGAGCGTTTCCAGAAGCAAATCGCGAAGGCCCTGATGTGGATCAACAAAGATTCTTGATGGCAACCGAAGCGCCATTGAGTTCACCGTGAAGTCTCTGCGCTTCAGGTCATCCTCTAGATTGTCGCCGAATTCAATGGTTGGTTTCCTCGAACCAACCTCGTAGCTGTCTGCACGATAGCTTGTGATCTCAACTTTTTCGTCAGCGATTTGAGCAGCAATAGTGCCAAAGGCCCTGCCGATATCCCAGGTTGCGCTCGCCAAAGGTCCGACGATGCTAAGGATCTTGTCTGGGTTCGCACTGGTAGCGAAATCTAAGTCAATTGAGCGCCTGCCCATAATTGCGTCTCGGACTGGGCCCCCAACCAAAGCTAGCTCTTCGCCAGCTGCCGCAAAGGCCTCGCCCAGGACGGTGAACAACGGGTTATCCGTATTGTCCGTCAGGTTCTTGAGAGCATCCGCCACTTGTTGCATGGGCAATAGCTTGCCACAGTCGACAAGTAGAATTGGGTTATGAGCGCGCCCAGTAATAAAACTGTCACGGAGGTCTCCGCGGGAGGTCTGGTTATTAGCGCCGCAAATCCAAATCAAGTCGCCCTGATTAGCCATCGAAATCGCGGTGGCGGCATGGACTGGGTAATCCCAAAGGGGCACGTCGAGCCTGGAGAAGCCCTAGAGCAAACCGCGAAGCGCGAGGTTGAGGAAGAAACCGGCCTAGCCTGCGAAGTGGTGTCGAAAATTGGCGAAATTCAGTATGGGTTTACGGTCGGCAAAAAAAGAATCAAGAAAACAGTTCACCACTACCTTCTTAGACACACCAGCGGCGTACTTTCCGCAAACAACGACCCGACTGGCGAAGTGGTTGGGGTTCGATGGTTCGATCTCAGCGAGGTTGGAGAGATTTTGGCTCACGCCACGGAAAAGCGCATCGCGGAGAAGGCTCAGAGGCTGATTCAGTGAGACGGGCTTGGCTTCTGGTGCTAGCGCTTTTGCTCATTCCAAACGCCGCCATCGCGGCTGAGCCAAGCATTGTCCCGGGTAGCAACATAAACGTTGTGGCGAGAGATGCCCGCATACCGGTAACAGTCACAAACCCCACTGATCAAGACATTGAAGTCACGGTTATGGCAGCAAGCAACAGCTTTCGCCTAGAAATAATTGAGGACGCAACGCTGATCGTCCCGGCAAGATCAAGCGCCGTGGCCGAACTGCCAATCCGGGCAATTGCCAATGGCCCCCTCGAAATTACGGTGTGGCTAAGCGTTGAGGGCAACCAGATCGGCGACACCGTGATTGTGGAAGTGATCGTAAATTACGACATTGAGCTGTTTTTGCTGGTTAGCTTTGGTGTGGCGATGTTCGCACTAATTGTTATTGGTGTGATCCGAACCACCTCGAAGCTTCGAAGGCAGCCCCGTGAGTGATATCAACCCCTCAGTGACTCGCAGTTCGCTGATCATGGCAAGTGGAACAATTGTGTCCCGGCTACTGGGTTTTGCGCGCGCTGTTTTACTGGCCGCCACAATCGGCGTCACTACCGACGCGGCTGACGCTTTCGGCGTCGCAAATCAGCTACCAAATAGCGTCTACGCAATAATCGTCGGTGGTGTCTTGAACGCCGTGCTGGTTCCGCAGTTGGTTCGAGCGCGGGCCGCCAAGGATGGCGGAAAAGGCTACATAGACCGCTTTGTCACACTAGCCATCACGGTGTTTTTCGTCGTCGGGCTCATTTTCACCATCGCGGCTCCATTCCTAGTTCGGCTCTACACGGCCGGATGGACCGAACAGCAGCTGGCACTGGCCACCGCATTTGCTTACTGGTGCCTGCCGCAGCTATTTTTCTATGGAATCTATTCGGTTTTTGGCGAAGTTCTGAACTCCAGAAGTGCCTTTGGTCCCTACATGTGGGCGCCAGTTCTAAACAACCTGGTTTCACTGGGCGGCCTGGCGGCATTCATAGCCATTTTTGGAGCCGACCCTACCGGAGCACGGGGCGTCACAGACTGGGGCGCCGACCAGATAGCGCTTTTGGCAGGGACCGCTACCTTGGGAGTGGCGGCGCAGTCGATGATTCTGTTGGCAAGCTGGCGCAGAATCGGCTTGAAGTTGAAGCTAAATTTTCGCTGGCGTGGCTTTGGCTTAGGGCCAGCCCTAAAGACCGCAAGTTGGTCGCTCGCGATGGTTTTCGTCACACAAGTCGGAGGCTTGGTTCAGACTGCAGTTGCCTCCACTGCAGCGAGTGCCAGAGACACCGGGATTGTGGTGGCGTCGGTGGCTGCAGCCGCGATTGCTTGGCTAATTTTTATGCTTCCGCACTCGGTAGTCACGGTGTCAGTAGCCACCGCCTACTTCACCAGAATGAGCCAGCACGCTGCCAGTAAAGACATGGCTAAATTCAAGGTAGACATGACCACTGGGCTCAAGGTAATCGCACTTGTGAGCATGATCTCGACAGCGATGCTAATAGTGCTGTCTTACCCAATTGCGCGGGTTTTCGCGGGAGAATACCCGGCGACTGCTGCGCTTGGGAACGTGGTAGCGGCTTTCATGATCGGCCTGGTCCCATTTAGCTTCGTCTACATGATGCAAAGAGCTTTCTTTGCACTTGAGGACACCAAAACACCGTTTTTCTTTACAAGCATCCAGATTGCGATCCACATCACCGGCTCACTGATTCTTGGCGCAACAATGGACAAGCAGTGGCTCGTGGTGTCAATCGCTTTATTGACTGCTTTTTCGGTGACAGTTCAAGGAATCATCGCCTACTTGGCGCTAAAAGCACGAATCGGCGGCCTGGAGGGATTTGGCGTTGGCAGATCGCTAATTACTTTTTTCTTGGCCATGATTCCGGCTGCAATCATCGGAGTTCTAGTTTTGAACTGGCTGGGTGGCATCGGTGAGGGAAGCTACCCGGTGGACCGGGTGATAACTGCGTTATCGAGCGGATTCGGGGTTGGTTTCGCCATGCTGTTCACCTACTTGGGATTGCTTTGGTTATTCAAAGTTCCGGAACTCAGAGAAGTTTCTAAACAATTGACCATTAGATTTGGCAGGAATTCAAAGTAGGTCGCTAATCTAGTGTTGGAATAAATAGATGGTCATCTATGTTTTACGCAATAACCAGAAAAGAGCATCATGAGAGAAGTAATAATCATCGGTTCCGGTCCTGCCGGGTACACAGCAGCCATCTACGCTGCCAGGGCTGCCCTGAAGCCGCTAATGATCGCCTCGAGCGTTGAGCCAGGCGGCGAGCTAATGAAAACCACTGAGGTGGAAAACTACCCGGGTTTCCCGAACGGCCTTATGGGTCCGGATCTAATGGCTAGCTTCCAAGAGCAGGCAGAGCGCTTCGGCACCGAAATTTTGTTTGAAGATGTCACAGAGGTGGATCTCACCGGCGACATCAAGATAGTAAAAACCGGAAACGGTGAGACATATGAAGCCAAAACCGTTATTTTGTCGACCGGAGCCGCCTATCGAGAGCTCGGTGTTCCTCGCGAGCAAGAGCTAAGTGGGCACGGAGTCTCCTGGTGTGCAACCTGCGACGGTTTTTTCTTCCGCGACAAAGTTATTGCCGTTGTCGGAGGCGGCGACTCAGCGATGGAAGAAGCTAATTTCCTAACCAAATTTGCTTCCAAGGTCTATGTCATCCACCGCAGAGACAGCTTGAAGGCCTCAGAAATCATGCAGAAGCGGTCTTTTGACAACGAGAAAATTGAATTCATCTGGAACTCGGCAGTCGCCGAGCTGAAGGGGTCTCCGAAGCTAGATGGTGTCGTATTGGAAGACACCGTAACCGGTGAAAAGCGGGACCTAGCCATTGAAGGCTTGTTCGTTGCCATTGGAAGCGACCCGAGGGTTGACTTGATTGAAAATCAAGTGGAGATTTCTAAAGAGCGTTTCATAAAAGTAGATGGCCGAACGTCAAAGACAAGTCTGCAGGGAGTATTTGCGGCTGGCGACGTGATTGACCCGATTTACAGGCAAGCAATCACTGCGGCTGGATCAGGCTGCGTTGCAGCCCTCGACGCCGAGCACTATCTAAGTTCGAAATAAGGAGAGAAAAATGCAACCAGTTGAAGCAACAAAAGCATCTTTTGACCAAGAAGTTCTGCACGCAGACAAGCTAGTAATCGTTGATTTCTGGGCTGAATGGTGCGGCCCATGCCGCATGGTTGCCCCGGTTCTGGACGAAATAGCAAGTGAAAATTCAGAAACCATCAAGATCGTAAAAGTGAACGTTGACCTCGAGCAGCAGCTTGCCATGGACTACAGCGTGACCTCGATTCCGCTCCTTGGTATTTTCCAGGACGGCAAGTTGGTTAAGCAGTTGGTTGGTGCAAGGCCAAAAGCTGCAATCATGGAGGAAATCCGCGACCTACTTCCCGCCAGTTAGCTAGTCACGGGCCATTCGGGGAACTAGACTTTTTTAGAACCTACCCTTGGAGTTCGAATGACTAAGACGCGTGCTGACGGAGTAACCAACTTTGATGCTTGGAAGCACGCCTATGCCGCGCGAGCCGAAAACCTATCTGTCTCCGAAGTTAGAGCGTTATTCGCAGTGGTATCTAGGCCAGAAGTGGTCTCTCTGGCCGGCGGAATGCCGGATGTTGCCGCTCTTGACGCTGAACTAATTCAAAAAGCTTTTGCGTCGCTCATGTCTAACCGCAAGGACTTGGCCCTCCAGTATGGTGGCGGTCAAGGAGACTTGCGGCTACGGGAACAGATCCAAGAGATCATGGCCCTTGAGGGTATTCACAGCTCGGTCGAAGACATCACAATCACCACCGGGTCCCAGCATGGCTTAGAACTAGTCTCAGACTTATTTTTGGACCAAGGCGATGTCGTTTTGGTTGAAGCCCCAAGCTACGTGGGTGCCGTAGGTATTTTCCGGCACAAAGAAGCCCAGATAGCTCACGTTTATACAGATGAGCATGGCATCTCACCCCAAGCTCTTGCCGAGACAGCCGATCAACTGATTGCTGAAGGCAAGCGCATAAAGCTGCTTTATTTGGTGCCCAACTTTGCTAACCCGAGCGGTGTAACACTCACTGCCAACCGCAGGCTTGAGGTTCTAGAAATTTGCAAACAACGCGGAATCCTAATTATTGAAGATAACCCCTACGGACAGCTCTACTTCGGTGAAAAACCTCCGAACGCAATGCGGTCACTCGATGAGCAGAACGTGGTTTACCTAGGAAGCTTTTCTAAGATTTTGTCCCCGGGCCTGCGGGTCGGCTACGTGCTTGCCCCGCCGGCAATCAGGGAAAAGTTGGTGCTTGCCAACGAGTCGGCGATATTGTCCCCGGCAAGCTTCGCCCAGATGCTCGTTAGTGAATACCTGAGCATTGCCGACTGGCAAAAACAGATCGCAACTTTTAGAAACCTTTATCAAACTAAGCGCGACGCTGCCCTTCAGGCCGTTGAGCAGTTTTTGCCGAAGGTTCACACAACCAGGCCAGATGGCGGCTTCTTCCTTTGGCTAACGCTTCCCGAAGGCCTAAACAGTAAAGAGATGCTGCCGTTGGCCGTGACTGAGCTGGTGGCATATACCCCGGGAACTGCCTTCTTTGGAGATGGCCGCGGAGCGGACAACATCAGAATTTGTTTCTCTCACCCGACAGCCGAAAATGTTCGAGTGGGTATTGAAAGACTTTCCAGAGTCCTAAACCAACAAATCGATCTCCTGGAGACCTTTGGGAAGAAGGACTAGTGAGCGACCTTCGAGTGCTTGTATTAGCCGGCGGAATCTCTCACGAGCGTGACGTTTCTCTGAAATCGGGCCGAAGGGTCGCCGATGCACTGACCGATGCCGGAGTTGCCACGGAAGTACGCGAACCAGACGGCGAACTAGTGGGTCATCTAATGGCAACTAGGCCGGATGTGGTTTGGTCCACGCTCCACGGCGCTGTTGGCGAAGACGGCTCTTTGCAGAATCTATTGCAACTGGCTGGAATCGCATTTGTCGGGTCTGATTCCGCGGGTGCTCGTCTGGCTTGGGATAAGCCAGTGGCAAAGGTGCTAGTGACAAGGCAAGGGATAAAAACACCCGAGTCCATCGCACTTCCTAAATCAAGCTTTCGAGAACTGAATGCTGAGTCGGTGCTCGCGATGGTTGGGACTGAACTTGGTTTCCCAGTAGTAGTGAAGCCTGCCAAAAGTGGGTCTGCGCAGGGTTGCGCGAAGGTTTCCGATCCGAAGAGCTTTGCGAAAGCCATGATCAATGCTTTTGCATACTGTGATCAAGTAATGATTGAGCGTTTTATCGTCGGCACCGAACTGGCAGTTAGCGTTATTGACCTAGGAGACGGGCCAATAGCCCTTCCGGCAGTGGAGATAGTGCCCGACTCCGGTGAATTTGGCTACAACGAGCGCTACACCCCTGGCCAAACAAACTATTACGTTCCGGCTCGGCTGGATGAAGGAATTCTGGCCGAAGCTGCCCGAATTGCGGTCGCGGCTCACAACAGCCTTGGGCTCACTCAGCTGAGCCGAGTGGACCTGATTGTTGACGAGTCTGGGGAAATCTGGTTTCTAGAGGCGAACGTCACACCCGGCATGACAGAGACTTCGCTTTTCCCACAGGCAGTACTGGCAACCCAAGCGACCTTGCCCGAGACCTACTTAGCGCTTGTGAAGCTGGCCCAAAAAAGCTAGTTTTTGCCCTTGATGTCCTGGATTATGCGTCTCAAATCAACCAAGTTCCCAAATTCGATAACCATTTGGCCCTTCTTGCGCCCAATGCTTATCTTAACAACTGTATTTAGGTGGTCGCCCACTTCCTCGGCCAGCTCCTTGAGCATGTCCTGCTTGCCGCCCGGCCTGATTGTAGCCTTGCCGGGCCTAATCTTGGCGCCAGAAACTATCTCTTCGAGTCCTCGAACCGAAATACCTTCGCGAATGACCCGGTTGGCTAGCTCACGCATCGTGGTCTCGTCGTTGGTTGAAAGCAACGCCCTGGCATGGCCAGCACTTAAAACGCCTGCAGCTACCTTGTCCTGAACATCCATGGGCAACTTGAGTAATCGCAAAGTATTCGTGATCTGCGGTCTGGAGCGGCCAAGCTTGTCAGCCAACTGATCCTGCGTTGTCCCAAAGTCCTCAAGCATCTGCTTGTAGGCAGAGGCTTCTTCCAAGGGGTTTAGGTTTGCGCGGTGAATGTTCTCAAGCAACGCGTCACGAAGCATGTTCTCGTCAGCCGTTTCACGAACAACGGCTGGGATAGACACAAGCCCGGCTTCCTTCGATGCTCGAAGCCTTCGCTCGCCCATAATTAGTTCATAGCCGGCGCCCAATGGGCGAACGACAATAGGCTGCAAGACACCGAATTCGCGGATGGAGTGAACTAGCTCTGCGAAGGCATCGGCTTCAAAGACCGTTCTTGGCTGCTGGGGGTTTGGTGTTATTTGGTCCAGGTCCAGCTGGGCCAATCTGGCGCCTGGCGCAACTTCAACACCTATTGGCTTTTTACTGTCGGAGCCAAAGAAGACATCGACCGCATTTCGGTCGCCCTCAGGAATCAAAGAACCGATGCCTCTTCCAAGGCCACCACGGCGTTCGGGGCGTTTACTCGTAGTCATACGTGATCTCCTCGCTGAGCCAGCTCGATAGCAGCTTCCTGGTAGGCCAGGGAGCCTGAATTCTTAGGATCAAAGGTAATTGCAGTCTGGCCGTAGCTCGGGGCCTCAGAAAGCCGCACGGAGCGCGGAATCGTGGCAGAAAGTGTCTTCTCAGGGAAGTACTTGCGAACCTCGTTGGCTACGTCGGTGCTGAGATTGGTCCTGTTATCAAACATCGTCAGCAGGATTGAACTGATGTCAAGACTTGGGTTGAGAGCTTTCTTGACTCGCTCGATGTTGGCAATCAGTTGAGTTACCCCCTCGAGGGCGTAGTACTCACATTGAATTGGCACTAAAACCTCGGTCGCAGCAACCAGAGCGTTTATCGTCAGCAAACCGAGGCTCGGGGGCGAGTCGATAAAAATGAAATCTATTCGTGGGGATGTCTGATCGACATAAGTTGCTAGCGCCGAGGCTAAAACCTTCTCGCGTTGACTTGCGCTAACCATGTCCATCTCAGCTCCCGCGAGATTAATGCTGGCTGGTAAGCAAAATAAGTTTTCGTGCTCTGGGCTCTGTTGAACCAACGGTCCAACTGCTGACCCATCCACCAAAACTTCGTAGCTTCCGGGGACCCCGTTGTGGTGTTCAACTCCAAGTGCAGTAGATGCGTTGCCCTGTGGATCAAGATCAATCACCAATACCCTAAGGCCCTTGGTGGCAAGCGCTGCGGCAATGTTAACCGCGGTTGTGGTTTTACCCACACCGCCTTTTTGGTTCGAAACTGTGATGATTCGGGTCTTTGCCGGCGCAGTCAGCCTGGCAGCTTCAACTCGTTTAGCACGCTCAGTGTTGAGGGTGATCTCCCTCAAGATTGGTGCCCTGAAATCCTGCTGGTTACTCATGCTTGCCCCCGGTGGATGTTTCACGTGAAACATGTTCTATTTCACTGTTAGGGGACTGCTGCCAACCTGTTGGTTCCGGCGAAAGTTCGTCGCGGTGATTTGGAAACCCCAACCCGGGTGCGACGCTCGGTTTGGTGATCGACGTCTTTTCCGCTGGTTGTTCAGTCATTTTCCTCAAGCCTTTAACCTAATACGGACAACAGTCGCAGTTTCCGGTGCTTTATTCAAACCCAGTGTAAGTATCTCAGGAGTGTCGAACCCGAGCAGCTCAAGGCGCTCGGTTGCAGCAATAATCTCCTCGGGGGCCTTTGAGCCCTTGAGTGCTAAGACTGTTTTTCCCGAAGAGCCCCTAATAAGCGGGCTGAGAAGGCGAATCAACTTGTCAAGGGCTGCAACAGCCCTTGCAGTGGCGACATCAAAATCAGTGCGATGCACATCCTCGGCTCGTGCACGCAATACCGAGACGTTTTCTAATCCGAGTTCAGTAACCACAGCCGATAGCCAGTTAACCCTGCGCTCCATCGGTTCCACCAAGGTGAAGTGAGAGTTGGGAGCGGCAATAGCCATGGGGATCCCAGGCAGGCCTGCGCCGCTTCCGACATCAACGACCTTTTGGTCCGGTTCAACTAGCTCCGCTAGCAGTCCACCGCTTATTACGTGACGGCTCCATAATTGAGGAAGCTCACGTGGCCCGAGTAAGCCAAATGTCTCTGAGTCCTTGGCTAATAAAGCCGTATAGGCACGAGCCTGAGAAATGTTTGACCCGAATAGTTCCTTGGCGAAGGCCGGTTCGAGTTCAACCTGGCTTGACTCGTTCAAGTTACCACAAGTTTCACGTGAAACATTTAGGGCTTGCGAACAACTATGTGGCGGTCACGACCTTGGCCTTCGGACTCCGAAACGAAGCCTGCTTCCGACACCATGTCGTGCACTTGCTTGCGATCGTAAGAGGTCATTGGCTTTAGGTGCTGCTCGCTATCAGAGTCCTCTAGCTTTTCTATGGTTCGCTCCACAAGCTGCTTGAGCTTGTCGGTCTTCGCCTGGCGCGACCCACCAATGTCGAGAATCAATCTGCTCATCTCGCCGGTCTTGGACTGAACTGCCAGGCGCGCAAGCTCTTGGACCGCTTCAACAGTGTCGGGGTCAGAGATCTTGCCCAGGTTGGACTTTGCATCACTCTGAACGCTTATGTAAACGCGCTCCTTCTTAAACTCAATCTCCAGGTCACCGTCTAGGTCAGCTACATCTAAAAACTCTTCGATGAAGTCCGCTGCGATTTCGCCTTGCTGTTCTAGTTCTTTTTCTTCGCTCATTTACTTCTTCTTTTTTTTCTTGGATCGGTTTTTGCTAACTGGCTGGTTACGCTGACGAACTTCTGGTTCGGGCGTCTCCTCCTCGATAGCTGGGGTGGTCTCTAGTTTGGGCAGCTTGCCCCTGCGCTCCAGGCGCTCCTGTCGCGCCTTGTGCGCCGGTGAACCAGGAGTAGGCATGTTGCGAATAACAATGAATTGCTGGCCCATGGTCCAGAAGTTGGAAACCAACCAGTAGGTCATAACCCCCAGCGGAAAGGTCAGCCCTGAAAACAGGAAGACCGCTGGAAGTGTGTAGAGCATGATCTTCTGGGTGCGCATGAACTGGCTGTTTTGAGTATCTGGGTTTTGGTTCTTGGCCATGATCTGCTTCTGCGTGATGAACTGCGAGGAAGACATCAGCACAATCATGATGGCCGCAATTACCTTGACATTTATGTCATCAGACCCGAAGAAGGTGTCGGACAAAGTCGCTCCAAATAACTTGGCCTGCGAAAACGACTGAGCCAAGCTTGCGTTTAGAACGCCAACCCCCGCTTCGTTTCGCTGGGCACCGTTTAGAACGTAAAACAAGCTAATAAAGATGGGCATCTGCAAAATTAGCGGAAGACAGGAGCTAAGGGGGTTGGAGCCAGTCTCCTTATAGAGGGCCATCTGCTCTTTGGCGAATCGCTCTCGAGAATCTCGATCGGTCTTGCCTTTGTACTTCTTCTGAAGCTTGGCAAGTTGTGGCTGAACCAGCATCATGTTTCTCTGGCTCTTGATTTGACGAACGAAGACAGGTATCAAGGCGGCGCGGACGACTAGAACGAGACCAACAATCGCCAGGACCCAAGCTCCACCGGAGTCGAACGAAAAGCCAACGGAACTGAAGACCGTGTGAAAGCTAACAAGAATTAGTTCAATGAGCCACTTAATTGGCCATAGCAGATCCACAATTACCTCTTTATTTCTGAACTAGCGGGTGAAGTAAATCCTAGCTGGCTTATGGATATCCAGTTGGGCCCACTTACTACCTCATCCACCCCACCGGCAGACCATGGGTTACAACGTAGAACCCGCCAGCCAGTCAGCGGAATGGCACGCAATACACCCAGGCGCTGAAGGGAGTGAAGACCATAGGTAGAACATGAGGGGTAGTAACGACATACGTCACCGTAAAGCGGGGAGATAATTTTTCTGTAAACCAACACCAAAGCAATCACAATGTTCCTGGGCACGAGAAGCAAAACGCGAACAGTTCTCATTTCTCAGTCCGCTCCATGAGATTCAGTATTGAAGCCCTCAGATCATCAAAGCTGAGATTGGTGGCGCCGGGTCGGTATCTCACGACACCGTGAATTTGTGGCTTTCCAACAATCTGCCCACTAAGAACAGCTTTGGTTCTGCGACGGATTTTGTTTCTAACAACGGCATTACCCACGGCGCGGGAGGTTACGATCGCGAAGCGGCTTGTTTCGGCCGGCAAAAAATGGATGGTTGCAAATTCATTGCTGCTGCGCCTGCCGAGTCGTATCACCTGGCGGATTTCATCGCTAGAAGATAATCGATTCTCGCGCGCTAGCAACTGCCCTCTAGGCGCTTAGTTCTGTGCGACCCTTGCGACGGCGAGCGGCCATGATGGCACGTCCCGCGCGAGTACGCATACGTAGACGGAAGCCATGCTTTTTTGCACGGCGACGATTGTTCGGTTGGAATGTGCGCTTGCTCACTTAGAACTCCCTGGGTCTGTTGGGAATTACATCCCAAAACAACTTCCATAATCTACGACGAATATAGCCGATAGTCAAGGCTACAGCGGACTAAATGTGCCAAATTGTGTGCTTCTCATACAAATTCAAAAAAATCCGTTGCGACACGCTGAGTTAACTTGATATCCAACCGCCCTATCCACTTGAATGTTCCAATCGTAGAATTGTCGAGCTTTTTATAAAGTTTTCCACAATTATTGAGGGTTTATGCACAGGTCTAATTATCTGTGCAAAACTCTGTTTATAAGTATTTTAAGAACCTGAAGGAGCCCCAGTTGGCCGACGTCGCCCTCACAACAATGTGGAGCGACCTCGTATCTAAAATTGCCTCGGACTCAAGGGTTACACCTCATCTCAAAGGCCACTTAGATCTTGCTGTTCCAAAAGGTGTTTTGGATGACACCCTCTACTTAGAAGTACCCAACGAGACAACGCGTTCAATGCTTCAGCAACGACTCAAGGAGTTGCTGCTGGATGCGCTGGGAGAAGTCGCTGAATTCGGTGGGCCAACTTCGTTTCTGATAATCACCAATGAGCAGCTCCAAGCACCAACCCGCATTGAGTTAGCGGTAGAGCCCGAGCCACCAGTAATCGATCGTGACCCGGCAACTGGACCAGTTCCAATAACCGGCGCCTCAGGGCTAAACCCAAAATATAGTTTTGACAACTTTGTAACCGGTGGCTCGAACAGGTTCGCCCACGCAGCAGCCTTTGCGGTTGCCGAAGCCCCCGCCGAGGCATACAACCCCTTGTTTATTTATGGATCAAGCGGCCTAGGGAAAACGCACCTGCTTCATGCAATCGGTCATTACGCCATGCACCTGAAGCCGAGAACAAAGGTTCGTTATGTTTCAAGCGAGGAATTCACTAACGACTTTATAAACGCAATCCAAAACAACAAAACCTCAGAGTTCCAGGCACAGTATCGAGATGTTGACATCTTGCTTGTGGATGACATTCAATTCCTCCAGGGAAAAGACCAGACTCAGGAGGCCTTTTTTCATACCTTCAATAATCTGCATGACCACAACAAACAGGTTGTCATCACCTCGGATCTTCGCCCCAAGCAGCTGGAGGGCTTTGAGGAGAGAATGCTGTCTCGTTTTGAGTGGGGACTAATCACAGACATCCAAGCCCCCGAGTTTGAGACGCGAGTTGCCATTCTGCGTAAGAAGGCCGCCCTGGAGAGAATTCCGGTGCCAGACGATGTAATCGAGTACATGGCTACCAGAATTTCTTCAAACATAAGAGAGCTCGAGGGCACCCTGATCCGGGTCACGGCATTTGCGAACCTAAACCGTCAGCCGTTGGACATGGACCTAGTACAAACCGTCCTAAAGGATTCATACTCAATCTCAGACGACACACGAATCAGCCCCCTAGAGATCATTGCAGCGACTTCTACTTACTTTAAAATAACCCAAGAACAACTCACTGGTTCCGGAAGGCAAGCTGCAATTGCGCTTGCCAGGCAAATTGCAATGCACATCTGCCGTGAACTAACAGACTTATCGCTTCCAAAGATAGGTACCCATTTTGGAAACCGCGACCACACGACAGTTATGTACGCAACTAAAAAAATAAGCACTCAAATGCGCGAAAAGCGTTATATCTACAACCAGGTCTCAGAAATAATCCAGAAAATAAAGGACAACCACAAATAGTTTTAAAAAAAACCTGTGGACAACTCCAAAAAATAATGTGAAGAAGTAATCCATTTCACTCGAGAAAATAATCTAAAGTGTTCACAAAAATAAAACACTCCACAACCAAAAGACTTATCCACAGGTTTATTCACAGATATGTGAACAACTTACAACGGTGTAGTTCTCAAACAATAAAAGGCCTAGAAAGACTTATCCACTTTTACACAGCAAGTTATTAGTGATTATTAAAGATATTAAATAATTAATAATTCCACCCTCCTTGTCAAGGTTGTGTCTCTTGAGGAGTCTTGTGCCAAGATAAAACCCAATCAACTAGAAGGCCGCCATGAAATTTCAAGCCGATCGCGAAGTACTAAGTGATGCTGTTTCTTTTTTAGTTCGCCTTTTGTCTCCTAGGCCTCAGTTGCCTCAGCTATCGGGCGTCATGATCGAGGCAGTTGGCAATGAAGTGCAGTTATCGATTTTTGATTATGAAGTTGCTGCAAGAGTCAAAATTGCAGCAGCCATTGATGTTCCTGGAAAAGTTCTTGTACAAGCAAGATTGTTGGCCGAAATACTGAGTAAGTTACCCGCGGCATCCGTAGCGGTTCATCTTGATGATTCAAGACTTCAGGTTAATTCGGGTTCTAGTAAATTCTCTCTTTCCTCAATGTCAACCGCGGATTACCCGGACACTCCTGAATTTCCAGTTGCTACTGGAAAAGTATCAGCGAGCGAGTTCGTAAACGGTGTTTCCAAAGTTGCTGTTGCTGCGTCTCGCGAGGAGATCACGCCCGTTTTGACGGCAGTGATGATAACTGCCAGTGCTAAGGAGTTGACAATGGTGTCAACTGACAGATTCAGGGTTGCCGTAAAGGTCCTCCCGTGGAGCGGAAAATCCGTACAGCGAGAAGTACTAATCCCCGCAAGAGTCCTAAGTGAAATCTCAAAGACGTTTAGCCACGATAGTGAATTAGAACTTGGCTTTGGTGAAGGCGAAAAGGACATGATTGGGTTTTCAAGTGGGAACAAATCCGTTTCTACGGCAACCATCAAGGGCAAATACCCTGCAGTGTTGCAATTATTTCCAGAGGAAACCGCAAGCTTTGCGATCCTCAGCACGCAGGATTTGTTGGACGCCACACGCAGGGTTGCCCTAGTCGTAGACCGCGAAAAACCCCTACGTTATAAATTCACCGAAAACGAATTGTCACTCGAGTCCATAGGATCCGACGTAGCCGACGCCTCGGAGCAAGTTTCTTGCTCAATGAAGGGGGAGGAGACATTAGTCTCCTTACGGCCTCAATTCCTAACGGACGCGTTGACTGGCCTTGATGTTGAAAATGTTAAAATAGGTTTCACGGTAAACCCAAACAATCCAAACAAGCCCGGTCCGGTGCTAATCAGCCCAGTTAACCCAAAGGACGGCGACAAGGACTTCAAGTACCTATTACAGCCAAATCTTTTAGTTTCTTAGGCGAAGGACTCGGCATTTGTGGCTCAAGTCTTTGCAGCTGGCTAACTTTCGCAACTACTCACAACTAAACGTTGATTTCGCTGCCGGTCAGGTATTGCTTTACGGAGAAAACGGCGAAGGCAAGACAAATCTTGTCGAGGCGGTCAGCTATTTATCCGTTCTTGAGTCACATCGAGTTAGCGGTTATAAGTCTTTGATTCAAAAGGACCACTCCACGGCACAACTTTCTGGAAAGGTGAACCACAATTCCCGCGAGCTCTTGGTTGGTATCGAGCTAAACAAGGATTCCAGCAACAGATATTTTCTGAACGGCTCCGCCAGAAAGAAAACCTCGGAGATTCTTGGTTTGGTCAGGACAGTTTCATTCTCCCCAGAGGACCTAGACCTAATCAGGCGCGACCCTAGTGACAGAAGAAAGTTTCTAGATAACTCTTTAGTGCAACTGAAGCCGCGTTTGTCTGGAGTAAAGGCGGACTATGAACGCGTCCTAAAGCAAAGAAACGCTCTCTTGAAATCAGCAAGGGGTGTAAAGAGCCCTGAACTCTCCACTCTAGAAATCTGGGACGATCAACTGGTCGCCCTGGGTACTGAATTGGCCGCAGAACGGCTTGAGCTAGTGACGGCACTGTCGCCGCTTTTACAGACTTTTTACACTGCACTTAGTGACTCACACGATGAAATTAGCCTGAGGGTAGTTTCGGCAGTGGGAAGCGATGACAGCGAAAAGTGGACAGACATCGAAAGTGATCCAAAGGTTTACTCACAGCTGTTCTACGAACGTCTTGATTCACTGAGAAAAAAGGAACTCGAGCGCGGCATAACCTTAGCTGGGCCTCATAGGGATGAGCTCCTGATAGATAAAGCGGGATTACTTGCCAGAACCCACGCTTCCCAAGGAGAGGCCTGGTCATTAGCGCTTGGTCTAAAGCTTGCCCTGGGGGATGTTTCACGAAAAACCAGCAACAACGGGGACCCGATTTTGCTCCTAGATGACGTGTTTGCAGTATTGGATAAAGGTAGACGGGAGCGTCTCGTCGAATTCGTCACTGATTATGAGCAAGTAATAATTACAGCCGCAGACGAGACCATGGCGCCGAATCTTGATTGGTCAAGCAGAATGAACGTATCGGGAGGTGTTGTCAGTGCCTAGTATTTTCTTCGAAGTCGCCGATGGGTTTTTTAAAAGCTTTCTTGCAAATTCCCACGGTATGAAATCCAAAGATCAGAAGCGTCGCGAGAAAAACCAGACTCGTGGAACGCAGCCGTTTGAACCAGGACGCGATCTAGTCACCGCAAGTCAAAGCCTGGAACATTTGTTTGGAGAATTCAACTGGACCGCGGACCTTGAGAAGGCATCACTATTTGCAGACTGGGATCAGGTTGTGGGGCCGGAGAGCGCAAATGCCTCCTTCCCCGAGGAGCTGAAAGGCACGCAACTAATTGTTCGTTGCAAGTCAACCGCCTGGGCAACTCAAATGCGTCTTTTGGAAACCCAGGTTTTACAGAAGCTAGCTGATGTTCATCCAAAACTTGTTGTTGATCAAATCATGTTCATCGGTCCCAATGCACCGAGTTGGAAAAAGGGTCCTAGATCGGTTCCTGGACGGGGTCCACGCGACACCTATGGCTAATAACCATATGCACCGCTTTTTATGCCCTCTGGACTAGACTAGAGGGGTTAGCAAACCTGAATCTAAGTCGGTCCTAGACCGCATTTACGTGGAGCTAACCCAAACGGGAAGTAATTAAATATGCCAGAACCAACTAGCCACTACGACGCCGGAGACATTCAAGTTCTTGAAGGACTGGAGGCTGTTCGCAAGCGACCGGGAATGTATATCGGCTCCACAGGCCCTCGTGGACTGCATCACCTGGTTTATGAGATCGTCGACAACTCAGTTGATGAAGCTCTTGCGGGCCACTGCGACAACATCGATGTTGTCATCACCAAGGCCGGAAATATAAAGGTTTCCGACAACGGCAGAGGAATCCCGGTTGATATGCACCCGGTGGAGAAAAGACCCGCCGTTGAGGTCGTCCTAACTGTTCTGCACGCCGGTGGAAAATTTGGCGGCGGCGGATATGCCGTCTCTGGTGGTCTTCACGGTGTTGGTGCTTCGGTTGTAAACGCTTTGTCATCAACGCTTGCGGTTGAGGTCCACCGCGACGGTCACATTTGGCGCCAAGGTTATTCAATTGGTGTCCCAGACGCCCCGCTAGCCAAAGGCGAAAAAACCGACCGCACCGGCACAACAATTGAGTTTTCACCAAGCGCGGACATATTTGAAACCGTCGACTACGACTACGAGACTCTGCGCCAACGTTTTCAGCAGATGTGTTTTTTGAACAAGGGCTTGAAGATCAACCTTCTGGATGAGCGCGATGGAAGAAAAGACAACTATTACTACGAGCGCGGTCTTGCCGACTACGTCGAGTATTTGAACTCAGCCAAAAAGGTAGAAACAATTCACGACGAGATTATTTCGATCGAGACCGAAACCAAAGAGAAAACAATTTCCGTTGAAATCGCAATGCAGTGGACTACTGGCTACAACGAAGGCGTTCACACCTACGCGAACACGATCAATACCCACGAGGGTGGAACGCACGAAGAAGGTTTCCGGACTGCCCTAACTTCCCTGCTAAATAAATACGCCCGTGACAAGTCGCTTCTAAAAGAAAAAGATGACAACCTAACTGGTGATGACGTGCGTGAGGGTTTGACAGCGGTTGTTTCTCTGAAGCTAACCGAGCCCCAGTTTGAGGGACAGACCAAAACCAAACTTGGCAACACCGAAGCCAAAGCCTTTGTGCAAAAAGTAGTGAACGATCAACTTGGTGACTGGCTAGCGCGTAATCCCGTGCAAGCTAAAGAGATTGTTCGGAAGGCTATCCAGGCTGCCAGCGCGAGAATGGCAGCAAGAAAAGCTCGCGAGGCAACCAGACGCAAGGGCTTGCTGGAATCCGGCGGAATGCCAGGAAAGCTAAGAGACTGTTCATCTAGAGACCCAGTTGTCTCCGAGATTTATATTGTTGAGGGTGATTCGGCCGGCGGTTCAGCTGTTCGAGGTAGAGACCCTGAGACTCAAGCAATTCTGCCGCTTCGAGGCAAGATCTTGAACGTTGAAAAGGCAAGACTAGATCGAGCCTTGGCAAACACCGAAGTTCAGGCGCTGATTACTGCCTTTGGTACCGGCATCGGCGAAGAATTCGATGTCAGCAAGATTCGCTACCACAAGTGCATTTTGATGGCCGACGCGGATGTCGACGGTCAGCACATCAGGACCCTATTGTTGACGCTTTTGTTTAGGTACATGCGCCCGTTGATCGAACACGGTTACGTGTACATGGCTCAGCCACCATTGTTCAAGCTCAAGTGGTCTAACGCTCCCCACGAATATGTTTATTCGGACGAAGAGCGAGACCGAAGGTTGCAAGAGGGGCAAGCTGCCGGTCGCAGGATTCCAAAGGAAAACGCCATCCAGCGCTACAAGGGCCTTGGAGAGATGGACTACGACGAGCTTTGGGAAACCACAATGAACCCAGCCACCAGAACTTTGCTTCAAGTGACCCTGGACGACGGAGCGCTAGCTGACGAAGTATTTTCAACCTTGATGGGTGAAGATGTCGAAAGCCGAAGAAATTTTATTCAGCGGAACGCCAAAGACGTTCGATTCTTGGACATCTAGGTAGGGGAGAGAAATGTCAGAAGGCCAGATGGACAAAATAGAGCAAATCGACCTAAAGGTCGAGATGCAACGAAGCTACCTCGACTACGCGATGAGCGTTATCGTCGGGCGAGCGCTTCCGGACGTGAGAGACGGGCTAAAACCGGTTCACCGTCGCGTTCTTTACGCGATGTATGACGGTGGTTACCGACCAGACAAGCAGTTCTCAAAGTGCTCGCGTGTAGTTGGCGATGTAATGGGTCAATATCACCCTCACGGCGACACAGCCATCTACGACACCTTGGTTCGTTTGGTTCAGGACTGGAACCTTCGTTACCCGCTTGTTTCGGGGCAGGGCAACTTCGGTTCCCCTGGAAACGACCCGGCCGCCGCGCCAAGATACACCGAATGCAAGATGGCTCCGTTGGCCATGGAGATGGTTCGCGACATCGACGAAGATACCGTTGACTTTCAAGACAACTACGACGGTCGCACCCAAGAGCCGACTATTTTGCCGGCCAGGTTCCCAAACCTGTTGGTTAATGGATCAATCGGTATTGCGGTTGGAATGGCAACAAACATCCCGCCACACAACCTCAGAGAAGTATCAGAGGCAGCTCAGTTTGTTCTTGCTAACCCCGGAATTGAGGGGGAAGCTCTAATTGAAGAGCTAATCAAAATTGTTAAGGGTCCAGACTTCCCAACCGGAGCTCAGATTCTTGGTCGCCGCGGTATTGA
>Ga0209284_10001861_pt1 | contig 30789 bp, 30 predicted proteins | sample FRY03_FD_187211 | JGI IMG/M metagenome (GOLD analysis project Ga0209284, IMG submission 187211) | Freshwater microbial communities from Lake Fryxell liftoff mats and glacier meltwater in Antarctica - FRY-03 (SPAdes) (version 2) | ecosystem: Environmental > Aquatic > Freshwater > Ice > Glacier...
GGGGTGAAACCAACGGCATCACACCGCGTTGTTCCGCCCCATTGGGGCTTTTCGATTGGGTGGCCCGCAAACCCAGGGCGATGCCCTGGGCTATCACCTTGTGGGCCTTTGGCCCGGAATCGCATGGCGCATGGGCCTTTCGCCCGGAACCGCATGGTGCATGGGATCGCAATCGGCGTTGTACTCTTGCGATTCCGCCCCAGCGGGGCAAAATGTGAAAGCCTGGGGCAACGCCCCAGGAACAGCCATCCCGCAAAAACCAAAAGCCCCAACGGGGCGAAACCAACGGCATCACACCGCGTTGTTCCGCCCCATTGGGGCTTTTCGATTGGGTGGCCCGCAAACCCAGGGCGATGCCCTGGGCTATCACCTTGTGGGCCTTTGGCCCGGAATCGCATGGTGCATGGGCCTTTCGCCCGGAACCGCATGGTGCATGGGATCGCAATCGGCGTTGTACTCTTGCGATTCCGCCCCAGCGGGGCAAAATGTGAAAGCCTGAGGCAACGCCCCAGGAACATGCAACCCCGCAAAAACCAAAAGCCCCAACGGGGTGAAACCAACGGCATTGGGGGGCGAGAAAGGGGACGCAGCTCATTGTTTCAGAATTGACCTGATGGCCAAGGCGCTTTTTTAACATAGCCAGGGGCAACGCCCCTGGACCATGAAAACACGAGGTTGAATTTGGCCGTTGGCCAAACCGATTCATGTCGCGTGCGTTTCCAGGGGCGGTGCCTCTGGCTACGATGAAAATGGCCCGTGGTCATGAAAACTACTCCTCAAAAAGCGCAACTTCAAAAAGCGTCAGCGAGGGATGCCTGGCGAAAAACGCTGGTAATTTTATCCCTCACTGACGTGTCGGGTTGTGAAAACCGACTTAATCGACAGCCTGCTTGTCCAGCAGGAATGCAAGATTTGAAGTTAGTGAGGTTATCATCAACACGACCGCTCCCCCTGACCTGCTTGCCTGGCAGGAAGCCAAGTTTCACAGCGTTGCTCATGTTTCATCGTGCAAAACATTCCGTTCCGGTTGGACAAGCCAACCGGGGCGGCCTCGTGTTCGTTCTCGCCGTCTAACTACAAATCTTCCGCTCATGCCAGGCGAGCTGGCACGGGGCGAGGGCCAAAGTCACCCAAAACTTTTCGGCAGCTGCACTCCACGGAGCCTGACTTCCAATATCATGTTTTCCATTTCTGCCGGTCTCCCAATATCCGGGCTCCGGACCAGCGCTGCGATTGCCATCCAGGTATTTCGTGATTATGATCCGTGACAGTTGCGAGGCGCATCAAACATTGAAGGCCGCCTCACTCGATGATTCGGATGACTAAATAAAACGCAACCCGGGCGGTCGAATTGAGATCCAGGCCGGGGGCGAGTTAGTGAGTAAGCCGACGTGATAGGGTACCTCAGGGTACTCCATCACGTCGGCTTTTTTTCGTGGCTATCAGGGGAACCGCGACCATGAACGCGTCCATTGCATATGACTGCGGCACGGTTGAATTCCTTACTTGCAAACGAATTGGAAACATGAAAACCAAAACCATGACGACGAATGCACTTTCTCCGGAACTGCTCCACAAAATGGACGCCTATTGGCGTGCAGCCAACTATCTGTCCGTCGGTCAGATTTATCTGTTCGACAATCCGTTGCTGAAACGGCCGCTGGCGTTGGAGGATGTCAAGCACATGTTGCTTGGTCACTGGGGGACGACTCCGGGGCAGAATTTCATTTACGTCCATTTGAACCGGGTCATCAAACAATACGATCTCAACATGATTTACGTCTCCGGCCCAGGGCATGGAGGTCCGGCCGTTGTCGGCAACACGTCTCTCGAAGGCACCTATAGCGAAATCTATCCCGACATCAGCCAGGATGAAGCAGGCCTGCAGAAGTTGTTCAAACAGTTTTCGTTTCCTGGTGGTATTCCCAGTCACGCGTCGCCGGAATGCCCTGGTTCGATTCACGAAGGAGGCGAACTGGGTTATTCGCTGAGTCATTCGTTTGGAGCGGTGTTCGACAACCCCGATCTGGTCGTTGCCTGTGTCGTGGGTGATGGCGAAGCGGAAACCGGGCCGCTGGCGACAGCATGGCATTCCAATAAGTTTCTCAACCCGGTGAGCGACGGTGTGGTCCTGCCGATTCTGCATCTCAATGGTTACAAGATCGCCAATCCAACCATTCTCGCCCGCATCGAGCACGAAGAACTGGATCAGTTGCTCCGGGGCTACGGATGGACGCCGTACTTCGTCGAAGGCGACGACCCGGAACTAATGCACGAAGCGATGGCCGCGACGCTCGATAAGGTGATGGAGCAGATCAGGCACATTCATCATGAAGCTCGCGTCAACAGCAATATGACTCGACCGCGTTGGCCGATGATTGTTCTTAAATCACCCAAAGGTTGGACCGGACCAACGGTTGTTGATGGCCAGCAGATTGAAGGGACGTTTCGTGCGCATCAAGTTCCTCTGTCCGATCCAGCGACTCATCCCGAACATCTGAAACTGCTGGAAGATTGGCTGCGGAGTTATCGTCCGGAGGAACTTTTTGACGAGACTGGACGATTGATGCCAGAGCTGGGGGAATTGGCACCTCATGGCAATCGTCGGATGAGCGCGAATCATCATGCCAATGGTGGCATCCTGTTGCGCAATCTGCAGATGCCGGACTTTCGCGACTATGCAGCAGACGTGCCGGTGCCCGGTTCGCGAGGCATCGGCAACACTCGCGTGCTTGGCCCCTTTCTGCGAGACGTCGCCAAATTGAATTTTGCGGAGCGGAATTTCCGCATCTTTGGTCCGGATGAGACGTTGTCCAATGGTCTCGGAGCTGTTTTTGAAGCAACCAATCGACAGTGGGACGCTGCGACGCAAGTGAACGATCAATGGCTTGCCCCTAGTGGCCAGGTGCTGGATTCGATGCTCAGTGAGCACCAGTGTGAGGGCTGGCTCGAAGGCTACTTGCTCACGGGACGGCATGGACTGTTTAACTGCTATGAGGCGTTCATTCACATCGTTGACTCAATGTTCAACCAGCACGCTAAATGGCTGAAGGTTACTGCTCATCTGCCGTGGCGACGTAAAATCGCTTCGCTGAATTATCTGCTTGCCTCCCATGTCTGGCGACAGGACCACAACGGCTTTACGCACCAGGATCCGGGGTTCATTGACGTTGTTGTGAACAAGAAGGCCGAGGTCGTGCGAGTTTACTTTCCGCCGGATGCCAACTGTTTGTTGTCAGTGATGGAACATTGTTTGCGCAGTCGACATTACGTCAACGTTGTGGACGCGGGCAAGCATCCGTCACCGCAGTGGCTGACGATGGACGCGGCCGCAAAGCCTTGCGCCGCGGGCATCGGCGTCTGGGATTGGGCGAGCAACGATCAGGGCACTGCTCCTGATGTTGTGATGGCGTGCTGCGGCGACGTGCCGACTCTCGAAACACTCGCAGCCATAAGCATCATGCGGGAGCACTTGCCCGAGCTGAAAATCCGCATGGTGAATGTGGTTGATCTCATGCGGCTGCAGCCGCCGAGTGAGCATCCGCACGGCTTGAGCGACGTGGACTTCGACGAACTCTTTACTAAAGACAAGCCGGTCATCTTCGCGTATCACGCCTATCCCTGGCTGATCCATCGTCTGACCTATCGCCGCACAAATCATGACAACATCCACGTCCGCGGCTACAAGGAAGAGGGCACCATCACGACGCCGTTCGACATGACGGTTTTGAATGATCTGGACCGCTTCCATTTGGTTATGGACACCATCGACCGCCTGCCGCAGACCGGCGACAAGGGCGTGTACCTGAAACAGCAACTCAAGGACAAGCTGGTCGAGCACAGGGAGTACATCAATAAGAACGGCCAGGATATGCCGGAGATTCGGAACTGGAAGTGGGAGTCGCCCCATCAAGCAGGTTCAGGCAGGTCTGGAGCAATCTACGGTCGAGTTTCGGGTTCTGAAGCCCCCGAACCTATTCCGGGACTGTTGCCAAGTGATTAAAATCGCAAACCTCAACAGCAACTTACCACACGCACTTCATTTTTTTTATGAATCAGAAATCAGAAGTATGACAGCAAATATTCAGTCGAATAATTTTCGTGTGACACCTGAAGCGACGATCAAGCTCCATGAGTGGCCAACGAAGGTAGAGCCGTTTTATAAGTCGAAAAAACAGTATCATAAGATTCTGGAAGAGCATGTTGATCAGTTACGTTCTCTGCAACGGATTCACTATGCGTCAGACAGCTATTCACTGTTGCTGATTTTCCAGGCAATGGATGCGGCAGGCAAAGACGGCGCGATCCGGCATGTGATGTCCGGAGTCAATCCCCAGGGCTGCCAGGTGTTCAGTTTCAAGCATCCGAGCGCTGAAGAGCTGGATCATGATTTTCTCTGGCGGACGACAGCTTGTCTTCCGGAACGCGGGAGGATCGGCATTTTCAATCGATCCTACTACGAGGAAGTACTTATCGTCCGGGTGCATCCAGAGATTCTCAGCAGTCAAAAATTGCCGGACCAGTTGTCGGACCCGAAGACCATCTGGAGGGACCGCTATCGTTCCATCACGGAGTTCGAATCGCATCTCCATCGGAGCGGTACAAAGGTCGTCAAATTTTTTCTCCACATGTCGAAAGACGAACAGCGCAAGCGATTCCTCGACCGAATTGATGAGCCCGAGAAGAACTGGAAATTCAGCCTTGCCGATATACACGAGCGTCAGTACTGGGATCAGTACATGGAGGCGTATGAAGAATGTCTGAATGCGACCAGCACCGATGATGCGCCGTGGTATGCCGTACCCGCCGATGATAAGCACAATGCCCGCCTGATCGTTTCCCAGATTGTGCTGGATGCGTTTCGCGGTTTGAAAATAGCCTATCCCATGGTTAGTGAAGAGCGTCGCAGCGAATTGAAGTCCATCCGCAGGAAGCTCGAAAAAGAACACGAGGAACCCCGGTGATTGAGCGACACTCCCTTGTTCTGTTGGGCGTGGTTGATACAATGCAGGCGTTGGTTGATTTTGTTCAAACAAACGCAACTTAACAACACATTCGGATGACATGTTAAAGCACGGCCCGTAATTGCGCGGGAAGTGAGTTGCTCAGTAAGCCGACGTGGTGAAGTTCCTTTCGGGGAACTCCGCCACGTCGGCTTTTTTTATGGCTGTCGCGCCACCGGTGCCCTTTACCAATGCCACAACGCGAGATCCATCGCACCGCCCAACCAAACGAAGGAGACAGGCCATGTCGGTTGAACTGCATGAAGAAGCAGGAGGAAAGATTGTGATCCTGAACCTGAGCGGGAAGATCGCGATTGAAGACTACGAGTACTTCACCCCCCAGGTCGAACGGGCAATAAAGGCCCAGGGCAAGGTTCGGATGCTGGTGCGAATGCACGACTTCCATGGCTGGACCTTGGGGGCCGCTTTGAAAGATAGACAATTCGGCGTGCAACACTTATCGGACATCGAGCGGCTGGCCCTCGTCGGTGAAACGCGGTGGGAGGTGGGAATGGCCTTATTCTGCAAACCATTCACCAACGCCAAGGTCCGTTACTTCGACGAGACCAAGGCTGATGAGGCTACAACATGGATTCACGAAGGGATTGCGGAAGCGACTTTACCATAAACATGGGTGATTATAAATAACGCACCAATAATGAGGAGAGAAGACTTATGTCTGAGTTGGATGAACCCACAAGAGATGAACCCACAAGAGACGTAAAGGACGGATTGAACGATGTGTTAGAGAATATTCGACTGACGTTCAAGAAGTCCAAACGAGGAACCGTTTTGATGCTCATCGGAGCATTCGTAGTGCTGTGGACCTTCTGGACAGCATGGTTTACTGTCCAACCGGAAGAGACTGGCATCGTGCAGCGTTTCGGAAAAGTGATGCGCACCGCCAGTCCGGGCCTGCATTTCAAGATCCCGCTGGGTATCGAAACGGCTCGTATGGTGCCCACTGCCCGCGTGCTCAAAGAGGAGTTTGGCTTCAGGACCGTGGCCAGTGTGCCCGGCCAGAAAACGCGATATGAACCGGGTGATGCGTACATGGATGAGTCGTTGATGTTGACCGGTGATCTCAATGTCATCAATGTTCAGTGGATCATCCAATACCGCATCGAAGATCCGATACGCTACCTATTCAAGGTCCGCGATACGCCGAAAACAATCCGCGATACCACTGAGGCGGTCATGCGCCGGGCGGTCGGTAACCGACTTGGCAGCGACGTGTTGACGACCGGACGGGTGGCAGTATCCTCCGAAGCGAAAGAGGAGATCCAGAAGATCCTGACAGCATACGAGATCGGTGTCAGCCTGGTGACCCTGGAGCTTCAGGACGTCACCCCACCGGACGCGGTAAAACCGGCGTTTAATGAGGTCAATGAATCGCGTCAGGACAGAGAACAGACCATCAATATGGCTGAGGAGCAGGAAAATCGAGAGATTCCAAAGGCTCGTGGCGTGGCGACGCAGAGTATCAGCAAAGCCGAGGGATACGCCCTTGAACGCGTGAATCGGGCAAAAGGGGAGGCCGCCCGTTTTGAGTCGATTCTTACCGAGTATCTGGATGCACCGCAGGTCACGCGCCGACGTTTGTATCTGGAGGCCATGACCGGTCTGTTGGCTGGGACGAATGGGCTTTATATTGTCGATGAAGATCAGCAAGCCATGGTTCCCTGGCTCTCGGTAGAGTCGAGCACACAGCCAGCGACCGAAGGGAATATACAACAATGAAACGCTATCTGAAAATTACGTTAATCGTCATCGCAGGGGTGCTCGTGCTCGGACTTTACAGTTCGCTGTACACGTTGGAAGAGGGCTTCCAAGCCGTTGTTGTGCAGTTTGGTAGGCCGGTGGGAGAAACTGTAACCGAGGCGGGCTTGCACATGAAATTGCCCTTTGTGCAACAGGTTCTACGATTCGAAAAACGCCTGCTCTTCTGGGACGGCGACCCAAATCAGATTCCCACCAAGGGGCGCGAATTCATATGGGTAGATACGACAGCGCGTTGGCGGATCTCCGACGCAAAACGATTCCTTGAGAACGTGGCCAGTGAAGAAGGTGCTCAGTCCCGCTTAAATGATATTCTCGATTCCGTGGTGCGCGATCAAGTGTCTAGCAGCGAGCTGGTCGAACTGGTCCGTAGTGCATCGTGGATCGTTCCCGACGATGACGTATTGAAGGACGTTCCGAAGCAGCAGGAAGAAGAACTCAAACGAGAGATCGCCCGCGGCAGGGAGCAGATCACCCGTACGATTCTGGCGGAGGCTCAAAAGATCATTCCTCAGTACGGTATCGAACTGGTGGACGTGCGAATCAAGCGGCTGGACTACGTGGAGAGCGTTCGCGAGAAAGTCTATGAACGTATGATCTCCGAACGCAAACGCATCGCCGCACAGTTTCGATCGGAGGGAGAAGGCCTGAGCGCGGAGATTCTCGGAACGATGGAAAAAGAGCTGAGCTTAATACGTTCCACTGCTTATAGAGAGGTACAAGAGATTCAGGGCAAGGCCGACGCGGATGCAACGCAAATCTACGGTCAGGCGTACAGTCGTGATCCTGAATTCTATGCTTTTCTACGCACCCTTGAGAGCTACAAAGAGAGCGCGAATCCGAATTCCGTAATGCTTCTCACCACAAAAAGCGATTTCTATCGCTATCTGAAAAGCGCGACACCACCAACGTCGATACCACCAACATCGACACCCGAATCATCCGTCCCGATGTTGTCCACAATGGCGCCATAAACTGGAAGGAGAGCAATGCCATCATGATTATCAAGAAGCAGCACAGTTTCTTCTTCGCAGATTCCGAGGACAGCATTATCCGAACCGGCATCCGAGAGCTGAAGCTGGGACATTACGCCGTCGCCATTGAAGTCACCGACCGTCAGGAGGCCGTGGACATCGCGAGTCTGGTAAAACCTCACGGTGGACACGGTTTCATGTACTTCGGGACATGGGTCAATGAGTGGCTTCCGAGCTGACAGATTACCAACTTGAACCGAGTTTAAATTTGCAAAGCATGGACAAAAATATCGATACCGACGCCGCTTGGCCAAAGCGGCGGTGATTGACATCCAAACAGTAGGCCCGTGAATTCCTCGATCGTAACGCCTTTGGGAGGCAGCAAGATGAAAGCTACTCAGAAACTGCGCGATATGGGTCAGAGCATCTGGCTCGACAACATCACTCGCACTCTGCTAAACAGTGGAACTCTGGAACGTTATATTCAGGATTTTGCGGTCACGGGACTGACATCCAACCCGACGATTTTCGACCACGCCATCAGGAACAGCAGCGATTACGACGATGCCATTCGTCAAAAGGTTCAGGCAGGCAAGTCGCGCGAGACTGTCTTCTTTGAGTTGGCGTTGGAGGACCTGAGGCAGGCAGCCGATTTGTTTCGACCGATCCACGACCAAAGCAACGGCGTGGACGGTTGGGTGTCTCTGGAGCTTTCGCCGGAGCTGGCACACTACGCGGCGCGTACGATTAATGCGGCCAAAAAACTTCATGACCAAGCCGATCGGCCCAACCTGTTCATCAAAATCCCCGGGACCAAAGAGGGCCTTTTTGCGATTGAAGAGTCGATTTTTGCAGGTGTGCCAGTCAACGTGACGTTGTTGTTTTCTCGCTCGCAGTACGTTGCTGCCGCCGAAGCGTATCTGCGCGGGATCGAACGGCGCATTGCTGTCGATTTAAATCCTGAAGTCGGCTCAGTGGCGTCAATCTTTATCAGCCGCTGGGACGTGGCCGTCGCGGACAAGGTTCCGGTTGAACTGAAGAACCAACTTGGAATTGCCGTGGCGGGACAGACGTATCAGGCGTACCGCAGTTTAATTGCTTCGCCGCGATGGCAGACCATTTTCAATGCCGGAGCCCGCAGTCAGCGATTGCTCTGGGCCAGCACCGGGACCAAGGACCCCGACGCCGCCGACACTCTCTATGTGTCGGCGCTGGCCTCCCCGAGCACCATCAACACGATGCCCGAAGCCACATTGAACGCATTCGCTGATCATGGAGAACTCGGCGAGTCGTTGCCCATATACGAGCGTGGCTGCGACCAGGTCCTGACAGAATTCTCCAGAGTCGGAATTGACACCGACGCCCTCGCGGCACGGCTCCAGGACGAAGGGGCCACAGCGTTCGTTAAATCCTGGTCCGGTCTCATGAATTGTATCGCATCACGCTCTCAGGAACTCAAACACGTCGGTTGAATCTGGAAAGGGACAAACTTGCGAACCAAAGAGTACTGATCTGAAAAGTTTCATGCAGGACAAACTCATCACCTAAAAATAGTTTATCCGTCAACGCGGCCAGCATATGGCGGAAATTCGCAACTGGAAAAGAAGTGAGCAATGAATCAAACCCCACAAACGAATCGTCGTATCGTGTTAAACTCGCGTCCTCAGGGTTCTCCTGTTTCAGAAAACTTTCGGTTGGAAACAGCCGAGATTCCCAAAACGAAGGCAGGCGAAGTTTTACTACGAACGGCCTATATGTCTCTGGACCCTTACATGCGCGGCCGGATGAGCGACAAGCCGTCGTATGCACCTGCGGTGGCTATCGGAGACGTAATGGTGGGCGGCACCGTTTGTCGCGTAGTTGAATCGCAGCGGCCGGACTATGCCGAGGGCGAATGGGTGCTCGCCAACAGCGGATGGCAGGATTATCACGTGTCCAATGGAGCTGACTTGATGCGATTAGGTAGACATCTTGAACGTCCTTCGTTAGCGTTGGGAGTGCTCGGGATGCCCGGGTTCACCGCCTACATGGGGCTGCTGGATATCGGCCAGCCAAAAGCGGGTGAGACCGTTGTCATGGCGGCGGCGACAGGCGCGGTCGGTTCGGTCGTGGGGCAAATCGCCAAGTTGATGGGTTGCCGCGTGGTTGGCATCGCTGGTGGTCCGGACAAATGTCGCACTGGAGTTGAAACGTTTGGCTTCGATGCATGTATCGACCATCACGCAGCGGATTTTTCAGAGCAACTTTCCCGTGCCTGCTCAAAAGGGATCGACGTTTACTTCGAAAGCGTCGGCGGCAAAGTGTTTGACGCCGTACTGCCACTACTCAATACGAAAGCGCGGGTGCCCGTTTGCGGAATGATTGCTCATTACAACGATACGAAATTGCCAGGCGGACCCGATCGGTTGCCGCTATTGATGCAAACACTCTTGATTAAGCGAATCAAGGCACAAGGCTTCATTATCTTTGACGACTATGGCCCACGCTATGAAGAGTTCGCCATTGCCATGGGCTCGTGGGTCAGGGAAGGCAAAGTCAAGTCTCTGGAAGACACCGTTGACGGACTGGAAAACGCCCCCAAGGCATTCATTGGTCTGCTCACTGGAAAAAACTTCGGCAAGCTTGTCATTCGTGTGGCTAAGGATGACTTGGAATGAAGGCACCAACCCCAACGACCGTATGAACCATAACGACCGAATGAAAGCCAAAGACCGTTTGTATTTGACACTCAACAACTTTCACGAAGGTAGCACTCCGTGCTGCAACACACATTCCTTTCAGTTTGAAACACGAGGCATAAAATGACACAATTTAATTTGCTCACTTCTCAATCATTGGCCGAATTGGCATCGGTCCAACAGTCGCCTTGTCTGTCGCTTTACCAGCCGACTCATCGTAGTCGGCCGGACAACCAGCAGGATGAGATTCGATACCGCAATCTTGTGAAGAAGTTGGAGGCATCGTTGCGGCAGACGTATTCGGCGGCCGAAACCGAGCTCTTCTTAAAACCGTTTACCGACCTCTCTCATGATGATTCGTTCTGGAATCAGACTTGGGACGGGTTAGCCGTGCTGAGTGGGCCGGGGCTGTTTCGAGTATTCCGACTTCAGAGGCCAGTCGCCGAATTGGTCGTCGTTGCAGACAGCTTTCACATCAAGCCGCTGAGACGCTTTCTGCAATCGGTCGCTCATTACCAGATTCTCGGCTTGAGCCTTCAAAAGATTCAGATGTTCGAAGGAAGCCGCGAAACGCTCAACGAAATCGAACTGGCTTCGGGTGTCCCACAGACGATCGAAGAGGCACTGGGCGATGAACTGACCGAACCTTTTTTGGCTGTCACTTCCCACGGTGGTGTCGGTCAGGCAAGCACGTCCATGCACCACGGCCATGGAGGGAAAAAAGATGAAGTCGACGAGGATGCGGAAAAGTTCTTTCGTGCCGTAGATCGGGCGGTGCTTGAACATCATTCCCGACCATCGGGACTGCCGCTGATTCTGGCGGCGTTGCCGGAACATCATGATCTTTTCCACCAAATCAGCCATAACCCATTTCTGATGGCGAAAGGGCTGATGATTAATCCCGACGTCCTGCCGATCGATGAACTTCGCGAACGCGCCTGGAAAGTCGTCGAGCCGCAGTATCAGGCGCGGCTGACTAAGCTGACCGAGGAATTTTCAGAAGCCCGATCCAAGGGCCATGGCAGTGACGACCTGTCGCTGGTTGCTCAGGCGGCTGTCGAAGGGCGAGTCGCAACGTTGCTGATCGAGTCCGACCGTCAGATTGCTGGCCAGCTCAACTGCGAGACCGGTCAGGTCGAAGTTGCTGATCTCAGCAACCCGCAAGTCGATGACATGCTCGACGATCTTGGCGAACTAATCGAAAAGATGGGCGGCAAGGTTCTGGTTATGCCGGCCGATCAGATGCCGAGTCAGACGGGACTGGCAGCAACCTATCGATATTGAATCAACCCCGCTCAAATTGAATCACCTACACTCACAAAGGAAAACAGCACGCAGATCCAATGGCCAAGAAAACCCTGATCGAACTTCGCGTGATACTGCCGGACATTCCGGACGAGCAGGATGCGTGTGTGGTTCGACTGGAAGCGAGGCTCGGCCGCGAGCGAGGCATCACGCGCGGTCATGTGGTCTACCGCCAAATGGTGCTGATGGATCATTTTGAGCGTGTACATCGATAAGCTTTGGCTTCAACTGTTTCACGCGATGACTGCTGATGCATCTCTCTGGGGTACCTCTTGCAGAGATTTTCGCCCAGATTTGACGCTGCGGCACGACGCGAGTTCGGTGTCGCTTTGCTGCGTCGGTTTGGGCGACCGGCGCGCGCTGGGGACAGGTGCTTCGCTGCCTCGGTCGATGTGACCAAAGCAGACTGGAGGCAGTGAGAATCCGCTCTGATCGGTGTCACCGGAGCAGGTTCCTGCTTAATCAGATTGTCATATGGCATGGTGCAGCCGCATCAGAGTCGTACCCATCGAACGCTCAACGTCCGGTTCGATCGTTTCGCTTCCTGAGAACCTGCCTTTTGCCACTGTCCCACCATGAATTGCTGCCGTTTGTTCGGCAAACATGCAACTTGCGAAGTGGCACACAAGATGCTTAGCTTTAAAGCAGCGACTCCAGTGGCTGCAAATTCCGCTTCATTAATACGTGAGCGATTCTTGTGCTGCAGGAAGTGTTTTCTGGCAAGAGCAGTTTTGCTTAAATCAGGCCAGGAAATCCAAAAGGAGCAAGTACGATGAACTGCGATCAAATCAAAGCTGGAACCAGTTCACTGGCAAGGTGAAGGAAAAATGGGGGAAGTTGACAGCTGACGACTTGACCACAATTGCTGGTCAGCGTGACCAGATGATCGGGATTCCGCAGGAGCGCTATGGCTGCGCGAGGGAACGCGCGGAGCAGGAATGATCGAATTTCACTGACAGCAACTATCGACATTAGCGATCCCGTCATCACGTCACCGCCGAGTATGTAATCGAGTTGCATTCACCGAAGACAAATTTAAGGTTACGAGCCCAGCGATCAGAGACCGATCCGGTCGCCGAGCTCAATTCAAGCGGGATATCCGTCAACAGAATCGGCATGCGAAAAGGATTGTCAAACAGGGTTGTGTAACAGCAATTCACTCCAAACGGAGAACAGAAGTTTGAGCGTTCAGTATTGACGGCAAACTTATAAAGTCAATTGCTTCATAACCTCGCCAAAACATTTCGTGAGTCGGTTCTGTTCGCGGATTCTTGACATATTGGCCAATAGACTTCTTTCACTGATTAAACCGCAGCATTTAAAGGGCAAGCCAATGCTCTTATGGATTGAACACTATGAAACTCACACGTACCTTGCACCAATGTCTTGTGGCCACACTTGTGGCACTTGGCACTTTCAGTGACATAAAAAATGCAAATGCAGCACCGCGAACTCAAGCGGATGTTGAAGAAGGGGTCCAGGTGCTGACCCGCGGGCCAGTGCATGAAGCCTTCGCGGAAACGATCAGCTTTGATCCGGAGCCCGGCATCATCGTGCCGAATCAGCCACCGGAAGCCATTGAAGAAGTTGCTCCAGAACAGCGTCCGGAAGGAGACAACGTCGCGTGGATTCCGGGTTATCTGGCCTGGGACGATGAACGCGAAGATTTTCTTTGGGTCAGCGGCATCTGGCGCGACCTGCCGCCGGGTCGCCAGTGGATGCCGGGTTATTGGACGGAAGTGGAATCAGGTTATCAATGAATATCAGGATACTGGGCCGATGCCACACAGTCTGAGATTCAATACCTGCCCGAGCCACCTGCGACCGTCGAAGCTGGGCCAAATATTGCAGCACCTTCACAGGACCATAACTGGCTTCCCGGCTGCTGGATCTGGCAGCAGAATCGCTATGCCTGGCGTCCCGGGTATTGGGCACCGATGCAGGCAGACTGGGACTGGATTCCTGCTCACTACGTCTGCTCACCGCGGGGCTACGTCTTCGTCGATGGCTATTATGACCACTCAGTCTCCCGACGCGGAGTTTTGTTCGCACCCGTGTATCTCGATGCAGGTGTTTACTCACGACAAGGTTATTCCTATTCACCGTCGACAGTGATTAACCTGCAATTGTTCACGGCCCATCTGTTCTCGCGGCCTCAGTACCATCATTATTACTTTGGCGACTACTACGCTAACAACTACAGCACGGGAGGGTACTACCCATGGTTTTCATATGGTTCAAGCGGCTATGGCTATAGTCCGTTTTATGCTCGGCAACGATGGGATAATCGCCAGGACCGTAATTGGCATGACCGCATCGAACGTGATTTTGCAGATCGCCGCGACCACGAGGACCGGAGACCACCTCGCACGCTGGCCGCTCTGCTTGAGCGAAACCAGAACGCCACGCGGACCGGTGACAAATCTCTTGGTGTCGCAATGTCGCTCGATCAGCTGACAAACAATCCGGAGAGTCCGCAGCAGTTCCAAGCCCTAGATAAGGATGAACGCGAGGCGCTGACTCAACGTCGGCAGGAGATGCAGAAGTTTCGCAACGAGCGTCAGAAGCGCGAAGCGAAAACGACGGCGACACGTCCCAACAATCCGAACGAACAGAGCGAGCCATCAGAGCCGGTTAATGTCAAACTTCCGAAGTCTCCTGTTGTCTCGACAACTGTCGAGACGCCTGTAAAAGGGGTGTCCTCACCAAAAAGTCCGGACATTCCGAAAGTGGATCCGAACGTAGAGGCCAAACCACGAGTTCCTCGTGATTCCAAGCCGAATGGTGAGAACGCAAAAGGCTCGCAGAAGCGTGTCGGTACCGACACAAACCCCCCGGCAATGAAAAAAACTCCCGGAGCCGAACCCAAGTCTGGCAAGAAGGGCACTTCGAAATCCAAAGGCGATAAATCTGATCCGATGCCTGACGTTCCGAAGGTTGATCCAAAGCCTGGCGATCCTAATATGCCAAAATCAGATCGTCCCAAGGGCGAACCAAAGCCCAAGCGTGGTAAGGGTGACCCGAAACCCGACGTCCCGAAACCCGACGTCCCGAAAGCTGATCCCAAGCCCGTCGTCCCGAAGGCCGATCCAAAACCTGATAGCCCGAAGCTAAATCCTCAGCCAGGCAAAAAGGGACCCTCAAAATCAGATCCGCCGAAAGCAGAACCGAAGCCACGACGCGGAAATGCGGATCCGAAACCCGCCGTACCCAAGGTCGAACCAAAACCTCAGGTTCCCAAGGTCGAACCAAAACCTGAATCGCCGAAAGTCGATCCTCCAAAGCCGTCAAAACCGTAACCCAAACCTCCGAAGTCACGCACTTCGGAAACTCAGTGATCACAAACTACTGATCAGAATCGCTCACAGCCCCAGGGCGGACCTGGACCCTGGACCATTTCGCAACCGACGAAGGATGAAAAACAATGACACTCTTAACCACTTCTCCACGAGATATCGATCATCTGGAAAACCTGATCAGGGGCATCAGGATCGCAATGATGACAACCGTTTGTAAGGACGGCACTCTTTGTAGTCGGCCGATGGCCACGCAGGAGCCGCACTTCGATGGAGGTCTGTGGTTCTACACGAAGGCCGATTCCGACAAGGTGGGTGAGGTCGAGGAGGAAGGCCAAGTCAACCTGACCTACGAAAACTCGTTGGAATCCATCTATGTGTCACTCTCGGGTCGAGCGACTTTGGTACAGGACCGGCAACTGATCGAAGGACTTTGGCATGAAGATCTTCGAGTGTGGTTTCCGGAAGGCGTTAACGATCCGCTGCTGGCGCTAATGCGAGTCGATGTTGACAAGTGGGCGTACTGGGATGCTCAGTCGAGTGCGATGTCGGAGCATACGGGGACACTGAAAGACGCGCCCGCAGAAGTGATCCCTGCCGATCTCGGCGATCATCGACGAGTCGACGTAAGCGGAATCTGGATCTCGCAGAATGTCGGAACCACGAAGACCAGGAATGAGGTCCCTCACAAAAGCACATCAGCCGAAACGCATTATTAGTAGCACGTTGATTTAGTAAGCCGAAGAACGCCAGCTGAGGGTGCTTTCGCCATGCGTTTCACCCGTTCACCCGCGAATATCGTCGTACGGCTCATGCATGATTTTACCCGCTGTTCGACTTCAAGCGGAATCCAGGAGTTCGTTATGGAATACACCAACAGTCACTGCAAGAAGTACGCAGGAACTTTCCTCCTGACAATTCTGTCGCTGTGCGTCGTCGGCGCACAAGACACTGTTCGGAAGTCACCAGCCTTTCGGAAGCCCGCTCCACCGAAGGCTCCGGCAAAAATTGAGTCCGTCGCGGTTCCGGAAGATTTCGCTTCTGTGATGAACCGAATGGTTGAAGCTAAGCCGGCCATTCAGCAGCGGCAGTTCGAACTGTTGCAACTCCGCTACGACCTGAGCGATCAACCGGCAACGGAATCTGTGATGGCCCGAAAAAAGCCGGGGCAGGATGGCGTTCGTGTTCGCCTAACTGACGGGCAGTCGTGGGAAGGTCTGGCCGAGATGAAGCCGACTGAGATTCGCGAAAGCGGTCTGTTCCCCGTTGGATTTCTTCCTCTGCCGCACCCCAATCATCCAGAAGGCGGCATGCTGTTCCCGAAGTTTCACATTGATGAAATCAAGAAGCAGGAGGCTCGTGATCTCACCCGATTTGACCTCGACTACGATTTGCCGGATCACTTTCTTCCCGAATTTCCGCCCGCGATTTACCTGACCACGCGAGCAGATCTCGGCGACGTGTCGCAGGGCAAGCTCGTGACAATGGACAACTTCCATGAACTCTTTAAAGACGCACTGAATCCAAAACAGCTGGAGGGATTGCGATTGCTTGTCGCGCCGTTTATGCAACAACAGTTCAACCAGACCGATGACCGTCGCTCGGTTCGCCCGAGTCGCGGAGTGGCCTGCTTCGACTGTCACGCGAATGGACACACGAACGCCTCAACGCATTTGGCTGGCGACGTTCGCCCTCAGGAGTTTCGGCATCGACTGGATACTCCGTCCCTGCGTGGCGTGAACATTCAGCGACTGTTCGGATCTCAGCGAGCATTGAAAAGCGTCGAAGACTTTACCGAGTTCGAGCAGCGAGCGGCCTATTTCGACGGCGATCCTGTTCTCGCTACCAAAAAGGGCGTCAACATTCTGGAACGCGGCAGTCAGGTTCACTTCATGGCCGAGTTTCAGGCGCTGCTGGACTTTCCACCGGCTCCAAAGCTGACAGTGCTTGGTCGATTGAATCCAAAATTGGCCAGCGAAGCGGAGTTGCGCGGCGAGACACTGTTCTTTGGCAAAGCAAAGTGCGCCACCTGCCATACGGCTCGTACTACACGGACAACCTGATGCATAATCTGCAGGTCGAACGATTCTTCAAGCCACAGATGATCAACGGGCGGATGGCGTCGGCGGATGGGCCGATCAAGACATTCCCGCTGCGAGGCATCAAAGATTCACCGCCGTATCTTCACGACGGTCGACTGCTCACGCTGGACGACACTGTCGAGTTCTTCAATCTGATTCTGGAACTCAAGCTGACTGCGGACGAGAAGGCAGACCTTACGCAGTTTCTCCGAGCGCTCTGATTCCATAGTTCTGAATGGGTAGTTCCACTGCACGCTGTCAATGAGATCATGCGATGAAAGACGATGGTCGCGATTACGTTCATGCCCATCCGCTGAGTGAAGCTCGGACAGCTCCGGATGGAGTCGTCGAATTCGCCACCCATTTTCCGAAACCCGGTATCTACAAAGCGTGGGGGCAGTTTCAACGAGGCGGATCGGTCTTCACTGTACCGTTTGTGGTTGAGCACAAGGGCGGAAAGTCGAATTAAGAAGCCATCGTTATGTCACAAATTTCTGAAACCCCTCAAACAGTGGACGCTGACAATCGTCTGGGCACGGTGATGATATGAGCGAATTGCAAATCTTTTCAGGCTCAGCCGTCGCGAACCTCGATACTGACGCAGATATGCCGGCGCTGTTGGAAGGTCACCGATCGCTGTCCGTACGCAGTTTCGGGTTGACCGACATCGGTAAGGTGCGTTCCACAAATCAGGATCAGTTTCTGGTCGCCGTTCTTCTCAAGGCGTTACAGGTCGAGCACACGAGTTTACCTCAGCGGAGAATTCAACAGAGTTCTGATCGGAGTCACCTGTTCGTTGTTGCCGACGGCATGGGAGGTCATGCGGGCGGAGAGCAAGCCAGCTCCATGGCGATCAACTCGGTGGAGACATTCATCCTGGAGACCTTCAAGTGGTTCGCGGAATTCAAAGAGCCGGAACAGGACAGGGTATTGACGGACTTTCAGACAGCCCTCGCCGAAGCGAACGCCCGCGTGTTGGCCGAAGCAAAGGACTGGCCGGAACTTCGCGGGATGGGGACGACATTGACACTGGCCTACAGTCTGAATGACGTGCTGTTCATCGCCCATGTCGGAGACACGCGCTGCTACCTGTGCCGTCAGGGAACTCTCTATCGATTGACCCGGGATCACACTTTGGTGGAAGAAATGATCCGCAACGGAACTTTAGCAATCGAAGATGCTGCCAAACACCACCTGCGTCATGTGATTACGAACGCCGTCGGTGGTACTTCAGCCAACCTCAAAGTCGAAGTCCATAAGTTGAAGCTGGAACCCTGTGACAGAGTGTTGCTCTGTTCGGACGGACTGACGGGAATGCTCACGGACGACGAAATCAATCAGATTCTTCACGCTCAGGAAGAACCGGATGAGGCTTGCCGGCAGCTTGTCGCTCGTGCAAACGAAGTGGGTGGTCGAGACAACATTACCGTCGTGGTGGCTGATTTCCGCATTGCGACCGCGCTAGCGCAGCTCGCTGAGGAAGACCGGTGTGGACTCGGCACCGAAAGCCCGACAGCAGTGTGCCTCGGATGAAGAATACAACGCTGTCGCGACCGAGGAGGAACCGGCCGAGTACAACATCCTGCGCGACTGTCTCCACGATCTGGCCGACGACCGCGGTTTGAGCCTGCAAGGGAAGCCTTTCCGCGATTTTAAATCGCGTTCTGGACGGGGCAATCGGATCGGCCGTGCAGACCTATGCGACTCAACGAGCGCTCGATGTGCAGCACCGCCGCGAAGAGTATCTGGCCTTTGTGGCCCACGATCTCCGAACTCCCCTGAATGCGATTTCCCTGGCTGCGACAGTTCTGGAACGGACACTTCCGGCGCGAGACCTCAGCGCCGGAACAATCCAAATGTTGAAAGCCCTGCGTCGCAACGTGCAGCAACTCGAAGGGTTGGTTAACAAGAAGCTCGAAGAAAACGCGAATCTCCAAACCGAAGTCGGCCTCAAAATGCAACGGCGGTCGTTTGACTGGTGGCCGCTTGTCGAGTCGCTCATTCACGATCTCCATCCCGTGTCAGGGACCGCCAGCACGCAGTTGATCAACTAAGGTGCCCGACGACCTGGTCGTCTATGCCGACGACGATTTGCTGAGGCGGGTCTTTCAGAACGTGATTGCCAACGCGATAAAATACATCCGGCGCGGCGAGGTGATTATTGGGGCACGGGAACCTGGCGAGGAAGGCACGGTGGAGTGCTGGGTCAGCGACAATGGTGCGGGAATCTCGGAAGAACTTCTCGATAAAGTCTTCGACAAGGGAGAAACCGATCCGGGGCACGAGGGTGGAATGGGCCTGGGTCTCACCATCGTCAAGACGTTTATTGAGGCTCACGGCGGGATGGTGACCGTGGAAAGCAAGACAGGAATTGGCTCGACGTTTCGGTTTTCACTTCCCGCCAGGACGAATTTCGGGGGTTGAGGACCGTTCGTGAACATAGGTGTCCGGTGCCCATAAGAATCTCGAAAAACTCCAGGGCCGATGGTCGGTACTTCCATGCGAATGCGAACGGAGAGCCTCTCATGAATCCTGAGAAGCCGAAAACTGTTGTCGAGAAATCTGCCAGAAGTCTGGTCGTGGACGACACGCACGCCGTTGCCGTAATGCTGCATGTTTCCCAGGTAACACGCGAAGCAGGAACCTGAATCGTGAATGCCGAATTGGAACAAATCACACCCGTCTGGATGCAGAAATGAGAGATTTACGTCCACGCCGCGCTGACAGCGGCCAACAAATGTTTTTCCCCGCTGGTCACTTGATCACGATGTTCGGCATAGGAGTCGAATCCACGGCGGAAGCAGTGCGTAGAGCGGTAGGGTTGATTGAATCCGAAGCAGATGATGCTGCAGTGTAATGTCGGCACAGATATTGCATTAATGGAGCAGTTGTCGGTCAGGTGATGTGACGCAGGACGGTTCTGTTTCACAGGACAGACGACACTGCCACAAGTGTCAGTTAAGGGTCGAAAAAGGAGTTAAACATGAAGGTATTCAGACACGGAATTGCACTCGCGCTGATGGGGCTCGCTTGCACCACGGCAATCGCACAGGACACAAGAATCAGAGGCAAGGAAACACCTGCACAAAAGCGGGCAGACAGGGCCGAAGCGCGAGCGGATCGGCATACCACTGACGCAGATGCGGAGTTGAAACAGGAAGTGCTGGAGAGAATCGGCCCGCTGATCGCAGGGCGCATCATTGCCGCACGTGAGGAGTCGAAACAGGACGACAAAGCGATCGCCGAATACTTCGCTGGCAAACTGATGTTAATGGATCAGAGCACAATCCAATTGGCGCAGCTTGCAGAAGAACGGTCGATGAATGAGAAGGTAAAGCAGTTCGCAAGAATGCTCGCTGAAGAACACACGAAGTGCAGCGAAATGCTGCGGGAATCTGCTCCAGGAGTCGTGGGTGTCACGGAACTCCAGAGTGCAGAAATCACTCAAGTAGCAGGCTTCCGCGGCCCGACTGAAGCTGACGAAAAGACAGATGCCGTCGTTAGTCCAGCTAAGGGGGAAAGGAATCCTGCTCGGAAGCCAGATGATGCTGAGCAACTCACTGGAAACGATCCCGCAGACAAAGACCACGCCGATGACAGCAAACATCATCGTGCGGCACATCCAATGACACCGTTGCATCGAATTCTCAGCATCGATCGTCAGGCGACGGAAAACTATATCCAGTCCACAACGGAAATGCTTAACAAGTATCAGGGACAGGAATTCGATATGGGGTTTCTCGGCTTCACGATTGGATCACATACATGGGCTCTGGCCGAGCTGAAGGCGATGGATTCTGTCGGCGACGAAAAGTTCCGGAAGCTCATCAGTGATGCGACGACAAAGGTCGAGCAACACATGATGAAGGCTGAGGAACTCTCAAAGGAACTTGGAGCCGACTCCGCTCAAAATCGCAACACAACTCGCCCAACGACATCGAACGAAAATGCTCCTGCGCCAGAAAAATGACGGAGCGTTGGCGGACATGAGTTTCCTGGGGCGGCGTTCCACTGCATTCGCAGACGCACGTGCCCCAGGAAATTTGTATTGCGAGAACCTTAATCTCAATTTGAATCGGGATCCTGAAGAAGCACGTCAGCTGTGACAAGGCAACCGGGATGCTACCGTGGGAGTCTTGGGTCTGATAGCAGGCTCAGACGTCGCCCGTTTGAGCGAGGCAAGGGTTGGAACTTGTTTTTGATGAATGTGGAGACGAGCCTGTGAAACGTAAAAGACACACAACTCTTTTGATGTCGCCATTTGCGGACCCGGCCACACAATCAGCGGTTGCGAAGGCAGAACGATGAAACGATTCTGGCAAATCATCACGATCACTTTAATGGCATTGTGGCTTGGCATGTCGTTCGCGCACGTGCTGGAGCTTCCCGCAAGGTTGCGATACGACGGACAAGACTACGCTCGGATTCAGACATCGTTATATGTCGCCTGGGGACCACCCGGAGTCGGTGGCTTCATCGCTGAACGTCACTCAACTTACCGAAAGACAAAATCATGAATACAAAACTCGAACAAACCACGTCTGTCTGGATGCAGTCGGGAGAGATTGCTGTTGATACAGCACTGACCGCAGACACAACGACCGATGTTTGCATCATCGGTGCGGGGATTGCGGGATTGACCACCGCTTACCTTCTTTTAAAAGATGGTAAGTCAGTTGTCATTCTTGACGACGGACCAGTCGGAGGCGGACAAACAGAGCGGACGACAGCTCATCTTTCGAACGCCATCGACGATCGATACACCGAGATCGAAAGCTGGCATGGTCAGAAGGGAGCGAGATTGGCGGCGGAAAGCCACTCAGCGGCGATCGATGCAATCGAAGCGATCGTCGCCCGCGAAGGGATCGATTGCGACTTCGAACGGCTGGACGGATTCCTGTTTTCCCCGGCAGAGACCGGGCCAGAATTGCTGGAGAATGAACTCCACGCTGCTCGACGAGCCGGTGTTGCGGATGTGGAACTTGTTCAGGCATCGCCGATCTCTTCATTTGATACCGGAGTGTGTCTTCGTTTTCCTCGCCAGGGGCAATTTCATCCCCGGAAGTACCTGGCTGGACTGACAAAAGCCATTCGGAGGATGGGAGGAAAGATTTATACCGAGACACGTGCCGAGAAAATTGAATGCGGTCCGCCGGCTTGCATCACGACGCATGGAGAGTTTACGATCACAGCAGAGGATGTCGTCGTTGCCACGAACACTCCGTTCAACGATTTTGTCACCATGCACACCAAGCAGGCACCGTACATGAGCTACGTGCTGGGCTTTCGAATTCCTCGCGGCACAGTCCCCCGAGCGCTGTTCTGGGATACCGAAGATCCGTATCACTATGTTCGGCTGCAGTATCTTCCGGCCGATACTGCAGCAGGTGAACCGAGTGGCGAGTCGCTGTCCGAAGAGTTGCTCATTGTGGGCGGCGAGGATCACAAAACTGGTCAGGCGAACGACGCAGAGGAACGCTATGCACGGCTGGAAGCATGGACCCGTGAACGCTTCCCCATGGCACGTACACGGTGTTGTCAATGGTCCGGGCAGGTTCTGGAAACAATGGACGGCTTGGCCTATATCGGTCGGAATCCGCTCGACGGACCAAACATCTTCATCGCAACGGGCGATTCCGGACAGGGGATGACGCACGGGACAATCGCTGGGATATTGCTGACGGACCTGATCATGGAACGGGAAAATCCGTGGGCGTCGCTTTACGATCCCGCTCGAAAAACGCTGGGAGGCGCCGAGCGTTTCGTGAAGGAGAACGTCAATGTCGCCCTTCAATACGGTGCCTGGGTGACTGGTGGAGACGTCAGCAGCACAGAGGACATCGTAGCAGGAACAGGTGCTGTGGTGCGCCGAGGTCTCACGAAAGTCGCCGCCTACCGGGACGAGACCGGAACGTTGCATGAGTGCTCCGCTGTCTGCCCACATTTGGGTTGTATCGTGGAATGGAACAGCAATGAAAGCACGTGGGATTGTCCCTGCCATGGCTCACGATTCGATAAACAAGGGGCACTTCTGTGCGGCCCGGCGAATTGCGACCTCGCTGCAGTGAATCCTGTCGTATTGCCGATGGAGCCACCGCTATTGGCTGGACTTTGATTCTGTGAGACGTGTGTTGATTGAGCCACAAACCTGAGGCGCAAGTCGCCACACGCTTTCAAAGACAATGCAAACAGTCCAGACCTTTAGATCGATGGCGCGATGATGGTCGGCCATGAATGACTGCAGCTCCTGCACAAGTGAATCTCTTATGACAAAAACTCGCATCATTCCTTCCTGGCAGAATGCGATCATCATTCTTTCGGGAACGGTAGTCGGCCTCATTATTGTGATTGGACTGCAATGGGGACGGCCGGTGCTGGTTCCGATCGCCATCGCGATCCTGCTCACGTTTCTGCTGAACCCTGTCGTCATGAAACTTCAACAGCGGGGCCTTGGAAGGATGCCAGCCGTCATACTCAGTGTCTCTGCCTCTGGTCTGGCGATGCTCTTGATTGGCGGTCTGGTTGTAAGGCAAGTCACGATTCTTGTTGCTGAGGTGCCTCAGAATACAGCGAACATCAAGGCCAAGGTTCAGACTTTGCGGCAGTTTGGTTCCAGCCGGATGGCGGCTCAGTATGAAAAGATGGCGGAGGAAATCAGTGAAGCGACCACGTTGCCCGCTGCAGAAGATAACACTCCCCAGGGTGAAACAGCTGACAAGAGTCTTCTGGACAAAGCGGTTGAGACAGGCCCTGTCATCGTACAAACGGAGTCAACGCCCTGGCTGGGGCTGACAGGTTATCTTAGCTCGGCATTTGAAGTTCTGGCAACACTTGCATTCTCGTTGATTCTGCTGGTTGTGTTTCTCATCGGACGCGATGACCTTCGAGATCGAGTCGTAGTCCTTGCGGGACGAGCCAGAATTGCAATGACAAGCAAAGCGCTGGAAGACGTGACGGAGCGCATCAGCCGCTATCTGCTGATGGTGGCCATGCTGAATGGTGGTTTCGCTGTGATGCTGGGGCTGGGGTTGTTTGCATTGCAGGTGCCGTATGCCTTTCTGTGGGGATTTCTGGCTGGATCCCTGCGATTCATTCCGTATATCGGTCCGTGGATTGGAGCAATCGGCCCGATTGGAATTGCACTGGCAACCTCAGCAGGGTGGTCTCAGCCAATGGCTGTGTTCGGCCTGGTGCTCGTTCTGGAACTTGTCAGTAATAACATCCTGGAACCACTGGTCTTTGGACGCAGTACCGGCGTTTCTTCCACAGCTCTTATAATTTCGGCGGCGTTTTGGGGTTATCTTTGGGGACCGATCGGGCTGGTCATGTCGGCTCCAATTGCTGTTTGCCTGATGGTGATTGGCAAGCATATCCCGCAACTGGCGTTCTTGAATCTGCTGCTGGGCAGCGAACCGGCGCTGCGATCTAATATGGGGATTTACCAGCGACTCATGCTGGGTGATGAGCAGGAAGCCACCAGACTCATTCTGCTGCGACTGAAAGATGCACCGGCTGACCAGGTCTTCGATGAATTGCTGATTCCAGCTTTGAGTTACGCCAAGCGTGACTTCCTGCGTAATCAGTTGTCGGAGGAAGATCACAAAGTAGTACTCGAAGGCGTTCAGACCACACTCGGCCACACAGAAAAGTTCCTGCAGACCATTGCTCAACGCAAAGTTGATGAACTCACACTGACGATGGCAAAAGTTGATGCCCCGGTACCTGCTGAGGTCACGTGTGTGAAGATGCTTATTTGCCCGGGCGCTGACGCCGCAGATTCTATAGCGTTGACAATGCTGCAACAGTCACTCGGATCCGTTGAGTGGGAAATCGAGCAGACGGCTGTGGAAACACTGACATCAGAACTGGTCGCTCGCATCGCGCAGGATCCGCCGCCCATTCTGTGCATTGCAGCGCTCCCGCCACGCGGTCTCTCTCACGCACGCTACCTGTGTAAACGACTGCGCGACAGCTCGCCTGAGTTGCAGATCGTCGTGGGACGTTGGGGCCAGAAACGCAATTGTAAACTGGAGCGAGAACAACTAGAAGAGGCAGGGGCGACATTTGTCACGACATCATTGGCGGAAACGATTCAGCTGCTGAATTCTCGCCTGCCATTATTGAACCGCGAACCTGTGCCTTCGACGGTCCCCACACCGTCCCAACCACTTCCATCGCTTGTTTCTGCAGGTCACTAAATCCATGCGGCGAATCCTGCGCTCAACTTTCCTTGTCATCAAAAAGACTGTCGGCGAATGGCTCGACCGGGACATTCCCAGACTCGGCGCGGCTCTTTCCTTTTATGCTCTGTTCTCCATCCCGCCGTTGTTTGTTATTGTGCTCGCAATATCAGGGTTTTGGTTCGGTGACGAGGCTGCCCGGCGAGAATTGTTCGGACAGGTTTCCGGTGCCGTCGGTCATCAGGGAAGCGACGCCATTCAGTCACTCGTCAGCGTGGCTCACACCGAGAACCGCAGCCCATGGGCGGCAATGATGGCCGTGTCGATTCTGCTGATCACAGCAACCGGGACTTTCGTGGAACTTCAAAGTTCGCTGAATACGATTTGGGGAGTCCGCAGAAAACCGGGTCGTGGACTTCGAAACGTGGTGAAAGATCGTCTGCTTTCATTCTCGCTGATCGTGGGTATTGGTTTGCTGCTTCTGGCAGCACTGATTCTCAGTGAAGGCCTGTCAGCGGTCGATGCGATGACACAGGGAATCGTGCCGACTCAGGAAACTCTCTGGCGAGTGATTCGGTTTGTTGTCTCGTACTGTGTGCTGACATTTCTGATCGCGATGATCTTCAAAATACTACCCGACGTGCGGGTGGCGTGGCGCGACGTTCTGACCGGTGCCATCATTACGGCATTGTTGTTTAACCTCGGCAAATACCTGTTTGGTCAGTATCTGATCAGAATCAACCTGACTTCTACGTACGGAGCCGCAAGTTCCCTTGTGATCGCTCTGCTCTGGATTTACTACTCCGCCCAGGTACTGCTTTTTGGCGCGAAATTCACACAGGTTTACTCTGACATGAACAACGCCCACGTCGAACCTATACGTGGTGCCGAGGCTGTCACTGTCGAGAAGGTTGTTTCTGAACATCGTCCGCCTGCATGAATAATTGCGGGCGACTGTCCCAATCGCTGCTCTGCGCCCAGCGATGGCCAATCGTACAGTCGATTTTCCTTAATCGAATACACCGCCATATTCTCGTGCCGATTCGCTCAGGCGGGTTATCGATCAGGATGGCCGTTGGGAAGCCAAAACACCGTTATGAAGTGCGACCGACCTCCAGCGAGAGTCAAAAATTTCCGCTTAAAGTCCAAAGTTATTCCAAGAAATGCTCGCTCGCCAGCGAAATTCCCTTTGGCACAGTCATTGCTATCTTCGTGATTCGTGTATTTCATCACCGTCACTTAGGAGCAATCGATGTCAGTGGAAACAAAAGCCAACTTAAAACCCGAAACTGTCAGCAAACTTCAGGATCTCATTCGAATAAACATCGACGCGTACGATGGATTGTTGGAATCCGCTGAGGAAATCAGCGATCCGGGGATCGCTAAACTCTTCCGGGAGCTTTCGCACGAACGGTCGAAACTGGCAACGGAACTTCAGGAACACGTTGAGTGGAACGGCGAAGAAGCAATCGCCGATGGATCATTCGCGGCCGGTGTCCACCGTGCGTGGATCAATGTTCGCAGCAAACTCAGCAGTGGAGATCCGCACGTTGTATTGGCCGAAGCCGAGTTCGGCGAAGACCATATCAAAGATGCCTATGAAGACGCACTGACGCAGACAGCAGGCAGCGCGATGAACTCCCTCCTGCAAAAACAGTACGTGATTGTGAAAGCCGGACATGATCGCATTCGCGACCTGAGAGATCTCTACGCGAAACGGAAGTAAGTGGTTTCGAGACAAATCCGCCGCCAACAAATCATCATCCTGAGCGAGGTAGCGGTCTGTTAAAAGAGTCACAAATGTGAGCCGCAAGGCGCTAGCTGCGGGTGTTTTCCCTTTTCTTTAAGGCACTCACCCGCAGCTAGCGCTTTGCGGCTCACAGTCGCAGATGGCCAGCGGCTACTTATGGTTCTGGCGACAAGTCCTATTCCATCCAACACATTTCAAAGGAAAATTTTCATGCCTTCAATTGGACGCGGCTTCCCGTTCCTTCTTTCAGTTGCGCTAGTGCTTGGATCACTGATCACGATCGCCGGGTGCGAGCAGAAGGAAAAAGTCCTCGACATAGAAACACCGGCCGGAAACATGGAAGTGGAACGGTCGAAAGGCAACGGAAAAGTCGATGTGGATGTTCAAGTCGATAGAGAAAAATAGTGCCGACGTGGTTCAACTGCGTTCGCAAAACATGAACCGCCGTTACAGGAGCCCGATGTGGAAAGTCGCTATGGAACTCTGAAAGCACTTGTCACCTATAACCAGGCGTCTGGCAGGAGTGAGCAGAACGCCCACCGATTGTCGGTGTTTCAGGCCGAAGGTTGTCGCCTTGTCGAGTTCAATCGTGAAACAGGCCTCGAGGAAGTGATTCAGGAGGCGGTCAATGATGGTTTCGAAACCGTAATCGCGGCGGGCGGAGATGGCACAGTGAATGCAGTCGTCAACGCGTTGATGTCAGTCAAAGAGACTGTTCGTCCCGCATTGGCAATACTGCCGTTTGGCACGGCGAACGACTTCGCTTCAACACTCGGCATTGCTGTCGATATCGACATCGCCATCAGTCAGTTAGTTGGTTGCAACTGCGTCCCAATTGACGTGGTACGCATCAGTGCCGAAGGATTCGAGAGGTATTACGCAAACGTCGCGGCTGGTGGAAACAGCGTTCGAGTCACCGAAGAGATTACAACGGACATGAAGTCTCGTTGGGGTGCGTTCTGTTACCTGCGAGGCGCGGTCCCTGTTTTGGCGGATCTGCAGAGTTACCACATCGAACTTGAGTGTGACGGCGAAATCCTTGAAGGGCAGGACACATGGGCCGTGCTGGTTGCGAACCGCAGGACAAATGCCGGCGGAATTGTCGTCGCCCCTCCTGCATTACCGCACGATGGTCTGCTGGACGTGAGAATGTTCGTGGGTGACACGTTTATGAAAACGATTGCCGGTGACGTGGCGAGCGAACTGATCGGCAGCAATTGACCTTTCGATGTAGCAATCAAAAGTTTGCGCACCACATATTCCTTGCGATCTTTGCGGTTCGTACTGACAAGATATGCAAGGTTATCGCCCGAACCGAAACAAGTGAGCATCGTCCGTCTGGTGGCCTCTCACCATTTCTGAAATCAGATTTGTTGCGATGACGCTGAACGTGATTCCATTTCCGCCAAATCCGAGTGTAAAGTAACACCCCGGATACTCGGGTGAGTTGCCGACGTAGGCTAAGCCATCTTTTGTCGACCCAAAGGTACCGCCCCAGGCGAACTCGATTTCCCATTCAAGGTCAGGGATCAGCTTCCGAGTTTTGTCATGAATGACCTGCGCCTTCTCAAGAATTGAGCGGTCACGTCGGTCAGGGTTGTGAAACCGGTCGTCCTCCCCACCGACGAGAATTCGATTGTCTTCCGTGCATCGAAGGTAGAGGTATGGTGTTTCGACTTCCCAGAGCATCCAACTGGGGTCCCACGGCGAGACCGATTTCAACGGCTGTGAAACCACGGCGTAGGTATTGTGGAATTCTACCACTCGCTCTTTCAGCATTGAATGAGCTTCATACCCGGTCGCAATGACAACGTGTTTCGCGATGACCTTGAAATCTCGTGAAGTGGTCAATGTCACTCCGTCGGCGGAACAATCAAAATCCATCACTTGAGTGCGGTCAAAAACCTGCGCCCCACTGCGAACAGCAGCTGACAGCAGTTCGTGTGCAAGCCTGTATCCATCGCACGATGCGGATTGGTTATTGCTGAGTGCTGCCACACCGTTCAGTCCGAACTGACTCAAGAGCTCGCCTGAGTCATGATAGTTGCAGTCCAGCCCTAACGATCTTCTTGCGCGGTATTCGTCAGCCAGACCCTTCGCAGCCTTTCGCGTGTAGGCAATCTGGAGACTCGTTTTACGTTGGAATCCGCATTCGGCTCCTGTTCGATCAATCAGCTGCTCGAGATCATCGATCGCCTGATGAGACAAGCGGTATGCTCTTCCTGCGTCCTTCTCTCCGATCAACTTCGCCAAATCTGTCAGGGAGACATCGATTTCATACTGCAGCAAAGCTGTGCTGGCGGACGTGCTGCCTCGACACACATCGCGTCCATCAATGACAATGACGGAATGACCATCGCTGCTCAGCCTCTGAGCCACCATCGCCCCCGTAATCCCGGCCCCGACGACTGCAACGTCGCAAACAACATCGTGATCGAGAAAGGGATATGTGTTGAGAAGCCCGTTTTTCATAAACCAATAGGGATGATCAGAAGTCAGATTCATTCGAAACCCTTCGTGTTTCCTTATCGGCACGTTGTCGTTCTTCGGTCGCCAAAAAGAACGAGTGCGACAGAAATCTGCCGCACTCTCGTTGCGACTGTTAATGTTCAGTCGCTGAAACTGCCAATTCGGATTAACAGACTCGGCTCATCGTGGCTTGTTAGTCCGTGTGGACTCTGTTGTAGGCATCCTGAGCGGCATGCTTTGCCTGCTTCCATGTCAGTTTGGGCTGACGGTTTCGTTTTTCCCAACTGGCGTGGATCTCAGATTCGGCATCCTGCCATGTGGCATTTGAACCGTTAGCGCGCGGTTCGAACCCGGCGCGGTACGCTGGTTCATAGTCTTCAAACGAGTAGTCCTCCGAATAGTAGGGACGCTGTCGGTATTCCTTTCGCCAATACTCAGTTTCGACAGTGGGGTCATAACCTTCTGCCACACCCTTACCGGCCAATCCGCCAGCAACTGCGCCGACGGCGGCTCCCACGGCAGCCCCAATAGGACCCGCGACAGCGCCTGCGACAGCTCCAGTGGCTGCGCCACCCAATGCTGCTCCGACTCCCGTACCAACCGGATGCGCGCCAGCTTCACCAGATAGTGGATCCTCGTTCCGAAGTTCTTTGACGGCGTCTGAATTCTCTTGCTTCTTGACTGACATATGCCTTTTCCTTGTAATGTTGCATTCAACGTAATGAAGTGTCATGAGAAACTGTGCTTCGCGATATTGTTGTTCTTCGCAAAGCTCAACGTCCTGACAACTCATAAAGCACACGGCATACCAGTGCCGCAATTTCAATCGACGAGCCGCAGTGTGATCCCGCTGTTGCCTCAGCCACGAAGATTTTCAAACAAAAACTGTTAAAGCCTTTGATGATTCGCGAGTCCTTATTCACAAAAGACACGACACAACGCATTGCCAGATCAGTTCGCGGCCAACCTGACCTGTGAGCGACCAATCAAATGTTCTCGTCGCCAAATGAAACAATGCCCCGCTCAATGACTGGGGTTGGAAGCAGCAAAGTTACATTTACGCCGTGGCAGACAGTGGCGTGGCGATGGGCTGACATATCATGATCTTTAAGGCCGGAAAAACCGCGTTTCGCCCGAACGGGGCCCAGCATGTCAGCCTGGGGCAAGTGAATCCGCGAATGCGGATGAACGCCGCCCCAGGTTCTCTGTACACACCCGAACATTGCCCTGAAAGGGCAACGCAAATTCGTGCTTTGCCCTTTCAGGGCGTTTGG
>Ga0209284_10001863_pt1 | contig 30777 bp, 30 predicted proteins | sample FRY03_FD_187211 | JGI IMG/M metagenome (GOLD analysis project Ga0209284, IMG submission 187211) | Freshwater microbial communities from Lake Fryxell liftoff mats and glacier meltwater in Antarctica - FRY-03 (SPAdes) (version 2) | ecosystem: Environmental > Aquatic > Freshwater > Ice > Glacier...
GAAGTTCACGCTGTTGCTGAAATGGTTTCAGACAACTAAACGCTGGTCACTGTTGGCGACCACGCTCCATAATTTTAGCGCGGCGCTCCGCAACCTTTTCTGGTGCAAACTGGCTCTTACGCCAGGCTTGACCCACTTCAGATTCGTGCTTCCATTTTTTCTCCTCACTGGCATGGCTCTCGTAGGTCGAACGCATTTGACGAACTCCATCTTGTTCATTACCAATGATGTCAGCAGCGATCTGGCGCGTAAACGGTATGAGTTGATCATGTGCAACAACATGGTTGACCAGCCGAAATGCAAGAGCTTCGTCTGCATCCATAAAGTTGCCGGTGAAACTCATCTCACGGGCACGGCGCGCACCGATGGCTTGGGGCAACAACACAGTGAGACCCCAACCAGGCATCACGCCAACTCGGGAATGGGTATCACCAAACTTGGCGTGCTCTGACGCAATGAGAAAATCACAGTTCAACGCAAGTTCAAATCCGCCAGTGACAGCAACTCCATTGATGGCGCCGATGAGTGGCTTAGTGATCTTGGGGAATGGTCCGCGAGCACCTGATGAGTTACGTGAACCGTCTGCCCCCGTGCCACGCAGATTGTCGCCACTGTCGCCAAGTTGTTTGAGATCGAGGCCTGCGCTGAAGGCCGGGTCTGAGCCGGTGAGAATAACGACATCTACATCTGTGTCAGAGTCTGCTCTCAGCAGCAATTGTGGCAAAAGTGCCAGAACTTCAGTATTCAGTGCGTTGCGTTTTTCGGGGCGGTTAAGGGTGATGGTGGCGATGCGGTCGCTCACTTCGTATAGGACAACGTCTTGGGTCATGAAACCACCGTAGAGCATGTCAGGGCCGCCCCAGGGGGTCGAAAAAGGCTCGGTGTATGTAAAACTGTCAGGCATGAACCTTGTCACCGTGACCGTTACAGATGGCGTTGCCACTCTGACTCTGAACAATCCCGAAGGGCGTAACACCCTGACTGCTCCAATGGTGGCAGACATTATTGCTGCAATGGATCAGATCGAAGCCGATGAATCAGTTGGGGCACTCGTTGTCACAGGTGCTGGCCCTGCATTTTGCGCCGGGGCCGACCTTGGCAATCTTGCAACTGCAACGGGTGAAAGCCTTGGAGTGATCTATGAAGGTTTTTTACGCATTGCACGTAGTCCTTTGCCAACGATTGCAGCTGTCAATGGCGCTGCAGTTGGTGCTGGCATGAACATGGCACTTGGCTGTGACCTCCGTATTGCTGCGCGGCGCGCCAAGTTTGATACTCGATTTTTACAAATTGGAATCCATCCTGGCGGGGGACACACATGGATGCTGCGTCGTGTCGCTGGCCCCCAAACAACCTTTGCCACAGTGGTGTTTGGTGAAGTGCTAGATGGAGCAGAGGCAGAGCGTGTCGGCCTTGTGTGGAAATGTGTCGATGATGATCAGTTACTGATTGAAGCACAACGTCTGGCCGCTAGGGCTGCACAAGCACCTCGTGACCTCTTGAAAGCAGTCAAAAGCACCATCATCGATATGCATGATGTGACGACGCATCCTGCAGCAGTCAAGCGTGAACTTGAACCGCAACTATGGAGCACACAACAACCATGGTTTGCGGCACGCATTGCTGCGTTGCAGGCAAAGATTTCCAAAAAGTAATTAGTTGAACCTGTTATGGGTTCAGAGTCATACGCACTTTCTGTGCTGAGTTGCCACCAGGACCAGATGGTTCGACTTGAATATCAAAGTCTGTGCTAGTAGTCGCTGTTGGCCACGCAACATTTTTTGGTGGACTGTCGTAGCACTTGGTGAGGTCCCATTTCAACTTCAGTGTCGGTGGTGTTGCTTTATCAATTGGAGTATCAGATGTCAGTTCTGTATCTATTGTGGTGGCGGCATCACATCTTCCAATGAATGGTGATCCGCCTGGAATATCTGGTGTGTACTTGTAACCGCCAAGGTCATAAAAGTCGCCAGCTTCGCCGTTAAATGCGAGACGTTGTGGTCGATATATCTTTAGGTACATCGTGCCCTGAGCCTTTGTAAGTGCAATGACCGGGTCTGTTGTCAAACGAGATCCGTCTGGACCCGCTGTTGACTTTGTGTAATCGATCGTGTTGAAGGTGGTCTCGTTCGTTGAATAACCAAGAATCATTGGATGAGTAACAAACACAAAACCAGGACTTGATGTGAACTCGTAGGTTTTTCCATCGGCTGTCTCCACTTTCATAGAAAAGGTGTCTTGACCAGATGGAAGATCAGTGCCAGAAAATTTGTATCCCGTTCCAAAGCCGTACCCGTCGGCGCCGGAACCGCACATCCGGCCTTGACCAATAGACCACTGGTAATCACCAGTGCCGCATGCTTTGGTGAGTTCAACATAGTCAGTTGGTGCATACGCTGCGCCAATACCCTTTAGCCATGTGCCCGTGACTTTAGATTCACAGACCTCGGTGATGGGGGAGAACACCATGGACATGGTCTTTGAGATAACTGCTGCAACTTTTTCCGTTGTTGCCTCAAATTCACCCACTCCGTATGCGTTGATAGTGCCAGCAAACCCAGGTTGTGTTGCTTTCAGATTGGTAAAGATTTTGAAGTCGACTGCACCACACACTTTCGTGCCGTTATCGGCTGCAACTTGGGGTGCTGGCGTATCTTTGTCTGCAGCGTCAAGAGTTGCGTCACCATCGTCGTTTACATCGAAGGCATTGGGAATTCCGTCATCGTCAGCATCGCCGCCGAGCGTCTGGTCAGAGTCTGGAGATGCCGTGTCACTTGATGTGCCACCACCACTCGGAGGTGTTGTACCTCCACCACTCGGAGGTGTGCCGTCGCCTGTAGGCGGCGCCATTTCTATGCCATTTACGCATGTGGGTCCTGGAGTGGAGCACGGGTCGCCAACGGCAGTTGCGCTCACACCAGATTCTTTGACCGATACGGACCCGTTTTTACCGTAGGTGCCAACACCAAGAGGTTTTCCTTTTGATGAACTCACTTGTGCCGCAGTAGATGAGTTGGCAACTTTTGATGACTTTGATACAACTGCGTAGCCCTGAATAGCCTTGACTGTTGAACCTCCAGCAGCACTTTTGACAGTCATCGTTCCAAGCGACACTGTTTTGCTCGCTTTTGTTGACAACTTTGTATAGACCTTCTACGCTGACGACGCTTTGGTGCCTTTCCACCCAAGAACAACAGGTCCGAAGTATTGACCTTTACCTGTAGCAGTTTTGCTGCTGACTAACTGCAATGTTGCGCCGGCTATTTGTGACACAAGGGGGGTTTTTAGTGAGATTTTCTGGTTTGCTTTGGTGATTTTTTGGGAAGCCAAAGTACGACCAGTAGACGACATCAACAACACCACAAGATTTTTGCCACCCTTGACCGTGGTGTTTACGGTGAACTTGGAGCCCTGAGCCGATACTGCAGCAATTACTGGGACGTGAACACGAGAGACGATGCCACAGCAGTTGCAATGACAGCTCCTCCCATACGGCGAAGAAGTGTGCTCATGATGTCCTCCATAAACCCATAATTAGGCTATTGAAATTTTCTCAACTGTACCATTGATGATTATGAAGCGCAAGAGTGCCGTGGTGGTCGGGGCACTGATCTGTGGATTGTTGCTCATTCCAATGAGCGGTGTTACGTCGGCTGTTTTGCCGTCACCGTGGCAACTGGACCGCATCAACCAGGCCACGCTGCCTCTCGACAGCAATGTGGCCATGGGACCACTAACAGGTGCTGGTATTGACATTTACATAGTTGATACAGGGGTTCGTCCGACACACGAACAATTGAGATCGCGGGTGGTAGCAGGGATCGATGTACCCACGCAGACGGGAAAGTCACGGGTTGATCCACCCTCTAGCGACTGCGATGGACATGGCACACATGTTGCTGGGTTGGCGGCTGGAACAACAGTTGGGGTGGCTCGTGGCGCGCGAATAATTTCAGTTCGAGTTCTCGATTGCACAGGCGATGGTTCAATCGACGATGTTGTGACTGCGTTGCAGTGGGTGAGGGCACATCACCGCTCTGGGGTCGCTGCAATAGCCAACTTGAGTCTTGGAGTTGATCTAGGTGACGATGGAACAGTCATTAATCGCGAGGTCGCAGCGCTCATTGCAGACGGCATTGTGGTCACTGTGGCGGCTGGCAATGGGGGCTCAAGCGGTGGACCTTTTGACGCGTGCAAGATTGCTCCAGCTAATCAACCAGATGTGATCACGGTAGGTGCTGTTACATCAACAGACTCCAAGGCGACGTATTCAAACTTTGGATCCTGTGTTCATATTTTTGCACCTGGTGGTGATGGATCACTTCCTGTGACGTCGTCATGGTTCAACTCCGACAACAGTTACAACTACAACATTGGAACATCTATGGCGTCGCCACTCGTGGCTGGCTATGCAGCACTCCTTGCGCAACAACAACCAGGATTATGCCCTAGTTCCATCCGCACTGCCGTGTTGGCACGTGCTACTCCTGACGTGTTGAAAGGATTGGATTCGTTATCACCAAATAAGCTGTTATTTCTCAACACAGCACCGATTGCTCCGACAGTTCCAGGACAACCGTCTCACGTCATCGTGACGACCGATGCATCTTCGTTAGTAGTCAGCTGGGATCCGCCTTGCAACGGTGGAGAGCCGTTGATAAAAACACGTGTTTCGATCTTGTTGAATGGAGGAGTTATTCGTCGCGTCACAGTTGATCCCACAAAAACGGCGACTCGAATTACAGGACTTACTAACGGTGTTCAATATCAAGTTGTGGTCAACGCCGATAATGCATTGGGCAAAGGCAAAGCAACAAGAAGAATAAGTTCGATGGCCGTGCGTGGCATACGTCAAGGTCAAATTGTGCGTACGAGCAGCCTTGGGACCATCACTGGCGATCTCGATCTCAAATGGACAATCTCCTCATCGACACGCACGATATGTGCCCTGAAATCTTCTCCTTCTCGGTTGGTTGGCCTTCGCCGCGGCACTTGTCGAGTCGGATTGCGGACCATTTCCGGCCAAATTCCCGTGATGCGTAACATCTTTATCAGCTGATAGGACCCGCCTGAGCAAAATGGCGAGATGTGCCCCGCGATATGGGCTACGGTTCGACTTAGACAACCGTGTGGGGCCGAAATGGCCCTGAGAGGAGGCAGGCGATGAGTAATCGCAACCGCAACCAGGATTTCGCGCCACCACCGCGAGCCGATCTCAGAGCGCATGCTCACAATGAACGTCATCGAGTGCACAGTGAGTTGCATACAGCATGTGATGCAGTACAACACGGAACTGATTCAATCGATATTGAAGAGCCTGGTTCTGAGTGGAAGCCACTGCACCATCATGATCCTGTAGTGGGAATTGAAAAGAGTCGTCGTCAGCCATTCAAGCATTGGAAAACTAAAGAGTGGAAGCGTCGTAAGTCGGTGCGCCGTGCTCGTGCACAAGCATGGGATTCGCTTGGAGAAACTGCTTAGTTGTTCAACCAAGTGGCCACAAGTTGGTCGCGACGTTCGTTCCATTCTTCTTTTGTAAATCCATAGCGAATGTGATCTTCCCATGTGCCGTTTATTTCCAGGAATCGCTCTGCTAGACCTTCTTCACGAATCTCAAGTTTTTCCATTACTCGTCGAGAATTGTAATTACGTGGAATGACGCACACTTCAAGACGGTGCAAATTTAGATCTTCAAACGCGTACTGAGCAGCAACTATTACTGATTCAGCCATCAGGGATCGGCCAGCACGAGCTTTGTCGATCCAATAACCAATCGTGGCACTTTGAAAAGCACCACGTATAACATTGTTGAGATTGATCTCTCCGGCGAAGGCGCCATCAACAAATATTCCAAATGCATATTGTGAGCCAGAGTGACGTTCGCGATCACGTACACCGCAACGAGCAGCAAAGATGTCTCTGTTTGTTGCGGGATCAGGGTGATGAGCCAACTTCATTGGTTCCCAATCAGTTAGCCATAGACCGTTACGCCGACGTACTTCGCTCCACCCAGTAAAATCTTGTTGAACAAGTGGTCGCAGCACGACATGGCGACCATACAAGCGCAACCCAGCATGGGCTGGTCGGGCGGGATGCATCGCTGTCATGGAAGTAGTCTGTCATGCAACGCGACACCATCAGAAAGCCCACGGGTGGACACAGTGATGGCGTCTAGTTGCAACCGGCGCATGGTCGCCACCAAAATGCAACAGCCAGCCACGATGATGTCAGCTCTATCAGTGCTCAGCCCTGGATTTTTGACCCGATCGGCAAGAGGTTCTGTTGCCATGGTGCGAAAGACATCTTCTGCTGCCTCGCGAGTCAGTGTCATGCCATGCAATGCAGATTCGTCAAACTTGGCAAGTCCAAGTTCAATGGCGGCAATGGTGACAATGGTGCCAGCTACTCCAACGACCCGACCAGGCGCTGCGAGGGTGGGCATTGTGCGGATCAGTTCTTCGAGATCATCGGCAACCGCACCGATGAGGTTTGTGAGATCTTCAGGCCGTGGGGGGTCTGAACTAATATGTGACTCTGTTGATGTCACCGCGCCGTATGGAATGCTGGCACTGAGATCTGAGTGCATGATGCCAACGGTGTATTCGGTGCTACCGCCACCAATGTCGATAACGAGCGTTGGTGTTAGTTCTTGTGGCAACCCAACGAGTGCCCCACTAAAAGTCATACTTGCTTCTTGTTGTTCGGATAGAACATCAAGAACTAATCCAGTTCGGCTAAGTAACAGTCGCGCCAAGTCAGATGTGTTTGTCGCGCGACGACACGCTGCTGTGCCAACAGTGTGAACATGGCTGACGTTATAGGTACCCATGATCTCTTGATACTGAGCAATGACGTCAATTGTGCGTTGAAGACCAGCATCGGACATTTTTCCTGAAGTATGCAGCCCTTCGCCAAGTCGGGTAGATGTGATGGTGCGCACGATGTCGGTGCCATGTGCATCAACGATGAGCAAGTTCGTGGAATTAGTTCCAACATCAATGACGCCAAAGAGTGATTCACTCATTGGCGTTGGGCTCTGTCTATTGCACGCGCGTCTAGTTGCGAAGCGGTCCATTCACCGATGGCGTCGTCGTTGCCTACAAGCCAATTTGCAAAATGCGCATGTAAGCATTTCACCCCGCGGCGAGTACCGCCGACGCCACCGAATGGACGCGGCCCTTCATGATCTGCTGGCACATACGCATCACGTGTCGCTGCGTATGTTGCGTGAATAGATTCGATCGCTTCAAGGCCGATGATGGCTTCGATTTGGTCGATAGCTCCACTTGCTTCGAGTGTGCTGATCGCTGCGACTTCAACAGGGCCAACAAGCCAGTACAAGGTTGGCATGGGGGTTCCATCATGAAGCAGCGGTGCATTCATAAGAACAACTGGGGCACCGCATGCAGTGCGCACCACAATGCGAAATTCTCCTTGGGGAACTCGACCGATGAGTTGGGTGACAGTTGCATGGTCCTGTGCGCAGGGTGCTTGGCCGTCGAGCATCATGATCAGCGCAGAATCAGCCAGACCACAACAGCAACAAGGGCAATAACAGCAGGAATCGCTCGCTTGAGAATTGTGCTGCCTGCAGTACTTAACAAATCAAGAGGAGCAACTTCGGGCCCATCAATCTTGCGTACCTCATTGTCAACTGGTTCTGGTGTTTGCTCCTGAGGTGGTGTGGACGATGTCTCTTGTTCGCCAATGAGCACATTCAAATTGTCAACAAATTGGGCAAGGATTTTATTGCTAATGTCTTCCATCGCGCCGCGACCAAATTGGGCCACCTTTCCTGTGATGGAAAGATCTGTGTTTACTCTGCACGTAGAAGAAGTAGGTGTGAGCGCGGTGAGCTCGACTGTAATCAGTGCAGAAGCGTTTCCTTTCCCCGTTGTGTCACGGCCTTCACCTTTAAGAACTGCTTTGTGGGCGACGTCATCGCGCTCAACAAAACTTGCCTGACCTTTGAACTCAGCTTTAATTGGACCAACCTTCACTTTGACAACACCGCGATATGTGTCGCCCTCTATTTCTTGAAGTTGTGCACCGGGCAGGCATGGAGCAATGCGCTCAACATCGGTGAGAATTTTCCAAGCATCCTCGACGGCTACTGCGACTGTGAATTCGTGATTCAGGTCCATTTTTGCAAATCCTCCATGGTGTCAATGTCGTTATTGTTGCCCTTACAGGCTACTTCTTTCACGAGTTCTGGGTGCAGGCGCATCAAGTTTCGTGCGCCACTATCGGGTTCAGCAGGTTCAGACTCAAAGAGATCCCACACAGAACTTTCCAACTTGACTGGGTTTCCTCGAACGCCAGCGTATGTTGCTACTGCGATGGGGGAATCTGCATCTGCCACCGATGTCCATGATTCAGAAGTGATAAATGGTTGATCGGCAAGGCCAATTACGATGCGTGAGAAATGATGTTTTCGGGCAAAGTTGATCGCGCAGAGCACGGAACTACGTTGTCCTGTATGCCAGTCGGTGTTTTGCTGGATGGTAACCCCGTCAAGATTCGTTCCAGAAATGAAATTATGAACCTCATCTGGGCCAGTCACGATGAGGACGGCTTCGAACTGGGCGTTCATCATTGATCGAAATGAATGCATGATTAGTGGTTCGTTGTGGAGATCAGCCAATAATTTATGGGTGGATCCAATAAATCGCGACCCGGCTCCAGCTGCCAACAAGACCCCAAGTGTGGCCGGTGCGGTAGGTGGAGTCATTGAAGCAGGGCTCATCCGTACTATCCTGCCCTGAGTGGTTGGCAAAAATGGTCTTCGGGTAGCAATTGTTGTGGCCAGTATGTTGGGTGTTTTTGCTCACCCCGCTGCAGTATCAGCCCAAGATCAATTAGGCGCTCAACAGCAGTTAGAAAAAATGCTTATGCCTGGACTTTGGACCAAGAAGCGTGACCCCATTGTGCGTTCTGCAAGCACGGCCCTGTCGCTCATCATGCGTACCGACAATATTGATGACCCTAAGTATCGTGCGCGTCGACGAATTGTGTCTAATGCAGTTGCGAGAAGGTTGAAAGTCGATCCAAAAAAGATGGATCGTGCTTGGTCAAAAGCGCCACGTAACAATCAGATAGCTGTGCTTGCTGCGTTAGGACAACTTGGCGTCAAGTATGTCGAAGGTAAGGAAGATCCCAATCTGGAAATGGATTGCTCTGGGCTGATGTGGTACGCGTGGCGCGTTGCCGGTGTTGACACGCCACGTCAATCTGTCTCGCAATTAGACAAACGCATGCGAGTAGATCAGGGAACCGCCGTAGCAGGCTCTATTGTCGGATATGGCGTGCATGTACAGATGTATCTCGGTTCAGATTTCGCGATGGTTCACGCCCCATTCAATGGACGAAATGTGAAATTAAAAATTATTACGGAAGCACAACTTGCACTAGCTGCGTGGACTGATCCGAATAATACAGTGGCCTATCGCTTGTAAGCGGATCTACAGTTGAGTTAGTGGATGGGTCCATCTGACTGAGCAAGAGATGTTGCGCTGCGACCAGTTCGAGAAGCAATAATTTCTGCAACAATTGCAATTGCGGTTTCTTCTGGTGTGCGACCACCAAGATCAAGACCGATTGGTGAATGCACTCGTGACAAATCTGCGGCACTTGTGATGCCAACTTCGGCAAGGCGTTCGAGCCGTTTAGCGTGAGTTTTTCGACTCCCCATCACGCCGATATAACCAACGTTGGTGGCAAGGGCACCTTGAATAGCAGGCACATCAAATTTTGGATCGTGGGTGAGAATGCAGACTGCATCGCGTGGACCGAGTCTGGATCCGCGTTCTGTAAACAATGGTGTTGGCCATGAGACGATGACTTCATCGGCCATGGGAAATCGTCGTCGCGTGGCAAAGATTTCGCGGGCGTCGCAGACGGTGACGTGATAGCCAAGTATTTTTGCCACGCGACCGAGTGCTGCAGTGAAATCAACTGCTCCGAAAATCCACATCATTGGTGGTGGAGAAAAGCTTTCAACAAAAACACGCACAGTTGCTGTATCGACAAGGTCCTCTGGAGTTGATTGACCTTCTGGCCCGTAGTGGCGAACACTGGTGCGACCTGCTTCGAGTTCTCCGATTGCATCACGCAGAACAACTCTGTCGAGTTCGAGATGTCCGAGCGAGCCGCTGGCATTACTTGTGGGGGTGATGACCATGGTTGCGCCAACATGTGGTCCTTCTACAACTGTGGCAAGAGCAACGGGTGTGTTGTCACGTGCCGGTGCTACAAAGATGTCGTAGGCGGTCATGCTCGTCAAAGGCTGAATGAATAAATGAATGATGCCGCCACATGTAAGACCAACAGCAAAAGCATCATCATCTGAGTAACCAAACGTGACGATGCGACTTGGTTGTTCTCCTGCAAGAATTGCAAGCGCCTCGGCGACTACTGCGCTTTCAACACAACCACCACTGACAGAGCCGCTGACTTCACCGTCTTGGTTTACTGCCATTGCTGCACCTGGACCGCGAGGACCAGAGCCTTCGATATCGACAACACGAGCAACGGCAATACTTTTGCCTGCTGATGTCCAGCGATCGATGTCGTCTAATAATTCACGCATGATTAATTACTTCGGTGAGCCGTTCAAGAGCGTCGATGGAATGTCCTTCAACGAAGTAATCAACATAGGGCAGCGCAGCCGCCATTCCACGGGCCAGTGGCGCATAACCAGGAGTGACCTTTAGCGGGTTGACCCATATGAGACGAAACGCCACGCGTTGGAGGCGCTGCATCTGCTCTGCTAACACGGCTGGGTCGCCTCGGTCCCAGCCGTCTGACAGTATGACCACAATGGCGCCACGGGCCATCCCACGAACCCCCCATTGGTCGTTGAACGCAGCCAGGGTCTCGCCAAGACGGGTTCCCCCGCTCCAGTCACGCACTTGCTCTCCAGCTAGGCGCAGGGCGCGATCGGGGTCTTTAGATGACAACTCACGGGTAATGCGGGTAAGACGGGTCCCAAGGGCAAATGCTTCGACTCTTGAGCGCCCTGCCACGCCGGCATGAACAAATCGCAAAAGAGCTCTGGCGTATGGCTCCATTGATCCGCTGACATCAAGCAAGAACACGATGCGTCGAGGCTTTTCTCCCTTGTGGGTCCACCTGCGATGCATTGGTTCACCGAAGGCTGCAAGCGAAGCACGCACAGTTGCGTGCATATCGGGGCGTTGACCACGCCGACGAGTGGGTGTCATGCGCAACGAGGGTCGCTTGGTACCTGCAACTCGGAGAGTTTCCATGAAGCGTTGGGCAAGTCGCATTTCATCGTCGTCGTATTCTGCAAAATCTTTTTCACGCAATGTTTCGACACCTGAAAACCGCAATGTGATGGTTGGATCATCGGATGGTTCGGCTGAACCATCTTGCGACCCTTCTTCTTCGTCTGTATCGAGAGCCAGTGTGATCGAAAGTCGTTCTTGATCTTGGGTGTCAAGTGAATGGCGGTGTTCCCAAAAAACTGCAAATGCTCGATCAAATGTGGCGATGTCTTCTGGACGTCGGATCAAAGTCGTTCGAGCAGCCCAATAGACACTGTTTCGATCATCGATTCCTACCAGTGACAGTGAATTAATAAAAGTAAGAACCGAGTCAAGAGGAGCGGCAATATCTAATGCACGCAAGAGGCGGGCGAAACCAACTGCCAGTCTGTCTGGAGCGGATTCAACAATGAAAGACATTGCTAGCTGTGCAGTAATCCGCGGTCAAATGCTTGTTGCACGATTGCAGCAATTCCATGATCACGCACACGACTCTGGTCTTCTCTGTACTTCAACACGGTTCCAAGAGTTTGTTCGATCACTGTTTCGTCGATTTGGGAGATGCCAAGCCGGCCGAGTGCTGTTGCCCAGTCAATTGTTTCTGCCACACCAGGCGGCTTGTACAAGCTCATGCCGCGTAGGGCTTCCACTGCGCCAGCCACTTGGCGCGCAAGTGTCTGGCTTACTTCTGGCACACGAAGTTGCACGATTGCCACCTCACGCTCGAACGACGGATGTTCCACCCAGTGATACAAACAACGCCGCTTCAGGGCATCGTGAACATCGCGAGTTCTGTTTGATGTGAGAATGACGATTGGTGGACGAGTGGCACGAAATGTTCCAATCTCGGGAACAGTGACTTGGAAATCGGAGAGTACTTCTAATAAATATGCCTCGAACTCATCGTCGGCGCGATCTATTTCATCAATGAGAAGAACAGGGCGTTGAGTTGCAGATTGATCAATGGCCCGAAGCAATGCACGCTTCAACAAGAAACGCTCGTCGTACAGTTGGTTTTCAAGTTCGGCGGTGCCTAAGTCGCGTGCCTGGCCAGATGCTTCTGCAGCACGTAAGTGAAGGAGTTGTCGTGAGTAGTCCCAGTCGTAAACAGCCTGAGATACATCAATGCCTTCGTAGCACTGCAATCTGATGAGTTCGACTCCTTGCCAACGGGCAATGGTTTTGGCAAGTTCAGTTTTTCCAACACCAGCTTCACCCTCAAGAAACAGGGGCCGTCCAAGCGACATTGCTAGGAACACTGATATGGCCAGTCCATCGTCGGCCAGGTAGCCGTTGGTGCTGAGCCCAACGGCAACATCGTGTGGGGAAGTGGGCTCAAGAGGCATGGGTATACAGCGTAGGCGCGTAGTGGCTAAGAGTCCCACCCAAGACCAAGACGATCAAGGGTGCGTAGCCATAAATTACGGGTTCCTGTTTTGTCCTCGTGGCTGAGAGACCATCGTGTGGCTTGAATTCCGATGTATCGAAATGGCTCTGGCGGGAAAGGTAATGGTTTGGAGGAGACGAACTTGGTTGCAGTTGCTTGAGACCTGCGACCGTCGAGCAGATCAAGCATGACCTCTGCACCAAAGCGAGATGCTGCCACTCCAAGTCCTGTGTATCCCAGTGCATAGGTGACTCTGCCACCCATTGCGCGACCCCAAAACACACTAAAGCGACTGCACGTGTCGATTGCTCCACCCCACATATGACTAAAGCGCACGCCCTCAAGTTGAGGAAACGTTTCAAAGAAATGTTTTGACAACAAGGCCCATGACTCAGGACGCGATTCCAATTCTTGGCGTACGCGACCTCGGAAGAAATACACGGTGTCGTAACCACCCCAAAGAATTCGATTGTCCTCTGTGAGTCGGTAATAGTGAAACTGATTTGGAATATCGCTTAGTCCTTGGCGATTCTTCCAACCAATTGACTTAAGTTGTGTAGGGGTGAGAGGTTCAGTCACCATGCAGTAGTCATAGACAGGCGCGATGTAGTTGTTGAGTCGTTTTAACAAAGGTTTAAAAGCGTTGGTTGCAAGTGCAACTTTTCCAGCACGAATACGACCGAGCGGTGTGGTAACGAGAATGCCCACTCCATCGCGTTCAAGTGACAGTGCCTTTGTATCTTCATAGATACGAACACCAAGCGACTCGGCTGCGGCCTTAAGACCCCACACCAATCGTGCGGGATCAATAATTGCCGCGCGGTCTTTTCGCCACAAGCCACCGATGTAGGTCGGGGAGTTCACTTCTGCGCGCATTGTGTCTTGATCAAGCCATTCAACTTTTTGACCTAGCGCGCCGAGTTGAATAAAGTCGTCGCGCAATTCATCGAGATAAGACACTGGATGTGTGGTTGTAGCAACATCGATGACGCCAGTTCGCTCCCAATCACAATCGATGTTGTATCGCTTGATTGCATCTTCGATTTCATTGAGGTTTTTCAATCCGAGTTCTTCCAAAATCGATACTTCATCTGGGAACCGTGATTGGGCATTGGCTACGCCGTGAGTCAATGTTGATTCAACAAATCCACCGTTACGCCCACTTGCAGCACAGCCAACTTCGTTGGCATCAATAAGTACGACATCTTTTGAAGGGTCACGCTCTTTCGCCAGAATCGCAGTCCATAAACCTGTATACCCTCCACCTACGATGCACAGGTCACAACTTTCACTGCGCACCAACGTCGGATTGGAATCTGGTTCATCGACATCCTCGTACCAATACGGATACGGATCTGCGTCGGCAATTGCGTCTAAGTGACGCTGGTCCATGTTGTCTCACCACCTTGGCTACTCATACTACTGCTAGGCAGTGACTAAGGTGACGACATGGATTTAGGAATACGAGGTCGTACTGCGGCTGTGGCAGCAGGTACAGCAGGTCTTGGACTTTCAACAGCAAGGGCATTGGCAACCGAGGGTGTCAATGTGGTGATTTGCGGGCGGGATCAGAAACGCCTTGATGGGGCACTTGCAGCCATTGGTGGCAACGCAAAGGGTTTCATATGCGATGTATCAAACGATGTAGGCGGTCGTGAATTCGTAGAACGCGCGATAGCGACATTGGGATCTGTTGATATTTTGATTGCAAATGGTGGTGGACCACCCCCAGGAGGCTTCGCTACAACAGATGAGTCGTTGTATCTAGAAGCTCTTCAGAAGAACTTACTGAGCATTGTTGCAATGTGCCAGGTAGCGATACCACCGATGCGCGAGCGTAAATGGGGTCGTGTTGTTGCTATTACTTCTGTCGCTGTTCGTCAGCCAATGCCCAATCTTATTTTGTCCAATACTGCAAGAGCTGGGGTGACTGCGTTTTTAAAAACGGTTTCGCGTGAAGTGGCTGGAGATGGTGTCACTGTGAACTCGATTCAACCAGGCACGCACGGCACAGATCGGATTACGCAGTTGTTTGGGCCGAACCCTGATGCAGTTGCGATGGGAATTCCTGCTGGTTTTATTGGTAGCTCGGACGATTTTGGAAAAATTGCGGCGTTTATGTGTAGCGATCAAGCCAAATTCATGACGGGAACACACATCCACGTTGATGGTGGTTCGTATGCCGGGCTGTTGTAGCAGATAGTTTGCACCTTATGTTTCACCATATAGTTCTTCTCAAGTTCAAGGCTCCAATCACAGATGAGCATTGCGCAGTCATCGTTGACACATTGATGACGTATTCCGGCACTCTCGATGGGCTGGTGTCATATCACTGTGGACGAAATCTTGGTTTGTCAGATAATGCTGCGGATTTTGGGATCAGTGCCGTGTTCACTGATAAAAAGTCGTGGCATGCATATGACACCGCTGATGCACACAACAAGATTCGCGTTGAAGTATTTAGCCCAATTGTTGAATCACGTCAGGTGATTCAGTTTCTGGCATAGAACGTCGCCTCTCCCACCAATTGGCGATCCCCCACGCCGCAAGCACGGTTGCCCAACCTGCAAAGGCATCGATGATGTAGTGCTCGCCGAAGTAGACGAGGGTCACCGTCATGATGAATGGAAATCCGAGTCCGAGAACACGTACCCATGTTGGTTTGTTGCGCGTGAACCACAACGCAACCAATAGTGCCATCCCGGCATGAAGCGATGGCATGGGTGCTACTGCATTCAGCACAGCCGCCCCGCGATCAAGCGTTTTTGACACAGTCTTAAGATGCAAGACACTCCAACCCCGACCAGCAAGACGAACAACTGGATCGAGGTCGCCGTCGCGCGACGCCATCCATGGTGGAGCTGCGGGAAACACAATAAAACCAAAGATGGCAATTGAGAGCGTGAGCGTGAAACGTCGCACATATCGAATCCACTCTGGCCGATTACGCATCCGCAACATTGCAAGAGGAATGACAGGCAAAACAAAATGCATCATGTAGATGATTGATCCAAAGACGTCGTACCATCGAACAGCGTCTCGTTCATAAAATCGATCTTGCATGTACACAACAGGATCTTGCCCAAAGCCAAGGAATCGATCAATGTCGCGCAGAGCGGTCTTGTTAATACCGATACCCCATTGGTCGGCAGTTCCACGGCTGTAGTCATAGATCATGTAGATGACGACGAGAATCATCCAATCTCGCACCATTTCTACAACTTGGTCACGTGTGCGACCAAGAGATCCAACAAGGAATGCAACGAGCATCCACAACAAGACAGCAATTCGGTCAATCGGAATTCCATTGACAATGGTGCTCCAGATGAACGCTGCGAAATACGCCACGAGAAGTGGCCGGCGAAGTTGACTGAGGCGCGCGGTGGTCCCAGTCATCGACGAAGTTTATTCAGCGTGATGTTTCAAGTGCACGCCGCACCAGCACTTTTGCCAAATGCCGACGGTATTCAGCACTGGCATTGAGATCTGATTGCGGTTCTGCTTGTGCATCAGCAAGTGCAGCAGCATCAGCAATGCTTGCTCCGTCTGTAATGGCTTTTGACACGCTAGTTGCAAGAACTGGAACAGAGCCCATGTTCACAAGCGCAACTCCAGATTCGGTGCCACGCATCCATGCAGCAACCCCAACTATGGCCCAGTCTTGAGCCCGACGGTTGAATTTTTGAAAGCCCCATGTCGCACCGTTCATCTTTGGTACGCGAATTTCAATCAGCATTTCATCTGGCGACAACGCCGACTCTAAAAAGCCCTTGTAGAAGTCGATTGCTTTGATCTCTCGTGTGCCGTTAGGGCCTTGTGCAATGTATGTCGCACCAAGAGCAAGAGTGGTTGCTGGCAGGTCTGATGCCGAGTCCGAGTGAGCAATAGAACCGCCGATAGTTCCGCGATGGCGTATTTGCGGGTCCCCGACAAAACTTGCTGCATGTGCCAATAACGGAACATGCTCTTTAAGCACAGATGAGTGCTCAACGTCGTGGTGACGTGTGAGCGCCCCAATTGCGATGTGATCGCCAGCATCTCGGACATACGACAGATCGCTGATCCGAGCAATATCGATGAGAACCGATGGTTGGGCAAGGCGTAACTTCATGAGTGGTAGCAAACTATGACCACCGGCAAGAAACTTTGAATCTTCTCCGTATTGGCCAATGAGCGCTATTGCTTCGGCGGCCGATGAGGCTCGCTTGTAATCGAATGGTGCAGGAATCATGAGTCTCTCCGCTTACTTGTTCTCGGCGCATGCAAGCACCGACTTGATGATGTTGTGGTACCCAGTGCAACGGCACAGGTTTCCTTCAAGACCGATACGTACTTCAGCTTCTGTAGGATTTGGATTTTCGTTCAATAGACCAATGGAAGCCATGACCATGCCTGGTGTGCAGTAGCCACATTGCAGTCCGTGGTTTTCCATAAATGCTTTTTGCATTGGGTGCATCTCGTCGCCGTTGGCGATGCCTTCAATGGTGGTGATGTGGGATCCATCGGCCTGCACTGCAAGAACTGTGCAGCTTTTGACTGATTCACCGTCCATGTGCAACGAGCAAGCTCCACAACTCGATGTATCGCACCCAATATTTGTTCCAGTGAGACCGAGAGTCTCGCGCACGTACTGCACAAGCAGTGTGCGTGGTTCAACATCATTTTCATGTGTTGTTCCGTTGACGGTGATGGTGACCTTCATGTTGTAGTTCCTTCGTAGTGTCGTTCTGTAGTTGTGATTGTTAAATTCAGCGGGCTTCTTGGATGGCAGTCCACACACGCTCTGGTGTGCATGGCATCTCAATGTGGCGAACACCAAGGTGAGCCACGGCATCGACAACTGCAGACTGCAATGATGGAGTCGAACCAATAGTTCCAGATTCGCCGATTCCCTTTGCACCAAGCAAGTTGACTGGTGTTGGGGTTTCCATGTGCACCACGGTGATACTTGGAAGTTCTGCTGCAGAAATAAATGCGTAGTCAGCGAGGTTTGAAGTAATCGGGTTGCCATCTTGGTCGTAGCGGACTTCTTCCAATAATGCTTGTGCGACACCTTGTGCAACACCACCATGGATTTGCCCCTCAAGCAGCATTGGGTTCAGTACTTTTCCAGCGTCATCGCATGCCGTGTGGGCAATGTGTGTAACTTTTCCAGTCTCTATATCAACTTCCACGATTGCAACATGTGAACCGAACGGAAAAGTTGGACTAGGAACTCCAACGAATTCTTCAAGTGACAGTCCGCCATTTGGCTTTTCAGCCACTGCAATGTCTGCCCATGTCTTTGACACTGCTGGCGTACCAGCAACATGGAACACGCCTTTGTCCTTGTCGAGGACAATGTCACCTTCGTTTGCTTCAAGCAAACGCGCAGCAACTGATTTAGCTTTTTCTACAAGATCGCCAGACACTTTGAATACAGCGTTACCACCTTGCTGCAGTGAACGCGAACCCATAGTGCCAGATCCAACTGGAGTGAGATCGGTGTCGCCCCATACAAGTTTAATTTTGTCGATAGGGATTCCTGTTTGTTCAGTGACAAGCATTGACCACGCAGTGTCGTGTCCTTGACCGTGAGGAGACGTTCCCGTGTAGATGACTGCATTGCCATTGTCGAGAACTTCCACCTTGGCGGCCTCGCCAGTGCCAACGCCACCAGTAATTTCCACGTACACACTGACGCCAATGCCGATCTGCTTTGTTGCACCACTGGCGCGACGCTCTGCTTGAATCTTGCGCCACCCTGCGTAATCGGCAGCTTCTAGGGCTTTGTCGAGAGATGTTTCGTAATCACCAACGTCGTAGGTTTGGCCAACCTTAGTGGTGTACGGCTCCATGAACTTTGGAATTAAGTTGATGCGACGAACCTGAGCAGCATCCATTTTCAGTTCTGCTGCAAACAGATCCATCGCGCGTTCGATAGCAGCAGTTGCTTCTGGGCGACCTGCACCGCGATATGCGACTGTAGGAGTTGTGTTAGTAACAACTGATGTTGTGCGGCATTCGATATTTGGAATGGCATACACACCAGACGACATTGGTCGAGTCATAAACGGCGCCAAGATGGTTCCCATATCAACAAAAGCACCAGAGTCCTGAATTGCATGTAACTGGTAGTGCGTTACTTTGCCTTCCTTGGTACCTCCAATGGTGACGTACTGCAATTGAGCTCGGCCGTGACCAAGGCCAACCATTGATTCACTGCGTGTTTCGCGCCAACGAACAGGCTTGTTTACTTTTTTGGCAATGACACCAAGTAGTAACTCTTCTGGGTATGCGCCGATCTTTGCACCAAAGCCTCCACCAACATCTGGGGTCAAAACATGTACCTGTGACTTGTCGATGCCGTTTGCTGCTGCAATTGGATCAACTGCACCCTGTGCGTGTTGCGTCGACAACCACTGCACAAGGCGACCGTCTTTGCCCCATGCAGCCGCTGCAGCGCGCACCTCAAGTGGGCATGGTGCAACGCGTTGGTTCATAAAACGACCCTTGACAACAACTTCGCAATCAGCAAAGAATGCATCACCCGTATTTTCGGGAATTCCGAGCGCTGTCGTGTCAAAGACGACATTGCTCCCGCATGCTTCGTATATCAAAGTGGTACTAGTCATTGCAGCTTCAACATCGATCAGTATTTCAAGTACGTCATAGTCAACTATGACTGTCTCTGCTGCATCTTCGCCTTGCTCGCGCGTGTTGCTGACAATCGCCACAATTGGCTCACCGACGTAACGAACTTTGTCCATAGCAAGAAATGGGCGTGCTGCCATCGGGTTAAAGGGCGAAGGAACTGGCGCAAGATTGAGGTCCTCGCCAGAAAAACAAGCGACAACACCTGGCTTCGTTAGTGCGTCGGAATAATCAATTACCGTGATGTTGGCGTGTGCCACTGTTGATCGCACATACGTGATATGTAGCGCGCCATCCAACAAAGGCTCATCCAACAAGTCATCGACATAGATGCCGCCTGTTGTGAGGAATTTAGGGTCTTCTTTGCGAAGAACACGATTTCCGAGAATACTTCCGCCCATAACAAACCCCGAGTCAAATATGCGATTGACAAGAGACACTATCTAATTCTGAGGTGTGGTCTCGCATGGAGACTGATAATGGCTCAGGGGGCTAGAGGTGCAAGGGCTTGTGGGGCTGAGCCTTGAGCCGTTGTGCGGACCGAAACGATGTCTGATACCAACGTGAACGGCCACTGGGCGGGAAGATCTGTTGGCAACTGTGGCATTGGGGCAAGGGTGATTCTTTGTTCTCCAGGAAGCACATAGCCGAGTTGGCTGCGAGCAGTGCGACGGATACCTTCTGTCGTTTTTAGGGTGTTCACCTCAGTTTGTAGTTGCTCATTGGCATCAGCCAAGGTCTCGAATTCAGCTGTTTTTTGGGCAAGTGCCGAGGTCTGTCTGAAATAGTCACGAGTTGGGATGACAACAAGTGCCAGAACAAAAGCTATTCCAACAATTCCGAGTCCGAGTCGAGATGCAGAACGAAAACCCGGGTACTGACTAATTTTGTCTGTGGCAGCAGTTGCGAGACGACGAGCGACAGGAGCACGTCGTGTTGGTTTGGTTGTGCGTGCTGAGCGGGTTGCCACCTAACCATTGTGCCGTGCGTAAGCAGCAAGAGCGTGGCACGCGAACGCTTGTTCGTGAATACGGCAGTGGAGATTTGATTATTTTAGTGGCGCAAGTGCTGATTGGCCGCGGAATCGTGCGGAGTCTCCGAGCATTTCTTCTATGCGAAGAAGTTGGTTGTACTTTGCCACCCTGTCACTTCGTGCTGGAGCACCTGTCTTGATCTGGCCACAGTTTGTAGCAACTGCGAGGTCTGCGATGGTGGAATCTTCTGTTTCGCCACTGCGGTGACTCATCACGCTTGTGTATGAATGTCGAGTTGCCAATTCCATTGTGTCGAGCGTTTCGCTAAGGGTTCCTATTTGATTCACCTTGATAAGAATGCTGTTTGCCACGGACTTTTCAATGCCCATTCGCAAGCGACGTGAGTTTGTCACGAACAAATCATCGCCAACCAATTGAATCCGTGAACCAAGTTGGGCGGTGAGCGTTGCCCATCCATCCCAGTCGTCCTCAGCCATGCCATCTTCGATGCTGACAATGGGGTATCGATCAACAAGTGATGCCCACCACTCCGTGAGTTGTGCACTCGACAAAACTTTTCCATCACCAGTGAGGTGATACGCACCATCACGGTACAACTCGCTCATTGCTGGATCGAGTGCAATTGCGATATCAGTGCCTGGCGCGTATCCAGCTTTTTCAATTGCTTCCACCAGAATTGAAACTGCCGCTTCGTTACTGGAAAGGTTTGGGGCAAATCCACCTTCGTCGCCAACGGCTGTTGAGAGTCCGCGATCTGATAATACTTTTTTCAGAGTGTGGTATGTCTCGACACCCCAACGTAATGCCTCACGGAAATTTGGTGCCCCGATTGGCATGATCATAAATTCTTGAAGATCAATGTTGTTGTCAGCGTGAGCGCCACCGTTAATCACATTCATCATTGGAACGGGAAGAACATGAGCATGGGGACCACCGATTGCGCGAAACAATGGAAGTTCTAGTTCGTGGGCTACTGCATGCGCGCTAGCAAGACTGACACCAAGAAGTGCATTGGCCCCGAGGCGAGATTTATTTTCAGTACCGTCAAGCGTGATGAGTGCTGTATCAAGTCCGCGTTGGTCTGTGGCATCCATACCAATGACAGCCGGCGCAATTACAGAGTTCACGTTGTTCACTGCGCGTGAAACACCTTTACCTAAGTAGCGCGAGCCTCCATCACGAAGTTCAGCAGCCTCATGTTCGCCAGTTGATGCTCCCGAAGGAACAATTGCACGACCGAGTGCGCCGCTATCGAGCAGAACTTCAACCTCAACTGTCGGGTTGCCGCGCGAATCAAGAACTTCGCGTCCGATGACCTCAACGATTTCACTCATATGCACAAGCCTAGTGAGTCTTGTTCTATGGAGTCTCTTTGGATTTGACTCGTTCCCATAGTTCATCGAGTTCGACCAACGACAGAGTCGGCATATCGCGACCCTCTTCTGTGGCCAGTTTTTCAACAGCGTTAACACGGCGGCGAAACTTATGAACTGCTGTACGTAAGGCGCTTTCAGGATCAACACCTAGATGTCTAGCCACGTTGACCACTGCAAATAGGAGGTCTCCTACTTCCATCATGGTGGCTTCTGGGTCGTGAGTGACAATTGCCATAGCCACTTCTTGCACTTCTTCGGCCACTTTTTCCATGGGGCCAGAAACATCGGGCCAATCAAATCCGACCCGTGCTGCTCGTTGTTGAACTTTTGACGCAAGAAGCAACGATGGAGATCCATCGACAACTCCATCAAAGATTCCCACCCGGTGTGACTTCTCCGCTTGCTTTATTGCTTCCCAGTTGGATTCAACTTCAGCAGATGATTTGACGACGACGTCGCCAAAAACGTGCGGGTGTCGAGCCACCAATTTGTCGTGCACAGTGCGTGCAACATCACCCATGGTGAATCGTCCCTGTTGTTCTGCGATTGCTGCATGAAACTCAACTTGGTACAAGAGGTCTCCCAGTTCTTCGATGAGGTCATCGTCTGTCGAAGGATCGTTGACATCAAGCCGCCCAATTGCGTCGACAACTTCGTAGGTTTCCTCAATGAGGTAACGCACGAGCGAGTGGTGGGTCTGTTCCATGTCCCATGGGCACTGTGCACGAAGTGTTCGTGACAGTTCGTGAAATCGAACAAGATCTTCACCTACTGAATGTGCCATGTTGGGAATGAAAAGAGATGTGAGATGATCAGCCTCAACGCAATGGTCCATCTCGGCCCAGGTCGTGTGCACAATGTTTTGGTCTGCAAGTCCAATGTGATGCAGCACTATGACTTGTGTCGTTGGGTCTGGGTCATCAAGTGACAGTTTTATGTTGGAGATGACCCAGTTGGCGTGGGTATGTGCAACAAGCAAGGCTCCAGTGTGACCAGCTGCTGCAGTGATGAAATCATGACCATCAATGAGTCGCACGCTTGCTTCAATGGGATCGATGTTGAGTACACGCCATGTCTCGTCTAAAAATGACACTGCAGAGCAGGTAATGATTTCAATGTCGGATCGATTTCGAAGATAAGCCACCGATCGCTCAAGTACGGTAGGAGAGCCAGGGACTGCGTACAAGACTTCTCCGTGTTTTGTTGCAGCGTCAACTAAAGCCTGAACAATGTTTTGGTACACGTCTTCAAATGTCGGTGCAGATTCATAAAATGAATCAAACGAAGTTGCATCACCAACAAGGTGTGCTGAGGGGTGCTGGGTTGTACGGATGAAGCGAACCGGTATTGCTTCGATCAGATTAAGTGTCTCTGTCGTAACTAGTTCTGGATTCCCAGGGCCAAGACCGACAACAATGATCCGCGGCTTTAGAGGACTGTTGCGGTTGCGCTGTTCCATGTGCCGTATATCGAGTTCACCGTGATGTCGGCTTGAGTCATGAAGCCTGCGAGCAATATTTCCCCGGGATTTTGGCCCACGAGACTGATTGCGGATGCTTTCACGTCGGCAAAGTTGTGGCTCAAAATAATGTGGTAACCAAATTGGCTTTTAATCGGACCAGTTGGGATGCCAGGCTTTGCAGCAACGGCTCCCACCATGAAGTCTTTGTCAAAAGACTTCTGCAGATCTGTTAGAAGTTGACATGCTTGGTCGCCATTGCTCAGTGCACCACCGCTTTTGTCGGCGCCTGGTTCGATTGATTTTTTAGCTGCTACTACAGCAAAGGGGGTTCCCTTTTTGAGATCGGAAAGGACAACTTTTGCTTCTGCTTCTGTCTTTACCAAAATATGACTTAAGCACAAGACGCCAGCAGATGCCGGTGCCGATGTGTATAGCTTGTTAATTGCCGACTCCGTTGGCGCGGCGATCTTCTTTAGGACGATGCCTGCAACGTTTAGATCGACCAAGAGATCTTGCAGTTCTGGCACTAACTTGGCGAATGTTTCATCTCCTGAGGCTGAGTCTCTTACTGTTTTGATGTCGGCTGCTGTTTCGACAATTTTTTGTTGAGAAATAAACTTTTTGTAGGCCTCGTAGCGGATCAGTTCTTTCATGACCACTTTGGCGTCGCTGGTCTTCACTTCACCATTCACCTTGGTGAACTGTCCAGCATCAACGAGCAAGTTAGCCACTTTGTTGAAATTATCTTTGCTGTATGTTGCCCCGTTCACCGTGAAAGCGGTGCTAGCCGAGGAAACAGAACTGCAACTGGCCAAGATGGCGCCAGTGACTAGAAAAGAAATACCAACCGCGAGTCGTTGAGGAATGGAACGGAGGCTTTTGATCACCCGTAAATCTTACTGCTCGAACAAGTCACGGAGCAGGTTTGTCAGTGTTGAAACCGGATTTTTTCCGCGGCCAACAGTGACCGTGATCACCCCGGTCTCTTCTTTGTATGACGAATTTGATGCCAATCTGCGAAGTGCCATTGTTTGACTCGCACGTAGGTGTACAGGGGAGAGGCGTACTTCTTGACGATTGGTTGCAATTTCAGTGATGCCACACCGGATACATTCAACGCGCAAAGCGCCGACATTGATGAGTGCTTGGGCTGGCTCTGGTAGTGGGCCAAAACGATCGCGCCATTCGGCTTCGATGTCGTTAAGTTGTTCTGTTGTTTGCACTGTGGCAAGTCGACGGTATGCCTCAAGGCGTAATTCTTGGCTTGGCACATAGTCATCAGGCAAGTGTGCATCAATGACAACATCAATTTTGATGTCGGGGGTTTGCTGCGTGACTTCGCCCTTCATTTCTGACACAGCTTCTGTGACCATCTGGCAGTACAGGTCGTATCCAACTGCTGCGATGTGTCCGCTTTGTGCTTCCCCGAGCAGGTTGCCGGCTCCACGAATTTCTAAATCTCGCATCGCAATTTTGAATCCACTGCCGAGATCAGTTGTCTCGCCAATGGTACGAAGCCGTTCGTAGGCATCTTCGGACAAAACCTTGTCTCTGGGATGGAACAAGTACGCGTATGCGCGTGAACCACTGCGACCAACACGACCACGTAATTGATGCATCTGACCGAGTCCGAGTAAGTCTGCTCGCTCTACCACCAACGTGTTGACCGTTGGCATATCGATGCCACTTTCGATGATGGTGGTGCATACCAGTACGTCGTACTGGCCTTCCCAGAAGTCAAGAACAACCTGCTCAAGTCGAGATTCATCCATTTGTCCGTGGGCAACTGCAATGCGCGCTTCTGGTACCCACTCGCGCAACTCGGCGGCTCGCTCTTCGATTGATTGCACTCTATTGTGCACCCAAAAGACCTGACCCTCACGAAGCAACTCTCGTCGAATTGCTTCGATCGCAACTTGCTCACTCTGCTCGCCAACGTAGGTAAGTATCGGTTGACGATCAGCTGGTGGAGTTTGCAACAATGACAGATCTCGAATCCCAACAAGACTCATTTCGAGTGTTCGAGGAATCGGTGTAGCCGACATAGACAACACATCAACGTTTGTTTTTAAACGCTTCATTTGTTCTTTGTGCAGTACCCCAAAGCGCTGTTCTTCGTCGACAATGAGTAGTCCGAGATTTTTGAACTCGATACTGTCCTGCAACAACCGATGCGTGCCAATGACGCAGTCAATATCGCCACTTTTCATTCCAGCGATGACCTTCTTAGCTTCTGCATTAGTGAGGAATCGCGACAAAACCTCCACCTTGATGGGGTAACCCTCAAATCGTTCAGTGAATGTGTTGCCATGCTGTGTGGCGAGCAGTGTGGTTGGCACTAGTACTGCTACTTGCATTCCATCTTGGATCGCTTTGAATGCTGCGCGAATCGCTACTTCGGTTTTTCCAAAGCCGACATCGCCACAAAGCAGGCGATCCATCGGGACTTCACGTTCCATATCTGCTTTGATTGCTTCAATAGCATCAAGTTGGTCTGGTGTTTCTGCAAATGGGAATGCTGACTCCATCTCGGATTGCCATGGAGTGTCTTGTGGAAATGCATGTCCAACAGCTGTTATACGACGCTGATATAGCACCACCAGTTCTTGAGCAACTTCTCGGGCTGCAGAGCGAACGCGAGATTTGGTGCGCGCAAAGTCTGAACCACCCATTCGATGCAAGGTGGGTGCTTCGCCGCCGATGTATTGGCGAATAATGCTGATTTGATCGGTAGGAACATACAATTTGTCGCCACCCTTGTAGGCAATCAACAAGTAGTCGCGCTCGATGCCGCCAATGGATCGTTTCACCATTCCTTCGTATTGACCCACTCCATGATGGGCATGAACGACATATCCACCTGGTCGTAAATCTTCAAAAACGGTCCCTGAAGAACGACGTTTCGTGGTTTTTCCTCGCTTAGTGCGACGGCGTCCGCTGAGATCGGCTTCTGTGAGTATTGCGAGGCGCGAGTTAGGCAGAGAAAACCCGTGGGATTGCGGGGCGTATGTGATCCAACCGCCGGGTCGGGCTAATGCATCTGGATCGGATGTCACGACGAAGTCAAGTCCAAACGTGCGCATTAAATCAGCAAGCCTGTCAACTGACTCTGGTGTTTCTGCAGCAACGATGATCCGCCATTTATCGTCAAGCATTTCGATAAGTCGACGGACAACGGGCGTTGGCTCGTGAATAATTGGACCCCATCCTGATGCTGGAATGGATGGTGCGTCGGGTACTTGTGCAGTCGGCACAAATGAGATCGTTGGTGTTTTGGTGTCGCTAGACAACAGTCGATCTGGCTCGACATGCAGGCGGGGGAAAACGAGTGTGTCGTCACGTGCCCACGAAACTGCCAGTGCACGAGCAAGATCGTCTTCTTCTGCCAATAAATCTCGGGCTCTGTCAATCATTCGGCGTTGATCCACCAGGACAATCAACGCATCGTCACCAAGATGGTCTGTGATCAATTCATCTGTGTCTGTGAGCCACGGCAGCCAACTTTCCATACCATCGAATATCTGACCCTCTGCAAGACGTTCCCATTGTTCGCGTCCCCATGGTTCGCTCGCAATGAGTGCACGTGCTTTGGTTTGAATGTTGGGTGTGTATAACAGTTCGCGTGCTGGAAAGACCAACGCATCATCAACATCGTCACTGCTTCGTTGATCGGACACGGTGAAATGGGTGAGTCGGTCAACTTCGTCGCCCCACATGTCAATACGAATGGGTTCGTCATCGGTGCTGCCAAAGATGTCCACAATTGCGCCACGCCGTGCGAACTCTCCACGGTGTTCAACAATTGTTTCTCGTCGGTATCCAAAGGTGATGAGTTGTTCACATAATGCATCGATGTCAAAACTGAGTCCCTTGCGCACATGAATCGGCTCGATGTTGGTTGATTCTGGCGCAAGTTTTTGCAGTAGAGCACGAGTACCAGCCACGATGACAGCAGGAGCCTTGTCGCCTTGGCGTAGTTGCCACATGGTACGCATGCGCATGCCCATGGTGTGCACGCCTGGACTTACCCGTTCAAAGGGCAAAGTTTCCCATGCTGGAAAGAGCGCCACGTTGTCATCTCCTAGATACCAACGAAGGTCTTCCACCAATTGTTCAGCCATTGTTCCTGTTGGAGTGGCAATCACAATTGGCCGACGCAGATTCGATTCAGTGAGTGCGGCGATAACAATTGCTCGTGATGATTCTGGAACCCCAAGTACACCCGATCGTTTTCCGGCAAGCGCTTCAATTCCCGGTTCGTGGCGAACAAGTTGAGCAAGGCTGGAGAGTTGTGCGGTGTTGGCTGTGTTCACCGGCCGTTGTATTCCTGCATTGCAGTGGAAAGATCAGACGTGACAAGTCGTTCGACAGCATCTGCTGCAATCGCGATTGAGACATCAATTATTTTTCGTTCATTGGCAGGAATCGATGACAACACATGGTCGGCACCAAAATCCTTTGACGGTGGTTTACCAACACCAATACGCACGCGCATGTATGCATCTGTTTTAATCACATCTGAAATGGAACGCAGCCCGTTATGTCCAGCAAGGCCGCCACCTTCTTTGATACGAACAACACCTGGCGCTAGATCAAGCTCATCGTGAATAATGATGAGGCGAGTCGGATCGGAAATTTTAAATCGTCGCATGAGCGGTCCGACGGCTTCCCCTGACTCGTTCATGTATGTGGTGGGAACACTCAAAACAACGGCGTGAGAACCAATACGTGCTTCACCAACAAGTGAACGGTCACGACCTGCTTTTAGTTTCACGCCGAGACGTTTGGCTAGCAGTTCTATGACATCAGTGCCCACGTTGTGCCGAGTTCGTGCGTATTGCTTGCCTGGATTACCAAGTCCAACGATCAAAATTCGTTCCATGTCTTGCGAACCGGAAGCGGAGCGACGGATCATGACGATGGGTTAGTCACGGGCGACTGGGTCGCGAGACTCAGTTGGATTCAGCAGCGGGGCTTTCGCCGCCCTCTGCAGGTGCTGCTTCACCGGCTGCTGCTGCTGCTATATCAGCTCCGGATCCACGAGGCATGAGGACAGTCACGATGGTCATCGCAGGATCGCCCACTGCAACAACACCAGGAGGCAACTTGACATCAGACAAGTGGACTACGGACTCAGCAGTCAAGTTGGTGATATCGATGACGATTTCGTTCGGCACATTTGCTGGCGTGGTACGAACTTCAATGGAATCTACGGCTGGGTCAACAAGTCCGCCTGCAGATACAACAGCTTTTGCAACACCGATGAGGTGCAACGGAATATGCATAGTGATTTCTTCAGAAAGGTTGATCTGGATGAAATCAATGTGGCTTACGTTGCGTCGCACTGGGTGACGCTGCATTTCTTTTACAATGACGTTGTACGAGGTATCCCCGACGTTGAGACTCAAGATGGTGTTTTGACCTGCTGGGCCCGACAAGGCAACGCGTAAGTCGCGACGAGTGACCGACAAGATGACAGGCTCCATCCCGTGGCCATACAAGATGCCAGGGATTTTGTCTGCGGCGCGCAGACGACGAGATGCGGGGCTACCAGTCTGGCGACCAGCTTCAGCGGAAAGAGTTGCAGTATTCGACACGGTTGCGAAGTCTACGGGGCTTTGCCCTTACTGCCACTTGCCTCAGGGTACTTCTGTGCCGTCGGCGGGGTTTAGGACTGGTTTTCCCCACCGAATAGTTCGCTGACGCTCGTTTCGTCAAAGACCGCAGACAGTGCATCAGCGATGATTTTGGCCACAGACAGGACCTCAATTTTGTCAATAATCTTGTGCACGGGCAGGGGCAACGTGTTGGTCAGCACCACGCGGGTGATGGGCGAATTGGAAAGACGCTCGACTGCTGGGTCCGAAAGAACACCGTGGGTTGCCATCGCCCACACTTCCTTGGCACCACGATCAAGTAGCAGTTCTGCAGCCGACACAATGGTACCGCCGGTGTCAATCATGTCGTCAGTCAGAATGCACAATCGTCCATCAACATCACCGATGACTTCTTTAGCGATCGCAACGTTGTCTGTGCCTTTTGGGCGGCGCTTGTTAATGAACGCAACATCGGCATTTTTGTCAGACAAGTGCTGGGCGAATCGTTCTGCAACTTTTACGCGACCTGCATCTGGAGACACGATGACAAGATCTTGTCCTGCATGCTCACGTACATATCGTTCAAGTACGGGCAGCGCAGTGAGGTGATCAACAGGACCTGAAAAGAAACCTTGGATCTGACCACTGTGCAAGTCGAGAGACACCATTCTTGTTGCACCAGCAGCTTTAAACATGTCCGCAATTAAACGTGCAGTGATTGGTTCGCGTCCTTCTGCTTTTCTGTCTTGTCGTGCGTATCCGTAAAAAGGGCACACTGCTGTAATTCTTTTTGCTGATGCTCGTTGCGCCGCATCGATCATGATGAGTTGTTCCATGATTGAGTCGTTAATGGATCCGGCATCGTTTCCATAATGCGATTGCATGATGAATACATCGCCACCACGGATGCTGTCGGTGAAGCGTGGTCGAATCTCTCCGTTAGCAAACTGCACCAAGTTTGCATCTCCGAGATCGATGTCGAGATGATCTGCGACTTCCTGGGCAAGCGATGGGTGAGTGCGTCCCGTAAACAGCGATAATCGCTTTGTGGTGACTTTTTCCATCAAACGCGGGTTCATAGTTGTTTAGTGTAGAACGCTTAGGTTGTCCACTGAGCATCCTGTCTGATTCATCCCGAAGGATTGAGCCGAGCCTGCATCTGTCGTTGCGCCTCGGCTAACTGCACTGGATCATTAACCCCAGCAGTTTCACTCGAATCAGATTTTACGGCACCGATCTTGTGCCCAGCAGTTTCCAACAACGCGATCACATCTGTGAGGTAATACTCGGATTGGCTGTTATTCGTGTTGATCTTGCTGAGAGCAGGCGCGAGCAGTTCGCGCCGAAATGCATAAATTCCGGTATTGATCTCCTTGATCATGACTTGTGATGCAGTGGCATCGCGTTGCTCGACTATGGCCAAGACGTGACCGTCATTGTCTCGAATGATTCGACCATATCCAGTTGGATCTTGAACTACGGAAGTCAGAACGGTTACAGCCAGACCGGATGACTCGTGTTCAGTAATGAGTTGGGAGATTGTTGCCCGACTGAGCAATGGTGTATCGCCAGGCAATACCAGAATTGTTGTGGCGGCGTCCTCGTGCGGCAAAGCCACGAGTCCAACAGATGCTGCATCTCCCGTGCCGTGTTGGTGAACCTGAGTCGCAAAGCAGATGTGCGCCCATGTTGGTGCGTGGGTATTCACATGATCGATGACCTGTTCTGCGCAATGTCCTACAACAACAACTGTTGATGTGAGTGTGAGATCACCGAGTGAATTAATCACATGCATCAGCATTGAACGACCAGCAACGAGATGCAGTGGCTTTGGTAAAGCAGACTTCATCCGAGACCCCTCACCAGCTGCAAGGACGAGTGCGGAAATAGACATATCGCTCTTTTCCTAATCTTAGACATTGCCACCAAACATGGTGGCAGTAGTTCCGGGGAGAGGACTCGAACCCCTATTAGCGGGATCAAAACCCGCTGTCCTGCCTATTGAACGACCCCGGAAGGCATAGATAACGGTATCGGATTTT
>Ga0209284_10001868_pt1 | contig 30742 bp, 36 predicted proteins | sample FRY03_FD_187211 | JGI IMG/M metagenome (GOLD analysis project Ga0209284, IMG submission 187211) | Freshwater microbial communities from Lake Fryxell liftoff mats and glacier meltwater in Antarctica - FRY-03 (SPAdes) (version 2) | ecosystem: Environmental > Aquatic > Freshwater > Ice > Glacier...
AGTCGTGACACACACCCCCGCGAAGGACACGCTGGCGTGTGTGAGGCCGCTCAGAATTGCGCCACCCATGTTGCCGGTCCCGAGAATGGCGATGTGAGAAGGTGAAGTGCTCATCGTGCCAGTGTAGATTGGGGATGGTGTCAGCATTGTCGCTGAAACAGGATGGGCGAGAAATGGCGGGGAAGAAGTTTCGCGAACCACCTCCTGAACGTGGCCCTGTTCTTGCCGCCCTTATGGAAGGGCCTGACGCTCAGGCCGTGTGCCGTCTGTCCGTAACGAAAGAATCCGGTGGCCACTGGGTGATTGCTGCCACCGTGCAAATGAATGACTCCCTACCGGTATATGTGCTCTCCAGCGCGCTCGATGACGCCAAAAGGCGTGTGCGCTCGGTCGTTGGTGACATGGTGGAAATCTATATAGAACCTGAATTGGTGAAGGACCCCAGTAGGCAGGACCCTCCCACCGATGTCATCGTTATTAGAGCGTCGGACTAAGAACAGGGGAAAGCCGTGAGCTTTGCACGCGACATCACGTTGATTGTTCACTTCTTGGGTTTAGCGATGATTCTGGGCCCGTTTTTCGTGCAGATGAGGGCGCACACAAACTACGCCTTCGGCTGGATTCTCACCGGCGCCACCGTTCAAGGTCTTACCGGTATCGCACTCATCGGCTTGGCTGAAATTCGCCTAGCTGATGAGGATGCCTCCTTGAACTACGCGAAAATTGGCGTGAAGCTTGGCATTGCCTCGGCCATCTTCGTGGTGGCATTGATGGGCCGTCTGCGCCAAAGCAGAGTCTCTTCCGGGGGCAGCCAGCGGAGCCTGCTCCCGCTACTCCATGTAGCGGGAACCCTCGCTCTTGCTAATGTCGCGATCGCCGTGTTGGTGTCCGGCGTGGTGGCCTAAAAGCTATTTATCTGTAAAGAAATCTCGAAGCAGCGCTGCACATTCGTCTTCGAGAACGCCACCCACAACTTCATCGACCCGGTAAGGCAGAGTTCGGTCCCGCACCAGATCGTGACTGCTGCCAGCCGCGCCTGCCTTGGGATCCCAGGCTCCAAAAATCAGGCGGGAAATCCGCGCCTGGGTAATTGCTCCGGCACACATCACACACGGCTCCAAAGTCACCACCAGCGTGTAACCGGAGAGGTTGGCTGACCCCAGAGCTGCTCCCGCCTTTCGCAACGCCTGGATTTCAGCGTGCCCCGTAGGGTCACTGTCGCGCTCTTTGGTGTTTGTAGCCAGGGCCACCACCGTTCCCGAGACATCCACGACCGCCGCAGCGACCGGGACATCACCGGTGAGGAGGGCGGCGTGTGAGGCTTCTATCAACTGGCGCATCAGCTCTTCAGGCCTAGTCATGGCCCCAGCCTATCCAGCCTCAGCGTCGATTCTCTCTCGGGTAAGGTGGGAATCATGCAGGTTCATATCGCTGACCACCCTTTGATTTCCCACAAGCTCAGCCTTCTTCGGGATAAGAACACACCCTCACCCATGTTCCGTGCCCTGACCTCAGAGCTCGTGACACTTCTTGCGTATGAGGCCACCCGCACGATTCGGGTAGAGGAGCGAAACATTGTCACGCCGGTCACGACGACGACCGGAAAAATGCTTGCCGCCCCACGCCCCGTCGTGGTTCCCATTCTCCGAGCCGGTTTGGGCATGCTCGAGGGGATGGTTCAACTGTTGCCCAGCGCAGAGGTGGGATTCTTGGGAATGGTTCGTAACGAGGAAACGTTGCAACCCAGCGTCTATGCGGAGCGCCTCCCCGAAGACCTTTCGGATCGCCAGTGCTTCATCCTTGACCCCATGCTCGCCACCGGGGGTTCGCTGTTGCAAGCCATCAATTTCATTTTCGCTAAGGGCGCCACGGAGGTTACAGCGGTGTGTCTCTTGGGGTCCCCAGAAGGCCTCGCGGCTATCGACGCGGCGACCGTCGATCGCGACGTAACCATTGTGTTGGGATCTTTGGATGAAAAACTAAACGAGAAAGGTTTCATCGTTCCTGGCCTGGGTGATGCAGGTGACCGCCTCTATGGCACGGTCGGGTAACACGCACCACTTGACCTCTTGCACCGAGATTCGCAATAATCAATCCATGACACTTTCCCCCCTGGCTGTGGCGGCGCCCGCGCCTCTGACATGGTGTCGCTGTCGAATGTGTGGCTAAACCTCCCCACCTTCTTGTTCTCGGGCTTCTGCGCCCCCAAAGAATCGACAGTTCATGACTTCTCCCTCCACCAGCGAACCTCGAGGGTTCGCGCTGTATGTCGGCATCAGTGAAAAAGATGCCCTCGCTGCGGGCCACAGCTTGCACCACATCGTCACCCAGCTCAAAGCATCCGTGCAAGTGTTTGTTCCAGGATCCGAGACCCATGCCGCTATAGCGCTCGCTCCCAAGGGAGCAGGGGGCAAAGATTTAGATATTGTGCGCATGGCGCTTCACGACCCGCTCGCCCTCCAGCAGCTAAAGCCCACTGCGCCCGTTGCGACCACCGGGGTCGTCATCGATATCTCTCGCAAACGGGTGATTATCGACGATCACGTGGCTGCATTGACCTTCAAGGAGTTTGAGATGTTGCAATTTTTGGTCCTGCGAGAGGGGAACACCGTCCAGCGCGAAGTCATCATCGACGCCTTGTGGCTTGAGGGCGAAGAGGAAACTCCCAGCGTCAGAACGATTGATGTCCATGTGCGACGACTTCGGTCCAAGCTGCAACGTTTTGAAAACATCGTTCGAACGGTTCGCGGGGTGGGGTATCGCTTTGATCGTCACGCCGATGTCACCATCACCTACGGAGTTTCCCCCTCGCCTGACATGATTTAGCCCGCGTTCGACACCGTTACCGTTCTGTTATATAGTGGGGCCGTCGGCGGTTGTTGCTGTGACAGCTCTCGAACATGTGATTGCAGAAGCACCCTTGGTGCGTGTCATAGGGCCGGTTACTCGCCTCAGTAACCGGCCCTTATCGCTCCTCCAACCACGTTCAGGCCGGCCCCCTACGCTGGGGGCATGAGCCATAGCCCCAGCATTGTCTGGCTGCGCAACGACCTGCGCCTGAGAGACAACCCCGCACTAGACGCCGCGCTTGGCCGAGGCGAACCCCTCATCATTGTGTACATTCACGATGAAGTTTCTCCTGGAATGAGGCCCCTTGGCAGGGCCACAAAGTGGTGGCTTCACCACTCCCTCGCCGCACTGAAAGGCGACATCGCGGCGCGCGGAGGGACTCTCACTCTTCGCCAAGGGGTGGGAGGAGACATCATTCGCGAGCTCGTCGCCACTCACCAGGCCGGTGGGGTTTTCTGGAACCGTCGCTACGGCAGCGCCCGCGAGAACGACGCCACCCTGAAAGAGGAGCTTGGCGCGGGAGGCGTCGTGTGTCACAGTTATGCGGGAAATCTCCTTTTTGAACCGTGGACAATCCGCACCGGGGACGGCAACCCTTTTCGAGTTTTTACTCCCTTTTGGCGAGCCTGTCTTGCTTCCGCGCCCCCCAGGCAACCATTGGAGACACCCGATTCCCTTGAATGTCTCCCCCGGGTTGCGAGCGATGAAGCAGACACCTGGGACCTGCTGCCCACCTTGCCGGATTGGTCCGCGGGGTTGGAAGAAATGTGGACGCCCGGTGAAAGTGGCGCCACGCACCGCCTCGAAGGCTTTGTGGAAAACACTTTGGTTAGCTACCACCGAAGGGATGAACCAGGGGTCGAGTCGACCTCTAGGCTCAGCCCCCATCTGCGCTTTGGCGAAATCAGTCCGCACATCATTTGGGACGCCGTGGAACATGGGCTACCTGATAGCGCATCGAAGAACAAGGCGAAGTTTCTCTCCGAGGTGGGGTGGCGCGAGTTTTCGTACAACATCCTCTTCCACCACACTGACCTCCACAAGACGAACTTCCGCGCAGAATTTGACCTGTTCCCCTGGCAGCAACCAGAACCAGAAATGCTTGCAGCCTGGCAAACCGGTGCCACGGGGGTGCCACTCGTGGACGCGGGGATGCGGGAGCTATGGAACACCGGTTACATGCATAACCGAGTGCGCATGGTCACCGCATCGTTTTTGATCAAGAACATGCTGGCGGATTGGCGTATCGGCGAGGCGTGGTTTTGGGACAACCTGGTCGATGCCGACGAGGCAAATAATCCCGCCAGCTGGCAATGGGTTGCCGGCAGCGGAGCAGACGCTGCCCCGTATTTTAGGGTCTTCAACCCTTTCCTCCAGGCCGATAAATTTGACCCGGACCGTCTCTACATCACCAAGTGGCTAGGTGACAACCCGGTGAACTATCCCACGGAGCCGATTGTGGATATGAAAGCGAGCCGAGATCGAGCATTGGCGGCTTTCCAGGAGCTTAAGGCCTTGCGCCTAAGTGAGTAACGCACTGCGCCGCTAATTCAGAAGCCCCCACAGCTGCGGCGCAGACGCTTTCTCCTCGGGCGAAACCCGAAAGAATTCCGGCGTTGAAAGCGTCCCCCGCTCCCGTGGCATCAAGGATGTGAGCAACAACATGGGCGGGGATATCGTGAGCCCCCCCGTCTTCCCAGACCAGGGAGCCTTGCGCGCCGCGGGTAATAATGACACGGGGAAAACGAAGAGCCAGCATCGCCAACGCCTCTTTTGAGGTGCGAGCACCGGTGAGCAACAGCGCTTCATCCTCGTTGCACCGCAGGATGGAAGCCTGGGCGATGAGGGCCAAAAAGGTCTCAATACCAAAGTCGGAAAGAAACCCCGAAGACGAAGCATCGACCATGACGTCGAGGCCCGCATCGATGGCTCGGGTAATCAGGCCGGACATGGCGGCTGGATTGTCATGGTGAAAAAAGCTGTACCCCGTCAGGTGAAGTGCCGAGGCCCGAGAAAGAATGTCCTCGGTAACGACGGCGGGGTTCAAAGAAACGTTGGCACCGCGATCGGTGAGCATGGACCGATCCTCCCCCCGAGCAACAATGACAAGGGATCCCGTGGCGAGGACCTCGTCGCCCGAGAGGTGAGCCTCCACCCCGGCATCGGTGAACTCCTGCCCATACCGAGCGAGATCGCGGGCACCCACTTGGCCAAAAAAGTCCACGGAGACCCCTTGTCTTCCCAGCCACACAGCCGTATTTGCCGCGGAGCCACCCGAGCTTCGCTTAATTCTCGCCGGCGTGTCCGTGTTCGTTCGCATGGGCTCTTCGATTGCGGCAATCACATCGTCCATGACGTCTCCCACAACGACAACCCGTGACGAGCGGGTCATCGTGATTTTGTCGACCACGCCTTAGCAATCTCTGCGGCAAGCGCGACGTTGTTGGTCACCAAGTCAAGATTCACGCGGAGACTTTCCCCCCCGGAACGTTCCAGGACGTAGGCCAAGAGGAACGGTGTCACGTCATTACCCCGAATGCCCTCATCGTGCGCCGCACTCAAGGCCGAGCCAAGGATCTCGTCGTGGGTTACCGGGTCCCACTGTTTGCCCTCGGGGACAGGGTTGGCCACGAGAATGCCTCCACGCTGCTCCAAGTCATCTCGCGCAGCCATAATGTCGGCAATCTCTTCGGGGCTCTCCGCCCTCCATTCAAGGTCATAGAGACTTTCTCGCAACCAAAACGCGGGGAACTTCGAGGTGCGGTAGCCCACTACAGCGATGCTGGAGGTCTCGAAACGCTCGAGGGTAGCTCCAATATCCAAAATGGATTTGACCCCCGCGGACACCACCGTGATGGGGGTGACCGAAAGGATGGGAACGTCAGCGGATTCGTCAAAGGTGTCGCTTGCGCCGCGGTGCACTCCCCCGAGGCCACCCGTGGCAAACACTCGGACTCCCGCGAGGTTGGCAAGGTACGCGGTGGAGGCCACCGTGGTGGCCCCGGACCTGCCCAACCCCATCACGACCGGTAGATCTCTCACGCTGGCCTTGGGAATGTCTTCTCCAGCGATACGTTGCAATTCCTCGTCTGTGAGCCCCACTTTGGGCACACCGTCGATGACGGCCACGGTTGCAGGCGTCGCGCCGGCTTCACGAACTTGGTTTTCCCACCCTCTGGCCGCATCGAGGTTATGGCCCCGGGGAAGACCGTGGGAAATGATGGTGGACTCTAAGGCAACGACCGGTTGCCCAGCGCTCAGGGCTTGAGCGACTTCGGCTGAAAGGGAGGGGATTTTCACCTCTCTAGCGTAGGGGCCCCCGGGCCGTCCCCAATTCCATCATGCCAATGGGGGATAACAATGTCGCAGCTTCAGTGATGCAAACGCAACCCAACGTCGGTGACAAGGTGGCGGTAAAGAGCTTCCCTGCACGCCAGAAACGAGTGGGGACGCAGACGCTGGGCTGCTCTATCTCTCGCAGTTCACGCGACGAGGGAAACCACCCCAGCTGAGCCCCCGGAGACGTGTGGGACCTAACGTCGCCGAGGACAAAACCGCTCTGGAGATTTTTGGCGGGCTAGAGCATGCTTCTGATGGCCCAGAGGTCAGGAAAAACCGGGTTGAACAGGGTCGAGGCTAGATACCCAACACCGGACGAGCCACCGCTACCTATCTTTTTGCCCAGTGTGCGCTCCACCATTTTTACATGGCGGTAGCGCCACTCACCCAAACCTTGATCAAGATCCACGAGCGCCTCACAGACCATGGCAGATTGAGGGTCATGGTGGTGGAGAGCAACCAAAACTTCTTGAACATCCTCCCTGGCCTCCCAGGGCAAGCTCACATCCATGTCCAGCACCTCCTCGGGCATCAGATGGCCTCGCGTGTGGCAATACAGCAACGCAGAATGCCACACACTGTTGCGTGCCATCGCAGCCTCGACCCGGAGGCGAGCATTCGACCCCGGGACAAGGTGTTCCGCCATGGCCAATCCCGAACCTTCCTTCGCACCAGCACCAGCATGGTCCCGGCGCCCGAGCACTGCTTCCAATTCACGGAACTGTGCGGACTGGAAACCACTGGCAGAAGAGAGGCGCGAACGGAAGGAGGCGAACTGCAGCGGAGTCATTGTCTCCAGAATGTCAATCTGACTCACACACGTTTTCATAATGGTTCTGGCGCGAGAAAGAAGTGCGAGGCTGCGATGAGTGTCACCGGCCTCCAGCGCGGGCTGCAGAGCTGAGAGCTCGTGGAGAATCTGCTGAAACCAGAGTTCATAGACCTGGTGGATGGTGATGAACAAGAGCTCATCGTGCTCAGGACCATCCGAGAGTGGGTGTTGAAGCGAAAGCAACTCGTCCACCTTTAAGTAGGTGGTGTATGTCACGGCTTTGTCGTGAGTCATGGTTACGTCACTCTGCTCTCGTTGGGTTCCACGAACTGGTACTTCCCCGACTCGAGAAGGCCCCGGAGCCGATCGAACCCGTCCCACACCTCTGTGTAGGAGGTAGGCAACGGAGAGATGGCCAAACGAATGGCATCGGGTTCACGGTAGTCCGGAACCACGTTCACCAGGGTCCGCAACGCGAGCGCAATTTTTGCGGCATCTGGATGACGAATGATGATGTGCCCCCCACGGTGGCTGGCCTCCCTGGGGGTTCCCAGGGTGATACCAAAGGGCGCTAACCACGCGTCAGATAAAGCAATCATAAGCTCAGTCCCGAGAGCTGCTTTGTGCTCGATAGCAGCTATTCCCGCGCGGCCAATCATGGCGTAACTGCATTCGACAATGCGAATCCCAATTATCGAGGGGCTCGCCACCTGGAACCCTCTGATGTCTTCTGCCTTTTCAAACAAAGACCCCATAACAAACTGATCCCGCTGGGCAAACCACCCCTGGATGGGGACCTGCAACTCCTCCTGGAGCTCGTGTCGCACAAACAACCAGGCGGGAGACCCTGGCCCGGAGTTCCCGTACTTATAGGTGCACCCCACGGCGAGATCAATTCCATTGCCATCAACGTCTAAGTCAATGGCTCCACCAGCGTGAGAGCAATCCCAGAGCATCAGTGCGCCCGCTTCCTTTACCGCTTCGGATATTTCGCGCAATTCGGAGCGCGCTCCAGAGCGGTAGTTCAAGGCTTGAAGAGTCACTAACGCGACATCATCGTTGAGAAGAGGGCTCAGGGCCTCAGCCGTAACCCGTTCATCCTCGACGTCAACGACGATGGCTCCTGGACCACCACTACCGTCTGTATCGAGCGTGACCAGGGTTAATCCCATCTGCTCGGCGATCCCCTGAATGATGTACCGGTCAGTAGGGAAGTTCGCGGAATCTATGATGATTGTTTTCCGGCCTGGCCTCGCCTTGATGGCGGCAACAGCGAGCTGGTAAAAATTCATCGAAGTGGTGTCGCACACCAATGTTTGGCCGGGGCCCGCTCCGAGAATGGAGCGCGCCAACAGGTCGCCCGCGGTCTGAGCCTGATCAATCCACTGTGACCAGCCGCCCACCAGCTCCGATCCCCATTCCTCGGTGAGGAAGTTTCCCACAGCGCCAATAGCTGCGAGCGGTAGCTTCCCCAATGAGTTGCCATCCAGATAACACTGGTCGGGGTCTGCGTGGAAAAACTCCTCCCGAAATGATGCCAGCGGATCACTCGCATCCATTGCCTCGGCAGTGGAACGAAGGGTCGGATTACCGGGAAGAACGAGAGAGGCCATTGGGTTAGCTTACGCGCACCGAGAAATTCCCTCTAGCAATATCGCTACCCGAATTTTCCCGACACGTAGTCTTCGGTGGCCTTGACGGAAGGGTTGGAAAAAATTTTCGCGGTGTCATCGAATTCGATGAGCTTTCCAGGCATCCCGGTTCCTGCGATGTTGAAAAACGCTGTCCTGTCGCTCACACGGCTGGCCTGTTGCATATTGTGCGTCACGATCACAATCGTGTATTGCTCCTTGAGTACCTCGATGAGGTCCTCAATGGCGAGGGTAGAAATGGGGTCTAGGGCGGAACACGGCTCATCCATCAGGATGATTTCCGGCTCGACAGCAATCGCACGCGCGATACACAAGCGTTGTTGTTGCCCGCCGGAAATTCCCGAACCCGGCTTATCGAGGCGGTCCTTAACCTCTTCCCACAGGTTTGCACCACGCAATGATTTCTCGACAAGATCATCAGCATCCGACTTCGAAATCCGACGATTGTTAAGTTTGACACCGGCAATAACGTTGTCGCGAATCGACATGGTGGGGAAAGGGTTCGGGCGCTGAAACACCATGCCGATCTGTCGTCTGACCAGGACCGGGTCCACACCGGGAGCATAGAGGTTGTCCCCATCCATGAGGACCTCGCCCTCTACCGTGGCGCCCGGGATAACTTCGTGCATACGGTTGAGGGTGCGAATGAGCGTCGATTTGCCGCATCCTGAGGGGCCGATGAGGGCCGTCACACTGCGAGGCTCAACAACCATGTTGACGTCTTCTACGGCCCGGAACTTGCTGTAATAGACGTTGAGGTCTTTGATTTCTATACGCTTCGACATGTTTTTCCTCGGCTCTCCTACCGGCTGATTTTCGGGGCAAAAATTCGGGCAATGAGGCGAGCGCCAAGGTTCAGCACCATAACAATAAGAATCAGTGTTAGGGCTCCCGCCCACGCACGATCCAGGTATGCCTCGGGGACAGATCCTTGAGCGATATATGAGTAGTACACAAAGTTCGGGAGGCTCTGCATGCGGCCATCGAAAATGTTGAAGTTAAAGTCATTGGAGAAGCCCGCGGCAATCAGCAGTGGAGCTGTCTCTCCCATCACCCGCGCAATCGCCAACATGATTCCCGTCGTAATTCCGGCAATGGAGGTGGGGAGCACGACTTTGAGAATCGTGAGCCACTTGGGCACGCCAAGCGCGTACGCAGCCTCGCGCAGCTCATTGGGCACCAAACGGAGCATCTCTTCACTCGAGCGAACAACGATTGGAATCATCAGCACGGCAAGCGCAACGGATCCCGAGATTCCCACCCTCGTTCCCGGACCCAGAAGAATCTCAAACAGCGCATAAGCAAAAAGTCCCGCCACGATTGAAGGAATACCCGTCATCACGTCGACGAAGAAGGTGATCCATTTGGTGAGGCGTTTCCCCGCGCCGTATTCCACAATGTAGATCGACGTGAGCAAGCCAATAGGGACGGAAATGAGACTGGCCGCGAGCGTCATGATGACGGTTCCCGCAACGGCGTGAGCCGCGCCTCCCCCCTCGCCCACGACATTGCGCATCGAGAGGGTGAAAAAATCCGCATCGAATCGAATGGCACCTTTGGTGACCACCGTGATGATGAGGGAAATGAGCGGCGTGAGGGCGAGGAAAAAGGCAATCGTCACCAACATGGTGGCCAGCCTGTCCACCGCTCGACGCCTGCCCTCCACCCGGAAAGACATCGAAAAGAGCCCCAAAACAAATAACGCAATCCCGACGACCGCTACGAGGATGAGGTTGAGTTCATACTCTTCGTCGGTGGGGGCAAAAATGCCAAATATCGCCCAAGACACCACAAGGCCTCCGACAAGCATGAGGCTTGGAACCGTGCTGTTGAGCTTGCCGGCCGCATAAGGATTGCGGCGTTTATCGCCTCGCGGGAGAGGTGTCGTCATTAGTTGGCTCCCGAGAAATCCGCTCGGCGGTTGACAATCCACCGTGCTATCGAGTTCACAACCAACGTAATCGCAAAAAGAATCAGCCCCGAGGCAATCAGGAGGTTGACGTTGAGGCCGTATGCCTCCGGGAAACTCAGCGCAACGTTCGCGGCAATAGTGGAAGGGTTCACCGAGCTAATCAGGTTGACACTAATCACGCCGGTGGCAGAGAGGACCATCGCCACGGCCAACGTTTCCCCCAGAGCGCGACCGAGCCCCAACATGGCCGCCGAAATTATTCCGCTCCGACCCACCGGTAACACCACAGTCCGGATCATCTCCCACCGGGTCGATCCTAGAGCCAAGGCCGCTTCCTCATAGAGCACCGGAGTTTGAAGGAATATTTCCCGAGAGACCGCGGTAATGATGGGCAAAACCATGACGCCAAGAACAAGCGCTGCGGTCAGGATGGTCCTCCCGGTTCCCGAAGCAGGGCCCGCAAAAAAGGGAATGAAGCTGAGGTTCTCCGCCAGCCAGGTGTAAAGAGGCTGGATGGCTGGGGCCAAAACAACCCCGCCCCACAGGCCGTAGACCACGGAGGGAACGGCGGCCAAGAGGTCGACCACGTAGCCCAGGGGAGTCGCGATTCGCCGCGGCGCGTAATGAGAAATAAAGAGCGCGATACCGATCGCCACTGGAAAAGCAAAGGCCAGGGCCAGGGCAGCTGCCCACAGCGTTCCAAAAACGAGAGGCCCCACCCACCGCCAAAAAGATTCGCCATCGAGCAACGAAACCTCGTTGGGGTCTGCCGTGAGGGCGGGCAAGCCCTCTACGAGCAGAAAGGCTGTGACGGCCGCCAACATGACCAGAATGAAGGTTCCCGCGCCTCTGGCGGAACCAAAAAAGATTCTGTCGCCCCGGCGCACTTTAGGCCGGTGATCTTCAGGAGGGGTCTTGGCTATAGAGCCACCCGGGTCCTGAGTCATGTTGTCAACCTTCGGTACTTTTCGGGGCGGGACTTGGGTGTTATCGCTCAGAGGAAAGTATGCCTATTTAGGCAGTGTAGAGGGTGGTGGCCCGGGTCAGAAACCCCAAGCCAACACCCCCTGAACCACTACTTGATGGTGGCGAGGATAGCCTCAGCAGCGGCGCGCGTGCCCGCTGAGACTGGTGCGTTACCTGCGTTGGCCTGAGCAGCCAGCTGGCCCTCTTCGCTCATCACAAAGGAGACATAACCCGTGACGAGGGCAACCACACCGTCATCAATGTAATCGTTGCAACCGATGAGATAGCTGACGAGAACAATCGGGTAGGTTCCGGTTGCTTCGGTGGCACGGTCCAGTTCGATGGCCAGGTCGTTGTCGCCACGCTCGCCGGGGTTAGCAAGAGGTGAGGCATCGACGATTTTTGCAGCTGCTTCAGCGCTGTAGGGGACGTATTCCATGCCCACCTTGACCGAGACAACTCCCAGGGCACCGGCACGAGAAGCATCGGCGTAACCGATCGTTCCGACACCATTGGTCACGGCATCGACTACACCGGAGGTCTGAGGCGCACCCTCGCCGCCCCACTCTGCCGGCCATCCTTCAAAGGAACCAGCGTTTTCACCGGCGAGGAGCCAGTAATCCGGAGAAGCCTTGGACATGTAGTCGGTGAAGTTGGCGGTGGTGCCAGACTCATCGGAACGGTGAACAGCCGTAATGGCGAGGTCGGGCAGGTCAACGCCGGCGTTCTGGCCGGTGATGTCCGCGTCGTTCCAGTTCGTAATTGCCCCGGTGAAGATTTTCGCGAGGGTGTCAGCGTCCAAGTTGAGGTCACTCACGCCATCCACGTTGAAGATAATCGCAATGGGAGAGATGTAGGCGGGGATTTCCCAGATGCCAGCCTCTGCCACACAAGATCCGAAGCTTCCTTTTGCAATTTCTTCGACTTTGAAGGCGCGATCAGATCCAGCAAACAAGGATGCGCCACTCTGGAAGGTCTCGCGCCCACCACCGGAACCGATGGGGTCATACGTGACGGTCACCCCGGGGTTTGCGGTTTGGAAACCGGCAACCCATGCCTCTTGAGCAGCACCCTGTGAGGAAGCACCGGCCCCAATGAGTGTTCCGCTCAGTGCTATCGCAGTTTCCCCAGTGGTGGTGGTCTCTTGTGTCGCGCATGCGCTGAGCACAAACGCTGACGTGGCGAGAATCGCAACTCCCGCAAGACTCTTCGTACGAGTGATCATTCGGTTCATCCAATCCTTGGTTATTAGGGACTTATTGCGTGGCACAGTAGCGCCTCACGTACTCTCATCCGATGAGGTGACGGAAAAGATGCCTACGGGTGAACGCAACGTGAACAATCTGGCCCGAGCAAAGCTGTGAAAGAGTGGCTGACGTGAAGAGCTCACTTGATGTGGTCACGCTGACACCCTCCCCCTGCCTTGATAAGACGTATGAGCTCGAGGAGTTGACTCTGGGTGGAGTGCACCGCAGCCAACGGGTGCGGTCCGAGTTTGCCGGGAAAGGCGTCAATGTGACAAAGGCGTTGGCTCTTGCCGGAATCTCTTCGCGAGCAGTAGTGCCTCTGTCGGGGCCCGATCACCAGATGGTCGAGGGTGATGAACTTATTATCACTTCGCCCGTTCAAGGCACAGTCCGAGTCTGCATCACAGTCACAGAAGAAGGGGGGCGAACGACAAAAATCAATCAATCCCCTTCGGCTCTGTCCCCTGAGGAATGGGAAAATCTCGTCGCCCTTACGCTGGACGCGGTGGCGGAACATTCGGCGCCCTGGCTTGTGATTGCGGGCACTATCCCGCTCAGCCGGGATGGGTCCCTGCTTTCCCCGCAAGCCCTCTTCACCAAAGCGCAATCCCACGGGTGTCAAGTCGCCCTGGACACCTCGGGGGTAGCACTTCAACTCGCGGCGCGATCGGGCGTGCCGGCGCTGATTAAACCTAACGCCGAGGAACTTGCCGAATGTGTCGGCCGGCCGCTCGTGACTCTCGGCGATGTCATCGACGCAGGGCAAGAGGTTGTGAGCTGGGGAGTTGACCATTTAATTGTCAGCCTCGGTCCCGATGGCATTGTCGGGGTCTCCCGCGACCACCACGTCCACGCCTGGACGGACCCGGTTGTGGTCCGTAACACGATTGGCGCCGGCGATGCCAGTGTGGCCGGTTTCCTCTCTCACATTGTTGAACATCCCCAGGATCTGGCAGGTGCGGTTGCGCAAGCGGTCGCGTGGGGTGCACAGAAAGTCCAGCAAGCAGGTTCTCAGCTCCAGAACCTCAAAGACCTGCCCCGGTCTTATGTCAGTGAGCGACCAGAGAGAGCCCAAGTGCTCCAAGAGCCTGGACGCTAGCGAACCCTTCAACCGCGCCATTACGGTTTTCTGTGGGTTTGGATGTTGTTTTCTGTGGGTTTGTGTTATGTTGCTTTCAGGTCTTTCATAGGAAGCCAGAGGGCGACAAAGATGTTGGCAGAAGAACGGCGGCTACTCATCGTTGATTGGACCCGTGATGAGGGTCGCCTCGATGCCGCCGAGGCTGCCGTAAAACTCAATGTTTCCACCGAAACAGTGCGTCGCGACCTCGGCGTTCTTCAGCGCCGAGGGATTCTTCGACGCGTTCACGGCGGCGCTATCGCCATGGAGCGTTTCGCTCACGAATACACAATTCCTGAGCGCCAGGGGCTCAACCCGGAAGCAAAAAAACTCATCGCGGAAACAGCCGCACAGTATGTCCCCGACGAAGGGTGCATTTTTGTCGACGGTGGCACCACCACGGAGTTTCTTGCTCCCGCCCTGCGCAACCGCCCCGACCTCATCGTGGTGACCAACAGTGTGATGCTGGCTTCACGAATCGCTGATAGCTCGACGAAGACCTACATGCTTCCCGGCCGGATTCGGCCCACAACCCTCACTGCCGCAAGCGCACGCACCGTTGAAGATCTCAGTCGCCTCAACGCCGTTGTCGCCTTTGTGGGGATCAACGGTATTTCCTCTGAACTCAAGCTGACCGCTTTTGATACGGATGAGGCGGCGGTCAAGAATGTCATGATGTCCAACGCGGCGGAGAGGATTCTGCTTGCTGACAACAGCAAGTTTGGATCGTCCTACCCGGCCACTTTCGCAACGCCTGAAGACTTTGATCGACTTGTTACCGACTTAGGGACCCCTACCAGCTACATCGAAAAATTCACCCGCCGCGGTGTCGAGGTGGTCGTCGCATGATGGGCGCCTCTCTAGGTTTCGTTTTCTGTACAGGAAACGAAAGTGCACGAGAAACCGGGGAAGGGAGCTCAATCTCCCTGGGCAACCCTCCCCCGGCTCTCGGGCAACAAGAATACAACCTCTCGAAGGAAGGTAGTACTAATGAGTGAATTTATCCCCTCCGGGACGGCTAGCCAAGGCGGCTTCCGTGCTGGACTGCAGAAAGTTGGGGGAAACCTAGCGGGAATGGTAATTCCGAACATCGGAGCATTCATCGCATGGGGTCTCCTTACCGCTCTGTTCATCCCGACGGGCTGGCTACCGAACGAGAACTTCTCGTCGATGGTCGGACCCATGATTCTCAACCTGTTGCCGATTCTTATCGGTTACACCGGTGGTCGAATCGTTCACGGTCAGCGCGGTGCGGTGATTGGTTCGATTGCAACCGTTGGCGTGATCGTCGGAACCGACATCCCCATGTTCCTCGGCGCCATGATTATTGGTCCACTGATGGCATGGATCCTCAAGTGGATCGATAAGGTACTCGACCCGATTACCCCTCCCGGCTTCGAAATGCTTATCGGCAACTTCTCGCTGGGTATCGCCGGAATGCTGGGCGCCATGCTCGGTTACCTCGGCATTGGGCCCCTCGTGTCCGGGATTACCAATGTTCTTGGTGGCGGTGTCTCGTGGCTCGTGGACAACTCTCTTCTCCCGGTCGCTTCAGTGCTGATAGAACCGGCGAAGATCCTGTTCATGAACAACGCCATCAATCACGGTGTCCTCGCGCCTCTCGGTGTGGTGCAAGCAGAAGAGACAGGTAAGTCCATCCTCTTCATGCTCGAGACCAACCCTGGTCCCGGTCTTGGACTCCTGCTGGCCTTCTGGCTCGCTGGACCCAAACTGCTCCGCGGTTCCGTTCCCGGTGCGATCATCATCCAGTTCCTGGGTGGAATCCATGAAATTTACTTCCCCTACGTGCTGATGAAGCCTCAGGTTGTCCTGGGCGTAATCGCTGGTGGTGCTGTGGGCGTTGCAACCTTCATGGTGACCGGAGTCGGCCTGGTGGCAACACCTTCCCCGGGCTCGATCTTCGCCTATATGGCCGTAACACCTCAGGGAAACTTCCTGGGGGTTCTGCTCGGTATTGCGCTGTCGGCAACCGCGTCGTTCTTGGTCTCGTGGGTCATTCTTAAGCTCTCCAAGGTGGACTCCACGAAAGCGGAGTTTGATGCAGCTCGGGACCGCAGCAAAGAGATGAAGGCCAGCCGCTAGAGATGGCCTCCGTATCGGCTAGTGATGTAAAGCAGATTGTTGTTGCCTGCGAAGCAGGCATGGGGTCCTCCGTCATGGTGGCCCGACAACTGGCTAAACAGCTCAAGGCACAGGGCATAACTGTTACGCACGCCCCCGTCAACCAGCTCACTGAAACACCACACGAGATTGTTCTTGTCCACCGTGGGCTGGGTGCCCGCGCGAAACAAGCCGTTCCCGAGTCGGTGGTGATCATCTTCGACATGTTTTTAGGTGATCTCAACATTGCGCGTTTGGTAGGCGCTTTGCAGAACGGTGACGTCATCTCCGATGGTTGATCTGCTTCAGCTGGCCGGTATCACGCTAGGCGCTACGGCCTCCTCGAGAGAGGAGGCCGTAGCTCTCTGTGGAGCAAAGCTCGTTGAACTCGGGGCTGTGGAACCCGAGTACGCCGAGGCGATGTGGGAGCGCGAGCTTATCTTTCCCTCCGAGATGGGTGAAGGCTTTGCGATTCCTCACGGCACCGATGGATCCCGTAAATACGTACTTTTTGACCAACTTGTCTTCGTTCGATTAGCCGCGGAGATTGTTTGGGTGAATGAGCCCGTGTCCGTGTGCGTGGGTATCGCCTCCGCGGGCGATGGCCACGTAGAAATTTTGGGCAACCTCGCCGACGTGTTGATGGACGACAACGCTGCCCACGTCTTGCGCACGTCACAAGACCCTGAGGCCATCCAAAACCTCATTATGAAAGGTGTGTAGTTTGTGAAAGCTGCAATGTTTAGCTCCCCCGGAAACCTTGATGTCGTCGAAGTGGAAACACCGGTGGCAGGTCTGGACGAACTCAAGATTCGCGTAGAGTCTTGCGCCACATGTGGCACGGACGCGAAAATCTTTCACCACGGGCACCCCCGACTTGACCCCCCGCAGATCATTGGCCATGAGATTGCCGGCGAGATTATTGCTGTCGGGTCAGACACAAAAGGTTTCGCCCTCGGTGACCGAGTGCAAGTGATTGCAGCGGTGCCCTGCGAAGAATGCTGGGCGTGTAAGGCGGGCAAGCAGGGGATTTGTATCAATCAGACCTCCATGGGCTATCAATACGCCGGCGGGTTTGCCGAAGAAATGGTCATTCCCGCTGCGGTATTGAAAGCTCACGGCGTCAACAAAATTCCTCACGGTCTGAGTTTTGACGAGGCCTCCGTTGCCGAACCACTGGCCTGCGCCTTAAACGCACAACGCCTGATTCACGTCGGCGAAGGTGACACCGTTCTCGTCATGGGGGCGGGTCCCATCGGTTGCCTCCACATCCGCCTCGCGCGCGCTCTGGGGGCCAAGAAAGTGATGTTGGCGGATATTAACGGTGGTCGGCTCCATCTTTCCGCGGAAGTCGTCAAGCCCGACCGAGCAATAGACATGTCGACTGAGGACCTGGCGCACATTGTGTTGGAGGAAACCGACGGCATCGGCCCCAGCGTGGTCATCACAGCCGCGCCCTCCGGTCAAGCCCAGGAACAAGCCATCAGCATGGCAGCCCCAGGCGGTCGTGTGAGCTTTTTCGGTGGCCTCCCCAAGGACAAGCCGATGATTACCGTGGACTCCAACGTCGTGCACTACAAGGAGCTCATCTTGGCCGGGGCAAATGGTTCTTCGCCCGCCCAAAACGCGGAGGCACTCGAGATGATTGCGTCTGGAAGAGTACCCGTGGCAGACCTCATTACTCACCGTCTCCCGCTGGACAATGTGAGAGACGCTATCGACGCAGTGACCTCTGGCGACGCCATCAAGGTCGTCATCAAACCCCAAGGAGTCTAGGCATGACCGAAGAAACCTCCCACACCTTCACCGTTCACGATCCGATTGGTCTGCACGCGAGGCCCGTGGGGCAGATTGTGACGCTGGTCCGTGAACGCGGAGTAAGTGTGACGCTGCGCGACAGCACAGGGAAAGAGGCTTCCGCCACATCTGCTCTGAGAATGCTGGCGCTGAAAATCAAGAACGGCGACTCGCTCGAAATCATCGTAGAGTCCGATGACCAGGCTTTAGCCCTCGGACTAGCCAAAGCCATCGAAGCCCTCGTCAACGAGGGGTAATGCGGGGACTGTGAGCCACAACGAAATTACCGGAACCGGGGTCGGGTCCCAGGCAGTCGTGGGAAACGTCTTTTTATTGGAGACCTCAGACGCGGTCTTTGAGCACCAAAAAACGACCCACTCTCCCGAAGAAGAGGCCAGTGTTCTCGCCACCGCCATTGCGACCACAGCAGCGGGTATCCGGGACGAAGCCAGGGATGGCGGTAAGACGGCAGCCGAGATACTCCATGCCCTCCTCATTATTTTGGAAGACCCAGAGCTCCAAGAAATGGCAAAGCCTTACCTTTCCACCGGCGACGATGCCCCGACAGCGCTGTTCAAAGCCCTCGATGTGGTCAGTGAACTAATGGGAGACGACGAAGAATTCCAGTCAAGGGTCAACGACCTCCGCGGCATCGCAGCGCGGATTTCAGCCTGGGTCAGAGGAATTGCTGCTGGACCCGCCATCCCCCAGGAAGGACAGTGGGTCATCGTGGCACATGACCTGACACCCCTGGAAACCTCCCAGTTCGGCGACTCTGTTGTGGGGGTCGTAACCGAGCTTGGAGGTCCCACCTCACACACCGCAATCATCTGCCGCGCTCTTGCGCTCCCGGCCGTGGTGAGCGCCCGAGGCGCTATGGGCCTGGTGCAAGGAGAGTCCGTCTTGGTGGATCCCGAAGGCAATCGCGTGATACGCGGAGGTGGCATGGTGGATGCCACCCAGGCTCTGACCTTTATCCCCCAGGCGAATGGTCCCCTCGTGACGGTTCGGGCCAACATTGGCGGGCTCGCTGATGCAACAACTGCTGCTTCAACCACTGCCCGAGGCGTGGGGCTTTTTCGCACTGAAGTCCTCTACCTTTCGGCTTCGACGGAACCCAGCGTTGGCGACCAAGCTGCCAGCTACACCGAAGTTCTCAAGGCGGCGCCGGCGGGAAAGATCATTATCCGCACCATAGACGCCGGTAGCGACAAACCTGTTCCCTTTCTTGTTCTCGAACACGAACAAAACCCGGCGCTGGGTATTCGAGGCTTCCGGCTCCAGGCAGACCACGAATCTTTTCTCGTGTCACAACTCGAGGCAATAGCGCAGGCGATGAGCGATACTGGGCGGGACGTTGGAGTCATGGCGCCCATGGTCGCAACGGTGAAGGAGGTGGAAAAGTTCGCGGCACTGTGTGCAAAAGCCGGAATCTCCCAGGTAGGCATCATGATCGAAACTCCCGCCATAATTTCTGTCTTACCTGAGCTCGAAGGCCTCATAAGTTTTGTCAGTATTGGGACAAACGACCTCTCGCAATACCTTTTTGCGGCCGATCGCATGCACCCGAGGCTGGGAGAACTGAACAACCCCTGGCAACCGGGACTCCTGCGCAACGTCAAAGCCATCGCCGATCACGCTCAAGCCCTGGGTATCCCCGCTGGCGTGTGTGGTGAAAGTGCCGCAAACCCCCTGGTAGCTATTGTTTTCGCCGGGATGGGAATCGACTCGCTCAGTGTTGCTCCCAGCGCTGTTGAAGAGGTCACCCGGGCCCTATCCGCCATCACCAGAGAGCAGGCACAAGAAGCCTCAGTCCTTGCTCTTGCCGCGCGCGTACCGAGCGAGGCAGAAACCGCTGTTCGTGGTCTTTTCACACCAGCAGGGTAGGGCAGTGATACTCTCCCCCACAGAGGGAGGTGGGCGATGAAAGCCATCGTGGTGAACAAGCCAGGCGGTCCAGAAGTCTTGGCGTATCACGAGTCGCCGGACCCGATACCGGGTTCACATCAGCTCCTGGTGAGAGTTGCCGCAGCGGGTGTGAACTTTATCGATATCTACCAGCGCGAGGGTCTCTACCCAATGCCCCTCCCTTACACCCCCGGCCTAGAAGGCGCTGGGATAGTCGTTGATGTGGGGGCCAGTGTCGCAACTTTTGCCCCTGGAGATCAGGTGGCGTGGGCCGGCATGCTCGGCAGCTACGCCGACATGATTGCCCTCGATGCTGATGCAGCAGTCGCCATCCCCGAAGGGGTCAGCCTTGAGCACGCCGCTCAAGCAATGCTGCAGGGGATGACCGCGCACTATCTCGTCACCAGCGTCTGGGATATACAACCCGGACAGACCGCTCTTGTCCATGCAGCGGCGGGCGGCGTGGGCCTGCTGTTGTGCCAAATGATCACCGCGCGCGGCGGACAAGTCATCGGCACCGTATCAACCGACGCAAAAGCAACGGCCGCCCGCGCAGCCGGTGCCAGCCACATAATTCGCTACGACACCGAAGATGTCTCCGAGAGGGTTCGAGAGATCGTGAAGGAAGGTGTCGATGTCGTCTATGACGGCGTTGGCAGGGACACTTTTATGGAAAGCCTCAAAAGTCTGAGGCCCCGAGGAATGGTGGCATTGTTTGGTCAATCCAGTGGCCCCGTGCAGGCCTTTGACCCCCAACTGCTCAATCAGGGCGGGTCTCTCATCATGACGAGGCCAAGCCTCGCTCACTTCACCGCAACGCCGGGGGAACTGCAGTGGAGAGCGAGTGAAGTCTTGGGGTCCCTAGCCTCAGGGAGCATTCACTTTGCGTTGGCGCATCGTTATCCCCTGAATGAGGCAGCGGCTGCTCACGCAGCCCTCAAGGCCAGAACCACCTCCGGCAAACTGATTCTAATCCCCTAACAAATCAGCTCGGGGTGAACCTCAAGCTCAAACAGGACAATCCGCCGTCAATTTTTTGGCCTTCTACGTTTGCCAGCTCCATGACCACAAACCCTGCGTCCCTGACCCGCTCGGCGGTGAGAGGAAAACCTTCTGGCATAAACACCACGTCATTGACGCGAATGCTGTTTGCGGCAGGCTCCTCTCCTTCTGCCACGTCGATAACGGTGTAACTACCGAAGCACCCACTGGAAGAAAGCCTGGTCGTCGCAAGAATGGTGGTGTCGTCCAGAAGGGAACACTCCGATTTGAAATGCAGTACCCCCGAGGGTGTTTCAACTTCTCGAAGCGTGTAACCCCAGGCCGCGACCACCGCGGCGAGTTCTGCGGCCCCCTCAGAGGTGGTTCTGTCAGATACACCGACAAGGATTTCTCTGCCCACCGTGAGAATGTCGCCACCTTCAATGGTCCCCGGTCCTTGCAAGCGTTCCACGCGGGTATAAAACTCGCCAAGGTGAGGAGCCATTGCATCTGCTTCGCCGAAACGAGTGGGAGCACCCGGCCTTAGCACTACCGCGCCCTCGGGAAGACACAGAGCAGTGTCTTCGACAAAGAGAGAGTCGGGGAAAGCCTCCAGAGCGCCCAACACGGTGACCTCGACCCCCGCATACCCGAGTGCAATCACATACTTGGCGTGGTCATCCAGAAGTGTGCCGATATCGGGATTCCCGTGGTCGACGCCGCGCAAACCCCACGCGGCACTCTCGGCTGGGGCGCGTGTTATCGCGTGGGAAAAGCGGTACGACGTTTGAGTCATGCGCCAAACTTACTCGCCGTCAGTTTCTTGCGCGGCCACCAGAAAGCGTCGCCTGCGATAAAGGCGAGGGCGGGAACCACCACGGTGCGAACCAACAGGGTATCTATCAAAACACCAATACCGACAATGACGCCCACTTGGAAAAGAGCGATAAGGGGCAAAACCCCGAGGACGGCAAAGACGGCCGCCAGTAGGATTCCCGCGCTGGTGATGACACCACCCGTGGCACCGAGAGCCCGAATCATGCCTTGCCTGGTGGGTTGATCCACTTTCCCAGCAAGGTTTGCTGACTCTTCCCTGGCCCTCGAGACCAAGAAGATGCTGTAGTCCACCCCCAACGCCACGAGGAACAAGAAGGAGTATAAGAAGACGCTGAAGTCCAGGCCTGACATTCCAAACACGTTCTCAAACAGCAACCACGAGGCTCCAATAGCGGAGAAGAATGAAAGCACAACGCTGGTGAGCAACAGGATTGGTGCCAGCAGAGCTCGGAGCAACACAACCAGCACAATGAAGACCAGAATCAAAATCAGCGGGATGACCAATAACTGGTCGCGCTCATATGCTTGCTTCACCGCCAAACGGGTGGCATCATCACCACCCACCAACGCATTCGCCCCGGCAACACCCTGGACGGCTTCTCGCAGGTCGACAATCGCGACGTAGGCTTCTTCGCTGCCACCTTCAGCATCGAGGACGACATCAATCCGCGACACCGTGTCGTTGGAGTTGACTACCTCCGCCGAAGCCACAACACTGAGCGTCAAAGCTGCCTGCACGACGTCTTGGGCAAAGTCATTATTGGCGACGATTTGGGTGGGTGAGCTTTCCCCAGCCGGGAATGCTTCACCCAACACTTCGATGCCCACCACGGCTTCAGGTTTCACCCGGAACTGTTCCGTTTCGGGAATACCGATTGTCACACCTGTGGAACCGAGTGTTAGACCACCCAGGATGGCGACGCCGATGATGGCCACGGTTACCGGACGCTTGCTAACCCCTGTTCCCAGTTTTGCCCACCAGCCTGATTGTGATTTGTTAACTCCACCAAACCGGGGCACGAAGGGCCAGAAAAGTCCGCGGCCAAAGACCACAATCGCTGCGGGAAGAACACCCAACGCAGAAATCATGGCGACCACAATCCCCGTCGCACACACCACCCCCAGGGCGCGCGTTACTCCTAGCTCAGCCAAGGACAGTGTCAACAAGGCGAGGACCACGGTTCCGCCCGAGGCAATAATGGCGGGGCCGGCACCCTTGACCGCTTTTGCCATGGCTTCGTGCCGGTCTTCGTTGGTGAGGAGCTCCTCCCGATAACGGGAAATCAGCAACAGGGCATAGTTCGTTCCCGCTCCAAAGACCAACACCGACAGAATTCCCGTCACAGAACCATCAGCGGACAGATTAAAGAACGCCGCAACATTGCGTCCAATCTGGCCGGCCATGCCATCTGCGACACCCACCACGAGAAGAGGAACGATCCACAACGTGGGGCTTCGGTAGGTAATGAGCAAAAGAATAATGACGATAATCACGGTGGAGCCCAACAACACAAAGTCTGCGCCTTCGAAAACGCCGGCGAGATCGACCTGGAACCCTTCGGGTCCCGTCACATACGCGGTGATACCCAACGGGGCGTTACTCGCAGCTATCGCTCGGATTTCGGCAATCCGCTCGCCTCGGGGCTCGACGTCGTCGATTTCGTCCATCGGAATAGTGATCACCGCAGTGGTGTTGTCTTCAGAGACGGTGGCAGGCGGAACGAAAGCCTCGCCCATAATCTCGACGTTGCTGTATTCCAAGAAATTCTCGTTCACCCCGCCAGAGAGCATCTGAATAGTGGGATCAAACTCACCTTGTAGCCACAGGAGATCTTCGTCCGTGAACTCTCCCGAATCTTTGGCGAAAACGAGGACCGCTGCGGTTCCCTCGGAATTCGGCATAGCCGCCAAGGCGTCCTCCACCAACACCACTTCAGCGTCATCAGGCAAACCGTTGGTGGGTGCTGCGTCTGTGGTCTCCGCCGCAAATGCGGTGAACGACAGGACGGCAAAAATCAGCCCCACGAGGAGCGTTACCCAGGAGGTTTTAGGACCGGTGATGAAACGAATAAGAGAATTCACCCGCTAACGCTAGCCTACGAATCTTGGTCGCCCCTCGTGGCGCTCAGGTTCGCGTGGCAAGTTAGGACGTGGAAGGGATTGAGAACATGATGAGGACTCATCGCAGGCTTGCTTTACCGATAATCGCGGGGATTTTTTCCCTGGCGGGATGCGCCCCTTCGGGAGTCGTCGCCCCCATGGATTCCTCCGCGGAGCAGGCTCCGGATATTTCACCCACCCCCGACGCGGGTGGAGCCAGGGACTGCGACATTTCTACTGAACGGGGTATCTCCTCGGCAATCGGCACACAAATTGACGCCCTCAAGGCAGGCAATTTTTCGGCCGCCTACGAGGTAGCGTCCCCAGAGTTTCAGGAGCGGTTTGACCAGAGTGCGTTCGAAGCAGTAATTCAAGAGGGCTACAGTTTTCTCCTGGAAACCTCCAGCTACTCGCTTTCTGAGTGCGTCCACACCCCCTCAGCGTCTCAAGCGCAAACTCGTGTCACCCTGCGCACCACCAGTGGCGAAGTGTGGACACTGCGCTACCTCGTCGAAGGGGTTGGCCAATCGTGGCGCATCGAAGGAGCCGCACTGAGTGAATCGGTCTCGAGCAGTACCTAGTCGTTAGCCTGGGGTCATGGACCTCCACGAAGTTGACACCCCGTTCGCCGTGATTGACCACGATCGCCTCGTCACCAACCTGGAGCGACACCACACCAGGACACAGCAGCAAGGCGTCGCATCCAGGCCCCATGCCAAGACACACAAGATTCCCGAGCTTGCCCGGCTCCAGATGGACCACGGAGCCCGCGGCGTCACCCTCGCCACTCTCGGAGAAGCAGAGGTCTTTGTCGACGCGGGAATCACGGACATCTTTCTTGCCTACCCCTTGTGGCTGACCCCCAACAAAGCGCGCCGCCTTGCAGCACTATCACCTAAGGCGACAATCGCCATGGGTGTTGACTCCGTTGCCGGCATTAATCAAGCAGCTCTCGGGCTTGGCCGCACCTCGATTGAGTTTATGATTGAAGTCGACAGTGGCCATCACCGGAGCGGTATTGACCCCCACGATGTAGTTTCTCTAGCCGAGGCGCTCGCGAAGCACGACCTGACTTTCCGGGGTGTCTTTACCTATCCCGGGCACAGCTACGACCCCCACAAGAAGGACAGCGCTTCCGTGGATGAGGTGAAAGCTCTCACTGTCGCCACCACCGCGTTGGAGTCGGCAGGATACGCGGTTACCGAGCGAAGCGGGGGGTCAACCCCTTCCCTTCATAGCACTCAGAGCTTTTTGACTGAGACGCGGGCCGGAGTGTATGCACTCGGGGATGCGCAACAGCTCGAGCTTGGCACCATGACAATGGATGATCTGGCTCTGTCCGTGGTGACAACCGTAGTGAGTGCCCGGAGTCACACTGTGGTTGTGGACGCGGGAAGCAAAATCATGGGGGCTGACAAAGCCCCCTGGGCGAGCGGACATGGCAGGGTTTTGGGTCATCCAGACGCTCGCCTCACCGCGATGTCAGAACACCATGCAACGGTTGTTTTTCCCGAAGATTCTGCCCCAGTCGTGTGCGGAGATCTCTTGCGGGTAATTCCGAACCACGTGTGTAACGCCGTGAATCTTGTTGATTCTCTCGCCGTGGCGAAAGGTTCCACCATCACGATGTGGTGGAAGGTCGCTGCTCGAGGAAAAAACTCCTGAGCCACAAAGGTTCTGTGGGCTCACGCTCCTCAGACCAAGACACAGCCCGGCACGGTTGCTGCCGGTCGCCCAGAGTAGTTTTCCTCTTCGCACCCTGCGCTGGGGGCACCAAGAATGTCAATCGCCCGGCGTAGCTGCGATGCGCTGTAGTTGCTGACCCCAATCTGCCCCACCACTCCTCTGGCCTTGAGCTGCCCCACGTTTTCACACTGCGTTTCTAGATCCAGTGAAGGGTCAAGCCTGTGGTGTTGCCACAAATCAATCATGTCGACGCCCAAACGTTCCCGGGATCCCTCTGCCGCAGCGAGAAGGTAGTCCAGCGACCCATTTCGGCCCCACTTTTCACCTTCCGACCGGGTGATGCCGCCTTTGGTGGCAACCACCACGCTGTCTTTTGCGCTCGAGGGAGCATCCCAGGAGGCGAGGGCTTCGGCGACAAAGACTTCGTTGTGCCCGAGTGAATCCCAGCTGGGAGCGTAAATGTCTGCCGTGTCCAAAAGCATCACCCCGGCTGCGAGGCCTGCGTGGATGCCGGCAATGGCACTGGCTTCTCGATCTTCAGGATCCAAAGCGGCACCACCTGCCCACGAAACGTTCATGCAGCCCAGTCCTATGGGGAAGACCCTCCAGGGCCCTAGTGCGCGAGGGGTAATCATTATTTCCTCTAATCTTCTCCGTCTTCTTGAGGAGGGCTTTCGTCAATTGTGGTGACCTCTTGTAACATGATGACGCCTTCTTTAAGAGAGATAACGGAGGCTCTCTCCCATTCTTCTTGCCCGTAGCTCAGAAGGTACCCCGGGACTATCCACTGCCCGCCAAGCGCGTCCCACACCAGCACCGATGTCGCAGTTGAACCTATAATCGTGAGCTCGCTAGCCACGAAGGGTTGCTCCTCCCCCAACGACTCTTCCGCGTGAAGGTGATTGTCAGAGTGTTCATAATCGAGCGCTGGTGCACCCCACCAGCTCCCTGAGGCCAGGCGTTGAACAGCATCCGCGGGGCTGACGGTGTCAAAGAGGCCCCGAGAAACAGCGCGACCGGAGTGCCCTGACGCAGAGGCCAGAGTAGGCCCAGGGACCCAATACATGGTCCATTCCAAAGCCGTGGGCTCGCCCCCAACCACCATTGTCGCGCTCACGCCAATGCCCCATTCGTCATCACTTAACACGTAAATATCTTCTGTCGCGACGTCGAGGCCCCCCACACGGAAAGCCTCTTGCGCTAGCGCTTGTGCCTCCGCAGGGCTAGGGAGGGCAAGCCCTGATTCCGGGGGGTAACATTCCCACCCAGGAAGCTCCCCCGAGCCTTCGGGAGCAGGGATGTCTTCGCAAATGGGATCCACCCACACCGAAGGGTCGGTGTAGTACCAGCCCCCCGAACCATTCCACGTCACCGTCAATGAAGGTCCGCTCCAGTCCTGAGACCCCATAACGTAACCCTGCCACTGAGGGCTGAAGTATTCGCTTTGAAAGACGTCCCCTTCGACCCCAAAAAACGTACCGAGCGTCCGAAGGGCTCCCTCTGGAGTTCCCTCCAAGACCATCTCATAGACGGTGCCTTGCCCCGATTGGCTGGAGAGCCCTTCGCCCGCGAGATAGTCGAATTCGACGAACAGGCTGCTCTCGCTGAGAGAATCTGCGCCCTCGGCAAACGTTCCCGAATCCGCGATGACAATCAGTGGCGGTTGCGGCGCCACCGTTTGCACGACGAGCCCCACCACCATGGTGAGAGCAACTCCGGCCCCAAGAACGAACACAGGCGCTGGGGTGTGTCCCACTCTCGCCCGAAGGCCTTGGCGCAACCTAGAAAAAGGGGAAGGGTTTGGCACGGATCACACTCCTTGACGGCCCTATTCTACGCGCTCACTCCTCAGCCCAGAGAGTCTTTTGCGCCGAGCAACGCCCGCCCACAGTACACTTCTGTCGTGTCTAATGACCATGGCCTTGAGCCTCATAAAGCAAACTTCTCGTCACGACTCAACTGGTTGCGAGCAGGTGTGTTGGGCGCCAACGATGGCATCGTCTCCGTCGCCGCGCTGGTGGTTGGTGTCGCAGCGGCCACGAGTGACACGACCGCCATCGTTGTTGCCGGAGCAGCCGGAATCATTGGTGGTTCCATCTCCATGGCACTCGGAGAGTATGTCTCCGTCTCTTCTCAACGCGACAGTGAAGCAGCCCTCATTGCCAAAGAGCGCAAAGAGCTTGAAGAGTTTCCTGAAGCGGAACTCCAGGAACTCGCCGAAATCTATGAGGGAAGGGGGCTCAGCGCTGCAACCGCTTTGACGGTGGCCACAGAACTCACCGCGCGCGACGCGCTCGCCGCCCACCTGGACGCAGAACTAGGCATCACTGAACAGTCACTCACGAGTCCGTGGCAAGCGGCGCTCTCCTCCGCCATCTCTTTTTTGGCCGGGGCACTTCTCCCCATGCTGGCAATTGCTCTTACCCCCGAGGGGATAAGAATTCCGCTGACTTTTGTTGCCTCGATTGTGGCGCTGGCCATCACGGGGGGATTGGGAGCGTATCTCGGCCTCAGCCCTCTGGCCAGGCCCATTTTGCGCGTGACGCTTGGCGGTAGTTTGGCTCTTGCGCTCACCTGGGCTATTGGAAACCTTTTAGGTGGCGGATTCGCGGTCTAAGGTCGGAAAGGGGTGAAGCTGCGAATCTCAGCGGCCCACACCGTCAACCCTCGTCGGCCCGGAGTTTTAGCGTACCCGGCCACGAATCCTGGCCAGCGAAGCGAGCGTGAACACCGCAGCAACGGCGAGCAAGATGAAGACCGCCGCGGCGTTCGTGGGGGTCCACTCTCCTACCGAGAGTGTGAGTCCGTAAAACGATTCCATCACTTCTCTCGCCCCGGCGTTATCTCCGGTTAGCTCAGCAAGCGCCCCACTCGTGAGGGGTCCGCGCAGAAGCATTGCTGCTATCGCGAACGGGAGGGCGCTTATCACGTTGGCTACTCCGTCGGGAAGTATTCCCATGGGCACATAAATCGCTGCTATGAATCCCATCACCGTCCCCACGATGGTGGCCAATGCGGTGAAGCCGCTCGTCGAGGGAATGAATGTGGCAAGAAATGCTGTCAGGGCGGCAAAGGTGATGCTCAAGAGCGCGATGTAGCCAAGAACCTGCAGAACGTCGAGAAGGGAAAGATAACTTTGTCCCGAGATGCTCAAATACGTCTGTCCAACCGCAAACACCAGCACCGTCACTCCGAGAGAAATCACCATCGCGGAAACGAGGTAGCCAGCAACCAGGTTGCCCCTCGACACCGGGCTGACGAGGAAATCCTTAAAACGCCCCTGAACCCGGTCCTCGACGAGGGCATTCATCGCTTGCAGACCGGTGGTGACCGTGGTGATCATGACAATGCCAGAAAACACCCACGCGCTGATAAAGCCTTCGATATCTGCCTGGTCAACACCGGGGAAGGTTTCGCCCAAGGCCTCCACCTGTTGGTTTCCCAAGAACAAAACGTAAAGAAGTAAGAGAATCAATGGCGAAAGCATCGAGAGAAAGACACCCACCGGATCCCGGAAGAAGATTTTGAGGTTTCGCCCTACCAGGGAGATTAACGGTTTCACTGCTCACCTCGGTGGTCGGTCAACGCAAGGAAAACATCATCCATGGTCCCGTGCCGGAATTCGAAGTCCGTGACGATGGGACCAAGGAGTTGGAGGGTGTTAAACGCACTCTCACTATCGGTGACGCGAAGTAAGAAAGTGCCTTGCTTGTCCCTGGTGCACACCAGCTCGGCATCGGCACAAAATTGTTCCAGCGCGTGGGGTTCTTCAGTCACGATGCTCAGCACGGATGAACTGTGTTCCCGACGAAGAGATCGAGGCGTTCCTTGAGCAACAATCGATCCTCTATCAATAATGGTCACTTCGGTGGCGTTTTCTGTCTCCTCCATATAGTGGGTGGTCAGCAACACGGTAAGCCCCAGAGTTTCTCGGATGTGGGAGATAGTGGACCACACGTTTTCTCGACTTTGCGGATCAAGACCAGCGGTGGGTTCGTCAAGGAAAAGGTATCTCGGGGAATGCAACAGCGCCCTGGCAATGTCAGCGCGCCGTTGTTGCCCCCCAGAGAGAGTTCCATACCGCTGATCTAGAAACTCCGTCAGCCCGATGAGCTCGGCGAGTTCGACAATGCGACCACTCAGGTTGGCAACCCGTAGAAAGACCCTTTGAGCATCAAGTTTTCCCGCACGCTCAAGAGCGCATCCAAGACCGATGCTTGGAACACCACTCCCAGTAGTGACCGGATGGCCTCGTCATGGCGCCCGACAACCCGGTCCTCGATAGTAATCTCGCCCGCGTCGGGCTTGAGCAGGGTGGTCAGGCAACTAATGGTCGTGCTTTTTCCTGCGCCATTGGTTCCCAAAAAAGCGAAAAGCGACCCTGTCGGGACTTCGAAGGAGACGTCATGGACCGCTCTGACCGGGCCATATGACTTACTGAGGCCGTGAACATTAATTCCCACGCCTCTCCCATCACCTTTAGTATGTGCCAACCCCAAAGGGACGTAGCAACCAATCCTTGTTTCCAGTCTAGGTCAGACTCTCAGGATGGGTCACCCAAGTGAAAGATTTCCTCCATTGGGTGCATGAGCTCCCGAGCAATGAGCATGGCAACTTCCAGTGTCGGGGAATACTTTCCCGCTTCAATGGCATTTATCGTTTGGCGCGAAACCCCGAGTGAATTCGCTAAGCCTGCCTGCGTTATTCCCCGTGCTTGGCGAAGCTCTTTCATGACATTCGTGACCCTCGTGGCTTTCACCATGCGGGAACACCGCGGCGGTAAAACACGACGCGGAGAGATTCCAGCAGCACGCTGGCGCACCACATGGTGAAATACATCAAGTTCGCAATCCAGAAAAGATCGGCTTCCATGACGGCCAGTGCGATCACCGCAACACCACCACCGTAGAGCAACCAGTGGCTGCTGTAGGCGGCCGAGCGAAACACCGTCTTATCCCGAAGGTCAGGCTTAGGTTTATCTTCCCGGGACGCAATGGCAATTCCGACGTTTCCCACCATCAAAAGCACGACCGAGGCAATGGTCGCCCAAATCATCGACCACAGAAACGGCGTGTCAACCAGTGCGGCTCCGTCCGACAGAGCGAGGACATCAAGAATGTACCAACCGTAGACAAGCGTGAAGACGGTGAGATTGAGCCACGCAGATTTCTCTTCGTAGGACATAGTTTCCCCTGTTCGTAGTGTAAAGAATATTTGACACTCGAACGATACGGGAACGACGACGATATGTCAAAGATTTTTGACATACACGGAAAGAAGAGGACTACATGGTCGTTAAACAGGAGTGCCCCGGTGCGTAAACGCACCGGGGCACACACGTGAAAGGCCTAATTAGCCAATCAAAGCCGCGACATCCAGCGCGGGGGGCACGATAACGGCATCAATGATGTGAATGACACCATTTGATGCTGCAACGTCAGCGGTAACGACGTG
>Ga0209284_10001875_pt1 | contig 30616 bp, 33 predicted proteins | sample FRY03_FD_187211 | JGI IMG/M metagenome (GOLD analysis project Ga0209284, IMG submission 187211) | Freshwater microbial communities from Lake Fryxell liftoff mats and glacier meltwater in Antarctica - FRY-03 (SPAdes) (version 2) | ecosystem: Environmental > Aquatic > Freshwater > Ice > Glacier...
CGTGCTGCGCTTACGTCATCAAAAAGAAATCGGCTATCCAAAGGATAAATACTAACCATGGTCACCAAAAAACCCAAAGGCCTAGGCCGCGGCCTCGAAGCATTGCTTGGCCCCACCGTTGGCGAAAAGTGCAATTCTTGCAGGCCCTCGTGCGTGTGCCGACCGATACGCCGCCGGGAAACAATTCGCCGCATGCGCTGCGCACTGCCGAACTGCTGCAGGAGTTCGGATTCACGGCCGAGCAACATGAGGTGCCGGCGCAAGTCGTCAGCGCTGCCGGCTTGGAGTCCATCACCAACCTGGTCGTTCGCCGCAAGTATGGCGAGGGCAAGACGATCGGGCTGAACGCGCACGGCGACGTGGTGCCACCCGGCGAAGGCTGGACCCATGATCCGTATGGCGGAGAAGTGGCAGACGGAAAACTTTATGGCCGTGCCGCTGCTGTGAGCAAGTGCGACTTCGCGACCTTCACCTTCGCGACCCGCGCCATCGAGGCACTTGAGCGACCGCTCAAAGGCAGCGTCGAGTTGTATTTCACCTACGACGAGGAATTTGGTGGTGAACTGGGCCCGGGCTGGTTGCTTGAGAAAGGTTTTGCCAAACCTGATCTGCTGATCGCTGCCGGCTTCAGCTACCAGGTCGTGACCGCCCACAATGGTTGCCTGCAAATGGAGGTGACGGTGCACGGCAAAATGGGGCATGCGGCGGTGCCCGACACCGCGGTGGACGCGTTGCAGGCGGCGAACAAGATTCTGACCGCGCTGTATGAACAGAACACGCTGTTCAAGCAGGTGACGAGCAAGGTCAAGGGCATTACCCATCCCTACCTGAACGTCGGCCTGATCCAGGGCGGAACCAACACTAATGTGGTGCCTGGCACCGTCGTGCTCAAGCTCGATCGCCGCATGATTCCCGAAGAGAATCCGACCGAAGTGGAAGCCAAATTGCGCCAACTCATCGCCGATGCTGTGGCCGATTCATCCGGCATCACGATCGACATCAAGCGTTTGTTGATGGCCCACGCACTCACACCGCTGGCCGGCAACCAGCCCTTGGTGCAGGCCTTGTGCAAACATGCCAGCGAGATATTTGGCGAGTCCATCGAGGGTTCGGGAACGCCGCTTTATACGGATGCCCGGATTTTCAGCGAGCAGGGCATTCCGGCCGTGTTGTACGGTTGCGGTCCGCGCACGGTGTTGGAGAGTAATGCCAAGCGCGCCGATGAACATATCGATCTTGAGGACTTGCGGCGCGCGACCAAGGTCGTGGCGCGGACCTTGGCCGAGTTGCTCGAATGAATTTGGGCTGATCTGCAATGAAAACCTCAGCGAACAATCCTTACCCGCGCGACCTTCTGGGACATGGGCGCCATCCACCACACGCGCAGTGGCCCGGTCGGGCGCGTGTGGCCGTGCAATTTGTGCTGAATTTTGAGGAGGGCGCAGAAAACAGCGTTTTGCATGGCGACGCCGCGAGCGAGCAGATCAATTCAGTCAGAGACGCACACCGCAAGCTCAAGAAGAAAATTTTCCTGACCAGCCGCCGTGGCCGACAGGGTGAACCTTTTCAGCCCACCCAGCGCCGGGCGTTGTGCCACAACTGCATTTACGGGCCGATGCTGCGCCAACTTCATGTGGATTGCAACTGCAGCAGGAATCGTCGCGTCTACTTCCCAACGCCCGATGCGGACAACGCATTCGCCGATCCCGTCGGCTTACCCACTGCCGCGCGCGTCTTGCGTGAGAGGCGCTGATCGCGCGGCGGTGGATAAGCGCTTTCGGTTTTCTTGGTCAAGCCGCCCGAGGGCGCGCGGACCGAGCCGCACGGCTTCGGGGTCGCCACCGTGGTTCTGGGCATGGATGTCCCCCCGATGGCGGATGCTTTGGCGCGCGCGTCTTGAGAAGCTGCACCACCCCAGACTCCCCGCGCCCATCACGTGCAAGCCAACGCCAGCCCGACCAGCAGGGCGCATTGCGATGGCGCCCAGATCCACTACGAGCGCCACCGCCCCGAGCAGACCACGCTGCAGCGCCTGGTGCAGCAACACGCCCAGAGCTTCTTCGCCCAGACCGAAGAGACCCTTGGCGCTGGCCTGCCCCAATTCGTCAAAGACGAGTTCGACGCGTTCCTGGAGTGTGGCATCCTGGCACACGGCTTCCTGCGCCTGCGCTGCGCCGACTGCGGCCACGACAAGCTCTTGGCGTTCAGTTGCAAACGGCGCGGGTTTTGCCCCTCGTGCGGGGCGCGGCGCATGTCGCAGAGCGCCGCGCACCTGGTCGAGCACGTGATCCCGCGCGTGCCGGTGCCCAGCGGTTCATTGACCCGCCATCTAAGCCATTGGGATGGCGCTGCGACATGGCGATGCAGCCCAGACCAGGATGCAGTCTTACAAGCCGACCCGCTGTTCGGGCACCTGGTGGTGCACCGGCCAGATTCCCCCCGCTACCTTTGCCTGGAGCCGGTCAGCCATGTCGCCAACGGCTTCAACCTCGCTGACTCCGGCGTTGCCGGCACCGGCACGCGCATGCTCGCGCCTGGCGAATCCATGGGCTGCCGGGTCCGCATCGCGCTGCTGCACGACGCCCGGGCGGCCCTCACTCCACCTTGATGTTGGCCTCCTTGACAGTGCGCGTGTATTGCACGGTCTCGGCTGCCAGGAATTTTGCAAAGTCGGGCGTGCTGTTGCCCACCGGATCGGCTCCCATAGTGGTGAAACGTTCGACCAGGTCCTTGTCGTGTATGAATTTCGCAATAGCGCCCTGGATCCGTGTGATCACCGCGGGGGGTGTCCCGGCAGGGGCCATCAGGCCGTTCCAGCTGTCGGCCTCGAATCCGGGCACGACCTCGGCGACTGGAGCCAGATCCGGCGCCATCGGGCTGCGGCCAGGACTCGACACTGCGAGTCCAATCAAACGTCCGGAGCGAATATGGGGCATCGCGGTGACCGCCGTATCGAACATCAGATCAACGTTATCGCCCATGAGGGCCTGCAACGCAGGTGCGCTTCCATTGAATGGCACATGCAGCACATCAATTCCCGCCTTCAACTTGAGCTGTTCGACCGCCAGTCCGCCGCTGGTGACCGTACCAAACGACGCGAAGTTGATTTTTCCGGGTTCGCGCTTGGCTTTTTGCACCAGCTCCGCCATGTTCTTGACACCGAGTCCGGGCCTCGCCACCAGAAACAACGGATATTTGGCGACCATGCTGATCGGTGCCAGATCCTTCGCCGGGTCGTAGTTGATCTTGCCCGCCATCGTCGAAGGTGCCAGTGTCACGGCGGTGGGTGATGCCAGCAGCAAGGTGTACCCATCGGCCGGCGCCCGTGCCGTGAGTGAGGCCGCGAGCGTGCCTGCGGCTCCAGGTCGGTTTTCGACAATCACCGAACCACCCAGTGCCGGGCCGAGTTTGTTGGCGATCAGTCGCGCCATCACATCCGAAGCCCCTCCCGCCGGGAAGCCGACAAGGATCTTGATGGGTCGGTTTGGCCAGTCGGTGGTCTGGCTCCAGGCGCTGGATGCGCCCACCAGGGCGGCGACGGATCCAACGGCGGCGATGCGTGAAAACGACTTGAATGCGTGAAACATGATGTCTCCTTGTCTTGTGGTCTGTAAATGGGTATGCGGACTAGAAATAGCCGCCTTTGCGTGTGATCTCTTCGATGCTCTGCCCCTCCTCTACCCAGGCAAAAATCTTTCGCTCATTGGCGATCACTTCTTCGGCACGCAGCAGCACTGCGACCGCAAGATCTCGCGGTACGCAAACGGCGCCATCTGCGTCACCCAGAATCAGGTCGCCAGGCCGTACGAACACGTCGCCGATCTGCACCGGGATCTGGTAGTGCGTGATCATCGTGCGCCCCAGCGCGCCATTGGGGCTGCGAAACCGGTAATACACCGGGAACTGCTTCTCTTCGATTTGCTGCGTGTCCCGGATGCCGCCGTCGACCAGTGCTCCCCGCACACCCTTGCGCGCGACTGTGGCCGTCATGACGCCACCCCACAAGGTTGCACGCGCATCGTCCGACGTGTCCCAAACCACGAACGCATCTGAATGCAGGTCATCCAGCATCCGCCCGCGAAAGTCCAGCTCGCCGCTGATGATGGTGTTGGGAGCGCTCTTGATCGTGAAAGCGAATCCTGCCACGGTGCGCTGGGGCCGCAACGCGAGCAGGTGACCCGGAAAGGCCTGATTCATCAGGCAGTGCTCACGCATCACGTCGCAGACCACCGCGGTCTGGACCTGTTCGTAACGTGCCAGCAGCGTACCGGTCTCCATCGCCAGCAGGGCGTCGGATTTCGCCTCGCGCTGCGCTGTGAGCTTGTCAACGTTCATCATTCCAGGGAGTCTGGACTCGGTCGCCGTCGGGGTAGCTATCGATGCAGTTGCCATGGGTCATACTCCTCCGTTAAAGTATCAAATATGAGACGTGTATCGTCTGTGATTCAATATAACAGGAGAACACCATTCGTCAAGCCAAATCCGATTCCGACTCCTCCGCACCGGCGGTCGAGCGCACGGTCGACATTCTTCAGGCGGTCGGCAACCATCCGCAGGGACTGAGTGCGCAGACTCTGTCGGAACTGACAACCACACCACGAGCCACGCTGTACCGCATCGTCAAGGTCCTGCTCGCACGCGGGTTTCTGCAACTCGCGCCCGAGCAGGCAGGGCTGTATCAGTTGGGACCGGGACTGGTACAACTGGGCGGTCAAGCGCCGCGACCACGCGACCTGGTCGAGTTGTCGCGACCCGTGATGCAACGACTGGCACTGAGCGTCAGGGAAACCGTCAAGTTGGTGGTTGTCGACGGACTCGATGCCCTCACGCTCGCCGTTGCAGACACCGGGTTGGAAGCCCGTGTCACGTCGCGAGTCGGGACAAGAATGCCGTTACACATCGGTGTCTCGCAGCGATTGCTGCTGGCCCATCTTCCCGCAACGGTCATACGCCAGGTGCTCGCGGGTCGACTCGACAAGCGTACGTCTCGTACCCTGACCGATCCAGCGGCGCTGCGCTCAAGCTTGGAGCCGCTGCGGCGCGTGGAATCGGCGCAGGGCCAGTCGGAGGGCATCGATGGCGTCGGCGCTGCCGCCACGGTGATACGCGGCTTGGACGACACCTTGCTCGGCGCGCTGGTGGCGGTCTACATTCATACCGGAAAGTCCACTACCCAGCTCTCCGCCCTGCGGCAAGGTGTGGAGCGCGCGGCACAGCAGATCTCGTCATGGCAGGTGTCGCGAGAACCCGAACATTGACTCATAGCACGCTGGTGGCAAGGCCTTGCGACCAGATGCCTGCAAGGCCCTTGCTCCTAGAATCCCGATATGGACACCACCCGCATCGTTGCCGTGCGCCACGGCGAGACTGACTGGAACGCGAGTGCCCGCATCCAGGGCCAGCGCGACATTCCACTGAATGCCAAGGGACGCTGGCAGGCCGTGCGCGCGGCGCATTCGCTGCTGGCCGCAGGAGAGCCGCTGGCCGCGGTTTACAGCAGTGACCTGCTGCGCGCGCATGCGACAGCGCAGGCCATCGCTGCCGCCCACGGCATGGAGGTGGTGGAGGATGTCCGCCTGCGCGAGCGCAGCTTTGGCGAATACGAAGGACAGACCTTCGACGAGCTAGAGCAGCGGTGGCCACAGGAAACCGCACGCTGGCGCGCGCGCGACGCTGCGTGGGCGCCACCGGGCGGCGAGACGCTGCAGATGCTGGGCGAGCGGGTGCGCGCCTGCACCAACGCGCTCGCGCGGCGCCATCCCGGCGAGCAAATCGTGCTGGTGGCCCATGGCGGTGTGCTGGACATGTTGTACCGCATCGCAACCAGGCAAGGCGTGGAGGCGCAGCGCAGCTGGGCGCTGGGCAACGCCAGCATCAATCGCCTGTTGTGGACCCCCGAGGGCATGAGCGTCGTCGGCTGGTCCGACACCCGGCACCTGGAGAAGGAAGGCTGGCGTGACGAGGCGATCAGCTAGGCCCCAACTGCAACAACCCGAGTTGAAGCAGAGCATCGCATGACACCCAGCCAGATTATCGTCTTGGCGATTCCGGTCTTCCTGCTGATGATGCTGGGCGAATTCGCGCTGGCACGAAAGCGCGGCGTCGCGGTCTACCGATTCAGCGACGCGATCAACAGCTTGAGCCTGGGCGGATTGAGCCAGTTGAGCGGCCTGTTCACGAAGTTGCTGGCCATTGGCATTTACACCGGCGTTTACCAGTGGGTGGCGCTGTTCCCGGACATGGCGTTCTGGAGCACCTGGTACGGCGTCGTGCTGGCGCTGCTGTTCTACGACTTCTGCTACTACTGGCTGCACCGCGCAGGCCATGAAGTGGCAGTGTTCTGGGCGGCCCACGTGGTGCACCACCAGAGCCAGCAATACAACCTGTCGACGGCCTTGCGCCAGACCAGCAGCGGCGCCCTGCTCGGCTGGGTGTTCTACCTGCCGATGGCCGTGGCCGGCGTGCCGCCGCTGATATTCGGCATCGTGGCACTGATCGATTTGCTCTACCAGTTCTGGGTCCACACCGAGCTGGTGCGCAAGCTGGGCTGGTTCGACCGGGTGTTCTGCTCGCCGAGCAACCACCGGGTTCACCATGCTGTCAACGACCCGTATCTGGACAAGAACTATGGCGGCATCCTGATCCTGTGGGACCGCCTGTTCGGCAGCTTCCGCGAAGAAGACGAGGCCTGCGTCTACGGCACGCGTAGCGGCCTGCGCAGCTGGGACCCGTTGTGGGCCAACGCCGAGGTTTACTGGCAGTTGCTGCAAGACAGCTGGCGCGCGCGCAGCTGGACCGACAAGATCCGCGTCTGGTTCAAACCGCCGGGCTGGCGACCGGCCGATGTCGCGGCTCGTTGGCCGAAACCGGAGTTCAATCTGGCCAAGATGCAGCGCTACGACCCGCCGCTCAATCGCGCTGCAATGCGTTATGCCGGTGTCGGCTTTATCGTGTTATTGGGCGGGGTGGGACTGGTGTTGTGGTTTGCGCACCAGATGGCCCCGCTGGACGTTGCGCTCTGGAGCCTGGTGCTGATCGTCACGTTCTGGTCGCTGGGCGCGGTGCTGCAATCGCGTCTGTCGGTGCTCGGTGCGTCAACGATACAGGCGGCGCTGCTGGCCACGGCCACGGCCACGCTCGGCCTGCAGGAGTGGCATTACCTGTTCAAGCCCCTGACCATGGTGCTGGCCGTGTGGCTGGTGCTCGGCCGTGGCGGCGTCACATCCGCGTTGTCCGCCTCCGGCAGGTGGCTGCTGGCCGCTGCCTTGACGGCCTCGCTGGCCGGTGACGTGTTCCTGATGTTGCCGACCAACGCCTTCATCCCGGGCCTGGCGTCGTTCCTGGTGGCGCACCTGTGTTACATCGCCCTGTTTCGTCAGGGCGTAGGCTGGTTCCCGAGCCGCACCGCATTGGTCGTCACGCTGATTTTCGGTGGTGCGATGCTGCTGGTTCTGTGGCCGAATCTCGGCGACCCGGTGCTGCGCGGTGCCGTCACGGTCTATGTACTGGTGATCTGCCTGATGGCCGCGCAGGCGATCGGCCGGGCAAGCCGTTTGCGCGACCCCGGCGCAATACTCGTCGCGCTGGGCGCCTGCGTTTTCATGGCCAGTGACACGCTGATCGCCATCAACCGCTTTGTCACGCCCGTTTCGCTGTCCAGCCTGTGGATCCTGGCCAGCTACTACCTGGCACAAACATTGATCATGTTCAACATGCCCGCGGCAAACAGCCAAACAGGCGTGCCTGCGCAAAACGCGGTCGCGACCGGCTGACGTCCGGCGGTATCAAGCACCAGCTGCGGGCGATTTTTCCTGGTCGATCGGCTGATCGCGCGCGATCTGACCATCGACCAACTCGACCAAGCGATCACATCGCGCGGCCAGCCGCGGGTCGTGCGTGACGATGATGAACGAGGTGCCACGCTCCTTGTGCATGCGGCGCAGTTCGACAAACACCTCGTCGGACGACGCCGTGTCCAGGTTGCCGGTCGGCTCGTCCGCCAGCACCAGCGGCGGGTCGAACACCAGCGCTCGGGCGATTGCCACGCGCTGCTGCATGCCGCCGGACAACTCGGAAGGCCGTTTTTCCATGGCATTGGCCAGGCCCACTGCGGCCAGCAGCTCGCGCGCACGTTCGCTTTGCTGGCGGCTCACATAACCCTCGCGGATCAGCCCCGGCATGGTCACGTTTTCCAGCGCAGTGAAGGCCGGCAACAGGTGGTGGAACTGAAAGACGAAACCGAGCGTGTCGCGCCGCAGCAGCGTCAACCCCTTGTCGTCGAGCGCGCCCACGCTGCTGCCGTTGATGTGGTAACTGCCCTGGCTCATGCGTTCGAGCAGGCCGACGATGTTGAGCAAGGTGCTCTTGCCGGAACCGGACGGGCCGATCAGCGCGACGAATTCGCCCCGCGCCACTTGCAGCGACAGGCCGTGGAGCACTTCGGCCTCGTTCGGCATGCCGATGTTGTACGACTTGCGCACATCGGCAAGGGCTATCAGCGCCGGGCCCTGGTGATCAGCGTTGGACACGGTCACCGCATCAGATCCGGATCGCCTGGGCCGGATCCATCGCGGCCGCGCGCCGCGCCGGCGCAATCGCCGCCAGCACACCGCAGACACTGGCAATCAGCGCAACCTGCAAGCCCAGCGCCATCGGCAGCACGATGGCAAACAGCGGTTGGCCGTCGGCGCCACGCACGAAGGTGGTGAACAGAAAAATCATCAGCAGCGCCAAGCCCAGCCCCAGCACCGAGCCGACGGCGCCGACAATGCCGCCCTGCACCAGAAACACCCGCACCATCTGGCCCTGGGTCGCACCCATGGCCCGCAGAATGCCGATCTCGCGGCGTTTTTGCACCACCGACACCACCAGCACGCTGGCAATACCCAGCACCACCACCACGAGCACGATGAGCCGAATCAGCCCGGTGCTGACCGACTGCGCATTGAGCGCCGACACCAGCTGCGCATTGGTTTCCTGCCAGCTCTCGATCTTGTACGGATACTGGCGCCGTAAATCCAGCGCCACGTCCTTGGCGCTCCAGACGTCCGTCAAGGCCAGGTCCAGGCTGGTGGCGCCGCCCGGCAAGCCGAGCAGACTCTGCGCCAGGCGCAATGGAACGATGACGGCGCGCCGGTTGAGTTCGCGCACGCCCAGATCGACCAGTGCCGTCACGCGCACCGTCTCACTGACATTGCCGGTCAGAATCGCAAATCGGTCACCCGGTCGCAGGCCCAGGTCGGACGCCAGTTCGGTGCCGATGATGGCGTCGCCGGGCTCGAGCCGGGCCGCACCCGCCACCACTTTTTCGCGCAGGCGCACAACGCGGTCATAACGATCGAGGTCGACGCCCGAGAGCGCAATAGACTGCGTCGCCTCGCCGCGCACGGCCAGGCCGCCACCGGCGACGATCGGCGACACCGCGGCCACACCCTGCCGGGTCTCGAGCAATGGCAACAGCGATTGCCAGTTGGCCACCGAACGCAGGCGCTGCGCCTTGGACTGCACGTCGCTGAGCACCAGCGTGCCCGGGGCAGCCGCCCGTGCCGACGCCACGACATCGTCCAGCGCCTGCACCGTCACATGGGCCTGACCGCCCAGCGTCTTGTCAAAGGTGTTTTTCTGCAAACCAATCACCAGCGCCGAGATGTAGGCGATCACCGCCACGCCAGCCGCCACTCCGACCATGATCAGCGCCGTCTGCAAGCGACCTTCCCGTAGAAAACGGACCGCAACACGGGTTTCGAAACCTAGCCAGGCGCGCCAGTGCATGGTGCTCTTAACGCCCCATCATGTTGGTCAGCTGCGCCGCGCCACCTTCGCCGCCAGCGCCCGTTCCGACGGCATCGAGCGACACCTCGACCACGCGGCTGCGCACCCGCGTGCCATCGGGCAGCACCGGGCGCAGCACCACCTTTTCGCCATCGGCCAAGCCAGTACGCACTTCGGCCGCACCCATGGTGCGCAGGCCCAGGCGCACGTCGCGCTCCTCGATGCGCCCGTCCTGCACCACGCGCAGCGTGGCGCGCGTCGGATCCAGGCCGATGGTCAAGGCCGCTATCGGCACCACCAGCGCCCGCGCACGGCTGCCGGTCTCGACCTCGATCGACAAGGTCATGTCTTCACGCAGGAACGCCGGCGCATCGCCCACCAGCGCGAACTTGACCTCGATCGCACCGCGTTGCGCATCTACCGCAGGGGCAATCGACAACACCCGTGCGGCAAAGCGGCGTCCCGGATAGGCATCGGCCACCACCGCCGCCATCTGCTCCAGCGCCAACTGGTCTAGAAACCGTTCGTCGACCTGGGCCGTGAGCTGCGTCGGCCCCTTCAAGGCCAGTGTCAGCAAGGCGCGCCCAGGCTGCACAATCTGCCCCGGCTCGACCTGGCGCGCCAGAACCTGCGCGTCAGCCGGCGCGCGCAAGCGGGTCTGCGCCAGCCGGGCGGTTGCGGCAGCGATGCCGGCGTCGGCCAATTGCAGTTGGGCCTGGGCCTGCATCACCTCGGTACCACTGTCGGCAACCGCCTGTACCTGGGAGCGCGCCGCGTCCAGCTGCGCCAGGGCGACATCGCGGCCCCGGCGTGCGTCGTCCAAGCGCGATGCGCTCAAAAAATTCTGCGCCACCAGCTGCGTCACCCGATCAAATTCGGCCTGAGCCGCCCGCGCTGCCGCCTGGGCCTGCTCCAGCGATGCCTGCACCGCGCCGCGGCCGGTACTGCGCAAGCCGGCCAGCCGCGCCTGGGCCTGCAGTCGCGAGGCCTGAGCCTGGGCCAGGGCGGCGCGCAGCTCCTGCGACTCCAGCTCCACCAACAAATCGTCCTTGCGCACCATCACGCCCTCGGTCACAGCCACCCGTTCGACCCGCCCGGTCACGGTGCTGCCAACATCGACCCGCGACAAAGCCTCGACCCGCGCGGAAAAGCGCAGGCTGCGCACCAAGGGCGCATAGCCGGCCTCCACCACCTCGACCTCGACCGGGCGCTTTTGCCAGGCGCGCACAGCGATCAACAAGGCAGCGAGCACCAGCAGTACCAGCAAGGTGCGGATCAAACGTTTGGCCATGCGCAAGAACCTCAGTCGCCGAAGATGTCGTCGCCGCCCCGGTTCGGCGCGGCCACGCCCAGGTGGTGGTAGGCGGCCAGCGTGGCGATACGCCCGCGCGGCGTGCGCTGCAGGAATCCTTGCTGGATCAGGTAGGGCTCGATCACGTCCTCAATGGTTTCGCGTTCTTCTCCGATGCTCGCCGCAATATTGTCCAAACCGACCGGGCCACCGTCGAAACGGTGTACCACGGCCTCGAGCAGCTTGCGGTCCATCACGTCGAAGCCTTGCGGATCGACATCGAGCATGACCAAAGCGCGGTTCGCCATGTCCAGCGTGATCGCCCCGTCGCCCTTGACCTCGGCATAGTCCCGCACCCGGCGCAGCAGGCGGTTGGCAATACGCGGCGTGCCACGCGAGCGGCGGGCGATCTCGAAACCCCCGTCTTCGGCAATCGGCACCTTGAGCAGACCGGCGCTGCGCCGCACGATCAAGGCCAGTTCGTCGGCGGTGTAGAACTCCAGCCGGGCCACGATGCCGAAACGGTCGCGCAGCGGGTTGGTCAACATGCCGGCGCGGGTGGTGGCGCCGACCAGCGTGAACGGTTGCAGGTCGAGCTTGATCGAGCGCGCCGCCGGCCCCTCACCGATCATGATGTCGATCTTGTAGTCTTCCAGCGCTGGATACAGGATCTCTTCGACCACGGGCGACAGCCGGTGGATCTCGTCGATAAACAGGACGTCATTCTTCTCCAGATTGGTCAGCAGCGCCGCCAGATCTTTGGGCTTTTCCAGCACCGGTCCGCTGGTTTGACGCAAATTGACACCCAGTTCGTGCGCGATGATGTGCGATAGAGTTGTCTTACCCAAACCAGGCGGACCAAACAGCAGCACATGGTCGAGCGCCTCCTCGCGTTTGCGCGCGGCGCTGATAAAGATTTCCAGCTGCTCGCGAATCTTGGCCTGGCCGACATATTCGTCCAGCAGTTTGGGGCGCAAGGCCCGCTCAACCGCCTCCTCGTTGGGCGAGGCGGTGGCCGCCGACAATACGCGGCGCGCCGGTGCGGCAGCAAAATCATCGGTCTGGATGGTCACGGTCGGTCGTCTCGCTGGGGTCTGCAAAAAGGGCCCTCTGACTATACTGCGCGCCCAATGCATTCAAGTCCGGCCCGCCACGTGCCGATAACAAAACCATGACCCGTGACCGGGGTTCAGGCCGGCGCTGGATTTGTCCTCTCTACCGCTGCACGCGCACGCCTCATCCATGCACAGTTTGCCCACCTCACCCATTTCGCGCCGACCAGCCAGGTTACGGTCCTTGCTGTCCGCCCTGCTGCTGACTGCGGCCTTGTCGCCCTGGACGGCGATGGCGCAGGACCAAGGCGCGGCCAAGGCGCCTGCACCTACCTCGCAAGCCAAGGAAATCGGCCAGCAAGTGCGCAAGGCCCTGGAAGCCGGTGTCGCCGACGGCAAGATGGTGACGGTCGGCGCCGGCGACAAGCCGGCGTCGGTCCGCAATCCGAAAGCCAGCCGCCAATACATCCGCGCCAAGGCCGCCGCATTAGCCGCCGCATTGGCCGCCAAGACCACCGACGCGCAAGCGCCGACGGCGCCGGCCCTGGGCGACGGGCAATGGGCTTACGAGGGAGCGCGCGGCCCGCTGGCCTGGGCCGACCTCAAGCCCGAATTTGCTACCTGCGGCATCGGCAAGCTGCAGTCTCCGATCAACATCGACGAATCGCAGACCTTGCGCGGTCCGGCCGAGGCCATCGCCTTCGACTACGGCACCAGCAGCGCCAGCGTGGTCAACAACGGTCATACGATCCAGATCGACATGGCCGGTGACAACGGCATGACGGTGCGCGGCACGCGCTACCAGCTGCTGCAGCTGCATTTCCATCATCCCGCGGAAGAGCGCATCAACCACCGCGGTTTCGCGATGGTGGCCCACCTGGTGCACAAGGACTACCTGGGTCGGCTGGCGGTGGTGGCCATACTGCTGGAGCCGGGCGCCGCCAATGCGGTGATCAACAATTTCTGGACCTATATGCCACTCGGCGCCGGCGACCGCGTCATGATGCCGCGCGGATCGGTCGACCTGAGTGGCCTACTACCCAAGGACCAGCGCTACTACCAGTTCATGGGTTCACTGACCACGCCGCCGTGTACCGAAGACGTGCTGTGGATGATCCTCAAGGAACCGGTGACTTTGAGCCCGGCGCAGATGCGGCTGTTTGCGCAGCAGTTTCCGAACAATGCACGCCCGGTGCAGCCCATCAATGGCCGGGTGGTGCGCGACGCGCAGTAGCGGTTGGCGCAGCACCACGGCGCGGCGCGAACGCGCTTGCGGCTCAGCCGCGCGACAAGGCCTTGAGCGCCATCTTGATACCGTCGCTGACGCTGACATCGGCCGGCAAGGGCTTGAGCGCCGCCGTAGCCTCCTTGTCACTGTAACCCAGCGCCACCAGCGCTTGCAGGATATCGCCGTGGTTGCCGGCCGCCGCACCCGTCGCCACGCCGATGTCCGCGCCGAGTTTGCCCTTGAGTTCGAGCAGCAGCCGCTCGGCCGTCTTCTTGCCGATACCCGGCACTTTGACAAGGCGCCCGGCCTCTTGTGCGGTCACCGCGTGCGCCAGGTCGGCCACGGTCATGCCCGACAACACGGCCAGCGCGGTACGCGGCCCGACACCCGATATCTTGATCAACTGGCGAAATGAGTCGCGCTCGGTGGCGGTGGAAAATCCGTACAGAAGCTGCGCGTCCTCGCGCACGACAAAGTGCGTCAGCAGGCTCACTGGCTCGCCACGCGCCGGCAGGTTGTAGTAGGTGCTCATCGGCACCAGCACCTCGTATCCGACACCGCCACACTCCACCAGAACCTCCGGTGGATTTTTCTCGCCCAACACGCCGGTCAATTTGCCTATCATCGGGATACCTGCCCTTGCCTGTCATGGGCACCCCATCGGTCCCCGCACTGCCGGAATTATCAACTTGATCTACAGACACCTGTTCTCACCGCCCAACAACAAACGCCTGACCCATATGTGCGGCCCGATGGATGAGCATCTGCGCACCATCGAGGTGTCTCTGCAGGTGGTCATCGCCCACCGCCATGAGCAGTTCAAGGTCGACGGGCCCAAGGAAAAGGCCAAGCGCGGCATGGAAATGCTGCAGGCCTTGTACGAGATGGCAGACCGAGTCATCGACCCGGCCACCGTGCAGCTGATGCTTGCCGGCGACAGCAGCATGAATGAAGCCGACGGGCCCGGCCTGCAGACCCGGCGCGCCGACCTCAAACCGCGCACGCCCAACCAGGCCACCTATCTGGACAACATCAGCGCACACGACATCACGTTCGGCATCGGCCCGGCCGGCACCGGCAAGACCTATCTGGCGGTGGCCTGTGCGATCGACGCCTTGCAGCGCAGCGCGGTGCAGCGCATCGTGCTGACCCGCCCGGCGGTCGAAGCCGGCGAACGCCTGGGTTTCCTGCCCGGCGACCTGCACCAGAAGATCGACCCGTATCTGCGCCCGCTGTACGACGCCTTGTACGACCTGATGGGCTTCGACCAGGTACAGAAAGCCTTCGAGCGCCAGGCGATCGAGATCGCACCGCTGGCCTTCATGCGCGGGCGCACGCTGAACAACGCCTTCATCATCCTGGACGAGGCCCAGAACACCACGCCCGAGCAGATGAAGATGTTCCTGACGCGCATCGGCTTCGGCGCCAAGGCCGTGGTCACCGGCGACGTGAGCCAGATCGACCTGCCCAAGACCCAGCTCAGCGGCCTGATCGACGCCGAACGCGTGCTCAAGCGGGTCAAGGGCATCGCCATCTGCCGACTGACCAGTGCCGACGTGGTGCGCCACCCGTTGGTGGCGCGCATCGTCGATGCCTATGACAAGCGGCGCGAGGCGCCAGAGGACGCGCCGCTGCATGCCAGTGCAGGCCGCGCACCGGCACGCAAGCGGTCTTCGTCCTGACATCTTAGAGCCCAAGCCCACCATGGCCCATCAATTGAGTTTGTCACTGCAGTTTGCACTGCACGAGCAGGCCGCCACTCACCGCGCTGCCCTGCCCCGGCACAAGGTGGCGCGCTGGATCCGCCACGCGCTGGACGAAGACGCCCAGATCACCGTGCGCATCGTCGACACCGAGGAAGGTCAAACGCTGAACCGCGACTATCGGCACAAGGACTACGCCACCAACGTGCTGACCTTCGATTACGACGAGACACCCCTGTGCGCCGACCTGGTGTTGTGCGCGCCCGTGGTGGCGCGCGAGGCGCACGAGCAGAAAAAGGATTTGCAGGCCCACTACGCGCACCTGATCGTGCATGGCAGCCTGCACGCCCAGGGCTGGGACCATGAAACCGGCGAGGACGACGCGCGGGAGATGGAGGCGCGGGAAACGCAGATCCTGGCTGGCCTGGGTTTCGACGACCCCTACGCCTGAGCCGCCGGGCGATCAGGCGACGCCACGATGCGCAGCGGAATCGTCACCGGTCCGTCATTGACCAGCGCCACCGCCATGTCGGCGCCGAATTGCCCGCTCTCCACCACCGGGTGCACCGCACGCGCACGCGCCAGAAAGTACTCGTAAAGCCGCAGGCCGTCGGCCGGTGGCGCGGCGCCGGTGAACCCGGGGCGGTTGCCACCCGAGGTGTCGGCTGCCAGCGTGAACTGGCTCACCACCAGCAAGCCGCCGGCGATGTCCTGCACACTGCGGTTCATCTTGCCCGCGGCATCGCCAAAGATGCGCAACTTCAGGATCTTGGCCAGCATCCGGTCGGTTTCGCTCTCAGAATCGCCGTGTTCGGCGCACAACAGCACCAGCAGTCCGGCCCCGATCTGGCCAATCACCGCGCCATCGACCGTCACGCTGGCGCGCGTTACCCGTTGCAGCAAGGCAATCAAATCAGGTCCTTCTCGTCCTCGAAGTTCGCCTCGACGTCGGTGGGAAGTAGTTGTATCGTGGCCCGCAGCCCTGGCACCGCACTCATCAAAGCCTGCTCCACGCTCATGCGCAAGGCCGCAGCGCGCCTGAGCGTCCAGTCGGAAGGCATATGCATGTGCAGGTCAACAAATCGCCGCTGCCCCGAGCGCCGTGTGCTGACATGGTCGAAGCGGATGGTGTGGTGGTCGAACTCCTGCAGCGTGCGCTCGATCTGCGCCTGCACCTCGGGCTCCAGCGCCTCGTCCATCAGTCCCTGGGATGAACGCCACACCAGATGCATGCCTTCGCGCAGGATGTTGATGGCCACGCCGATGGCCACTAGCGGATCGAGCCACAACCAGTCGGTGAACCACACCAGGGCAATGCCAATCACCACGCCGACCGAAGTCCAGACATCGGTCACCAGATGCTTGGCATCGGCCTCCAGCGCAATCGACCGGTGTTTGCGCGCCGCGTCGAACATGACCCAGGCCAGCAAGCCGTTGAATACCGAACTGACAGCGGACAACGCCAGCCCCCAGCCGATCGAGGTCAGCGGCTGCGGGTCGAACAGGCGGTGGCCCGCCGCCCAGATGATGCCGCCGGCCGCGCCAATGATCAAAATCCCCTCGAACCCCGACGAGAAGTACTCCGCCTTGTGGTGTCCATAAGGGTGTTCGGCGTCGGCCGGTCGCTTGGCAATCGTCACCATTGCCAGCGCGAACAAGGCACTGGCCAGGTTGACAAACGACTCCATCGCGTCCGACAGCAGGCCGACCGAGTCGGTGATGTACCAGGCCAGCGTCTTGAGCGTGATGGTGATGATCGCGACCACGACCGACGCGCGCAGCAGGTATTGCGGCGTCAGATAGGCAGCGGGCAGGAATCGCATGGTGCCCCGTGTCGGATCAGCGCAGGGTCACACGTGCGAACTTGCGTTTACCGACTTGCAAGACGTAAGTGCCTGCTCCCAGCTTAAGCCCTTTGTCGCTCACCGCCGCGGCATCGATGCGCACACCGCCGCCGTCGATCAAACGGTTGCCCTCACCGCTGGAGGCGGTCAGGCCCGCGGCCTTGAGCAAGGCGCCGATGCCGACCGGCGCGCCGCCCTCGCCCAGCGCCAAGGTCTGCGCCGGGATGTCCTCGGGTATGCCGCCCTGGGACCGGTTGTTGAAATCCGCCTCGGCGGCATCGGCGGCTGCCGCCGAGTGAAAGCGTGCGGTGATCTCCTTGGCCAGCGCCACCTTGGCGTCCTTCGGGTTGCGCCCGCCATCGACCTCGGCCTTGAGCGCGGCAATGTCGGCCTCGGAGCGGAAACTGAGCAAGGTGTACCAGCGCCACATCAACACGTCGGAGATGCTCAGCACCTTGGCGAACATGGTGTTGGGGTCTTCGGAAATGCCGATGTAGTTGTTCTTGCTCTTGGACATCTTGTCCACACCGTCGAGCCCCTCAAGCAGCGGCATGGTCAGGATGCACTGTGGCTCCTGGCCGTACTCGGACTGCAAGTGGCGCCCGACCAGCAGATTGAATTTCTGGTCGGTGCCCCCGAGTTCGAGGTCCGACTTGAGCGCAACGCTGTCATAACCCTGCATCAGCGGGTACAGGAACTCGTGCACACTGATCGAACGTCCCTCCTTGAAGCGCTTGGCAAAATCGTCGCGCTCCATCATGCGCGCGACGTTGTACTTGGCGGCCAGCTCGATCATGCCGCGCGCGCCCAGCGGGTCGCTCCACTCGCTGTTGTAGCGGATCTCGGTACGGGCAGGGTCCAGCACCATAGCCGCCTGCTGGTAATAGGTCTGCGCATTGGCCTCGATCTGCGCGCGGGTCAGCGCCGGACGGGTGGAGTTGCGCCCGGACGGGTCGCCGATCATGGTCGTGAAGTCGCCGATCAGGAAGATCACCGTGTGCCCCAGATCCTGCAACTGGCGCATCTTGTTGAGCACCACTGTGTGTCCGATATGGATGTCGGGTGCCGTCGGATCCAGGCCGAGCTTGATGCGCAGCGGCACGCCGGTGGCCTGCGCGCGCGCCAGTTTGCGCACCCAGTCGTCCTGCGGGATCAGTTCTTCGCAGCCGCGCAGCGTCACGGCCAGCGCCTCACGCACCGCGTCGGTCACCGGAAAGTCAGTCTTTGTGGTTACAGTCATGTCGCGTTTTGGCTTGCACTATCGGGGTGCGTCGATATAATTTCTGCTTTTCCGGGTGCTTGATTCTAAGTCGCACCAAGCCCGACAGCCTCCTGGATGCCGCGGTCACTCATTAATCGTTGGGAACCTCGAATTGAATCACGGTCACCTTGCCGTAGTGCGTGCAGTTTGCACCTCTGCCAGCAGCGCGATTGCGCAGCACCCCAGACGACTCACCGCCCTGATTGCAGCCATGCTGCTTGGCGCAGGGTCTCTGTCCATCGCCTCTCTCGCGCCTGACGCAGCCGATCTTGCGGTTTCGCAGATCGTCGAGTCGGTCGAGTCACAATCCATCCAGGCACAGATCGAGCAGCTGGCCGAGTTCACGCAGCGCCTGTACCGGTCCGAGCTGACACGCTCCAATGACACGGCAGACACCCTGCTCAAACGCCTGGGCATCAACGACCCGGCGGCATCAAGCCATTTGCGCAGCGACACGCTGACGCGCCAGTCACTGATCGGACGAGCCGGTCGCAACGTACGCGCCGAAGCCGACGAAAACAACAACCTGCTGCGCCTGACCGCGCGCTGGAGCCAGGACGACAGCGGCAACTTCAAGCGCCTGGTGGTCGAAAAGACCGCCAACGGCTTTGTCTCCCGCGTCGAGACCGCGCCTCTGGTGGCGTCGACCCGGCTGGTCAGCGGCGTGATCCAGTCGTCCCTGTTTGCCGCAACCGACGACGCGCGCATCCCCGACCCGGTGGCGATCCAGGTCGCCGAGATCTTCTCGGGCGATATCGACTTTCACCGGGCCCTGCGCAAGGGCGACCGTTTCTCCATCGTCTACGAAACCCTCGAAGGCGACGGCGAGCCGCTGCGCAGCGGTCGCGTGCTGAGCACCGAATTCGTCAACAACGGCAAGACCCTGCAGGCCATGTGGTTCCAGGAACCCGCGGCCAGCGCCGGTGTGACACCTGCCAAGGGCGGCTACTACACACTCGATGGCGACAGCCTGCGCCGCAGCTTCCTGGCCTCGCCGATGGAGTTTTCGCGTGTGAGCAGCGGCTTCAAGATGCGCTTCCACCCGATCAAGAAAGAATGGCGCGCCCACCTGGGTGTGGACTACGCGTCACCCACCGGCACAGCGGTGCGCACCGTCGGCGACGGCGTGGTCGAGTTTGCCGGCGTGCAAAACGGCTACGGCAATGTAGTTTTCATTGCCCACCGCAATCAAAGCACCACGGTTTATGCCCACCTGAGCCGCATCAACGTGCGGCGCGGGCAAAGTGTCAGCCAGAGCGATGTGATCGGTGCCGTGGGCTCCACCGGCTGGGCCACCGGCCCGCACCTGCATTTCGAGTTCCGCGTCGCTGGCGTGCACAAGGACCCGCTGACCATCGCCCAGAAGAGCGAAGCAGTCCCGGTAACTGCCAAGGGCCGGCCCGTATTCAATCGCGAAGCCGACATGGCCCGTGTACAACTCGCAGCTGCCGCAACCGTGGGCCGGGTAACAATCGAATAAGTCCGGCCTTCTGAACCGCATGGCGACCCTCTATGCCGGTTTGATGTCGGGCACCTCGCTCGACGGCGTGGACGGGGTACTGGTCGACTTCGCCACCGGCTCCCCGGTGGTCTTGCACCATGTCTATCAGCCGTTCGCCGCAAGCTTTGCAGCTGAACTGCTGGCACTCAACAGCCCGACCGACAACGAAATCCACCGCGGTGCACTGGCAGCCAACACACTGGCACGCAGTTATGCCGATGTTGTGCACGCGCTGCTGCAGGCCGCAGGGGTCGACCCAGCCGACGTGGCCGCGATCGGCGCGCACGGACAGACGGTGCGCCACCGGCCGCAGGAATTCGACGGCTGCGGCTACACGGTACAACTCAACAATCCATCTCTGCTGGCCGAACTGACCGGTATCGACGTGGTGGCCGATTTTCGCAGCCGCGACGTCGCCGCCGGGGGCCAAGGCGCTCCGCTGGTGCCCGTGTTCCACCGGGACGTGTTCGGCCGATCCGACGCTACCGTGGCCGTCGTCAATATCGGCGGCATTTCGAATCTGACGGTACTACCGCCGAAGGCTCGCGCAGAGCATCCAACTGGCGAAGACAAGGTTCTGGGATTCGACTGTGGGCCCGGAAATGCGCTGATGGACTACTGGTGCCTGCGCCACACCGGCCAGCCGTTTGACCAAGGCGGCGCCTGGTCGGACGCCGGCGCGGTCGACAACATGCTGCTGGAGCGGCTGCTGGCCGAGCCCTATCTGGCACGCACGCCGCCCAAGAGCACCGGCCGCGACCTGTTCAACCCGGCCTGGCTGAACCACCTGCTGTTAGACGGTGAATCGCCCGCATCATCGGCCGACGTACAGGCCACACTGTGCGAGTTCACCGCACGGGTCAGCGCCAACGACCTGCAGCGGCAGGCGCCGGGTTGCACACTGTTGATCGTCTGTGGCGGCGGCGCGCGCAATCACGCACTCATGCGCCGGCTGCAGGCCAGGCTGACAGGGGTGCGCGTGGAGCCGTCCGACGCACACGGGTTGCCTGCCCTACAAGTGGAAGCCGCCGCGTTCGCCTGGTTGGCGCGCAAGACGCTGCAACGCGAAACCGGCAGCCTGCAAAGTGTTACGGGCGCCAGCGGCGCCCGTATTCTCGGGGCTATCTACCCCCGCTGAGCCCCTGTATGGGGCTACCCCAAACGATCAGCTACGAAAAGCTTGAGCCGCAACCGCAGGTGGAGGTCGCATTCGGGTTCTTGATGACAAACTGCGCGCCCTGAAGATCTTCCTTGTAGTCGATCTCGGCACCCAACAGGTATTGGTAGCTCATGGCGTCGATCAGCAAGGAGACACCCTTCTTGGTCATCGTCGTGTCGTCTTCGTTGGTGACTTCGTCAAACGTGAAGCCATACTGAAAACCGGAACAACCGCCGCCCTGCACGAACACACGCAGTTTGAGATCGGAGTTGCCTTCTTCGGCAATCAGGTCGGCCACCTTGGCGGCAGCACTGTCGGTAAAAAGGATGGGCTCCGGCATTTCGACCGGTAGGGCTTGGGCTACAGCGCTCATGGGCGGCTCCAGAAAAATGGAAATATGCTCCGATGCTAACGCAATGCTGGCAATCGATGCGTTACTTGTTGTTTGCCGCCAACTTCAGTGTGGGCTTTGCCTCGCCCTCGGCGTGCGGGTGCATCGAGCCGGAAATGGTCGCGCCCTGGTGCATTTCGAGCGCGCTATAGTGCACATCGCCCTCGATCCGGGCCTTGGGCTGCAGCTCCAGCATCACGTGGGCGTGTATCGGGCCATGGATATGGCCATTGACGATGATGTGGTCGGCGTAAATCGCCCCCGTAATGCTCGCAGTCTCGGACACCACCAGGATGCTGGGCCGGTCTTCATCGGCACGGATATCGCCCACCATCGCGCCATCAATGCGCAGCCCGTCGGCAAACATGACGTTGCCGGCAATATGGCTGCCGTGGGCGATCAGGCTCTTGATCGGGGGCTGTTTGCGCTTGTTGAACATGCGGTGTCTCCTTGTCTGTCGTGATGCATCAAAGATTGGCGGACTCTGCCGCCCGGACCTTGCTACCTTCCAATACCCTGACCGAAATACTCTTGACCACTGCCTGTGCCGGCAGATCTACAAACCCCTGGAAACGGCCGAAACGCGAGAAGCGCACGCGTCGCGGCTTTTCGCCCGCAGCCATTTGCCACGGCTTGCCGGCCAGCAGGCCGACCAGCTTGAGATCAATCTCGCCCTGGAACTCGGCCGCAGCCTTCTGGGGCTGAATCAACAGCACGCGCCATTTCAGCCGCTTGTCGACGCCCACCTCGGCCTGCAAGCCGCGCACCGCGATCCCCTCGGCGCCATCCATGGGTATCAGCTTCTCGAAGAATCCCAAGTCGTCGCGCAGGCCCAGAATTTCTTGTTCAAGCTGCTTGTTGTGCGCCGCCAATTGCTCCTGCGCTGCCTGCCCGGCAGTGATCAAGGTCTGCGAGGTATTGGCCACCACACGCGCCTCGTCGCGCTCGCGCTGGACGTTTCCGAGGTCGACACGCAAGGTGACGACCTCCTCTTGTACATCACTGTGCACACCCGCGATGACCTTGCCAAACTCGAACGCCCACAAGGCGATGGCGGCGCAAAAGCCGAACACTACCGCCAACATGGCCCAGCGAAACGGCCACGGCAAGGCGCTGCGCACCGCCATACTCGGCGCACTGACGGTCAGGCGGCGGCGCAGCAGGCGAAAGCGCATGACGGGCTAACCAACGCAAAAACCGTCGCAAGGACGGTTTTCGGGTGTTTGCCACCCGAAGGCGGCACGCTGCACACATCGCCGGGATACCACTCGCAGCCCCAGCCGGGTTTGCACCCTTGGCCAGAAACTGCGTGGTGCCATCACGGCAGTCCGGCTTAGCGCTTGGAGAACTGCTTGCGGCGGCGGGCGCCGTGCAAACCGACCTTTTTACGCTCCACTTCGCGCGCATCACGCGTCACGAAGCCGGCTTTCGACAATTCGGGCTTGAGAGTCGCGTCGTAGTCGATCAGCGCACGGGTAATGCCGTGGCGGGTTGCGCCGGCCTGGCCGGACTCACCACCACCGGCCACGTTGACCATGATGTCGAAGGTTTCGACATGATTGGTCAGGTGCAGCGGCTGCTTGCAGATCATGATCGAGGTTTCGCGGCCGAAGAACGACTGGATGTCCTTGCCGTTGATCGTGATCTTGCCAGTGCCCTTTTTGAGAAACACGCGGGCGACGCTGGATTTGCGCCGGCCGGTGCCATTGTTCCAATCACCGATCATCGCGAAGCTCCTTGAATTTCCAACACTTTGGGCTGCTGGGCGGTATGCGGGTGCTCTGCACCACCGTACACCTTGAGCTTCTTGATCATGGCGTACCCGAGCGGGCCCTTGGGCAACATGCCCTTGACGGCCTTCTCGAGTGCGCGACCCGGGAAACGGGACTGCATGTCGCGGAAGTTGATCGACGAAATGCCGCCCGGATAACCGGAGTGGCTGTAGTAGATCTTGTCGGTCGACTTGGCGCCGGTGACACGCAGTTTGGCTGCGTTGATGATGACGATGAAGTCACCGGTATCGACGTGAGGCGTATAAATGGCCTTGTGTTTGCCGCGCAAACGGAGAGCAACTTCGCTGGCTACTCGTCCGAGGACCTTATCGGTCGCGTCAATCACAAACCACTCGTGCGTCACGTCAGCGGGTTTTGCGCTGAACGTTTTCATGAGTTACTCTTATGCAAAGGGTTTGTAGGGCTACTATCGCGTAGCCACAAGCGGCGCCTCTTTTCTACGGTCGGGTTCTCCTCTGATGGGAGTCTCTTAGGTAGGTCTTGGCGTGGTAGAAACCGGTTGCCCTGCTACTGCAAGGCATTCACGCCCTGCTACTGCAAGGCATTCACGTACTATTACGCCACTTCGCCGCGGAGGCACATAAGCGCTGCGAAGCCCGCGATTATACGAAGATATCGGACGCAGCGGTTAACATCCTGCCATGTTCAGTTACCGCCACGCCTTCCATGCCGGCAACCACGCCGATGTGCTCAAACACGCGGTGCTGATTGCCATCCTGCGCCATCTGGCCGAAAAAGACGCGCCGATGGCCGTGTTCGACACCCATGCCGGCGCCGGGCTATACCGGCTCGACGGCGACTATGCCAAGACCAGCGGCGAAGCGGCCAACGGCTATCTGCGCCTGACGGCAAAGCCAGCAGTCGCTGCGACCCCGCCGGCGCCGACCAAAGCCAGCAAGGCGGCCGCCGCGGCGGCCGCCGAACCCCTGGCGCCGCTGCTACAAGACTATATGGATATGGTGGCCAGCTTCAATGCCAAGGGCAGCCAGAAGGTGTATCCGGGCTCGCCCTTCATCATCCAGCGGCTGTTGCGCGAGCGCGACAAACTCAAACTCTTCGAACTCCACCCCACCGACGCCAAGACCTTGGGGGCCAACGTGGAGCAACTCGAGGCCGGCCGCCAGGTGTCGGTATTGCGCGAAGACGGTTTCGAGGCCTTGCGCAAGTTTTTGCCGCCGCCCCAGCGCCGCGCCCTGGTACTGAGCGACCCGAGTTACGAAATCAAGAGCGACTACGCCCGCATCACAAGCACTTTTGCCGATGCGCTGCTGCGCTTTGCCACCGGCACCTATGTGGTCTGGTACCCGATCATCCCGCGCCCCGAAGCACACGACGTGCCGCGCAAGCTCAAGACCCTGGCCGTCAAGGCCGGCAAGCCCTGGCTGAACGCTGCGCTGACCGTCAAGTCGAGCAAGATCCTGACCAGCGCCACCGGCGAAGAAACCCGCCCCGGCCTGCCGGCCAGCGGGATGTTTGTGATCAACCCGCCGCATACGCTCAAGGCGGCGTTGCAGGTGGCGTTGCCGCAGTTGGTAAGGCTGCTGGGGCAGGACCGGCATGCGGGGTTCACGCTGGACAGTGGCGGTTAAGGCGGCGCCTGTTACGCAACGACCGATGCGGGAAGCAAAAGCAATCATCCATGTTCGACCGGCCGGCCCGCGCCAGCCCTGTCGCAGCATGCGCCCGCAGTCGACTGGGAAATGGCTGATCGTGGGCATAGTCGCACTGGCACTGGGCGCCTGCGGCGACAAGGCCGGCAAGAAGGCGGATACCCAGGTCGCCGCGAAGGTGGGCTCGGAAGAAATCTCGGCACACCAGGTCAACTTCGTGCTAAGCAGCACCAATGCGGCCAATGCCACGTCTGAGAGCGCCGAACGGCTGCGCAAGGAAGTTTTGGAAAAGCTGATTGATCAGCAACTGGCGGTGGACCAGGCCGTCGAGAAAAAACTCGACCGCTCGCCCGAGGTGGTGTCGCAACTAGAGGCAGCACGGCGCGAAGTGCTGGCGCGTGCCTATGTGCAGCAGCTGGTGGCGTCCATTCCCAAGCCCACGGCCGAAGAGGCGAAGACATATTTCGTCGACAACCCGCCGCTGTTCTCGGAACGGCGCATCTACAACCTGCAGGAGATCGTGGTCCCTGGCACCGCGGGTTCCGAGATGCTTGAGCAGATCAGGGCCCAGGTGTCGGCCGGCAAGTCGATGGAAGATCTGGCAACCTGGCTCAAGGCGCGCAACGTGCAGTTTGGCGGCAACAGCGCCACCCGCGCCGCGGAGCAGATTCCGTTGGAGTTGCTCAAGACCGTGGCCGCGCTGAAGGATGGACAAACAACGGTGATTGTCAATCCGCAGGGCGCCACGATATTGCGCGTGGCGTCGTCGCAGTCCGCGCCGGTTTCGGAGGTCGCCGCCCTGTCGCGAATCGAGCAGTTTCTGGCCAACCAGCGTGGCGCCGAAGCGGTAGGCAAAGCCATCAAGGACCTGCGCGCAAAGACCATCATCACCTACATGGGCGACTTCGCGCCGGGGGCGGCGAACCTGAAATAGGTTTGCTTGTTGAATCGCGCCACTAAACTGAGTCATTTGAGAGACCGCTCACGCGCAAACCTGTGCCACGTTATCGACCTGCCCTGCTGATTTTTAGTCGGGAGAGTGCGGGAGTGGGCAACGCAGACACAGTCCGTTCAAATCAAACTTGTGCTGAACTGATGTGGATGGCGGCTGCAACGCGACTGACCTGCCAATCTCACAGGTAAAGTCACGGCATTAGCAGAAAACGCCTCACCAGAAGGTGAAATCCTTCTGTAAGAGGAAAAATCCACATGGCAATTCTGGTCACCGGCGGCGCCGGCTTCATCGGCAGCAATTTCGTACTCGACGGGCTGGCCCAGTCTGATGAGAGCGTTGTCAACCTCGACAAACTCACTTACGCGGGCAACCTGCAGAACCTGGCGTCGCTGAACACTGACCCGCGCCGTGTGTTCGTGCGCGGCGGAGTCGCATGTGGACCGCTCCATCCACGGGCCGGATGAGTTCATCCAGACCAATATCGTGGGTACGTTCCAGTTACTCGCATCCGTTCACGTCTATTGGGAGCAGCTGGACGGCTGCGCTCGGAGTTCAGCATGAAAATATTATTACTGGGCCGTGGCGGCCAGGTGGGCTGGGAACTGCAGCGCAGCCTGGCGGTACTGGGCGAGTTGGTGGCGCTGGACTTTGACGCAGCCGACAACCCGAACGGCCTTTGCGGCGACTTTACCGACCTGGCAGGCCTGGCCAATACCGTGCAGCGGGTCAAGCCCGACGTGATCGTCAATTCGGCGGCACACACCGCCGTGGACAAGGCCGAGTCAGAGTCGGACTTTGCGCGCACGCTCAATGCGCTGGCGCCCGGCGTGCTGGCCGAGCAGGCGAACAAGATCGGCGCCTGGCTGGTGCATTATTCGACTGACTATGTGTTTGACGGCAGCGGCAGCCAACCCTAGATTGAGGACGACGCCAAGGGGCCGCTGAACGTCTATGGCCAGACCAAGTTAGAGGGCGAGGTTGCGGTGGCCAGCTGCCCGCGGCACCTGACGCTGCGCACCAGCTGGGTGTATGCGGCGCGCGGCGGCAACTTCGCCAAGACCATGCTGCGGTTGGCCGGCGAGCGTGCTTCGCTGTCGGTCATCGATGACCAGTTTGGCGCACCCACCTCTGCCGAGCTGCTGGCCGACGTGACGGCGCATGCGCTGCGCGCCGCCATGGCCCGGCCCGAGCTGGCAGGCACCTACCATTGCGTGGCGGGGGGCGAAACCAGCTGGTATGCCTATGCACAGTTCGTGCTCGAACGCGCCCGCGCCCTGGGCTGGGCGCTCAAGGCGGGGCCGGAGCAGGTGCAACCTGTGCCGACGACGAGTTACCCCACACCGGCGCGCCGGCCGCTGAACTCGCGGCTGTCCACCGCCAAACTGCAGCAGGCGTTTGGCTTGCAGCTGCCGCACTGGCAGGTGCATGCTGAGCGCTTGTTGCAAGAAATCACCCCCCCTTCTGCCCCTTCCGCCCCTTCTGCAAAGGCTCCCTGATGACAAGTTCACCTATTGGCCCACCCGGCGCGCGCAAGGGCATCATTCTGGCCGGCGGCTCGGGCACCCGCCTGTACCCGGCCACGCAGGTTGTCAGCAAGCAGCTGCTGCCGATCTACGACAAGCCAATGATTTATTACCCGCTGACCACGCTGCTGCTGGCGGGCATTCGCGACATTCTGGTGATATCCACGCCACAAGACACGCCGCGCTTCGAGCAACTGCTGGGCGACGGCAGCCACTGGGGCATTCGACTGCAGTATGCGGTGCAGCCCTCGCCCGACGGGCTGGCGCAGGCTTTTTTGATTGGCGAAGACTTCATTGGCGATGCGCCCTGTGCGCTGGTGCTGGGCGACAACATCTTCTATGGCCACGACTTTGCCGGCCTGCTCAAGTCGGCCAGCCAGCAAACCCACGGCGCCACGGTGTTTGCCTATGCGGTGCAAGACCCGGAGCGCTATGGCGTGGTGGAGTTCGACGACAAGGGCCGCGCCATCAGCCTGGCCGAGAAGCCGGCCAAGCCGAAATCGCGTTATGCGGTGACCGGGCTCTATTTTTACGACCGGCAGGTGGTGGAGCTGGCCAAGAAGGTCAAGCCCTCTGCCCGTGGCGAGCTGGAGATCACCGATCTGAACCGGCTCTACCTGGAGCAAGGCAGCCTTGACGTACAGACCATGGGCCGCGGCTACGCCTGGCTCGACACCGGCACCCACGAGTCGATGATGGAGGCCAGCCAGTTCATCCAGACCATCGAAACCCGGCAAGGCCTGAAGGTGGCCGCACCGGAAGAGGTGGTCTGGCGCCATGGCTGGATCGACAACGCGCAGCTCGAAGCGCTGGCCAAGCCCTTGGCCAAGTCAGGCTACGGGCAATACCTGCTGCGGCTGCTGCAGGACAAGGTGTTTTGATGAAAATTTCTCCTTGCAAAATCGCCGACGTGTTGTTGCTTGAGCCGAAGGTGTTCGGCGACGAGCGCGGGTTTTTTCTGGAAAGCTTCAACCAGCGCGCGTTCAACGAGGCGACCGGGCTGGACCTGCAGTTTGTGCAGGACAACCACTCGCGTTCGACCCGCGGCGTGTTGCGCGGCCTGCATTTTCAGACGGTGCAGCCACAGGGCAAGCTGGTGCGGGTGGTGGCGGGGTCGGTGTTTGATGTGGCGGTGGACATCCGGCGCGACTCGCCCACGTTTGGCCAATGGGCGGGTGAAGTACTATCCGCCGAAAACAAGCGCCAACTGTGGGTGCCTCCGGGACTGGCGCACGGGTTTCTGGTGTTGTCAGACACGGCAGACTTTTTGTACAAAACCACCGACTACTATGCGCCCGAGCACGAGCGATGCATCGCGTGGAACGACCCGGCGCTGGGCATTGAATGGCCACTGGACGGAGTGGCGCCGGCGTTGTCGGCCAAGGATGTGGCGGGGCTGACGCTGGAGGCAGCTTTGGCAAAGTAGTGGCCGGCGCCTTGCGCGGCTGGCCTGCCGGCCTGCGCCGCGAAGGCATGCCGCTGGCACGGCATTGGACTGCTGCAAGACCCCGGGATCCGGCGCGCGATGCTGATCGCCGAGCAAGCGGGTATTCGGGCGATGCTGACGCACAAGTGCTCAGTGCTCACGGTCAGGCCTATACCTTCTAGTCGACGGCGATAAGGTATGGGTCTGACCCCAGACATTACTGGCTGTCGGGTAGCCGATTAGCGAACCATCTGGATAAGCTCAATATCCTTCCTGAGCAGGTCAAGATCAGAAAACGGTTTGACTGTATCGGTGGCGCGCGAACCAAACACCTTGACCGGACGCGCATCCAGGTGGTGGCGAACAATGTCCTTCACGATAGCCAGTTGTCGATTGGTCAGCGCCAACATCACTTGTCGCCGACCAGAATCGAATTCCCGTTCGTCAATGTCCTCTCACGGCCTTCCACTGCGCATATTCAGATGGTCGCAGTCCATATCGCGCAAGGACGCCCTCGTGCAGCCGTCGGAGTTCTTCAACGACCAAGGCCTGCAAGCTGGGTTGTTCTGGCTCTGGAACACGCTGGCCTACGGCTTTTTGAATCACGGAAAGCGGGTCAACTTGCGGATGTCGGATGACTTCACGGATGGCATGCTTGATGAAGTCACGCCAGGCCAGGCGAAGCGGGTCGGGCTCAGCCAGGTCTTGCTTGATGGCCAAATATTCCTGTGTGGAGCGCTCATAGGCCCAGACGTAGAGATCGCGTAACAGCTCGACGCGCGTCATTTCGTACACGCCGAGCGTGGCGCGGCTGTAGGCCTGCTCGGGAACGTCCAGAAAAATCATCGGGCACAGATTGGCGCGAAACAGCGGCAGGTTCGCGGCCAGTCGGGATGTGCGCTTATTGATGTCGGCAAACGGCTGCAGATAGGGCAAATGCACCATCATGAAAAACGATTGCTCGAAAGCATCGGCGATCTGGTTTGCCTTGTCGAGCAGTGCGTCCAGCACGTCGCTGAGTTGCTGTGGCGCAGACAGCGGTCGATAAACGCTTTGGCCGATATCCACTGCATGCTGGCGAATGCGCCCTTCATCGGCAGGGTTGGGCAGCAGGTTCTCCGCCAAAGTGCTGTGAAGGTTCATCAGCGTGTAGCGGTTGAACTCGGCCGTGTCGATGTTTTCGACCAGCAGTTCGATCGCCGATTTGTGATTCAGAATCATCTGGGTTTCGATGGCAGCCTTACCCCGCGCGGCCTTGCCGTGCTCGATCAGCTCCCGCGTGTCCAAGCGCGAGTAGGTGTTGCCTTCCAGATGGCTGGATGCCCATGACAAATCAATCAACAATCGGTTCAAAATGGCGCGGCTGTATGTGCCGGCTGGCGCATCAACGTCAGTGGTTTTGCCCATCGCGTGCAATTGGTGGCGCAAAGACTCGGGCAAATACCAAGTCTCGTTCGGTCGGTAGGCGTTCAGAAATTCACGCTGGTAACCCACGGGCTTGCGCGCTTGCGCCGGCTGGTCGACATAAGCCAGAATGTCCAGGCTGTCGGCAGACAGCGGGATAAAGCTGGGAAAAGCACCGACGCTGGCCCCTGGTTGGACAGCCAGGATGGGTATGGCGGCGCCACCAAAATAGCGGCGCGCTCGGCCTTCACCGTATGCGGTGACCCGGCCCTCCTCAATCAGCTTCGCAATCAGGCGCTGCGCCGTACGTCTTGCGATGCCGGGGCGTTGCGTCAGGAGTTCGGCCAGCGTCAATCCGTTCCCGGCAGCCTGGATGCTGCTCAGTAAGTCTGTGGTGGATGACATTGCGATATTGGCGCGGTTTAAAGGCTTTGGCGCAGTTTAAAGGCTTTGGCGCAATTGTGGCGCTGTTTATTAAACTGCGCCAGTTCTCTCTGACCATTTGGCGCAGTTTGGCGATTGCCGGGCGAAGTTGCGTACGGCGATCGTGACCGCACTCATCGCGGCAGTTCGCTTAGGCTTCGTTAACAAATAAGTTGTTCAATATTTCATAATCGGATATTCTCCGATGCATGGAAATTGATTCGCCCGTTGGACAACGCTGGAATGTGATGCGCGATGCGCTCAATGAGCGTCAAAGGCGG